>ERZ869921.294-NODE-294-length-34031-cov-5.101366_pt1 | contig 34031 bp, 32 predicted proteins | sample MGYA00579310_ERZ869921 | MGnify/ENA primary metagenome ERZ869921 (study PRJEB32216, sample SAMN09231816) | wastewater metagenome | place: USA: Maryland | collected 2016-06-21 | study: EMG produced TPA metagenomics assembly of the PRJNA472060 data set (Reclaimed... | reverse complement strand
GTCGAGGCGGTTTGCACGTGCAATGACTTCGGGATTTTGCTTTGCCAACCTGAACGCGGCGAGGAAAGTGATAGAACGGTTTAGGGTTTCGGCCGTGCGCTGCGGCAGGCCAGACAGATTGACAAGGGTATCTGCGGCGCGTTGGAAGCGGTCAGGGTTCTTGACGCCACGCGCGATCAGAGCTTCCTTGATGTTGACGTCGGAGACGCCGCCGGATTCGGTCGTGAAGATAGGCGTGAAGACTTCGAGGCGGGCTGCCCGTGCGAGAGCCTGGGCTTCTTCAGGACTCCGAGCGACGTTGCGCACCAGGGTTTTGATGTAGGCTTCTGTGTCACGGCCCGCCGCAGCCTTACCAGTTGCCGGCGACACGAAGAACTGGTTGATGGTGTTCTGCGTGACAGAAAGGCCCCTGGCACCGCCGTCGCGCACGAGCAGCGGGATGGTGCTGGAATAGACCTGCGTCGCGTTCAGGATGGCAGTGTCGAGCGCCGCGCCCATGAACCAGTGGAAGTTGAAGGTCCTGATATTAGAAATCCAGGCAGCGTCAGTGGGCGCCGTCATGTAGTCACGGTGTTCTTTCCAGTATGCTTGGTCGGCCGGATTAAGGCCCTTGATAGCACGTTGGAAGGAGTGTTCGGTATAGCGCCGGGACTGAAGCTTGGCAAGCCCCGCGTAGTTTTGGGGCACGGTCTTGGTCAGGTAAGTAGTTTCGTTGAGCTTCGTGATGGGAATCAGGATGCCCTGGTTGGGCCTAAGAATCCCCTGCATACGCGCCTTGTCAAGCGAACTTTGCATGCTGCGCAGAAGGGCCTGGGCTTCGGCATTGTTGCCAACAGAGGAACGCAACTTCTCGACGAATGACGCAATGAAGTCGGCGTTGTCACGGATCGAAGCTACGTCGGCGTCGCGCGTAAACTCTACCGGAGCCGGTGTAACGTAGTAGCGGGAGGTATCGAAGCCCCGGTCGGTCAGTTCCTGGCGGGCCAGAACTTCTGGATCGGGCACGCCGGCCTTGCGGCGCTTGGGCGCCAGCGGATTGAGAGGGACGACGGCTACAGGCTTGGCGCCGGGCTTGCGCTTTCCGTCAGGGCCTTTAGGATATGCGGCAATGAAGTGGGTCTTGCCGTCGCTCGTCATCGGCAGGTAGTAACGGTTCCGCATACCTTCTAGTTCTTGCTTGACCTTGAAGCCATCGGGGCTACCGGCGCGCAAGTCGGCGTCCGAAATCTGGGACAGGTTGCGGTTCGGGTTGCGGCGCCACATCTGTTCGATGGCGGCCCGTGCGGCAGGCGTCTGAGCTTCGAGCGGATCGTAGAACTTGATGATATTGGCTTCGACGAAGTAATCGAAGGCTCGCTGACCTGCCCGCTGAATGTCCTCCATCTTGGCAATCATTTTGGGAGTAAGGCCCTCCCGGTTGAAAGGCTTGCCTTCCTTCGAAGACTGTTCGAGGCGGCGCCCCATGACGGACCTTTGGTCATCGGTGAATTGACTGGAGTTGCGGGCCAGCAAGTTCTGAACTTCGACGTTGAACTGGTTGGTGCGCCGCATGAAGAAGCGGGCTACGCGGCTGGCGGCTGCCATTTCAGGGCGCCACTTCGGCATGGTAAGGATAGGCGAAAAGAAACCCCGCGTGAACTTATTGAACATCGTGTCACGGGTGGCCTGCGCGATTATCTGGCGACCCCGCGCAGGATTCTCAGGAAGAACCCCGGCAAGCTTCTCATAGATGGCGTTGTCGGTCTGCCTCACATCCGTATCGGCGGCGGGCGACAAGTCTTCGCCAACTGCCTCAGACGGAATATCCTCAGCAACCGGACGCTCCTGTTCTGCACCTGTCGGCGGGGCAGGTTCTTGGGCCTGTTCCGGAGCCGGAGCCTGGGCGGCACCTGCTTCCGGAGCAGCCCGGGCAGTTCCCGTCTGTGTCACTTCCGGCGCCACGTTAGGCACAGCAGTCGGCGCCTGCATCGGAGCCGGTGCCGGTGCTGGTGCGGGCTGGGGCGGCGGGCCAGCAGCAAGCGCGTTAGGAAGCGGTGCGGCAGGGGCGCCCGGCGGCTGAGGCAGCGGCGGCGCGGGCATGGGCGCAGGTGCGGACGTGGGCAGTGGCGCCACAACCGGAGCGGGGCGGCTGCTTAGGATGCCAAGGTTCTGAGAAGCTTGTTCGGCGAAGGCCAGCCGGTCAGCGTCAGTGGGCAGGGAGGTCCAGGTGTTGGCAAAGCTCTGGAACTCATTTAGAGTCAGGCGCCGGGAAGCCTTGGCAACTTCGCGCGCAGCAATCACAATTGGGTTGTTGGCTTCCGGGCCTGATGCCAGGGAATAACCAGTCCACAACGCGGCGCTGATTTGTTCGGTGGGCGCGGGCGGCGAGGCCGGATTGCCTGTCTGCGCAATCTCGGCGAGGCTTCCCTGGGCGCGCTGCGTCTCCGGCGTCGCAGTCTGTTCGACCGCGCTAGGCATCGGAGGCGTCGGTGCCGGAGCAGGCATGGGTATCGGAGCAGGACCAGGACCCGGAGCCGGAGTGGGCTGGGGCGGCTGTGCTTGAGTTGCTGCGGGCGTCGGCATGGGCGCCGGACCCGGGCCAGGACTGGGGGCGGAAGCCGGAGTGGGAGCTGGGGCCTGGGCCTGGGTCTGGGTGCCGGGAGCCTGAGTAGAGACGCGGTAAGTGCCGGCAGGAGTTCGTTCCAGCAGGTTGTCGGCTACCAAGGAATCGAGGCGCTGAGTGACGGCCTGGATTTCTGCTTCGCTGGGCTTGACCTTCTGGATGCCCCGGCTTTCGAAAGCGTAGCGGGCGACGTCCTGCGGCTTGAAGCCCGTTAGGCGAATCTGGTCGGTGACTGCGGCCTCGGCAATGTTGCCAAAGAAGGACTGGTTGGATTGGGGCGTTGCTTCGGGGGTGGCCGGGGCCGCCGTAAATTCGGCGAGGGCCGTGGGCCGTGCAGCTTCGACCTGGGATTCCCACTCGGCGTCGCGTCGGGCATTGGCCCAGGCGGCGGCTGCTTCAGGAGTGCGGAGGCCCGTCGGCGGCGGGTTTGCTGCTAGGTAGTCGGCGGCCTGTTCGGGCGCGGCGAAAGGCTGGGGGCGCTCGCCGACGAGGGGCGCGGGGCCTTCCGGCGCCGGAGCAACGGGCGGAGGCTCGGCGCGAATGGAGGCTTCGAGTTCAGCGTCGCGTGCGGCCCGGTCTTCGGGAGACATGCGCGCTTCGAGTTCTGCGTGGGCACGGCCCGGATCGCGGGCCCCCGATACAGCGCCGACACCGCCGCCACCGACGGCGCCGAGAACGCCTTCGAAAAGAACTTCGCCTGCACGGCGACCCAAGTCGGTCTGGCCGGTTTCGGTAGCAATAACGCCCTGGCGGGCAGCACCGCCACCTGCCTGCGATGCGCCTGCGATAGCCGCGCCGCGAACGCCGCCACGGGCAGCCTGCTGAGTTGCGGAACGGCCTGCGATTGTGGCGATGCGGTCTACGGCTTCCTTGCGGAGCGTGGTGCCAAGGATTTGGCGGATTAACGGAACTGCTGCACCGCCTTCTGTGGCACCAATAGCAGCGCCGATGTTAGCTGCTAGTTCGCGGGCGCGGTCAGGAGCTACGCCTTCGCGCACGAGGCCGTCGTAAAGTTCGCTAGTGCCTGACAGTGAGCCAGCTAGGACGCCCGCGCCGATTGCAGCCCCGGTAGCAACGCCTGCTGGGGCTAGTGCGGCAGCGCCAGCAGCAACGGCAGCAGGAGCGGCGATGGAGCCCAGGACGCCACCGATAGCTTGGCCCGCGCCGGTAGCAAGGGTTTGGAAGGGGCGGCGCTGCAAGTCTTCGAGGACGGTGCCCGCTTCGAGGAGGCGTTCGCCGGGCAGGGGCTGGCCCTGAATGGCCGCTCCCACTTCACGCAGCGTTTGGCCGCCGGGGATTCCACGTTCTTCTAGTTGGAGGCCCGCGCCGCTGACCTGCGAACCGGCAGCCCCGCGTGCGCTCTGGACTAAGGCAGAACCAAAGCCCGGCAGTGGTTGATTGCGCGACCACTCCGCGAACTGGTCGGGGAAATCATCTCGGAAATATTCACGCGCCCGCCGCCTAGCCGACTGCTCGTCAGGGGCACCAGAAATCTGATAGAGGGTGCCGTTAGGCGCCTGAAATTCAAAGATGGTTCCCGACATTAGAAGTTCCGGCGCAGAACATTAGGGCTCGCCGCAGGCTCAGATGATCCCATGCGCTCGATGATAGCGGGGTCGACACCTCTGCGAGTAGCTTCCGCAATACCGGCTTCACGGGCAGCCGCTTGCGAGAGCGCGCGGATTTCTTCTGGCGTTCGGACTTGCCCGCTAAGTCGGATGCTGTTCTGCGCGCTTGCTTCAGCTTGGCGCATTGCTGCCTGGATGGCGGTCTGGTCGGCCTGCTCGGCACGCCGAAGCGCCGCTACATTGCCAACGGGAGTGCCCGCCAAGGGCCTAACTTGAGAACCACCTTGTGCGCCAGGATATTCAAATTGATAAGCGCCGGTTTCGGGATTGCGCGTAACAAGGCCCTGGCCAAGCCGTTCGCTCTGAGCAGCCGTTCGGGCCTGCATGAGCCGTGCTTGGGCGTCTGCTTCGGCGGCGCGGGTCTGTGCTACAAGCAACTGGTTGCGGGGGTTTGTGGGGTCGCGGGCGTATTCGAGTTCCGCAGCTTGGCGGGATTCCTGTGCGGCGCGGTAGGCGGCTTCGACAGTAACTTGCTGCTGCTGCCTAACATCCTGCCGTTCTTGGCGAGCTTCGGTGCGCTGCCCGGCGGCAGTTTGCTGGAGCGCACGAATGCCTTCGCCAAATGCGCCGGAGAAAGTAGGACTCCGCGTTGATGCGAGGGCTGCGCCGAAAGAAGCCAACTGGTCTAGACTTCCGCGTTGATCGGGAGTAAGGCCCATGAAACCAGGGGTCGGAGGTGCAGGGCGGTTGAGTTCCTGTGCCCGCTGGTAGGCGGAGAAGAAGTCTTCGTAAGGGCGGCGAGTTCCCGCCACGCCTTCCGTCACAACGGGGCTCCCAGTATTGGAAGGCGGCGTGGCCGCAGGGGCGAAAGGATTTTCCATATTGCCACTCATCTTATCAAACTCCGCTTATCTATTCAAGCCAACGAGGCCACCCTGTTGGAAGCCGAATAACTTGGAGCCGACGTTGAAAAGAGTGGAAGCACCCTGAGCGACGCTGGGAATGGCAGCAAGGCCTCCGGTGATGGCCCCGATTGTTTGGGCAGTGGTATTGGGCTTGGGGGCCTGGGTGGTGGTGGTGGTGGTGGTTCCGGTGTTGATGCCGAGCGAACCGCGCAGGGCGTTGATTCCGCGCAGGCCATAGTCTTGTTCTGCGGCAGTCCGCGTGTCGAGGAGATTGCGTTCAGCCTGCTCCTGCGCCTGCTGTATACCGCCGGTTGCGAGGAGCGGATTGGTCTGTGTGGCGAGCAAGCCGGTGTTGGCAGCACCCAGGCCGCTGAGCTGGGCGAGGCGCTGGTTTTCGAGGGAAGCAGCCTTTCCGAGCATGTCGGCAGGGGCAGCCTGCTGCTGTTGCTGGGCGGAGATGCCTTGGAGGCCCGCGAGGTTAAGGGCAGAGGCACCCTCCTGTAGGTCTTGGGATAGGTTGAGGCCCTGGAGGCCCGTCTGTGCAATGTCAGCGACACCGCGTTGGAGGCCCTGGGCGCCGCCGAGTGCGTCCATGTTGATGTTGCCGATGTCAGCGACGCCACGCTGAAGACCTTGGGCGTGGCCCAGAGATTCGAGGCCCTGGAGGCCAATGTCAGAGACGCCGCGCTGGAGGTCGAGTGCGGAGCCAAGGCCGGTCAGACCCATCTGTCCGATCTGGGCATTGGTTTGCTGCATGTTCTGGGCGGACGTAAGGCCTTGAAGACCGACTGTGCCGATGTCCGCGACGCCACGTTGGAGGCCCTGGGCCTGTGTCAACTGGTTGAGGGCGGAGGTGCCTATGTCGGAAGCGCCTTGCTGGAGGCCCTGCGCCTGCGTCAGCTGGTTTAGGGTTTGCTCATAAAGTCTGGGGATGTTAGTCTGGTCGAGGCGAAACTGATTGGCGCCCGTGTCGAAGGCCCTAGCATACCCTTCGGCGGAGAGGCGGCCCGTTTCGCGCTGAAGGTCCCGGTTGAATTGCTGTTGCGCGAGGGCGTTGCGGGAACCGCCGAAAGAACCCGTCATGCCGGCGCGGGAGTTCAGCGTGTTTTGCTGGATGGCGGCGCGTTCGGCAAGGTCTTCGAGGGCTGGCCTAAGAACCGCTTCCGTGTAGGGGTTCATGTAGGCGCCGATGTTGGCGTTCGGGAAAGCCTGGGCGAGGCTCATGGTTCCCGACACCGTCGTCGGCAGAAGGCCTGTGCCGGCGTTCGCAATGTTCTGACCAGCGGCGGCAGCCTGCTGACCAATTGGCGTTATGCCGCCGGCCTGAGAAGCGATGCCTTGGGCTGCCTGCGCGGCGCCTGCCTGCATAGGCAGGAACTGCCCGGCCTGCCCCGAAATGCCCTGGGCGGCGCTGAGTGCATTGTCGAAAGTGGGCAGGAAGCTGTCGGCCTGTCCGGCAATTCCCTGGGCAGCAGCCAGGGCTTGGCCCTGCACGGGCGTGAACTGGCCAGACTGGGAGGCAATGTCTTGGGCGCCGGAAAGCGCGCCCTGAATCCCCGGAAGGATTTCGCCAGATTGCCCAGCGATACCCTGGGCACTGCTAAGCGCCTGCTGTTGGGCCGGGGTAAACTGCCCTGCTTGGCCTGCGATTTCCGTACCGCCGAGAGCAGCCGAAGCGAGGCCTGGAATAAAAGCTGCGCCCTGATTGGCGAGCCCGCCGAGGCGCCCGGCCATTCTCTGCGTCTGCGAGATGATATTGGGAAGGATGGAGCCTTGAACAGCGGCGGCTTGCTGGTTGTATACGTCGCCTGCTCGTTGCGAGATACCCCGCGTGGCTTCGAAGGCGGTTTGCTGGTCAGCTGTAAAGGGCGCCGTAATGGTGCTGGCGGCGAGGGGCCGGTTTTCATTTATGCCGTAAAGCCGGTAGTGTTCACGTCCGGAAGCGATAGTCCCATTTCGAACGGCTTCGGCGACATCGGGGTTGTTGGCAAGATACTGAGCTTCGTCGAAGCCTCCGCCGGTTCGCCCTTCCGCGAAACCATACTGACGGTAGTGGTCGAAGCCGGAGCGGATAGTGCCGTTCCTAACAGCTTCGGCGACGTCCGGATTGGCAGCAAGATACAGAGCTTCGTCGAAGCCGGCGGGAGGCGTCGTTGGGAAGGGCTGATTAGCAAAGTCCTGCGTGCGCTGAAACAGCATCTCCGCAGTTTGCTGCGCTAGCGGCGTAAGGTTAGACGATTGTACCTGGGTGGTGGTGCCGCTCATGACATAGTCCTTTTCAGAATCTCACCAACGGGGAGCGGTCCCGCTTGGCGGGAAGTTCCTGTTTTGCTTTCGCGGATTTGGCGCACAAGATCGTAGAGACGCCGCGCTCCCGCATTAGTCGAGCCATCGCCCATCATGGAGACTACGTCAGCCGGCATAACAAACTCGCCATCTGAGAGGGCCGCTGCCCGCCGCCCATTGATGGAAGTGGGAATGAGATCGTCGAGGCCGCCGCCAGGACCGATGGCAATCTTGCCACCGCCTGCCAGTGGCACGAGGCCCCCTTCCTTAAACTGGCTTTCGCCGCCGTAACCGCCGTTCTCGCTACTGTCGGTTGCGCCATAGCCACCTGCTCCAGGGTCCGTACCCGCAGGTCCTCCGAAGTCCACACCAAAATCTACGTCAGCCATGGGGGACGTGTCGACATCAGTGTCCTCGTCTGTGTCCACACCGAAATCCGCGCCAGGGTCTACGTCAGCTTGGGGCAAGTCAGAGACAGTTTCTTCTTCCGGAGTTACCGGCGCCGGCTCGGTCATTTCTCGACCCCTATCAATGCCGAAGATGTCAGCAAGGGCGCCGAGAGTGCCGCGAGCACCTAGATTGAAGGAAGGTGCCCGTCCGGCCATATCAGAAAGAGCTAGACTACCTAACGCAGTAGCCAAGCCCATAGGGCCTGTGGCTACGGCGAGGCCGGTCTGAGCCGCGTTAAGCATACCTTGAAGGGATTGGTCGGGCGAAGGAGTAGACGGCGAAGGGTTGGACGCGGAGTCGCCTTCTGGGAGGGCGCCGGGTGCGCCGGGAGCTGCAGGGGCGCCGGGAGCTGCAGGGGCGCCGGGAGCGGCAGGGGCGCCAAGTGCCCGCGCACGTTCGGCCGCCAGCAGTTGCTCCAGAATAGAAGTGGGCTGGGCGGGGGCAGCCGAAGCCGGCCGCTCAAACTGGTCATAGCCGACCGCCCGACTGAGAGCCTGTTGGAAAGGAGTGAGATAGATAAGGGATTCGCTCATGCATGTCCTCGCCGGGTTATTATAGCACAGAATGCAATATAGTTAAAGGTCTTCGCGGACGTCAGTAAAGTTGCTGTTGCGAAGAGCTATCAACAATTTGCCGACTATGTTGGTTAGGACGGCAAGGTCGGGCGCGGAGAGGTCCAAAGTGGTGGGCGCGGAGACGGTGCCCTTGACAATGAATTGAGGACGGGTGCGGCGGCCCTTGTCGAAGAGGTCAGAGTCTTCTAGGGTACGGGTGAGGCGATGCCAGACTTCGCGGGAAGAGGCGTCCCACTCGGAAGGGGCGTCGGGAAAGGCGCGAATGTTTCGGCGCTGGGTCATCGCTTACCGTCCGGCTGAATAGACATACGAAACTCACCGAGACGCCAAGGCTTGTTGATGGTGCTGGAGTCCAGGCGTATGGCAAACTCGCGCCCGCGCAGACGGGTAGAGAGGCGCTGGGTCGTCTCCTCGATAAGGTAAGGGCCTTTGGTGATGACGCCGGCTTCTGGATATTTACGCGCCTTCAAGGAAAGGCTGACGAGTCCGTCAAAGTCGTCGTTGTCTGAAATGTTTGAGAAGTCGGGAACAACCTTGTTGGAGAACATGATCGGGTCGCCATCTTGTAAGGCGAAGTAGCCGGACTCTAGATAGGAGACTATCGGCCCGGTGTCATCGGCATAACCAGTTTCGTGGTAGTAGATGCCTGTATTGTCCGGCCCGGTGGCGAGCGGGAGGTCGTAAGTGGAAGAGTCCTTCCACGAAGTGCGGGAAAGACTGCCGATGGTCCAGTGGTTTTCTAGCACATTGTAAATGATGTAGCGATTGTTTTCCGTGGTGGTTTTGTCTGGATAGAACCAGATGACTTCGTCGAATCGTGAGTTGACGCCCGCGCAGATTTTGGCGGCTTGGTCGTAATTCAGGTTGTCAAAGACGTAGCGGAGGATAGGGCATACAATCGTTTGCACGCGGCCATCGTATTTGAAGAACTGGCTGTTGCTGGCCATCCAGTAGAGGGAGCCCTTGTACTCGACGGCAGCGTTCTGAGAGATGACGCCGCAGTTTTCGGCGCCGCGAATGAATCCGAATACATCGTTAGAGCCGATGTAATTTTGGGAGAACAGATCGGTGTCGGTCAGGATGATAGTGCGGTCGCCCATGCGGAGGACGCTGCGGACTTCGGAGCCGCGGGACGGCAGCCTGTATTCACCTGCCGTGTTAGTAAGGGTGGGCGTCCAGTCGGTGTAGTCTTCGGAAGAGCACCAGCGAATGAGCAACGGATCGTAGTCGCCCGCAATGTCGTGAGTTCCGTAAAGGACTACGTGGCGCGCTTCGGGAGCGACCCTTACAATCTGATTGACGGAAGGTGCAGCGGTGACAATAGTGGCATGGGAGTCGAGGCCGAATTGAGGTTGCCACAACATCAAGGGGCCGCTGGTCGGAACCGCCATCACTTCGGTGCCCCACAGGTCAAGCGACCAAAGACGCAGTGGCGAGACGAAGTTGTTGCTGGAGCCGCCGGTTGTGCCCGGGGTGCCCCACCCAAAGTTGCCACCCCAAACGCCAGTGCCCCATCCATTGACGATGACGTTAGAAGCTTCGGCGCCGTTGTAGTAGAAGTAAAGAGTGGGGGTGCCGCCCGTAGCGGCAGAGGTGGCGGCTGCGGTAGTGGCAACGTCGAAGGCAAAGCTATCATCGTCGATGACGCTGACCGGATAGGTCGCCGTTACCGTTGAGATAGCATTGATGACAACGTTGCCGCCGATGGTCGTGTTGGCCGACGTGATGCCCACGAGGGTGCCGGTGTCGAGATTGTGGGCGGAGACGGACACCACGATGCGCGTCGAGCCTACCGTAGTGTTCAGCTGATTGGAGAGCGGAACTACAGTGGTGATCGGAGTGATGTTGTAGTATTTGGAAAGGTTGGAAGAGAAGAGCCCTGAGTTGGTGCCGACGACGGCGGCGCGCTGTCCGTCGAGGGCGCGGACAGTTTCGATGGCGCGCGGCGTGCCAAACAGGTCGGCGGTTTCCTGGGGCGTGGTTACGTTCTGCCAACCCCCGATCAGTTCAGGCTTGCCCAAGCGAAAGCGAATCTTGTCGCAGTCTGTCCAAAAGCCTTCCGCTGCTTTGCGGGTCTGCTCCTTGACAATGCCTACCTTGAAAGGTATGGCCTTAAGAGTCTGATCTTGCACTGAACGTATCCCGGTTGATGTGTGTTACACACTACCCCGCTTTAAGAATTTCGATTTCAGATTGAAGCGCCTGAATCAGAGCGAACAAATCTGTTATTGAAAGCGCAGAGGCGTCGGGCGTGTGCGGGGGAGTTTCTACATAAGGCTCTACCTGAAGATTGCCGAGGGCGACCTGCTCCAGGATTTCCACGTAGTGGCGATTACCTGCGTCACAGGGAACAAAGATTGTGCGCCCGTCGTTGCTTACGCGGATAGTTGTGTTGTCCACGGAAACATACTGTGCGTTATTATACAACATGTAAAGTTTCCTTACAACTCAGAGTCATAGAGCAACTCAGCTGACCAAGCTGCCGCACCAGCAGCAGTTGGTGTAATTTCAATACCAAAGCTACTTCTTGTCGCGACCCCCAACGTAGCTGTAGCGACGTTGACATTTTCGGTCGGAGTCAGATTAGAACCTGTAGGGGCGGCGCGCATTACTGCGGGAAAGGGCAAGTACCGCGCATCAGAGTCGGTTGCAGAAGAGGCATCCCAGCGCGCACGGTAAGTGAAGGTCTGATAGTAGCGCTGGCAGAGGAGCTGTTCGATGCCGATGGGACGCCGTTCGAAAGGCGTGGCGGTGGAACCCGGTTCAAGCTGGGTGTCGGTTACATAGAGAAAGTCCCCAGCGGCCGTGACGACAACGTCGCTCCAGATAAAGACGATGATGTTCTTGGCATTGGCTGTATCGACGTTAGCTGTAATGCTGTAAGTGGCGTAGGACGTAGTGACGTTCAGATTGGCCGGAGTATTTTCATAAACGGCATTGGCAATAAGGGTTGGATTGGTGCCGCCGCTGTTCCAGGCGCTAATGATATCGCTGGTCACGGTGTCGGCGGTGCCGTCCCAAGCAATGATCGCCGCCTTGATGTTGCTTAGGCGCGCCGTGCTGGAGACGCGGGCCTTAAAGCTGAAGGTGACTGCGTTGCCAATGAGGCCGGCGCAGTTGCGGGCCTCCAGGATTTGAGCGATACCGAACTTCTTGTTGGCAGTTTCGACGTCGAGGGCGATGGCAGTCTGGCTACCATTCGTCGGAATGGTCGCAGTGTCCTGTGTGATGTCGACAGTGTCGTTGCCGTCGCTAAGAATATACCAGCGATCCAAATTGTAGGTGTCGTCGTTGTTGGCACCGGCCACAAAGGAGGTGCCGCGCTGAGCAATCTGGAAGTTGCCATTCAGAAGAGCATTTCGGAAACCGGCCAACGGCCCTGTGTTCAGGCTAGGTACGTTGAGGTTGCCTGTCATAGTGTCGCCGGCGACATCTACGAACTGGGCATTGGCCGCCGTCTTGGTGTAGACCGCCGTATTGATGGAAGTAACCGCAGAATTAGTAGAAGTGTGTGCTGCGTTGATCGAGGTGATGACCGTGTTGATGGAAGTGACAGCGGAGTTCGTGGAGGTATGGGCGGCGTTGATGGAAGTGATAGCCAGATTGATGACGCCGACCGACGTGCTTACGGCGGCAACGCGGTTGTTAACAGAAGTGATGGCCGAGTTGACCGAAGTAAACTTCGAGTTGACAGAGGCGATAGCGGCGTTGGTGGAGGTGGCCGCAGAATTGATGGACGTGATCGCAGAGTTCTGCGTGTTGTTGACCGTGTTGACAGACGTGATCGCAGCATTGATTGAGGTCAGGGCTGCCGTGATTTCGGGGCTGACGCCGACGCTGATATTAGCTATGACCGCATTGATGGAAGTGATGGCGGCGGTGTTGGCAGCTGACTGGACGCTTACCGCGTCGATGCGGACATCAAGGGGCGAAACTGCTCCGGTGACGTAAGCGATCATTTCGTCGAAGCGCAGAGCCTGCGAAGCTGAGACAGAAGTGCCAGCGGGGAGCGACAGGGTGCCGGTCATTGTATCGCCGGCCTTGGACACGCGGCCAGTTTCGGAGGCGAGATAGCAGTCAGCACCGTCACACAGAACAATAGTGGCAACGCCTTGCGGGACGGCCACGCCAGCGCCGGTAGCCGTCTTGACCGTCGTGGCGAAGGAGCCTGTCGTAGCATTTCGGATGACATAGACTTTAGAACTGGACGGAATAACGACGGTACGGGCGCCCGTAAGTGCCCCCGTGAAGGTGAGCACCATCCGGCGCGCTTCGTCGGTAGCAGCGTTGGCAGTCGTTAGAGTGTAAGTTCCCGATCCCGCCAGATTGATGCTAACGCCACCGGCGATGGCCACAGCAACCAGCTCTAGATTGTTGTTGGTATTGTCGCCCCAGGTGTTAGGATTCTCACCTGTAGCTTGGAGTTCGAGGCGAAGAAGAGCGTCGTAGGTACTAGCCATTGCGGTCACGCTCCAATATGCGAGTTACTTTGTCATCAATTCTATTTAACACGTCTGTTAGGCGATTTTCAAGATCGCGCACCGTGGCGTGCGTAGCGTAGTCTTTGTTGACCTGGGCCTGAAACTCGAAGTGCCTTCTGACTAGGTCATCAATTTTCTCAAAGGCCAGCGTCAATTCGCGATGAAGGTAGCCAGCATAAAGAATTGTGAGGGGCCACACAAACTTGATTAAAAGTTCCCAGACAGCTTCGATGCTCATGGCGGGCTCTTAGGGATAGGTGCTTTGGGAAGGAGTCCATACGGATTCCGAGCCGAGAATGAAGCCCCCATCTTCCAGGAGGAGTGCCCCCGTATCTTCTTGTGCCAAGTAGTAAGAGAGGTCGATGGGCGCCCGCCCGTCAGGGACCATACGAGATTCAAGACGCGAACGGGCCGGCTTGTTTTGCGGATGGTTGAGGCGGTCGAACTTGCCGTCGAAGCAGGACCGGCATACAACGGAACCGGTGGTTTCTTTGCGGAGGAAGCGGCGCTTATATTCGAATGAACAGCGGTCGCAAACCGACCACATATCGAATACACTCATCGCAGACCTTCGCCGATGTTATTTTCGGGAGTGCCTTGCGTCCGGTCGGAAGTGTCGGAGCGGCGCGAGCGGCGTGCCTCGTTGTTAAGGAGGGTCAGTTCGTCGTCCGTCTGGGCTTTCCAGGCAGTGATGGCATCGCCGTTCTTGGTCCAAGCATTGGAGTACATCATGGCCGCAGAGAAGAGCGCCACTTCAGCGTTCTGCGAGAACCAGTTTGTGGGCGCCGCCGAGGAAAGGATCGTGACCTTCGGAATGTACTCGATGGTAGCGGTGCCGTTCACGTCCGGCGTAGGCGCCAGGAACACTTCGGCGTTGTCCTTGGCTGCAAAATACTTAGGTCTTGCCACCGACGTGTAGACAGGCCAGTAAGCGGTCAGATATTCGTTGGTCTGCTGGACGAGATTGGCGGCGACGCCGTCGACTTCGAGCTGGACGCTCTTGAGCACTAGCACGTCCGAAGGCAACGTAAGCATGCGGTTGGTCGCCGAGACGGGCGCCGTAGAGTATCTGATGATGGCAATGGGATCGACGCGCCGTTGCAGATAAGATTGTGCCCGCTCGATGATGGAAGGCAGCGCCGAGACGAACTCCGAAGAGTCCTCTTCCATGTTGGCGACAATGTCGTTGAAGAGCGTGGTGTATGTGTATGGCATCAGTTGGCTCGCGAAACTCGAATGTAAATGGAGCCGCGTTCGCGATCTTCGCGCATCGCTTCTTTGACCGCCGCTTCATATTCGGTCTTAAGAAGGACTAGCCGGTCGGCGGGAATGCGCCCACCACGCCTCAAGCCAACGTAGTAGGCGAGGCCGTAGAGGAGTGCAGGCAGAAAGCGTCGGGGCACATCGACATTGTTGAAGGCCCGAATGGTATCTTCGGCAGTCTTCTGCACCGTGATGACGAGATCGTAAATGTCGTTGGGCGTCGGCCATAAGTTAAGCTTGTTGCCCGAGAGGCGCCGGTCAAACCAGTATTGGACTGGACGGCCAGTCTGGCTCTTCGAGGGGATTTGCGCCCAGCCTTCATAGCCCAGCCGGTGAATTGTGATGCTGCTGCCCGTAGAGTCTTGGACCGCAATCGAGAGCGCATCGAGAACGGTAGGCTCCAGAGAAACCTGGGCCACACCAGATGCAGTAGGGATAGTGGTGGTTTCGATCTTGTGTAAGAGGACGTTGCGGTTCTGGAGTTGCGTCAGCATATAGTCCATGCCACGCATGGCAGACTGCAATTCTTCCGCCAGGATAGGTCCACCGCCCACCATGCCGGCCGCGTCCTGAAGGATGTCGTCGAAGGTAGGGTTGAAGGAGGATACGCCACTAGTCGCCACAGACAATGCTCCTGCAACATGATTGGCAGACCCCGCCGAAGCGAAGCCTGCCGAATCCTGTTAGTCGTACTGGACGTGGATCAGAAGGTTGCCCGCCGTGACCGTTGAAGTGTCGATGGACACGACAGCCACCACCGTGGTATCCGCTGTGAACGGAATGGCGTTGACCGACAACTGCGCCGCCGTCGGCGAATAAGCGCGCCGCCCCGCTGTATTGACCGTCACCTGAGAATGGATCTGATCGGCAAGGGCCGCCGTACCCACCGTGATGTTAGTAGTAGTGTTGTCGTAGCCGGTGAGAACGTCGATTGTGCAATTGTAGATGGAGGAACCCGCCGGCGCCACGAAGAGCGGGATCGTGGTGACACCTGCGGCGGTGCCCGTCTTCGCAATGTTAACGGGGATCGAGTATTGAGTGAGGACGCGGGCCTGCACCTGATTGACGGCCTCAGGACCCAGCGGCTCGCGACACTTGATTTCGAGTGGGAAGCTAAACGTAGTCATCTGATTCTCCTTGCAAATGAAAGAAAGGGGGACCGAAGTCCCCCAATCCGTTAGGTGGAACCAGAGGACCCGTACCACTGCCGCCAGTCAGACCAACCGAACGAGTAGCGTTCGCGGGCCTTGTAGCGCATGTTGCCGGTCAGGAAGTCAACGTCGTCCTTCGTGGCAAGCGGGGCGCGCACGAACATCTTCGTGCCGTTCGGGACATCCGTGCGGATGAACCAAGCATTGGGGTCCGTGAACCGATGGTTGACCGTATAGCCCTTCGAGAAGAGCCCCATGTCGCGCATCGCGTTCGTGTCGTTGTCAGCCGTAGCCACTCGACCCTCAGACTTCAGGATACGGTGAGCCACGAACTTCAGCTGCGGAGGCAGGTGCAGCGAGACAGCCTGCGCACCAATCAGGATGCCACGGTCATCCTTGAACAGGCTGATGTTAATCAGCGCGTTCTCAAGCGCCGTCTCCGACAGGTCGGCCGACACCTTGTTGGACTGATTGCCCGCCGCGAGGGTCGGGTGGTCAGTCGCGAACAGCGGCTTGCCGTCGCCACCAGCATAAGTATTGCTCGTGGAGAAGCCGTTGTTAAAGGTGTTGGCCGCCTTGACCTGCTTGGCATTGCCCATGGCACGACCCATGGCAGACGCCTTCATCTTGCCGGTCGTGCCATACAGGTTATCTTCGATGGCCTCTTCCGTGATGGCAAACGCCATAGCCACGGTTTCGTGCGTCCAGCGGGAAGTCCAGGCTTCCGACGCCGTATCGAAGAACACCTGCTCGCCTTCACCCTTGACCGGCGCGGTGCCGAATCCAGTCTGAAGGACTTCCTCTTCGAACGAACGGTCGGACCGCTCGACGTCATACAGAGGAGTATGCTCGTTGTCCACCGCCTTGTAGGCCACGCCGAAGATAGCGTTAAGGCCGGGGACAAGCTGCTTAGCAAATTGGGCGCGAGTAAGAATAGCCATCTACATGTCCTCCTATTAGGCCGCGCTGACCTGATCGAGGATCGGCCCGTTCATCTTCACGACCACAACCGGGAACGGATCGCCCCAATCGTTGTCGATGATACGCGCAATACCCACCAGCTTAAGGGCAGTGCCCACCGCCGAAGTGCGCGTAGAAGCGTCGAGCGCGTACCGCGACGTGCCATAAACCGTATTCACATCGCCGCCGGTAGCCGTGACGTCGAAGTTCAGACCCAGGTCGCCCGCCGTGACAGTGGCGTCAGCCTGGATCATATACAGCGTGGCCGAGTTGTCGATAACGTAGGCGATTGGGCGGTTGCCCAGACCTTCGATATCGCCCGCCGAAGACGTATCCGCCGGAATGCTGTTACGCATCTGGGGCTGCTTCGTAGTAGGATCGACCCAGGCAAAGCCTGCCGCCACACCGAGCAGCGGGCCACCACCAGTGCCCACCGAAGTAATAACACCGCCGCTCATCTTAACCGGGCTGCCCTTGCCAAGATCGGGGCAGGCAGCGCCGTTAGGGAGCGGATAAGCGCGGACTTCGTTGCCATGCGTGCCAAGGGCCGCTACAGCGCGGAAGCCGAAAGGGGCAAAAGACTGTGCCACCGTTCATCTCCTTATCCAAATGAGGGACGTCGCCCTCGCGAAACTCGTTTAGAACCGTCGTTAGCGAAGCGGACAGTGCGACCGCCATCTTCATAGTTGATCGTCTTGCCATCGAAAGCCTGCTCTGCAAGGTTAGCCCGGTCTTCGGACCAACGTTGGATGGCTTCCGCCTTGCGACGAGGCAACTTGGCCAGGACCAGATCGCCATTGACTGCCGCACCAGCTAGCACGGTAATCTTGTTATCGAGCGAGGGGTAAACGTAACCCGAAGGAATTTCTTCCCTGTTAACGAATGCCCAACCTTCCCTCATGCGCGCAGAGACATTGTTGTAGTCTTCTTCGTTCCCGTTCCGATACCTGATCCAGCGATACACATACGCATCAGAGTCAGGCATGGGGGGTATTTCGAGCGCGTTGGGAGGATTATACTCTTCTTCAAGTGAAATATCAAGAGCGCCGTCGCGGGCATTGTCACTCGACTTGGAAAGCCGGGGCCTCATTAGTTGATCTCCGTATACTGGGAAGCTGTCTGAAGGGAACGTTCGCGCCGGACCTTCTCACGGGCATAAGTCTGGATGTCCAGGCCCAGACGCTCCGCGAACTGGCGGTCTTCCGGTGTAATAACAACACGCACCTTACCTCCCGTAGGAGAAGTGGACGCCCTGTTCTGAATGGTAGGCGACGCCGTAGGCCGCGTTGCAGGGGCTGCCTGACGGAACTTCTGCGGGAACTCAGCCCGCATACGCTTATCAAGCTCTTCGAAGTAGTCGGGGTCTGACGGCGAATAGCCTTCCTGCACCATCGCTTGGTCAATAGTATAGGCGGCCACCGTCATCACACGGTCCTTATTGAACCAGTCCTGATTACGGGAAGCCCACTCCACAGCTTCGGGCTTGGGCTGGGGCCGTGGAGCAGCAGCAATCTGGTTAGGAGCGGCAGTAGGCGGGGTGGTCGGACCAGATTGGGTATTCGCCGGACCCGCCCGCTGAGGGATGCTTCGCTTCTCTCGCTCCGCATTCTTCTTGTCCGCCGTAAGCTCGGCCATGCGCTGCTGGATTTCAAAAATCTTAGAGCGGTCGCCGGCATCATAAGCGGCATCGAACTCGGCCCGCAGCGCCTTAATGTTCGAGTCGATGGTCTGGATGAAGAAGTCCATACCAATGCTGGCCGCCTCGACCGAATCCGCCTCGAAACGCGAAGCCTTGCTGCGAAGGGCCTCGATCTCCTGGTGGGCAGCCCCCAACTGCTGGGCATACAGGTCCCGCTGCATCTTGAGGCGCTGCGACCGGGTAAGGCGCTTGCGGTCGCCGGACTGGGTTTCCGCCCCCTCGTCACCGTCATCATCTGGTTCGACGGCGGTACGGGCAACCGGTGCAGATTCCTGCTTGACGGCCTGGGGAGGTTCCGCTACTGACGGACTCTCGTCGACGATTTCAAACTCGTCGGCGGGGCCGGGCAGCTTCGGGTTAGCTGGAAGATTGTCGAGGTCAATTTCCTGGTAAGCGGCGTCTGATTCGGACATGGATTATTCCTTGAAGTTAGAGTCTAGCCACTCAGGCTTTTCGACGACCAGTTCAATGGAGGCCGCCTTGACCAGCAACAGCTTGACACCCTTCCACCAAATCTTGGAGCCGGCATACTTGGTGTACACCACGTAGTCGCCCGGCTTGACCCAAGGCCCATTCCGATAGATATCTTCGTCCTTGAAGGCCAGCTCGCCCAAAGAAACGACGCGGCCCACCGTATTCAGGTAGTCCATGTCAGCACGAACGGAGTCTGGAATGAGGATGCCGCCAGCACTCTTGCGCCGCGTGGGCACAGGCCGGACCAGAATCCCTACACCAGGAATCCGAGGTAGCGGCGACGGATCGGGAACGCTCTCTTCCGTAAGCCACTGGTCATTGGTAACAGCCCCGCCAAGGGACTGGCGTGTGGTAAGCATTAGATTCCTCTCTCTTCTTTAGGCGTATGTTTCACAAGGTCTTCCAAAGTAGAAATGGCAATACGCAAGCCAGCGATAGTACCCACCCGCCTCGAATATTCTTCGAAGGTGTGAGCACCACCGCTGGCCAGACTATCCTTGAGCGTATCTATCCGGGACTGAAGTTCGGCCCGGTATTCCGACAGCAGCATCATCCAGTCTTAGCTACCCTCTCAGAAAGTTCCTTCTGAGCAATTTGCGCCATTTTTGCTTGATTGTCAAGTATTTTCGCACTTGCGTTAATTTGAGACTGCCTTTGCTTGTCGACTGCCATTAGCTCTAGCTGCTGGCGCTTAAGCCCCAACTCCTGTTGCTTCAGTGCAAGCTTGGCAGATTCCCTGGTATCCTGCGACTGAATGCGCTGCTGAGCCAACTGCAACTCAACCTTGTTAAGCTCTAGCATCTGCTGCTCCATGTTAGGCCCAACCTCCTGCTGAGGCTGCCCCTGCAACGACAGTTGCAACAACTGCTGCGCCAACTGGGCCTGCACGTTCTCGTCCTGGAGCGTGGTGCCTGCCTGCTGCGCCAACAGCAACATCTGTGCCTGGAACACTAACATCTTATGCTCAGCCACATTCGCCATCAGCAACTGCCGCCCGATGGCAATCGTCGGATCGTTGACGCCTTGCATCTGCGGCGACTGGAGGAATGCCTCCTTAACCGTGACGTGGGCTTGATGGTTCTGCTCGATCTTAGCTTTGATAGGCTTGCCTTGCATCGCCACCTGAATTTCCGTCATAGGGTCCGCCGAGATCGCAGCGGCTTCAGGGTCTGGCAGTAACTTATCAAAACCGTCAGTCCCCATAGCAGAGTAGAAGCGCCGCAAAGCCTCCCGCATATCATGGAGCTGAGGAAAGCGGGCAGCCATCTCCAACTCAATCTGGGCACGGGCTACTCGCTGTGTTTCCGAAAGCGCATTGGGGTCCGACGCCGGGATGATGTCGACGACTTGCGGATCGAAGTCACCTCGCTGGACATACTGGTTCTCAGAACCCACTACGAAGTTAACAGTATCGGGAAGATTCTCAAAATTGAGTTCGCCGATGATCTTGAAGAACTCGTGCTGAGACTGGTGTAGGCGCTTATGAATAGAAGAGTAGAAGCGCCCCGACGCCTCCAGCAGCGCCAGCGTAGTAGCCGCCGGTCCGTAGTTAGTCCCATTCTGGACAACCTCGTCGGCAGCGTCGGCGAACTTCTGCCCCGCCGCCACCATGAACTGAAGCAGCTGGAGTAGGGTGCCGGAAGGCTCCTTGGCCGGCAGAGGCAGGAACGCCTTCTGAAGGTCCTCCGGCGACAGGTTGACGTCCCTGAACTCTCCGAAGCCCAGCGGTGTCTCGCTGTTAGAGAACTTGGCGTCCTGGGACTTGAAGCCTCCCTGCCAGTTCGCAAGCTGCCCCGCGTCTACCAGCGCCCGCAGCGCCGCCGTAGAGGCTGCCGACAGATCGCCGATCAGGTGCAGGTAGCCCAGACCGTAGAAGCCGAAGGCAGGAATGAAGTGGTCGACGGTGTACCAGAGGCGCTTCTGCCGCGACGGATCAGACTCCCGCCAGTTACGCCGGATAGCATAGACCTTACCAGAGTTGACATTGAAGTGAACGATGTAGGGCGCCATGCCCCCACCAGGCACAAGAGAGTCGGCGCCTTCCAAATCAAGGTAGCAGTGGGATTCAGCGACCAGATAGCCCTTGCGCTCCAGCGTGGCGTCGAAGCCCTGGGCGGAAGCGATGGCATCCGAAATCTCATTGCTCTCGATACGCTCTTCGGCGTCGTCGTCACCGTTGTCCAGGAACTGCCCCGACTCAATGAGGTTCGCCATCTTACGCCCAGACAGCTCCATGACCTCCATGTACTCGTCTGCATTGCGCAAATGAGAGACAGCCGGGTCAGCGAAGAAGTTCTCAATGTAGACAACAGTAGGGTCGGGCGCCCCTGTAACCGCGTTCCATCCAGCCTTGCGGATGCCGGTGCCCAGGAAGCCAACGCGGAAAAGGTTGCGCTCCAAATCAGAGTAGAAACCCTCGACCTGCTCAGTCAACTGGTAGTTCATGTAGGTCCGAACACGCGCCGCTACCTGTTCGCGGGCAGCGTCGACATAGCCCTTGATCTTAGTACGGACAGGACCCTTGGCGGGCCACAGCTCCTGGATGGCCTTGGCCTGGAACTTGACTACGTTCTCCATGAGCAGCGGGTGGACGGCCGTGCAGGAGCCCTCGATGTCCGTGTTGCCCTCGTTGGTCGTATTGATGCCCAGCCACTTGATGCCCCGCTTAATGCCTTCTTCCCAGTCAGTGCGGGCATTTCGCAGGTTGGTCAGGACTTCCTGACGCACCGATCCAATGCCGTCCAACACCGGGTCATCAATACCATTGGCAAGGTTGGCATAGAAGGAAGTATCTTCGGGCTCGACAATCACGACCTCTTCGACTACCAAGGCCAGATCAGGAGTGTCCTCGAACTCGAACTCCTCTTCGGCAACGTCGGGGATTTCAGTTTCGGACATTTACATTCTCCATAAGGTTAGGCGGCAAAGGCTTTGCTCCAGTAACTGCGGACAGGCGCCCGCGTAGGGATTTCTTTCTTGGTGACGACTTCCTGCGTAAGCTCGTACCGCCTACGCAAATACAGAAGCGCCATCACCATAGCGTCGACGGCGTCGTCATGGGCACCTCGTGGAAACTCCAAAGCCTCCTGCAACAACTCTGCTGCGTATTTGCGCTTAAGCGGAATCCAGACGCGCTGCCTTTCAATGATACCAGTGACGGCATGTGCGCGGGCCACCTTATCACGATCTGGCTGAAAAGGCATCACAGGCAGCTTGTTAAGCTTGAGATCCTGGATGAGGGACTGGCCCGACGCCTTGTTCTCAATAATCATTCTGTCGGGCGCGAACAGCTCGTGCTGTTCTTTGGCCATGCGCCGCAATTCAGGGAATGTCCAACGACCTCTGACCTGATTGAGAAGGATTACGTTGGGCTCCTGATACTCGTAGCCCTTGTCGTCGGTATAGGGAATGTGGAAGATGCCCCAGGTCTGGATGACCGAGTAGTCCGCCTTGGCCCTCGTAGAGAACGCCGTGTCGAGAGTCTGAATAATCTCGTCGCATTCGGGGGGATCGTCCTCGTCCCAATCCTGAAAGTCATCCTTGCTGAACACGTTGCCGTCTTCGCCGACAGGCGTCTGCATGTAGAGGGCCGCCCAGTCCGACCGGGCAAGGCTCTCCCTCGTCGCAGACAAATCTTCCATGGTCATGTACTGAGGCCAGTAGGAGCCGCCTTCTGGGAGCATCAGGTATTCAGCGGCTTGGCCATCCAGAATCGCCGGAATGGAGATGACTTCCCACTGATCAACCTTGGAATTGCGGGCTGCCTTGTCGAGCAAGTAGCCGGATAGGTCGCGGACATGCCACCGCGTATTGACCAGGATGATGCGGGAGTTGGGCAACTTACGAGAGCGGAAGCCTGGGCCATACCAGTTGTTGACACGCTCGCGTTCGATATCGGATTTGGCGGTCTGCTCCGACAGCGGATCGTCCATGATGCCCACGTTGAAGCGGTAACCGGCGATGGACTTACCGGCACCGGCAGGCATGAAGGAGCCGCCAGAGACTAGCTTCCAACCGGTGACACCGGACATGTCGTCGCGGATAAGGGTGCCGGGAAATATCTCCTGGTACTCGGAACTGCGAAGGAGATCGCGGATACGGCCGGAACACTCGACGGCCTTATCGGTGGTGTGTGAAATCCACATGAAGCGCCATGTCGAGTGACGCCCCATGCTCCATGCCACATACAACATGAGCAGGACGGACTTCATGGAACCGGGCGGCAACATCAACATGAGGCGTTCGACGTTACCTGCATCTACGTCTTGCAGGGTAGCCGCAATGGACTCGATGTGCTGCCCGTCCCGGTAGTCGTTGCCGTCGAGCATAAGGTGGGCCATCAACTTGACGAACACGTAGAATTCGTCGCGGGCCTCCATCACCGCCTTCTGATGGAGCGCCTCTACCAGTTCCGCCTTTGCTTGAAGTAGCGCGTCTTCCCTAGTTGATTCTGATGCGGGATTCAATTTCCGGCTCGACTTCCTTGAGGACGCGCGTCAGTTCGGCAATCCGCGTATTCAGTTCCTCCTTCGAGTGAACGACGCGGTGCGTAACTTCCTTGCGTTCGGTGAACATCTGCAAATACTTAGCGAGGTTTTCCATGGCGCGGTTGGCGTTGGTATAGTCCCCACTACCCATTGCTGCCATTGCAATCTCGTTAAAAAACTTCACTACGTCTTCGACATTGATCTTCATTCTTGCCTTCTCCTCTATCTCGAACGCCCTGATCAGGTCTTCCATGCCGGGGCGCTTGAGATTCTTGTTGGCGATAGCCAGCAGGCGCGGCGGGTAATTGGTGTCGTAGCCTGCCCGCCTGACAGCATCGGTGCGGTTGGAGCGCCCGTTCAAGGCGAATTGCCGGGCGAACTCCAACTGCTTATCAGTGAACTTACGGAAGGTGTCGATCTTGTCCCAATGTGATTTCCAAGTCTCGCTCAAGTATTCGCGGATCGTCTTGATAGTCTTGACATCCTGGGCGGTAACTGCCCGTTTAGGCTTATGAATGTCAAGACTCTTGAGTTCCCGCCGATACTTGTGCTGCCGCTCTTTCTGCGAAGGAGGATTAGGAGTACGCTCCTGAAGGCGCTTCCGCCGCTTGATATATCCTTCGGCAATCGGCTTTGCACTTAGCTTGGGAACATATGGCTTGTCGTCGTCGCCCTCACTCATAGCGGCTGAGCTTCCTCTCCTTCGTCAACCCTGACAATAGAAATGCGGGACCGGCCCTTCTGATCGCTGCTCGACGCCCTGCCCGCATTGTAGAACCGCAGACCATGACGCTCCAATGCAGGGCGGATACGGCGCAGTTCGGCAGCAAAGCTATGGGACGTTTGGGGCAGACGCTCACGAGGACCGATGTTCAGTTCCAGTTGCCCGATCAAATCCGAGTACGTACCTGAGAACTCCTTCTGCTTATCCATCATCCGCAGCATGGCCGAAGCCAGACCGTGGAACTCCAGCATGTGGCTTTCTGCCGCAGCCCTGTTGCGCTTATACACTTCCATCAGCCTACCGGGCTGCCACCCGAAAGAGGCTTCGGCAGCGACGGCCCACACGGCAAACGCAGACATGCGCGGCTTCTCGGCCAGCACCACATTACCATAATTTCGCGTAGCAATCAATGCGGCGTTCATAAGCGAACCAAGAAGTTGAGCGTGCTTCGCGTGGAAAGCGTCCCAGAACTCCAAGTCATCGCGCCGTTGGCGGGGATCAATGCGAGGCAGATGCACGTGGATAGAGCGGTCAACGAGGTCACCGCGCTCGACCACATCAGGAATACCATTCATGGCGACGGGTCGGCACACCCGTACTGCGGACTCCTCCGCATTAGTATAGAGTGCGCGTCCACCCTGGGCGCCCGTACCCGTGCTGATGACGCACAGCGAATCCGACATCTTGTTGGAAATGTGAGACACGTTGTCGAACGCCAAGACGAAGGAGTTGCGGACCATGGCTTGAAGGTCACGCTGGTCTTCAGGTGGCGTCCGCATATCGAGCGCATGAGGATCAATGATGCGGCGCAGCAGGCGCAAGATGGTGGACTTACCGGAGCCTTGCTCACCCGAAATCGTGAGGACCGGGTAGGGACCTTCCGGCCTCAGGCAACCGAGCAGCCACGCCACCAACAGCATGAGGGTGTCATCATCGGCGGCCACGAACTTGCGCAACAAGACCGGGAACTCCGACGCAGGAACCGACAAGTCAGGCTCGATGAGGGGCAGCATGCCAGCCCCGCGCAGCATCCGGATATGGGTCGGCCCGCCCGCTACACGCTCGATGCCCTTAGCAGTAATGCACCAAGCATCGTTAGCATCGTTGGCAATATCCAAATACAGTTCGCCGACCTTGCCGCCTACCCGGATGTAATCCTTGACCTTACGGCCCTTCGAGCGCACCCAATGAGCAAAGTAAGTCTGCGACGAGTTGAGGAGGTCGCCGTTGGGCACAATGTTGAACTGGTCGACGCAGAAGGAAGTAAACCAGCCCCGGAAGTCGCAGCCGCCTGCGGGTGCCACGGTGAGGGTGCGTCGGACGCCCTGGTCCGTGTAGTCGAGGAACAGCCGACCGTCTTCTGTAGTCCAAGGCGTAAGCTGGGCTTTAGCGTCGTTAAGCAACTGGACGCGGCTGGTCTTGTCCGTCATGGAAGCTCCTTGGTTAGGGGAGCATCCTAACGCGGGTGAGTGAGGGTTGCAAGGGGACTCTCACCTTCCTCACTACGATTCCGTCACGCGGTAGTTCGTGTTGGCAAGGACGGCCAGGATTGACACCAGCACCGCATTGATGGATGTGATGGCAGCGGCATTAGCGGCACCCGTGGCCGAGACGGAGCTGACCCTAATCTCCAAAACTGACACTACATTGTTGACAGAAGTGATCGCTGCCGTGTTGCCAGAGGTTAGCGCGGACACAGCAGCGATCTGGACGGCGTTTGCCGAAGTCTGAGCCGATACCGCCGCTACCTGAATGGTAAGGACGGAGACTTCGGAATCAAGGACGCCCACCAAGGACACAAAACTGGCAATGACCGAGGGGTCGGATATAACCGAGATGGCGGTTTGTAAGGCAGAAACCTCCGCTTCGAGCGAAGTAATAGCCTCTGCGTTAGCCGCAGCGGCCACGCTGACAGTATCAACACGAATATCGAGCGTGGAAACTTGGGCTTCAAGCCCGGCGACATCGTTAGCGAGGTCGTTGACAATCTGCGTTACAGACCCGGTAGCGAGGGCTGCTACGGCTGACACAGTTGACCGAAAGGTACCGCCGTTCTGCACTACAGGAACAAGCTCGCTCCCCGTAAGAGCCTGCGCGGGGGATAGCTCAGAGATTTTCCGGGCGCTAGCCATCTTGTTCCACTTTCAGTTATCGAGGCGCAGTTGGAAATTGAGACGCATTGAGAACCCTAATAAGAGGCCGCAAGACGAAACAGGTCATCAACTTCGGCCTCAGTTTTGCCGAGCGCCGCCGCCGCCGACGCAATCAGCGCATCGGTACGGCGAATCTCCACGGCGTACTCCCACGCATCCTGAGTGTCCGCATCCTGCTGCGCGACATAAGCGAGCGAAGCGTCGAGCAGCCCTTGAGAGCGCAGCGCGCGGCGCATTTGGAGCGGTGATACAACGGCAGGTACAGGATCAGGGGGCGTAAGAGGAGGTGATAACGCCTCGCCGTCCCACAGCCAGCCGGGACCGCCTGCGACAGCCTCCACAACGACAGCATCGGGATAGAGCCCCTGAGCCGTTGCAAGGTCTGAAATGATAGTATTCTGGACAACGCCGTCCCGAATGATGTGTGCGCGCATTTGAGCCTCCATCACCAGCACGTCACGCGGCAGAAGCCGTCGCCACCATTGCCGCCCGCATAAGACGTAGTGCCGCGAGACCCGCCGCCGCCACCACCGCTGGCCCAGCCCCCATTGCCGCCTGCGCCAGCACCGCCGCCCCCGCCGCCTTGGAACGCCGCGCCGTTACCGCCTGCGCCTGTCGTGCCTGCCGTACCACCACCCCCAGAAAGAGTGGTTTGTGATCCACCCTCGCCGCCATTGGAAGTTACGTTAGCGGAGGTTTCAGAGCCGCCGCCGGCGGCTCCAGGGCCACCATAACCCGAACCGAAACCAGGACTGCCAGAAAGCCCAGAGGCGGCGCTAGAAGATCCACCAAGGCCACCACCATTCGTGGGGTAAAGTAGTCTGACGTTTGTTGCTAAAAGCAAATATCCGCCATCTGGAGCGCCACCATTTGGACCGCTGGCAGCGGAAATCAACCCGCCGCCGCCAGCCGAACCCGAACTGGTTGTAGTGCCGCCCCCGCCGCCACCGCCGCCGCCAGTTGTCAGGATTGTTCCGAAGGACGTGTTTCCGCCATTTGCCCCGGCAATTCCGTTAGTGGCGTTAGTTGTTTGCGCCGCGCCGCCCGTGCCGCCAGCACCAATAGTAACGCTTTCTGTCGCGCCGAGTGCGGACAAAAGCACGGTTTTATATTTGTAAGCGCCACCACCACCGCCGCCACCGCCACCACGCGCGGTAGAAGTATTATCTTTCCGACCCGAGCCTCCACCACCGCCGCCAGCCCAAATCTCAATGAGGGCAACTGTTTTGCCGGTCGGCTTGGTCCAAGTGCCAGATGCGGTGAACTCCTGCACATCAGCGGCGCCGCCGCCACCGGCAGCTTGGGATACCCAAGTCGTACCGTTAGAAGTGAGGAGATTGCCGCTGGTGCCGGGCGGCACAGTTTGCAGCGCGCCCGTGCCGTTGCCCAGCAGCACGCCGTTGGACGAAAGAGTAGTCGCGCCCGTACCACCCTGCGCCACAGACAGCGCCGTCGTTAGGCCAGAGAGCGAGGTGATGTCGGAGTTGGCGCCGCTTCCAGCCGCACTGAGGTTTGTTCGGGCAGTGCCTGCGTCTGTGGCGCCTGTGCCGCCATTGGCGACTACCAGCGTGCCCGCCAGCGTCACAGAACCAGTGGTGGAGGTAGCCGGCGTGAGGCCCGTAGTGCCGGCGCTGAACAAAGTTACGCCGCCGCCACCGCCCCCGCCGCCAGTGGCTGTCAAGGTGCCCGCAGAAAGCGTCAGGCCACTACCAATGCTGATCTCTTCGATAGCACCAGTGCCCGCCGTAGTGCGGCCGAGCAGCCTATCTGCCGTCATTGTCAGGCCAGAGCCCGTTACGGCGCCACTAGTGGCAAGGCCCGCCCGAAGCTGGGAGGCCGTTGCCTTCTTAGAAGTGCTGGACTGGTTTACTTCGAGTTCTTCGGTGCCAGCAATGGAAGTGACTGCTGGCAGCTGGGAAATCTTAAATGTGGCCATCAAGTCTCTCCGTTAGCGCACGAGTATAGCATACATCGGCAGTAGAATCAATGCAGAGCCTAGTTGCCTAAGCTTCTCGCGAACGCACAGAGCCCACAACACAGCACAATAGAGCCTAAAGTTACTTGTCAAGGTCGTTTACCAGGGCATCGAAGTCAATTTCCCCGTCATCTTCCTCTCCAAGGTCATAGGCTTCCTGGATTTCCTTGATAAGGTCGGAAGCAGCAGCCTGGGCGTCGACCAGATTGGTGATATCGAACTCTTCGACGTAGTGAGGCTCCGACTCCGAAGCCTCTACATTGAAAAGCCACGTGCCAGCATCGTATTCGACCGTGAACTTCATGTTTGTCTTCCTAAAACAAAGGGGGTTGGCAGGAATATTACCCTGCCAACCCCCTTAAGTCAAGTGCTTAGTAGGCGATCACCTAGCTTCCCGAGAACGGACGCTCTTTCTCCTTCAGAATAGGATCGCCAGTTCCCAATTTCTTCAACAGTACGCCCGCAACCACGGCACATACTGCCAAAACTAGTGTCACATAGACTGCAAACTCCACAACAGGGGCTCCTTATCTTAGCGGATGGGGCAGGCGCCGGTGGCACAGGCAGAACCATCATCAATTTCGAACTCCTGCTCGTCCTTAGCCTTGTTTTCAGCCCCCCCAAGCGGCTTCAACGTTGCGATATACTCCGAATATTCTTCCTTTGTCACAACCTGTTGAGGCAAATAGGGGTAGCCGAGGTCCTTGGCAGTCTTAGTAGGATCAGTCCGGTACAAAAAGCTGACGCCGACGTAGTTATTCCAGTTCTCATGCAGCCAAGAGACGATAGCAGGAGCCTCTTCCGGACTATAACTGATAGTAACCGAACAGTTATGGTCTACGTAGTTGTCCATCAGCAGCTTGTAACGCTCCAACTGGGAGACAGCCGTCTCCAAATTGACTTCCTTGCCATCAACCACGTCGAACTGGACATTGTCGTAGGCGACAGGGAAGATAACCAAAACTGCATCCGGGCTGGACGGGTCCTGGAAGACGCGGTAGTTCGCCTCGACCAGCTGCGCCACATACGGATCGTGCCTGCTAAAGCGTACATTGTTAAAGATGTATTTGCCAAGCGGCTTATGAACACCCTCCGTCGTGTCCATAATCTTGCTCAACGTGCCGCTCGGCTTTACCGTAGTGACCGCCTTCGGCCCCGGCAGACCCAGTTCAGCAGCCATGCCATTAGCCGCCTTGGTCACACACTCCCGCAGAATCTTCCAGGCGTCCTTGTCACCCGCATATTCCCACTCAGCTACACCAGTGACACCGACGCCGCAGAGGCGCAGGAACTCGTTGTTCTCGTGCCACGCCCGCTGAAGCACCCCGTCCACCAGATTGACGCAGGTCTGACGGTAGTTGGCCCGTGCCAGCAGGCGCGCCGTATACCACAGGTCAGCCATACGCTTGCCGTTGAAGCGACCCAGGTTGATCTCAACGAGGTTGCAGAAGCCCTTGTTCGGCAGCAGAATCTCAGCACACGGATTGACGCCCGAAATCCACGGGGCGCGGCGCTTGCCCTCCACCATATTGATGAAGCCGGGTTCAGAGCCGCCCGCCTCCTGCATCAGATCAAACAGTTCGCCAATGTCGTCCTGCGTCGGACGCGACTTGAACATCACCGAGTTGTTGGACTGCTGCCGGTGGTAGTTGTCGTGAAGCCAGAAGTCCTTCTTTGCCTTGGCGAAGTCCACCCATTCCGGGTCGCCATGCGGAACCAGGGCGATTTCCGCAGAACGTCGCGAAGACAGGGTGGTTCCGAGATGGTTAAGAACGTCGAGAATGTCGAGCCGATTAAGCAACATCCCCGCCTTCGCATTGAGGACATTGGCGATGCGTTCCATCGCAGGCGCAAAAGTCTCGTCACCGCTCGAAATCCAGCCGTATCCCGCAAGACGCTCGCCGGACGGACGAATCTGCCGGAAGTCAAGTCGAAGCACGTCAGCCTTCCGCTTTCCAGCCAGCATCTTGCCCACTGACTTTGCCCACGCTTCCGCGCTATCACCAATACCAATAGTCCAAACCGACTTGCCGTTCTCGGTCGTATAGGACTCGACATTGGTTTCCCGGCCCTTCTTCTGCTCCAGCTTGTGACGCTCCGACCGCACCACCTGAATTTCCATGGGCGACGTGAAGCCGTTGAGCGTACCCACCACCGGCTCGAAGCCGACGCCACAGCCCTGCAACAGCAGCCAAAACGAATCGACTACGTCGTGGACAGTCTCGACCTTCGTGAAGGCACAGTTACCCGACACGATGCCGTTAGGCAGCACGAAGGAATGGTCGTCCTCGACAGTCAGGCACCAGCAATCTTCGAAGCCGCCTTCCTCAATGGACTGGACAGTCCACAGAAGACCCTGACAGGCGGACAAAGAAAGCATGGAACCCTTCCGGACTCCATAATTCGTCTCCACCTCTTCATGGCGCTCGTTAATGACATAGAGGCCAAGAACCGGCAGATAACGCTTCAGAAAGTTCACGGCCTCGGGGTCCGAAGCAAAGATGCCAGAATACTGCTCTACTCCGTTCGGATACTTCTTGGAGCCGTCAGCAGCAAGGTAGCCACGCAGAAACGCGCCGCTGAGATGCATCGGAGTGCCTTCTTCCGGCAGCGTCTTCAAGTAGGCTCCCGTATAGACAAACGGGTCGCCACCAGTCGAAGGCGGATACGAGTAGCCAAAGTCGCAAGCCTTGAACTTATCAAGGTGCTTAGCCTTGGTGCCGCAAAGGCGCACGCGCGAGGTCATGCCTGCAGTGGACTTAGCAAGCGCCCCGTCGCCGTAGACAAAGCCGTAACACCACCACAGTTGCTCGTCGGGCTCAGCGGACCAGAAGTCCCAGTCATAGAACTTGGAATCCGGGGCCATATAAAACTTGTCGCCGGACTTGAGTTCAAACGCCTTTACGCGCGTCCCATCCGCAAGAATCCAAGTATGGTCTACGGACGAAACCACGGTAGCCGTGGAGCGCCCCCGCGACATCTTCAGTTGAAGCGTCTTGCGGGTGCCGGCAGCACCAACCCGCGCCGTCTTCCACGAACCCGTGTGCGTCAGAACGGTCACCAAATCCCCGTCCTCAAAATCCTCAAAGGACTTTACCCCATCCCAAGTAATAAACTTTTCGGACCGGAGAAGCGGGTTGAACATCGAGGCTTCGCGCTTCTTAGCAATCTCAGTGCCACCTAGCCACAGGGTACGCCCCGAGACAGAGCCTTCCCGGTGCAGCAGCACGCTACGCAGGTCTTCCAGTTCGGCTTCCTGCTTCGCCGTAAGGGCCACGTCGCCCAGCGCCCGCTGCCACAAAAAACGCTGATGGCTGATAACCCGCCCCACAATATCTTCCCACGACTCAAAGCTGCCATCCGGCAGGGGCCGCGAGTAAGTCCTCCTAACAATGGTAGCAGCGCGAGCCGACGGCACACGCATATCAACGGAATTACGCATCAACAGACTCCAGGAGAAAAAGGACAGCCACTATACCAAAGGCGAGCGAGAATTACCAGAGGCTACTCGTCGTTCTCGTAGCGAGAAGCTTCCTCCTCAAAACGACGCCGGCGCTTAGTTCCCTCTTCGTTCTCGGCCGCCAGCAGCCTCAGCACATATGCCACACCCAGCGGGTGATGTCCACGCCGGAAGAGGTCCTGGACAATTTCTTCAATCGGCTTAGCCATTGGTGAGCGCCTTCCAAGAATAGGGGAACAGTTCGGCCAGCTTCGGCCCGATCATCTCAACGACCTCACGGGTTTCTCGCTGGGCATCTGGCTTGACCCGCAGGCCCCACACCCGCGACCAACCCAGCAGGCTACCCGTCCAATGCCACTCCGTATAGGCGTTCTGGGGCAGCACCATCCGCGCCTGCTCCGCACAGACGCCCAGCCGCAGCAGCCGGTTGTAGGTACCCACCGCCTGCTTGGCTGCGTTGCGAATGTCGTCGGACTCCATATAGGTGAGTTCAACGGCCTCATCGGTGCTGCCCTGCTTGATGTCGGCAGCGCCCCGGCGCCAGTAAGACGACCAGTAAAGCTCCGGTTCATCCTTGACGTAGCGGCGGCTGATCTCGCTCCACACAAAACCCACCTGATGCTTGGCCAACTGCCGCGCCACAAAGATCGGAGCCTTGAAGTGGAAGCTGACGTGAGGGTGGGCGAAGGGCAGTTCGTGCTTGTGCTTGGCAAGATATGTCAGCAGTCGAACATCCTTGTCATCGAAGGCGTCTTTGCGCTTACCGAAAGAGCACCTCGCAGCATTAACTACGGAAAGGTCCGTTCCCATGTGATCCAAGTAAGTTACGTTCATGTTAGGTTCCTTCCTTTGCGGAAATGTCCGCATAGCCTTGACTAATCAATGCAACCAGCTTGGGATTTCGGTACTCGTAGACGTCGGGAATATTTAGCACAACAACAGGTACCGCCGGGATTTTGTGGTGATCCAAGGCCCTCTTAACTATTTGCGCATGTTCGTCTTCGGCGCAGACAATTTCCTCCGCCCATGTCAGCAAAACAGGATCGAGCGGTATCAGAGCGTAGTCGTAAATACCACACGCCCGCGTATTGAAGTTGTAGGGCGGCTGCGACAAGACATAGGCAATAGTTGGAGAGCGCAGCAGCCCCGCCGAACACACCGCCAAAACCTTCTTGAAATCTCCTTGATGAGGGTTTTTACAGTTGTGTAGTCGATTCATCATGCCGCCAACTCCCGTGCGGTGGTGAGAACAGGAACTTAGAGGAAGGGCGCAGGGGTGTCAAGGCTATCAAGGACCGCTACGCGGGGGCCCCTCAGGGAATCGCGGGCTTGACTTTTCGGCCGGGTTGTTGTAATGTGTAGTCTACCCTGCCAGAAGTGCACGCTTTTTCTTGGTAGCTGCGTCGGGGGTGAGCGCGGTGAGTTTGGTGAACGTTGTGGCGGCGCCCTTCACCTAGATTCTCACTGAAAACCTCAATGAAATCAACGATTTAGCAAAAGGTGAGAAAGGTGAGCGTCTTTTCGCCTACCTTTATATATATAGGTTACTTCTTTTCTTTAAGAAGTGGTCGCTCACCACGCTCACTTCCTCACCTTTCGGGTGCAATCCCTAGAGTTTCCTAGCTTTTTTCGAGGTGAGAATCCAGTGAGAATCGGTGAGAGTCCTTCCGGCGCCCGACCACAAGCTTTTGGAGCCTCTCGGCGTTCTGAGATTTTTCTTAGGGGTAGGGTTCGTTACGTTCTCGCAATGAATATAGGCTGCCCGCCCACCGCTGTCTCAATTTTTAGACTGGGTGGAGGCTTGTTCGGATGTGGGATGCCCTCATATAGTTATGGTGTTATGGAGTTAAAGGGGTTGCGTCCCGGTGGTGCGCCCGATATAGTTAGGGATGGATTGAGATAGGGAGTTAGGAGATGGCTGAGAAGTTGGTGCTGGTGCCGGGTGACGTGTTTGCCGGGGTTACGGAGTGGCAGGTGGAACGGGCGGCGCTGGCGTTGGAGGGGATTGCGTCGAGTTGTTGGTTGGGGCTGGAGGGTAATCCGCAGAGGACGGAGAAGATGGTGGCGGAAGTGGAGGCGTTTGAAAGGGTGGCAGCGGCGCTCCGGAAAGTTGGGGAAGTTGTTAAGGGCGAGGGATGCTTCCCGGGCGGTAAGAAAGTTGCTTAGAAGGAATGTTTTGAGCAAGAAACTTACTGAGGGGTAAGATTGTGGCAGAAAAAAGGCAAGTCTGAAAAAATGCCGCGAATTTGGTAGGGGTATTCTGACCACAACTCCACCCGGCCTACTTTTTCCACCCCCGGCCGGGCCTACCCTCCCCCAAATTCCAGGCATACAATATATGGTATGCAATCTACGCATGGCTGGCCCGTAGCTGCGCGTATACGGTATACCGTATTCTGTAGGCTGTATATTGTCTGGAATATACGATGCATTTCCGGAATGGTATGCCCGAGCAACGGCGCAGGGACGGTATAGATTTTCTTTCCTAGGACTAGGTTTTTATTCTGGTATACAATATGTGGTAGGCAAGAAGACGTTATACACTATATCTTGTGCTAGATAGGTAAGCATGGTTGACCTAGCATGAGATCAGCCGAGCTATACATAAGCATATCCTTATATAAACATATGAACATATGAACATATGAACAGGTATTCATATATCCCATCCATGCATCCCGTGCATAGCTGCCCCGCGTAATCTGCATACCCCGCCATCCCCCTCCCATGCCACGCGCGTACCCGCCTTCCGTCCCTCTCGCACGACGCCCAACCGCTCACGTTTTCGTGATAATTATTTCAAAAATCCCCATTGCCT
>ERZ869921.293-NODE-293-length-34064-cov-5.441765_pt1 | contig 34064 bp, 42 predicted proteins | sample MGYA00579310_ERZ869921 | MGnify/ENA primary metagenome ERZ869921 (study PRJEB32216, sample SAMN09231816) | wastewater metagenome | place: USA: Maryland | collected 2016-06-21 | study: EMG produced TPA metagenomics assembly of the PRJNA472060 data set (Reclaimed... | reverse complement strand
ACCGCGCGCAGCAAGCGCACGGCCTCCTCGTTCCGCTTCTCGCTGGCGGTCAGGGAGAACTTCAGCACATCACGTTCCTTTCGGAACATTTGCGCTTTGGCAATCAACTGGTGCTCCAGTTCAGTGAAGTGCCGATCAGCTTCGCGCATCTCCTGAAGTTCGCGCAATGCCGCAATGATGTCGTCGACCGCGCACGCCGCTTTGATTTCGTTGCGCTCGGCGTGCATTGCCCGCTGGCGTTCGTGCAGGGTCACAAGGTCAGCCAGCTTCGCGTCAGAGATTCCCTTATCGACGGGGAGAGTCATGCCGCGTTCTCCTTGGGCTTCTTGCATACGGAAAGCCGCGCCTTCGCCACTTCCAGCTTGCGCTCCAGGTCTTTCACCTGCCGGCCCCAGTAGCTAGCCGAGAACGCTAAGCTGTGCCGCTTGCTGGCGATGCTTGCGATTTCCTGCTGCCGTTCCTGCTCGGTGCGCTCACGGTTCAGCTTGTCACATTCCGCCGCGCATTCCTCACGGGTCAGGAATAGCCGGTCGGAATCGGTGGTGCTCAGCCCCTCCAGGGAGTAGTAGAAAGTATCGCCATGCATCTCGACCTTGCTAGCGATGACCTGCTCCGGTGCGTAGTGAAATCGAGTCCGCTTCACCCAGCCGCGTGGGGGCTCCCATCCAGACTGGCAATGGCCGCATGCCAGCGTGACGCGCTCGCCATTGCCCTTAATCATCTCAATGGCGCACGTCCCGGCGCATTCCGGGCAAGTGATGTGTTCCTCAACGTATCCGTCGCCGGTCCACCACAGCGGCGTATTGAGCGGCTTTGGGATTGGAATGCAGTCGTGGGTGGTCATGTTCATCCCGTTCGTCATGGGGTTGCTCCATGTTTAGCCCGCATATGCTCGTCAAGGCCTACAGCCTTCACCTTTGCGTTGCACTCCGGGCAGTTCACCTTGATGTAGCCGGGAACAGAAACCCACTTCCACTGCTTCGGTGGTGCGGGCCGTGTACCTCCGCGCACAGGATGATCCGGAACGGGCCTGGGATTTCCGTCAAGGCGGTTCGGCCGACAGCCCGCGCAGTAGCGCGCGTAACCCGGTTCTTCCAGGTCATCCATGAACTCGCCGCAGCTCTGACACATCAGGCCGCCGATCATCATGTCTGCAATTTCACCCATGTCTATCCCCTGAGTTATCCGGCCGCCACGGGCTTCGGCTGGTAGTTCTTCGCGTCGTCGCGCAGGATCTGCACATCGCGCGGTGCATCGATGCCGATGGATACGTTTTTCGCGCTCGACTGCAGCACTGTTATGGTGATGTTGTCCCCGATGAAAAACGACTCGCCAGGCCGGCGCGTGATGATCAGCATGATGGGATTTCCTTCTTGGTGTTGGCACGCAGCGCCGCGATCGATTCCGCAATCTCTCGCCTGATGCGCTTGCGCCTTTCGATCCGAGCATTTCCGATAACCACCCATGGGTGGGTAGGAGGCTGCTTGTTCTTGCGCTTGATCACTTGCGCGGCACCTCTTGCACGCCGATCTTGAGCCACTTGCGGTATGCCTCTTTCGAGCAGATACCTTCCTTGGCCAGCTTGTCGGCGACCACGGTGGCGAGCTCCTGGAAGCCGGTGAATGCCTCGAAATCGTAGTCGCGCAGCCGCTGCGCAATTTCGTGCTCCTCCTTGTCGTCGTTCAGGATGTCGGCAATGGCCTTGACGTGCCTGTTTGCGATCTCCCAGTCGACGCCGGACGTGTCGCCTCGAGGATCTGGGGCACCGCCCGTCGTGACGTGCTCGATAACCCTGCCTTCCATTTCCTCGAAGGTCGCCTCGCCGCCGAGCTCGTCGGGGAAAGCCTCGCGCAGGCCTGCAGCCTCGCAGACTTTCGTCATCATCTGGATGGGCGCCGTGGCCCAGCGCTGGTTCAGGTATGGCTTGCCGCTGTCCCTGTCCTTCGCGGTGCCGGCGCATTCCTTGAAATACACCTGCACGGGATACTCGACGCGCTGGCCGGCTTCCTTGTTCCATCGGTAGATGGTCATGGCGCACCATTCGGGAACCGTGGCGCCCAGGTGCTCGATCTGCGGGCCATACTCCGGCTTGCTGTGCCCCATATAGAGCCCGGTGCGGGTGGCCGTGGTGCGGTACTCGTAGATGCCCGGCATAACCACGTCGCGCCAGCCGAAGGATCCACTCTTAGCATCCTTCACGCGCATCGGGACGATGTGGCAGGGCTTCTTCAGCGGGTCCAGTTTGCGGGCCGCGCAGTAGTCCCAGACCATCATCACGGATTCCGGCGCCGCGCCTGGGTACAGGTTATTAACCAGCGTGCGCCACTGCGCTTCCGTGATGCCGCGGCGGGCAACTGGGGCGGGGAGGTTCACGGTTTCAACTGCTGCGTTCATGCTGGCACCTTTGCATAGTTGGGCCGCGTCTGTCGTTTCGCGGAGATGTTGTTGCTGATGGCGGCGCGCCATGCGGATTCGAGGGCGATGTCTGCGCGTTCCTGCTCGAGCGCAGCGCCTGCCGCGATCTGCTCGCGGGTCCGTACGTCGGCCGTCTCACGGATACGCACGTACAGCTTCACAGGTCGCTCCAGTCGCCGAGCGGGTCGGCCACATGCCCCTCATGCCACTCACGCGCGCGGCGGGCGTCGTAGCGTTCAGCGGCGCGCACGATCAGCGCGACTGCGATCACGAACAGCACTCCGATGATGATGGCCAGGGGCTTCATGCTGGAACCTGGTCGGCAGGCTGGCGGATGCGCTGCAGGCTCTGTGCTGCTTGGTCGCGCTCGCCCATGGTGTACAGCATCCGGGCCGCAATGCGGCGAACCTCTGGGCGCGGGTCCGTGGTGCAAATCTCGATCAGTTCGTCAGGCGTGTAGTCCTTCACTTGTTGCTCCCGATGTGGCCGATGGTCCGGCCGGTTGAGTCGATCACGTCGATGCCGCCGACGTTGCGGGCGATGCGCGCGAGCGCTTCGGCGTGGGTGGTGGGGGCGCCGTAGTACTGGCCGATAATCTGGCGCAGCGCGCGGGCGTGGGCGGGGTGGCGCTGGCTGTAGCCTTCGCCCATGAGCGAGTCAGGGGTGGGCTTCATGCGTCCACCGGCACAAGGCCTGCCGCGCAGTCCTCGCAGGGCTCGTCAATGATCAGGTGCCCGAGCCCGTCGCAGGTATCGCAGGCGCGACCCTCGACAACCGGGCCCTGGCAGCGCGGATCGGTGCAGATGGCATCGGCCGGCAGGTGGTCGTAACGCTTGCCGCATTCGGTGCAGAACAGGGTCACAGCATCCCCCGCTTGCGCATTTCCTCGCGCACCTGCTCGAGCATCTGGCGGGGCTGCTCGGCGGAAGTACCGCGGCGCTCGCATCCGGCAATCCGCAGGCTGATGGAGTAGCGGTAGTTCAGCAGCTGCTCGGCGCTGAAGTTCTGCAGCTGGATGGGGAAGGGGGCGGCGCTCATTTCTTTCTCCTTGCCGGAACATCCGGCCACGGGACAGACAATAGCAAAGCGTTTGCACCGACGCAAGGGGTGGACGTGAATATTTTACTTCGCTATGGTGCGAGCATGGGAAAGCAACTACTCGAGGCCGCCATCGCAAAGGCGGGTACACGGTTCGCTCTGGCGAGGGCGCTGGGCGAGTCTCATCAACTGATATTGCACTGGGCCAAGGCTGAAAACGGTCCGCCCTCATGGCGCCACGCGCAGCTGCGGGCCTATCTCGAGGCGGACGCCAAGCCGGCGCCATCCTCCGAGGTGGCCGCATGATGGGACAGCAGGAAGCAATTGCCGATGCCCGCAAGCAAGGGGATTGGCTGATGGACCTGGCCGCGCAGCGCGCCGAGCGCGACACGCCGGCCTTCACGGATATCGCCATCGACTTCGCCGTGCAGTTCCTCCGCGGTCAGCCGCACCCCGTCTCGAGCGAAATCATCACGAACGCAGCCAAGCGTGCCGGCATACGGCCGCCGGATGACCGCGCATTCGGGGCAGTCTATGCCACCGCCGCGCGTCGGGGCCTGATACGCTGGGCGGGCTCCTGCAAGCGTTTCAAGGGGCACGGAACCCGAGGCGGCAGCCTGTGGGAACTCGCGCCACTGAACCAGTTGACGCCCTCTGCCCTGGGCCATGCCGGACCCACTCCGGCCGCGTCGCCACCCCCCGGCGAAGCGCGAAGGGCAGGGGGTGGCTTGTGAGCGGGTGGATCAAGCTCGAGAAGGATCTGATGACCGACCCCAGGCTTATGCGCCTGGCGAAGTTCCTCAGGGACTCGCTGCGTATGACCGTCGACCGCGGAGCAGATGAAGGCTGGGAAGGATGTAATGGTGCGCCATTACCGGGTGATACGCTCATCCTCGGCGTGCTCGCGAAACTCTGGATGATCGCCGATACACACATTGGCGAGGATGACATTCTTCCCCTCGGAGTCGACGAGATAGACGATCTCATCGGGATACCAGGTCTCACGGAAATGATGCCAGAGGACTGGCTGCAGGTCGTCGACTCGAACAGCGTGAAACTTCCGGGATATCATGCACATAACGGCACCGTAGCAAAAGAGAAGGCACAGAACCAGAAGCGCGTAGCGCGCAGTCGCGACAAGAAGAAGCGCCACACAGTACAAGTAGGTAATGCTACACCATTACCAGACCAAGACCTAGACCGAGACCAAGACCATAGTGGTAAGAGGGCGAAAATCGACGTTCCACATGGAACATTTCCAGCCTACGAATTCATCGACCAGCGCATGCGGCCGAAGTACCCGAAGGGCACGTACATGGCAGCGCACTGGCAGGCGGCAGAGCGAACGCTCGAGCGCCTGGTGACGGAACAGGGCGAGGATCCCGAGGCAATCCTTGCCGGGGTCGAACGCTACGCCAAGCAACAGCAGGCCGAGGGGAACATCGGCAGCAAGTTCATCTGCAACCCGGACAGGTTTCTGACCGAGAAGCGCTACCGCGAGGAATTCCCGATCTCAACGCCTGAGCCTATGCTGGACCCGCGCAAGCGTGAGGCGGCGCAGCGCGAGGCGCGCGACTGGCTGGACCTGGCGAACAAGGCCGCTGTGTGCGGATTCCGTGGGCCAGCCGAAGGGGAAAGCATGGGCGCCTATCGCACGTTGCTCGAGCGGTACATGCACGACAACCGGCTGAGGGCGGCAGTATGACTTCCACCAGTTTCAACCGGGCAGGGGCGCTGTCGACCGACATTCGCGAAATCAGCTTTGCGCTGTACCTCGACGAGCTCTACGGCATCGACGTGACGCAGGGCGACACTACGCTGGCCATTCGCAAGGCCAGAGCCCGTGACGTGATCCTGCGGCATGGCGCAGCTGACCGCGTTGTTGCCAAGGGGCAGACGCTTGGCGAGGCGTTCCACCGGATCTATGGCGAGGCGCTGATCGCGGACCTGTTCCCAGTGCAGCACGAGCCGAATGATGGCCAGTAGTCACAAGCGCGTCCACGTAGGCGGCCAGGGCACGCGCATGAGCCGCACCTGCACCAAGTGCAAGCTGCCGCGGCCGATGGCTGGCGGGACGTGCCAGCCGGGTAAGCCGTTCATCTGCGCGGGGTGCAAGTGATGATTCTCGTCGGGATCGATCCTGGAACTGTTACCGGGCTTGCCACATGGAGCACGCAGGCGAAAGCGCTTGGCGTGGTCACGTCCATGCAACTGCATCAGGCGATGGACTATCTGCGAGCCATGCCGCAAGCAGGATCCGGGGACATGGTGGTGGTGTGGGAGGATTGCCGGAACCATCGCGTATTCGGTGCCGCGCAACGCAACGCTGGAGCGCTGCAGGGCGTGGGAAGCGTGAAGCGCGATTGCGGGATCTGGGAGGAATTCCTGACCGATGCGCGAATCCCGTACATCACGCGCGCGCCATCCCGTCGCCGAACGAAATTCACCCGCGATCAGTTCCAAGCCGCTACCGGCTGGACTGAGCGCAGCAACAACCACGGCCGCGACGCTGCGATGCTCGTGGCTGGCGTGACCGATACCATGGCGCAGGCGCTGCAGCGATTCACCATCGAGGGCAAACGAGCATGAGTCGAATAACCGAGGCCATCAGCAACCTGGTCAGCAACGCGCGCGACGCTGTGATCGAGCCCAAGGCGCCGCAGCTGCGCAACGTCGAGCAGGTACGCCAGCGCATCGCTCGCGGGCAGGCAAGCGAACTGGTGCGGCTGCGCGGGTTCCTGTCGTCTATCGATGGCAACCAGTTCGCGGTCGACCAGCTGCGCGGGGAAATGGGCGACCTGCTGCTGGCGGACATCACCGAGCTCGTGCTGACCCACTTGGGCCACACGACCGAAGTCACGCGCATGGCGGACGGCAAGGATGGCGTGGCCAGCCAGGCACGCAAGGCGACGAGGGGGCTGCTGTAGTCCATGGCGCTGATCAAGGCATCCACCCGCAAGCGCGAGCGAAAGTTCATCGCGGCGATGTCGCGCGGGGCGACGCAGGCCGAGGCGGCACGGGCTGCAGGCTACAAGGGCAACAACCCGAAAATGGTCGGCTGGGAACTGGCTCGCCGGCCGCGCGTGAAGGAAAAGCTGGCCAAGCTCGAGGAGGACGCACTGGCAAGCGCTGGCGTCACCCGCACGCAGATCGTGCGCGAGCTCGCCCGCGTGGCCATGCTCGACCCGCGCAGGATCCTCGACGAGTTCGGGAACGTGCGAGACTTCTCCGACCTGGACTCCGACACGGCATCCGCTATCGCTGGCATGGATGTCGAGGAACTGTTCGAGGGCGCCGGCCAAGAGCGCAAGCAGACCGGCATGGTGCGCAAGGTCAAATTCTGGAACAAGGTCGAAGCGCTCAAGGAACTGTCGCGCATCGCGCGGCTGGCGCAGGATGCGCCTACCATCGCACCGCCCACGGGCCCAGGCCTGCAGGTGATCGTGCAGCAGATTGCGGGGAGCGGGCCGGTGCAAACCGCGCAGCGCGTGGAAGTCAACCTGCCCGGACCGGGCCTACGTTTCGAGGAGTCGCAGAATGGGACTTGAGATCGAGAAAACCCGCGAGCAGCGGGCGGCTGATGAACTGATGTCCACCGTGCAGCAGAAGCTGGACGGAAAGCGGGCTGCCGAGATCGCAGCGCTGGCCTATACGCAGGCGCAGCTGGCCAACGCGGCGCTGCAGGGGCTGGTGGAACTGCTGTCGCACAAGAACGTGATTAGCGCCGTGGACCTGGCCGGCGCGCTTCGGCACAGCTACCAGCGGGCAACGGACAAGCTCACGAGCCGGCAGAGCTCGATCATCCTGCCCGATAGCGTCACGACGAGGCCGCAGTGATGCGCGACTGGATTCGCTGGGTGGCCGTGATCGCCACCGTTGCAACGCTAGCAGCGCTCGCCATGATGGCGGCCGGGGCCATTCGACTGCTGACCATGGCGCCGCTGGCAGGATGAGAGTCGCCCCCCTGGGCCCCGTTGCGGGGGCGTACTACCTCGACCAGTCCGAGGTATCCGTGATTGAGGGGCCGGTGGGAAGCGGCAAGTCGACGGCCAGCTGCCTGCGCCTGCAGCGGCATGCCTACCAGCAGCAGCCGGGGCCGGACGGGGTGGGCCGGACATGGTGGGGCATCGTCCGCAACACCAAGCCGCAGCTGCGCGACACGACCATGAAAACATGGTTCTCGGTGTTCCCGCCAAGCGAATACGGCACCTACCACGCGACCGACCAGGTGCACGAGTGGAAGTTCACCCCGCAGGGGCACAAGTGGCCCATCCATGCGAACTTCCAGTTCCTGGCGCTAGATGACCCCGACGACGTGCGCAAGCTGCTGTCGCTCGAGGTGACGGGATTCTGGCTTAACGAGTGCCGCGAAATCATCGAGGACATCGTGGGCCACCTGCGCGCCCGGTGCCGCTACCTGGGCGGCGAGCGGCCGCATACGTGGCACGGATGGATCGGTGACACGAACCCGTGGGACACGGACCATTACCTCGAGGACCGGCTGGTGGCCAACCCGCGAGAGGGGTGGAGGCACTTCCGCCAACCGGGCGGCATGGAGCCAGAAGCCGAGAACCTGGAAAACCTCGAGCAGACCGAGGAAACGCTGGCGCTGCCGTACACCGACCCGCGGCGCCGGGAGCAGGGGAGGTCCTACTACACCAGACTGCTGGCCGACTACAGCCCCGAGGACATCGAGGTATACGTGCACGCCAAGCGCGGCCGCACGCGCGACGGCAAGCCGATCTATTCGGACTACAACGACCGGATCCACTGCCGCGAGTTCGCGCTGGACCCGCGCCTGCCGCTGGATATAGGGCTGGACTTCGGCCGCACGCCAGCGGCGACCATCGGGCAGGAGTTCCCTGGCGGCCGGGTGCAGGTGTCGCACGAGCTCGTGACGTTCGACATGGGCCTGGTGCAGTTCGCCGAGGAACTGGCGCGCATGCTGCACAGCGGCGAGTTCGCCAAGTTCCGCGTGCGCTGCGTGACCGGCGACCCATCTGGCGAGGCACGCGACGCGCGCGACGAGACTGCCTTCGACATCCTGTCCGCTGCCGGGATCAAGGCGCGTGGCGCTCCGACCAATGAGCCATCCATCCGCATCGAGGCCGTGCAGAAGGCATTCCGCATGCTGTCCGGTGGCCAGCCGTCCCTGCTGATTCACCCGCGCTGCAAGATCCTGCGCCGGGCGTGCACGGACGGCTACCAGTATCGGCGCCTCAAGGTGGCCGGCGAGCGCTACAGCGACGAGCCGAACAAGAACCAATGGAGCCATGTCGCAGAGGCGCTGCAGTACCACTTGCTGGGACTGGGCCAGGGCGCTGACCTCGTGCGCCACACGCCGCGCGCTGGCATCGGCAACCGGCCACGCTATGCGCGCACTTGAGAATGCCGGCAGGCTGGCGCAGGTTCGCCCGCATCATTGCGAGGGCGCCCGATGAGCGACGTTTTCAAGCCAGTCAAGCGCGCATTCAAGGTCATTACCCATCCCGGCAAGTACCTTCTGCACCCGAAGAAGGCCGGCAAGATGGTGCTCGGCATCGGTAACGGAGGCGGTGAGGTGCAGACCGATGGCATGCCCCCGACGATTGACATGGCAGCGCAGAACCAGGCAGCACTCGACCGCATCCGCATGCGTCGCGGCGTGCTGTCGAACATCTACGGCGGCAGTTCAGGTTCCGCGCCTTCCGTGGGAACCAAATCCCTGATGGGGCAGTAATGGCCGATGACCTGAATTCCCTGTGCCGCGACTTCGCGAGCATCAAAGCCGACCGCAGCAACTGGGAAAGCTGGTGGCAGCAGATTGCCGAGCGTGTACTGCCGGCGCAGGCGCAGTTCACCATTCGCGACGCCGAGGGAGAGAAGCGCAGCGAGCGCATCTTCACGGGCAAGCCGATCATCGATTGCGAGCGATTCGCTGCCGTGCTCGAGGACTTGCTGACCCCGCGCACGCAGCTGTGGCATGCGCTGGCGCCCGAGGATGACGAGATCGCCGAGGATCAGGCCGTCAAGGAATACCTAGAGCGGCTGAACAAGGCCGTGTACTCCCAGCGCTACCGGCCAGCGGCGAACTACGCCAGCCAGAAGCAGCAGGGGTATGCGTCCATCGGCGCCTTCGGAAATTCGGCCATGTTCATCGACGAGCGCGTGGGCGGCGGGCTGCGGTATCGGCAGTGCCACCTGTCCGAGGTGTACTGGAAGGAAAGTCACGAGGGCCGCGTCGATACGGTGTTCCGCGAGTTCGACCTGGAGAAGCGCCAAGCCGAGGCGCGCGCAGCCGAAGAAGGCTGGCAGCTGCCGAAGCAGATTACCGAATGCGCTGACCCGTACAAGAAATTCACGTTCCTGCATGTCACCCGGCCGAATGCCGAGCGCGTCGCGTCGCGTCGTGACTTCCGGGGCATGCCGTTCTCCTCGCACTACCTGGTGCCGGAATTCAAGGCGACGTGCAAGGTCGGCGGGTACTGGTCGTGGCCGTGGGCCATCGGCCGCTACCACCTGGGCGTGCGGGAAATGTACGCGCGCTCGCCTGCCATGGCGGCATGGGGCGCGATCCTCACGCTGAACGAGGAGAAGAAAACCGTCCTTCGAGCCGGGCAGAAGGAGGTCGACCCTCCCGTGCTGCTGCAGGAGGATGGCCTGCTGGATGCGTTCAACATGCGCAGCGGGGCCCTGAACTACGGCGCCGTGAGCTCGGATGGCACTCCGCTGGCGATCCCGTTCAAGGGCGGTGCCAACGTGCCGCTGGGGCTTGAACTCATGCAGTTGGAACAGATGGAAATCGAGGAATCCTTCCTCGTGTCCATCTTCAAGATTCTGGCCGAGCATCCGCAGATGACGGCCACGCAGGTGCTGGAGATAACCCAGCAGAAGGCGACGCTGCTGGCGCCCACCATGGGGCGCATGCAGTCCGAGGACCTGGGCCCGCAGCTGGAGCGGGAAATCGACCTGATGAGCCGCGACAGCCGTTTCGGCTGGATTCTCGATGAAATGCCCGATGCGCTGCGCGATGCCGGCGGGGCGTACAAGATCGAGTACCGTTCTCCGCTGGCCCGCGCCATGCGCTCGCAGGACGGCGTGGCCATCATGCGGACCTTTGAGGCGCTGCCTGCCGCGGCGTCCATCGACCAGGATGCGGCGCTGGTGATCGATGTCCCTGCGTCGCTGCGCGAACTGGCCGAGATCAACGGCGTGCCGGCCAAGCTGATGCGGGACAAGAAAACCGTGGAAGCCATGAAGGCCAAGCGCGCCGAGGATGAACAGGCGATGCAGGCCGCGTCGATGGCGCCGGAAATGAGCCAGGCAGCGCTCAATGCCGCGAAGGCCGAGCAGCTGCGCGCCACTGCATGACCAAGAACATTCTCGAACTGATCCACCGCAAGCGCGCGGCGTACATCCAGACCTTCCTCGACGCGACGGGCAAGCCGCACCAGAATGCGGAAATCGTCCTGAAAGACCTGCGCCGGGTGGCTGGCATCGACAAGGGCGGCATCGTGGTGTCGCCGATCTCGCGCACCGTCGACCCGATGGCCACGGCGTACCGCGCCGGGCAGCGCGATATGTACCTTCGCATGGTCAAGTTTCTGGGCCTGGACGGGTCCGCAATCGAGGAGCAAAGCGATGACTGATCAGAATACGCAGGGCGGTGCCGGCGGCGCTGGTGGTGGGCAGGGTGGACAGCAGGGCGACGGCGGCGCGCCGGCCCCGTTCTTCTCGGGTTTCCAGGGCGAGGTCAAGACCTGGGTCGAGACCAAGGGATTCAAGGATCCCGAAGCGCTGGCCATGTCCAGCATGAATCTCGAGAAGCTGCTGGGCGCCGACCGCTCTGGCCGCACGGTGGTGCTGCCGAAGGACGAGAACGACGTGGAAGGCCGCAAGGCGTTCCTGGCCAAGCTGGGCGTGCCTGACACTGCGGACGGCTACAACCTGCCGGTGCCGGAAGGCGGCAGCGACGAGTTCGCCAAGACCGCGGCGGACTGGTTCCACAAGGCAGGCGTTCCGCCCCAGGCCGCTCGGACGGTCGCAGAGGCCTGGAATGGCTACATGCAGAAGGCCATGGCGGATGCGGAAGCCGCGGCCACGGTCGAGTCGCAGAAGCAGCTGGACGCGGTGAAGGGCGAATGGGGGCAGAAGTTCGACGAGAACAGCGAACTGGCGCGCCGGTACGTGAAGGAAACCGGCCTGAGCACCGAGCAGCTGGCTGCGGTCGAGGAGGCGCTGGGCACGGCTACCTTCCTCAAGACCTTCCACAAGCTGGGCACGCAGATGGGCGAGGCGTCGTTCACCACTGGCGACGGCCAGGGCGGCGGCGGGTTCAACGCGGCGAACGCGCAGGCCAAGCAGCAGCTGCATGACCTTCGCATGCAGCGCATCGAGGGGAAGATTTCGCAGGATGAATTCCTCAAGCGCTCGGAAGAACTCAATTCCAAGATCGCCGCTTGACAATGCCAGTTCGCAGTTTGAGCATCATCCTCGCGAAGTGAAGCTCCCCTGTCGGGCGCCCGGTGTAACAGCCGGGCAGCCTGAGGGAAGCCGAAGGCGGACAAGGCCAGGAACTGGTCCCCGCTGACCGGCCGAAAGTGGTCCGCCTGCCTCGAGCGTATCGGGGAAGGTCGGAGGCCCCGCAAGGACAAGCCCCACCGGAAACAGCCAACGGCGTGCGCTGTGAGCGCGCCAACGACACGTTTTCGAGTGAGGTTTCATCATGTCCGGCGTCAATGTCCCGAACCATTACTACACCCAGTTCTCCAGCAACATCGACTTCCTGCTGCAGCAGAAGGACTCCCGCCTGTCCGGCTGGGTGATGTCCGGCTCGCACAGCGCCGAGAAGGCCTCGCCTGTCGATCAGGTGGGCAGCATCGAGATGACCGATGTGGTGGATCGCTTCGCCGCCATGTCGCGCACCGACAGCCCGCTTTCCCGGCGCTGGGTGTACCCGACCAGCTCGGACCTGAACCAGCTCATCGACACGTTCGACAAGCTGAAGCTCCTGACGGACCCGGCCTCGTCCTACACGCAGAACGCGGTGTTCGCCGCGAACCGCCGCAAGGATCGCCACATCATCAGCGCGTTCTTCGCGGATGCGCAGACGGGCGTGAACGCGGGCAGCACGGAAACCTTCGGCACGACCGTGACCACCTCGGGCGGCCAGAACGTGTCGGTGTCGGTGGGCGGCACCACGTCGAACATGAACGTGGCCAAGCTCAAGGCCGGCAAAAAGCGCCTGATGGAGGCCAATGTCGACATCGACGCGGAGGAAATCTACTGCGCGATCACGGCCGACGAGCATGACTCGCTGCTCAACGAGATCCAGGTCATCAGCACCGACTTCAACGACCGCCCCGTGCTGGTCGACGGTCGCGTGACCCGCTTCCTTGGCGTCAACTTCAAGCACACGGAACTGCTGACGACAGGCACCGACGACGCGGCTGGCACGTCCACCGCCGTCCCGATGTGGGTCAAGCGTGGCATGTACCTGGGCACTTGGCAGTCGACGGTCACCGACATCAGCCAGCGCAAGGACCTGAAGGGCCTGCCCTGGCAGGCCTACGTGATGATGACCGCGGGCGCGACGCGGCTCGAGAAAGAGCGCGTCATCCGCATCTGGTGCCGGTAATCGGTAGCCACCTCAACCCCTGAACCCGGAGAACTGAAATGGCTGTTGTTACCGTCAAGTCCACCCAGATCACCAACCGCGACGCGACGCCGCGCACGATCAACAATCCCAGCTTCACGGCGGGATCGCTCAAGATGTTCGTGGCGACCGCGGAAGCGGCGAACGGCGACTCGATTGCCTCCAAGTACATCATGGGGCAGATCCCGTCGAACGCTGCGGGCGAGATCGTCAAGCTGTACTGCGACGCGATCACCTCGGGCGCGGCCGACATCGGCATCTACCGCACGACCGTCGACGGCGGCGCGGTGGTCGATGTCGACTTCTACGCCAGCGCGCAGTCCATCGCCTCGGCGATCACGACCGGCACGGAAGTGCAGCACGAGGCGGATGCGACCGACTCGGGCGCCGGCTTCGGTCTGGCCGACCTGGAAAAGCCGCTGTGGCAGCGCCTTGGCCTGTCGGCTGATCCCGGTGTCATGTACGACATCGTGCTGACGCTGACCGCCGCGACGACCGCCGCGGGCACCATCGGCCTGCGCGTGCTGTACACGGACGGCTGATCGACGCCCAAGCGAACGAGGTGAACCATGGCTGACCGATTCTATGGCGTGGCGGTGGGTGGCACCCTGCCCGTGAACGTGACGGAGGCGGCCTCGACCACCAGCGCGGTGTTCGAGTTCCGTATCAACGACGCGGCATACACGAGCAAGGCGCAGGCGCTGGCGGCTCTGGGTGCGATCAAGTCGTACCTGGAGACGAAAGAAACGCAGCCCATCGCGTAAGCCATGGCCGTTCAAACCCCAGTCATCACCTACGCCCCGGACGGGCACCGGAATGCGGTGCTCGTCCAGTGGACCCTCGCCAATGGTGACACCGGCGCCCCGTTCAAGGGTTTCGGCATCATCGACGGCAGCGTGCAGGTGCAGGGCACGTTCGGCGTTGGCGGTTCCGTGCAGATGGAAATGTCGAACGACGGCACCAATTACCAGCTGATGGCGGATCCGCAGGGCACCGACATCGTGAAAACGGCCGCTGACCTGGAAACCATCCTCGACATCGTAGGCCGGCAGGTTCGACCAAATTGCACGGCAGGCGACGGCACGACCGCGCTTGTCGTGTCGCTGTACGCGGTGAGGCGCTGACATGGCAGATATGACCCTTTCCGAAGCGGCTGCCGAGTGCAAGAAGTTCGGCCAGTTTGTCCGGGCGTTCGAGAAGGTGCAGGAGACGGCCGAGGCGCTGCAGGCCATCGAGCAGAACGTCACCGAGCGCACGGCGCTGCGGGACAGGCTGGGTGCCGAGATCGAGGCGGCGCAGGCGACGCTGGCGCAGGAGCTGGAGGCAGTCGAGAAGGCTCGGGCCGATGGCCAGGCGCTGATCGACAAGGCCGCGGCCGAGGCGCGAGAGATCAAGCAGAAGGCGCGCGAGGCTGCCACCAAGGCGGTGGCCGATGCGCAGTCTGCGGTCGAGGCTGCCGGCGTGGATCGCGCGACGGCACAGGCAGACGCTGCCGCCGCGCGCGCGGAACTGGAGTCACTGAAGGTGCAGCTGGTCGAGGCCCGCCAGGTGATCGAGAAGGCAGAGGCGACCCGCGCTGCGCTTGCTGCCGTGAAGTAATCGGAGGCTCCGATTATGGGCGGCCGTTTTCGCACTCGCCTGCTCCGGCCGATGATCTACAAGCAACCAACTGTGGCGGGGGGTGGCGCTTCTGGCATCACCTTTGACAGCGGCTGGAGCGGGTCGGGCACGTTCGCTGATGGGCAGATCGTCAGTGTGGCGAAGTCTGGAGGCGGGCTTGGCCTACGCACGGATGAAAGGCCGCTGCTGTGGATTCCTGGTGAATCGAATTTCCTTCGGGATTCCACCTACAGCCGACTGACCACGACCATGACGGCTCGCGGTAATGCGAGCATAGATTCCAGCATCAAGCCCAACAACGCTGCCGGGTCCATCAGTCAGGCGTGGCCGCTGAACAGTGTGGCCGGGACGGCCGATCACTGCTTTTTCAGCAATGACCCTGTGTGGGCGTTCACGACTGATTCGGTGCGAGTGTCGCTGAAGCGATACCACAACTGGGCGCTGGACACTGACGATAACGACAAGTGCTTCCGACTTTGGCCCACGGCGTTCGGTGCGCCGGACGTATATCACAAGATTGCCCCAACGGGAGCGTCAACGATAAGCGTCGAGGGATACACCGATCAGCACGACGCAACGAATGGGGCTTCGTACTTCTGGAACGAAAACTTTGCCGAGGATACTTGGGCGACATATGAACATCTGTTCAAGGAATCCTCTGATAACGCATTCGACGGAATTTGCAGGCTCTATCGTAACGCAGGCAGGGCGCATCCCGAATCCTACGGCTGGAAAACTCGCAACAGCGGTGGGGAGCCTGGTTCTGCGGTAAAGACGCAGGGATATCTAGACCAGTTCTCTAACCCCACCAGCACCGGCATGGAGTCGGGCGGTAGAGAACTGAAGATATGCCATATCTACATCACGGACACGCTGGCGTGCTTCTACGTCAGCAGTGAATCGACGTGGACGCAAACTACGATGAACGGGTCGAACGATCCTGGCATCACTCGCGAGTATCAGCTTCCCACGCAGGATTCTGGCTCAGACACTGGCTGCGGCCTGTATCTGCGCAAAGGGTCTCTTTCGTCATTGTCGGGGCTTTACCTGTGGTTCTGCCCGCCTGATGGCTCAACGCCGCAGCGCGTTGGAGTGTTCACCTAATGGCTACTCGCGTCCAAGCAAAGAACACGGCGGACGGCTCACAAGCCTCTGTCACGTTCGATAGCGATGTTGTCGCGGGGCGGCTGATCGTCGTATTTCTTCGCGTCAGCACAGGCGACGGTACGCCAACTGGGCTTACTGACTCTGTGGGCACGACATACGCGCAGGTCGGATCTGCAATCAGCATTTCAGGTGGAACGGGATATCTGTACTGGGGTGCTGCTGGTGGTTCTGGATCGAACACGATCAGCATAGGCGGCGGGGCAATTGCCCGCATTCAGGCTGAGGAAGTCTCTGGGCTGACTTCGCCAACTACAGACGCGACGGCACAGGCGACAGGGACAAGTTCAGCGGCTGCGAGTGGTTCTATCACTGCGGCTGCGAACTCGTGGGTATTTGCCGGCCTGATTCTGACGAGTTATCCCAGCGTTGCCGTCACGGCAGGTTCGGGCTTCACGAGTATCAACCTCGCTGACGGCAACAAGTACGGCGCAGAGGATCAGGACTTTGCCGCAGGCGGGTCGGTCAATGGACAGTTCACGCTGCCAGAGTCGAACACCTGGGGCGCGATTGTTGCGTCGTTCAAGGGCGCAGGCTCATCCCCCGTGCTGTCCGCAGCTACACCGTCTGCACAGCGCAACCGTCGCCATACAGGGAGGCGCTTCTGATGTTCGCCACCCTGATCGGCGCGGTTCCAAAGAAGCGGTTGGACACACTGCGGAAGCTGGCTGACTCTGCGCAATGGAAGGTTGTGCCTGGGCGTAGCTATCAGACGGCGTTCATTTCACCGCCTGAAGGCTACAAGGCTGCGTTCTTCCTGAAGCTGCCGCCGCTGACTGCGATCCACGCTCATGTGGATGCCAACGACTGCAGGACGGAACACATCGTCATCGAGACGAACAGCGACTGCCTGAACTACTGGATGGAAGGCGACAAGGAGTTCAGTCAGCACATGGAGCAGGGGAAGCGGTACGAGGTCAATCGCGGGCTGCTGCACTGGGCGGCAAATGACGGCGATTCCGACCGCATTCACCTGCTGCTGGAGACGTGATGGGCTACGACGTTCGCGACAGGGTATGGGGAAAGCGTCTGGAGATCAGGGCTGGAGATCAGCGGCTGATCGTGGACCGCAAGAAAACCCAGTTCTGCACTCCGCTGACTGGCGACATTCGCGCTCGTCGGCGTGGAGACAAAGTTTACATCCTGCTCGGCGCGAAGCAGTTGGAAATGACTGTGCCGGTAGCGATTAAGGTAGGATTCGCGCTTACCAAGAACGGCGGCGCGTGCATGTATTTGGGCGACATGGTGTTGCTCGAAATCGGTGGCGAGGAAATGACCCTGCTTCCCGCCGTCGCAGTTCAACTTGGTGGGGTAATGATGCTCAAAGCCGACAAGGCTGATGACTTTCAAAGGAGAATGCAATGATCGGACGTATGTACGGCGTGGGTATCGCCTCGCAGGCTCAGACTGCGGCAAAAACCCTGGTTGAAGTGGCTTCGCCTGCGGATTCGGTTACGTTCATCGAACGCGCCTACATCAAGCAGACCAGCTTCGATACCTCGGAGAACCTGGGATCGACGTTCCAGCGCATCACTTCGAGCGGCACCGGCACGGCTACCACGCCTCGCCCGCTGCAGTCGGGCGACGCTGCGTTTGGAGGCACGGTGGAGACGAATTCCACCATTGAGCCGACCTATGACGCGAACGGAGTGTTGGTTGAGGAAGGCTTCAACGTGCTGTCGGGCCTGCTGTGGACTCCGGCAAACGACGATGAAGTGATGGTGCTGTCGCCGTCCGCGCTGTGGGGCATGAACCTCGACGTGGCCCCTTCGGGGTCGATGAACTTCAGCTACGGCGTCACGCTGCGTGAGATCGGTGGCTAAGTTCGCGGTGGGACAGGTGGTGCGGGTTGGCTTCAATCCGCCTCGCCCTGACCTGCGCGTGGCCGATCAGGTCAACGGGAAGGCTCCGGGTCGTGGTGAATACCAGACGGAGCCTAACCCCGGCGTGATCTTGGAAATCCATGAGCGCGAGGCTGGCGTGTCGTATCTGGTGGACGTTGAACTGTCCATCACGCATGACCGTGGCGGGCGTCCGCATGTGGTGAAGTCGCTGCGCAAGCGGATTGTTGATGAGGCGAAGCTGGAGGCTGCATGAAACCGTGGCACAAGACGATCCGGGCGAAAGGCCCTACCAAGACGGTCCCGCTGGATCGTGTTGTGCGATGGCTCGGCGCTGAGAAGGTCGAGCACCTGCAAGCCTGCATGAAGGGCTGGTATGGCTCGCCTATCAACATCTGCGACGTTCCTGGCAGCCTGTGGATTGACCGTGATGGCGAGTTCCTTGGGAACTTCGGTCGCGGATTCTTCGCATCTGCCTATGACGCATTCCATGACCACCTGAAACGCAACTGGCGAGAGTTCAGTCGCCCGCAGTACGGCATGGCTTATGCGGGCTTTGCGTCGATCAGCGATGCTCTGGCCCGTGCGTCTCAGGGGTACAGCATTCGCCGGCAGATCAACAAAGTAGGCCCGACTGGCGTGGTCGGTGTCACTTCGTCGCTGTGGCGCGTAGGCCCGCAGCCTGCCGCTGGATCGGCTGGCGCTGCGGCTCCGGGCGGCACGGCGCATGTAGATTCAGATACCGGCGGCGTGCTGTACAACAACCCAGCCAGCGGAACGATGCACCTTGTTGGGGCGGACTTCTCGGCCTCGGTCATCAACAACAGCCTGCTGATGTATGACCGCCTGTTCTCTGTTGCAAAGACCATGAACAACACGGCCACGGAGGCGGTGACGGGCGACCCGACGCGCTACCAGTCCACGACCGCTACAAATCAGGACTACATCGGGGACAACTTCGGGTTCGTGGAAGTTGGTGGCACGGCGCTTGCTGCGACTGCTCACAACTGGACAACCTGCCTGTATGAAGATCAGGCATCGTCATCCAGCACTCTGCCGTCACTGACGGGCAACAGCGCCGCGATTGTGGATCGCCTCGATCATCCGGCGCAGCAGTGGTTCGCGCCGCTGGAATCGGGCGACGTTGGCATCCGCGCATGGACGCAGATGCAGTGCAGTGCTTTGGTTGCAACGGGCGCGATCAACTTCGTTGTCGGCCATCCTCTGGGGTTCATGTCGTTCCCGGTCATCAACAGCATTCTGCCGTTCGACTGGATCACGAACCGCGATCAGGCCCCGCGCATCTTTGACGATGCCTGCATAGCGTTCCTTGAGCCGCTGAAACCGGCAACGACTGCGACGACCTACACGGGCCGATTCCAGATGACCAGCGCGGCGGCGTAAAGCCGTGAGCGACCAGCGCAGATTTACGCGGAAGTCAGGCGGCCTGACTTCCACGCCCATCAATGACGGGTGGGCGATTGACCGGGACAGCCGCGACCCGTCGATCCCGAATCTGCCGCTGGAAACCCCTGCTGCTGCCGGAACTTCGCAGTGGCAACAGGGATCTACTCGATCCGCTGCACTCTATCGCCGCGATGCTACCAATCGCCGCCGCCCGCAGGTGGTGTATCCGTTTGAGACGGAACCAGCAGCAGAGAACACCGACAGCAGCGTAGGCATCCCGTTCCAGACGCGGGAGATCAGGAACCGCCGCGCCCTGTCGCAAGGGTGGATGGCGGCTCTGACTCGGCAGCCGACGATCACGCTGCACATCGCTGCAACGTTCGGCGCGAGAAGCATTCGCAGGGAAAGAACAAAGCGCACGCTTCAGGCCGTTGTGCCGCTGGAATGGAAGTACATCGCGCCAACGGTTGCCGCGATCCTGCCAGCGCCGAAGGTCATCAGGATCGACTTCCAGCGCCATGTGCGCGTCGCTCCGCCGCTGGCGCTGTACCCGGCAACGCCTCCGACTGGCCCGCCGTACCCGTCTTGGCTTGCGGCTGCCGCATTCCGGGTGTCGCACGATAAGTGGCTTGTTCAGGCGCCTGAACAGGATTCTTACCCTACAGCACCTGTCGTTCCGGTCGATGGCAACTCGATTGAAGCGCCGTTCGAGACGCGCCGAATCAGGGGCAGGAAGCGCCTTACTGTCCCACAAGCTCCGGTCTATACGCAGGCCGCGACGCCGTTCCAGTGGACGCCGAATGACGCGCCGGAAACGCTCAAGCGCCGAGAGACTACCCGCAGGCTAGTCAAGGCTGCGTATCCTCCGGTCTACCCGCAGCCGGCAGCGCCGCCGACCGTCGAGTTTGCTGCTGTCTCGCCAGTCCGCAGCCGTCGCCGTCGCGGTGGTGGTGGCGGCAGCATTGCCATCGACGTGCTGGTGGTGGGCGAGGCCGGATCGACTCCGACGCCAGCCGTCTATCCATCATTCCTGCCTGTCGGCTACAACAAGCGCAGAGGAATCGAGCGCAAGGTCCAGCAGGCGCCGGAAGTCATCGGGGTAAACGCAGCCGCTTACACGCCATCCGACGATGGCGTAGCTGCAACACCGTTTGAGACGCGCCGCATCCGTGGCCGCAAGCTGCTTCGGCAGGCGGATATTGTCGGCGTCGAACCTGCTGCCCCTGTCACATATCCTGGCGGCGTAGCTTCGGTAACGCCGGCAAAGGCCATAGTCAGGCGTGAAACGCGCAGGACGTTGCGCAAGGCGCAACTGGCCCATGAATTCCCGGCCACTCCGCCGCCGCCGGCCCCTGTTGTCTCCGCCTTCACACCGGTCAAGACCATTCGTCGCCGGTCGCTAGGGCAGGGGTTCGTCACGGTCGATGTGGTGTCCGGTCAGGTTTCGGCAGCCAACCCCTATCAGGCATTTGTGCCGTCCGGCTGGTTCCGTCGCGCTGAACTGACCCGCAGACATCTTCAGGCCATTGACGCGCCGAGCAAGCCGCAGACGCCTCCGGTGCCGGAACAGCCGCAGGCCGCGTTCAGGCTGGCGCAGGCTCATCTGCGTGACAGGGTGAAGCGCACTCTGCGCCTGGCTGTGGGTCCGCTGCACGTCGAGGCCGCACTGCCGCCGGCGCCCGGCGAGGGCGTGTATATCCCGCCATTCCGCCGCCGCCGCCGTTGATAATGCCGCCCGCCTTGGCCAGCCTCGCCCCGAACTGCGAGGGCGTTTCGTATGGCTGTCAGTGCGGTATCGATTTGCAATCGGGCCCTGCAATTGCTGGGGTCGACTTCAATCACGAGTCTGACCGACGACAACGACCGGGCCCGGGCGATGAATCTGGCCTATGAGCCTGTGCGACGCCGGGAACTGCAGATCCGCAGGTGGCGATTCTCAATCACCCGCGACAGCCTGGCCGCGCTGGCAGATGCGCCGGATTCCGGGTATTCATACCAGTACCAGTTGCCAAACGACTTCCTGCGCCTGATCGAGGGCGGCGACCTTCTGACGCTGGCCGACCTGTCGGACTACCGTGGCGCCGAGGAGGCGCTTTACAGCATCGAAGGGCAGGCGATCCTGACCGACATCGGCGCCCCGCTGGCCATCCGCTACCTGCGGGACGTGACGGACACGGCATCCTTCCATCCCGCATTTGTCGAGGCATTTTCTGCCGCGCTGGCAGTGGCAACCTGCGAGCGCATCACGGGCAGCTCTGCCAAGCTGCAGGAGCTGCGCGATATGTACCGCGATGCAGTACGCGACGCCAGCCGTGCCAACGCCATCGAGCGCGCCAGCATTTCCGTCGCCGACGACACCTGGATGTCCGGTCGAACTCAGTGAAAGCCTCGCCGCTGATAACAAGCATGAATGCGGGGGAACTTACCCCGCTGCTGCAGGGTCGCAGCGACCTCGGCAAGTTCGCCAGCGGCTGCGCGCTGCTGCAGAACTTCATCCCTCGCGTGCAGGGCCCAGGCACTCGGCGCGGCGGTTCGCACTTCGCGGCTGCCGTGAAGGACAGCAACGACCGCGGCTGGCTGGTTCGGTTCGAGTTCTCGGCGACGCAGGCTTATGTGCTGGAGTTCGGGGACGCATACGTGCGTTTCTACACGAACCGCGGCGTGGTCGAGTCTGCCCCTAACGTGCCGTATGAGATCGTTTCCCCGTATGCGCTGGCCGACCTGACTAACCCGGACGGCACCTTTGCGCTCAAGATCGTGCAGTCCGGTGACGTGCTGTACATCGCCAACCAGTACCGCACCTATGCTCCCCGCACCCTGACGCGATCCGGTGCGACCAGCTGGGCATTCGCCGAGTACCAGCCGAAGCAAGGCCCTTTCCTCGAGGAGAACACGGGCACCACGACCATCTATGCGGATGCGTCGACAGGGAACGTCACGCTGACCGCATCGGCTTCGACGTTCGCATCGACGGACGTAGGTCGGCTGGTGAGACTGCAGGCGCAGAACCTCGACGTGCTGCCGTGGGAAACCGGCAAGGTCTACGCGATCAACGATCTGTCGCGATACGACGGCAAGACCTACAAAGCGCTGAACAACGCGACCAGTGGAACCTCGCCGCCTATCCACGAGCAGGGCAAGGCATACGACGGCAAGACCGGCGTGCAGTGGGAATACCAGGACGCAGGCTATGGGATCGTCCGAATCACTGCCTACACCAGCGCCACGGTGGTCGACGGCGACGTGCTGCAGGATGTGGCTACCGGGCTCAACCAACTGCCGGCCGCAGTGGTCGGCGCAGGCAATGCGTCGAAGCGCTGGCGCCTGGGCGCGTGGTCGGCGACGACGGAATACCCGTCCACCGTGACATTCTGGAATTCCCGCCTGTGGTGGGGTGGACAGCTGCGCCTGTGGGCCAGCGTTCCCGACGATTACACCAACCTGGCCGGCGACTTCTTCGGGCAGACCACGCTCGATTGCGCCATCTGGGCAATCGTGACAGCCGAGGACGTGAACGAAATTCTTTGGCTGGCCGGCGATGTCGTGCTGGTGATCGGGACGCCTGGCGGAGAATTCGTCGGCCGGGAGATCACGACGACCGAGGCAGTGGGGCCAAGCAACTTCAAGATCAAGAGGGAAAGCAAGCGGCGCACACGAGCCGTGCAGCCGGCTGCCATTGGCGAGAATCTGGTGTACGTGCAGCGCGCGGGCCGCAGGCTGCTGTCGATGGGCTACCGGCTGGAAAGTGACCGATTCGGATCCGCCGACTTGGCCGTGCTGGCCGAGCGCATGACGCGCGACGGCATCATCGACATGGCTTGGCAGGCGGAACCGTTCTCTATCCTGTGGGTGGTGCTGGCGTCCGGCAAGCTGGTCGCGTTCACCTATGACCAGGACCAGGACGTTACCGGCTGGCACAGGCAGCCGATTGGCGGGGATGCCGATGTCGAGTCTGTGGTATCGATCCCCTCGCCTGATGGCTTGGGCGAGGATGTGTGGATCATCGCCAAGCGCACCATCGACGGTGCCACGGCGCGGTATGTCGAGTGGATAGGCCGCCCGTGGGAAGGCCCTGACAACGACGGCAGCGGCGGGGACGCGCAAGAGGATGCCTTCTATGTCGATTCCGGCCTGACCTATGACGGCGTGCCGGCGGACGTGATGACCGGGCTGGATCACCTCGAGGGCGAGACGGTGCAGGTGCTGGCGGACGGCGCCGTGCATCCTGATTGCGTGGTATCCGGCGGCAGCGTGACGCTGAACGACGATTACAGCGTGGTGCATATCGGGCTTGGCTATCAGTCTCGCTATGTCAGCAATGACCTCGAGGCCGGCGGAACCGCGGGCACCAGCATGGGCAAAACCTCGCGCGTGCATGAGGTGGCCATCCGGTTCGTCGACACGCTGGGCGGCAAGGTCGGGAAGCCGGCCGAGGATCTTAGCGATGCCTCGACACTCGACCGAATCGAAACGCGCGTGCCGGCCGATCCCATGAATTCAGCGCCGCCGATCTACTCTGGCGTGCGCGTGATCAATTTCCCCGGCGACTGGGACAAGGAGAAGCGCATCGAGATCGTGCAGGATCAGCCGCTGCCCATGACCATCGCCGCCATCATGCCGAAGCTGCAAGTCAATGACCGTTGAGCGCTTCCACCCTGATCACCTTCGGGAGATCGACCTGCAGCCCGCACAGCGCGACACGGCGGCCGCGTTCGATGATGCGGAGTACATGACTGCACTCTGTTCCGGCCTGGCCGGCACTCTGCGCGATGCTTCAGGTGCTGTCGTGGCATGCGCTGGAGTCGTGGAAGTGGATGACGGGTCTATCGGCTGGGCGTTCCTGTCGCGCGATGCCGGGCGGCACATGGTAGCCGTGGTCCGCATGGCGCGCCGAATCATGGAAACCGCTGCCATGCCCATACTCTCGAGCGCGGCATGCAGTTTCCCGCAGGGCTGCAGGATGCTGGAAATTCTCGGGTTCGAGCGCCAGCCGGAACCTGTCGAAGGTGTATCGCTGCAGGCTGGCCCGCACTACCTGTACGTGAGAAGCGCATGAGCGACATGAAGCAACTGATGAAGATAGGAACGGCGCTCAAGGCGTTCGGCTCTGCGCGGTCAGGCTCCAAGGATCGAGCGGCTTTGGAGCAGCAGGCGCGCGTCGCCGCGGCGCAGGGGTATGCCGACGAGGAGGCCGCCCGCCGTGCTGCGCGTTATCAGCTGGGCGAACAGGCTGCGGCGCTGGCGCAGGCTGGCATCGGGCCCGGCGGCACGGCCGACCTGGTGGTGAAGGATTCGGCGCTGGCTGCGGAAATGGACGCGCTGAACTACCGCTACCGCGGGCTGCAGGCAGCGCGCGCGCTTCGGTCGCAGGCTCGAAAGACTGCCAGCGACAGCTATCTGATGGCGGGCGCGAAACTGTTGAGCGGCGCGGCGGAAATGAAGAATCAGCGCTCGATCCTGAGCAACGCGGAGAAGTGACGTGCCAGCCATTCCAGTGATCCGGCAGCAGACCATGGCGAGCTCGGCGGGGCTTGGCCCTGGCCCTGGCGGCGGGCAGGGATTGGCGGCGCTTGGCGAGGGGCTGGCCGACCTTGGCCGGGCCGAGGCGCAGGTAAGGCTGCGCGAGATCGAACTGCAGGAGCGCAACGCGGCGGCCGAGGCCAATGCCGAGGTGATGGACGCGCGCACGCACTGGCTGGAGAAGTTTCAGCAGAGCCAGCAGAATGCGGCGCCAGGCGCGGAAGGTTTCACCCCGCAGATGATGACCGACTTCGACGCGGACGCGGCCGAGCGGGTCAAGAAGGGCCGCACGCCTGCGGCGCGCGAATACCTCAAGCAGCACCTGTCGCAGGTGAGGCTTGGGCTGTTCCAGGATGCGCTGCAGTTCGAGGCGGTGGCCGGCGCCAAGCATCGGGAAGGCCTGCTGCTGCAGGGCGTCGACAAGGCAATGACAGCGGCAGAGTTCAAGCCGGAACAGTTCGACCAGCTGCTCGAGGAGCAGAATGTCGCCATCAACGCGGCAGGCGCCAGCCCGCAGCGGGCCGAGGAACTGCGCGGAGCGGCAAAGGCAAAGCTGGCCGAGGCCGCGGTGATGGGCATGATCCGGCGCAACCCGGCCGCCACCCTCAAGCAGCTGAACGACGAAAAGACCAAGATTTCTTCCATCAACGCACTGGAGTTCGAGGACCGCGAACGGTTGCGCAATGCAGCAGAATCGGAGGTCCGGCGGCTTGAGTCGGAGGCGCGGGCACGGGCAGCCGAGGTACGGGACACGGTGCGGCAGCAGGAGGCTGATGCGCTGTCATGGAAGGCGCGAGGAATGCCGGCAACCCTACCGAGCAAGGCCGCCTATCAGGCCGCCTATGGGGCGGATGGGGCGGCGCAGTACGCGCGGGCGAGTCAGCTGTTCCGTGTCCATGATGTCGTCGGCGCGGCTGTCTGGGTGCCGCCGCAGCAGGCTGCGGAACAGTTGCAGCAATTTGCGCCGAAGCAGCAGGCCGGCGCTGCCGAGCAGGATCAGATTTACAGCGCTGCGGTGCAGTTGTACGCGCAGCAGCGCAAGGCGTTCGAGGCGGACCCGGCCGGCGGGGCTCTGGCGCGCGACCCAGAACTGGGCAAGCTGTTTCAGGCTGCCGTGGCGGATGACGCCGAACCTAGCGCCGTCGACGCCTATGTGGCGCGCGTGAAGTCGATTCAAACCGCGGCGGGCATCGCGTCGCCGCAGGTGCTGCCGGAATCCATGGCTGATGCCTATGCCGGGATGCTGGTTCCTGACCCCAAGGTGCCCGGAAAGCGGGCCGCGCGGCTGACCCAGATGGAACAGGCATGGGGAGCGCACTATGGCGACGTGCTGCGCCAGGTAGCCCCGAAGCTGGACGGCGTGGGGCAGATCATCCCTTTCGTGCCCGCGCGAACGGCGGTGCGGCTGGACACGCTGGCGGCTGATCCCAAGCCGGTGATGGAAGCGCTGCAGCAGTCTGGGAAGAAGTCCGAGCTCGAGGAAGCCGTGACCGGCCAGATGGAAGATCTCGACCGCACCATGCCGGCCGGGGTCGTGATGGACGGCGCCGCAGTATCGCAGCAGTACAGGGAGGCGGTAACGCTGTACGCGGCCGACCTGGTGCGCAGTGGGGCATCCCCGTCAAAGGCTGCAGCGCAGGCGGCGCAGGAGATCATCGGCACCCAGTACGATCTGCGCGACACGCTGCGCATTCCCAGGCGCGAGGAGGCTGGCCGCGGTCGGCCAATCGACGCGGACGCGGTGGAAAACGGAACCAAGGCGACGATTCGGCAGCTAGGCGCTGCCGGGCAGTTCGGCATCAAGCCATCAGCGAACGAGCGCCCCGAGGACGCGCAGGCCGACATGCGCGACCTGGTGCGCCGTGAAGGCTTCTGGATCACCAACGGCGACGAGACTGGCGCCGTGCTGGCCACCCCGCAGGGGGTAGTCATTGGCGCGGACGGAAAGCCCGTGACGATGACCTGGGCGCAGCTGGAGGCTGCGGCACAGCTGGCGCGTGAGCGTGCCATGGATCCGAGGGACGCATCCGGGCAAGCCATTTACGAGCGCGCGCTGCGATGATCCGCACGCAGGGGTTCATGGTCGCGCCGACCTCGCAGGATGAGATTGCATCCTCGACCGGCCAACAGCTGCGGGCGGTGTGGGAAGGCACCACGGGCCCGATCCGCTGGATGCGAGACATCGGTGAACTGGGCGACGCATGGCAGACCACGCGCGCGCTGGAACCCTACGGCAAGGACAAGTTTCTGTCTCCTGACGAGTCCGGCGCATGGATGCAGCAGCGCGGACTGGCCGAACATTTCAAGTTCGACCGGCCGTATTCGCAAGGCGAACTGCAGATTCTGGAGCGGCGCAAGCGCGCGGAACTGCGGCGGGCATCGATCATCAGCCGGGCGGATGGCGGCGGCGCGCTGCGGTTCGGCACGGGCCTGGTCGCGTCTTTCATGGACCCGATCAACATTGCGTCGGCGTTCGTGCCGGTGGTGGGCGAGGCGCGCTATGCGCAGCTGATGCAGGCCGCCGTTGGCGCCGCTGGCCGGGCGGGCGTGCGCGCCGGGGTGGGGGCGGTCGAGGGCGCCGTGGGCGCCGCGCTGCTGGAGCCGCTGAACTATGCCGCCAGGGCGCAGGAGCAAGCCGATTGGCGGTTCTCAGACTCCCTGAATGGCGTCCTCATGGGCGGGGCGTTCGGCTCCGTGCTGCACGCTGGCGGAGGCGCGCTGGCCGATACGCTGTTTCGGCGCCGCAGCGTCGAACTGGCGCCGCAGGCCGAGGAAGCGCTGGCGCCGGGCGGTTCGCGCCTGGGCGATATGTCCAAGGTTCGCGTGGGCGAGAACTATGCCCCGGTGCAGTGGGCGGTCATGGATGCGTCCGAACTGGCGCCGACCATGGACAAGGCCGATAACCAGTATCGGGACCGCAACCGGGCGGCCGCGCAGTCTCAGGTGCGCGAGATCGCCAACAACCTCGACTTCAACCTGCTGGGCGAGTCGCCGCTGATGGACTTCGGCGCGCCGACACTGGCGAAGGACTTTTCTGCCGTGGGCGGGAATGGCCGGTTGGCCGCGATCCGCATGGCCTACGACACGGGCCGCGGCGACCTGTACCGCGAGGCGCTGATCGATAGCGCCCGCAAGTACGGGGTGTCACCCGAGGACGTGAAGGCCATGGCCAAGCCGGTTCTTGTGCGCCTGCTGCGCGAGGACGTGGACGTGAAGAAAGCCGCCATCGCGTCCAACGAGGGCGGCAGCATGCGGATGTCTGCGCTGGAGCAGGCCAAGGTCGACGCCGAGCGCCTGGGCGACGTGGGCGCGTTCCATGTCAACGAGGACGGCAACCTGTCGATGCACCGATCCCGTGACGGCATCCGCAAATGGGTGGATGAGCAGCCGGCAACTCAGCGCGCGGCGCTGATGAGTTCGGACGGCATGCTGTCTGCCGAGGGCGCGACGCGGCTGCGCAATGCCATGCTTTTCCGGGCGTATGGCGACAGCCCGACCTTGGCGCGCCTGGTCGAGGCAACCGACCCCGGCAGCCGGAACGTGGCGGCGGCCATGGTGCGCGCGGCGCCGCGGCTGGCCGAACTGCGGGCAGCAGCAGCAGCCGGCGAGCGGTTCGATCTGGACATCGCCGGCGATCTGCAGGCGGCGGTCGAGCATCTGGCCAGGATTCGCGAGAAGGGCCAGGACGTGGCCGAGGCGCTGGCGCAGGGCGACATGCTGGGCGATGGGCTGTCCCCTGAGGCGCGCCGGCTGGTGGCTTTCATGGGCGAGCACATTCGCTCGAGCCGGGCGATGGCCGACATGCTGGCGCGGTACATGGACGCGGTGGACGCGCTGGGCAGTCCGAAGCAGGCCGGGCTATTCGGCGAGGTGATCCCGCCATCACGTCAGGCGCTGCTGGCGCAGGCCATCGACAACTACGTGCCGAGCGCGGCCGAGCTCGTGGAATCCGCCCCGCTGGCCGTGCAGCGCACGGCGATGCAGTCGGCGGTGGTGCAGGCCGTCGAGGGCCAGGCGCTGAACGTCGAGCCGATCATTCAGCAGGACATGGCCGGCGTGGTCGAGGCCGCGCGCCGCGCCGATGCCCCAGAATCCAAGCCGCTGAACGATCCGCAGGCGGCGCTGGCTGCCGACGAGGCAATGGCCGAGATTCCGACCGGCGACGACGCTGCGATGCTGGCGGCGGCCGAGAAGGAGATCGCCGAGGCTCAGGAAAGTCTCGATGCGCAGGTGGCGGAATTGCAGGATGCTGGAGTCATCAAGGCCGAGCCGAGCATCCCAGAACTTGAAGGGCTGACGCCTGCCGCGCAGCGGCGTTACCTAGAGATACGAGACGAGGCGCAGGCCAACAAGGCGGGATTCGATTCGGCCGTGTCATCCATTGCGCGATTCGCTGGTGGTGAGGCAGTTCTTCCGCCATTGAAATCCCACGCAGCTGCAGCGGAGAAAATACGCACGGAACTTGGCGGCAACGCCAGCGGCATCAAGGATGTGCTGCGCGCTACCGTCATGGTCGATTCAATTGCGCAGGCACGCGATGCACTGGCGGCGCTGAAGCAGGTTTTCCACATCGTGGGCGAGCCGCGGGAGTCACTGCTGACTGGAAAGAGTACGTCAGCGGCCGGATACCGTGACATCAAGGTAAACGTGCGAATTGGCGGAATCGTTGCAGAGGTGCAGATTAACGCGCGCGCGATGATCGCCGCCAAGGATGGCCTAGACTTCAAGGGCGGTCCAGGGCACAGGCTTTACGAAAAGATCCGCAAGATTGAGCGCACTGCGCTGGCGGAAAGTCGTGAGTTCACCGCCGCGGAAATCCAGACGATCCGCGCGCTCAACAAAGAATCTGCCGCTCTCTACGATTCAGCGTTCGCTGAAGCCTCGGCAGCCGTCGATCCACGCGCTACTGCAGACGCAGCCGCAAAGACCGAAGCGGACACTTTGGTTCCGTTCTTGAACACTGAGGCATATGGGAAGCGGCGAGGGGGCGAGGTGTCGAAAGCCTCTGCCGAGAAGGTGGATTCATCCACCCGAACCGGCACCCCCTCCACATCAAAGAATGCGAACTTGCCCACGGGAGACATTTTAGCACAACTTCCCGAGGATCTGCGTGCCGAGGCGATAGCTGCCGACAACAGCATCTCGGACGCTGATCGAATGGCAGAAATCGCCAGGCGGGCAAGCCTGTGCGCACTGAGGAAGGCATGAGCGCGATACCATCGGATTGCATAAGGGCCGCTGCCGACAGCCTGGGCGGCCCTCTCACGCAGGAACAGCTGGGATTCCTGCAGGATGAGGTCACGCGGCTGCAGTCCTCGCTCGCGCAGCAGGGGCAACTGGCCAACGCTGCGAACGTGCTGCTGATCGCCGCGCGCAAGTTCGGCGCGCAGCAGAAGCTGGCCGCTGCCATCGAGAAGCGCAACGCGGTACTCAATCAACAGCGCTATTTCCAGTCGCTGGCCTACGTCACCACGACGTGGAAGGGGAAAGAGGCCGAGGGCCTGCAGGCGCTGCTGACAGGATCCATTCGCGGCAGGGCTGGCGCCCGCAATTCGGCAGCGCTGCAGCAGAAGATTCTCGCTGGCCAGTACCTGGGCGGAATCAATGTCGAACTGGAGCGCGCTGGTGTTATGGAAGGCTTGCGCAGCGGAAGTATTGACCGGCCAGTGGGGCGCGCGCTGTGGCAGTTGAGCAGTGCGGCGCCGCGGCTTGATGACATTCCGGCAGATGCTGTAAAAGCTGCGAAGATTGCTCACAAATACCAAGAGTTGGCGCGAGCCGATGCGAACCGCGCGGGCGCGTGGATCGGCAAACTCGAAGGCTGGATCGTTCGTCAGTCGCACGACCTGTACAAGATCAGCAAGGCTGGATTCGCAAAATGGGCCGGGCTCGTCGAGTCCAAGCTGGATTGGTCGCGCATCGAGGCAGAGCGTGGCGCGATCAAGGATCGGCGCGCATTCCTGAAAGAGGTGTACACGGGGCTGGCCAGTGGAGTGCACATAAAGGCCGCTGGCGAAGCGAACGATACGGGATTCCGTGGGCCGCGAAACATCGGCAAGTCGATGAGCGCCGAGCGCGTGCTGCACTTCAAGGATGCCGACGCCTGGATGGACTATAACGACGTGTTTGGGTCTGGAAACATCCGCGAGGCGTTGTTCCATGGCCTGAACCGCAGCGCGCAGAATACGGGCCTGATGCGCGCCATGGGGCCAAATCCGCAGGCGATGCTGCAGCGACTGGTCGATGAGATCGGCCGGCGCATCGATGCGACTGCAGACCCCAAGGCGCTCAAGAATTTCTCCAACAAAACAAAGCCAGGCGGTGCGTTGTGGAATTCCATGGCGCAACTGGATGGCTCTGTGAACATTCCTGTCGATCAGATCAAGGCGCGCGTTGGCTCCAACCTGCGCGCGTGGCAGTCGATGTCTAAACTGGGCGGCGCTGTCATTTCGTCAGTGACAGACATCGCCACGGCTGCCAGTGAGGCGAGTTATCAGGGGAGAGGATTCTTAACCGGCATGGCGGAATCGCTGGCGGCCGTGGCGGAAGGCCGGCCAACTGGCGAGCGGCAGGAAATCCTTTCCAGCCTGGGCGTGTTCTTTGAGTCGGTGACTTCATCCCTCACGCGCGAGGGCTCGCTTGATGAGTCGTTCGGCGGATGGACAAGCCGGAGCATGCAGCAGTTTTTCAAGTGGAATCTGCTGAACTGGTGGACCGATAGCCTGCGCGGATCGGCTGCGCTGGCCATGTCGCACAACCTAGGCGAAAACGCGGGCAAGGTATGGGGCGCACTCAATCCCGATCTGCGCCACACGCTGCAGCTGTTCGGCGTCAACGAACTGGACTGGAATGTGCTTCGCAAAGGCGTGCGGACGGCCGAGGACGGCCGCAAGTACATGGTGCCGGATGGGCTGGACGACCGGCGCGCCAACCAGTTGCGGCAGTTCATTGTGGACCGCGCTCACACGGCCGTGCTCGAGCCGGATGCCGGAACCATGGCCAGATACACCCGCCGGGGCCTGCGGCGTGGCGACTTTACCGGCGAGCTCAATGCCTTCCTGATGCAGTTCAAGGGTTTCCCCATTGCCTTCACCCGCCAGGTGCTGGGCCGGGACATCTACGGTCGCGGCGCCGACGCATTCGCCGAGGGTTCAATCCCTGCCGTGGCCAAACTGATCGCGGCCACGACCATCCTGGGTTACGGCGCCATGGCGGCGAAAGACATGATCCGGGGCAAGAAACCCCGTGACCCATCAGACCCGCGCACGATCCTGGCCGCCATGGTGCAGGGCGGTGGCGCCGGCATCTATGGGGATTTCCTGTTCGGGGAATTCAACCGGTTCGGCCGGTCCCCTCTCGAGGCGCTGGCCGGGCCCGTGGCCGGCACCGGGCAGGAGATAGTCACCATGTGGTCGCAGCTGGTCCGCGGGGATGCGGACGGCGGCCAGGCGCTGCGGCTGGCCATGGGAAACACCCCGTTCCTGAACCTGTTTTACACCCGACCGGTGCTGGATTACCTGATCCTGTACCAGGTGCAGGAGTCAATTTCCCCTGGCACGCTGCGCCGGCTGGAGCGCAGCACGTTGAAGAATCAGGGGCAGGAATACTGGCTGAAACCATCCGAGGCAGTGGGTAGATAATGCCGCCGGCCTAGTGTTGCATCCCCGCAGGCAAATTGCGGGAGTGCGGCATGACGGTCGCCAGTGAAGTCGCGGAAATTGAGTATGCCGGCGACGGCGCCACGGTGGCCTTTGCCATCCCATTCGGGTTTTCGGCCAATGCCGACATAGCGGTATCCACCCGCGACTCGAGCGGTGACGCGACCCCGCTGTCTACCGGGTTCGCTATCACGGGGGCGGGGACAGGCAGCGGCACCTGCACATTCACCACGGCGCCGGCCAGCGGCACCACTGTCAGGATCGAGCGCGAGCCGGAAATCGTCCAAGGAACGGACTACACGGCCAACGACGCATTCCCTGCCGAGGCTACGGAAAGCGCGCTGGACCAGCGTACCTATGTCGAACAGTTCCTGCGGTCGCTGATCAAGCGCTGCATTCAGGTGCCTGCAGGCGACGGATCTATCGACGACATGGTGCTGGGGGCTGTGTCAACCAGGGCAAACACCTTCCTGGGGTTCGACTCGGCAGGCAACCTCGACTATCTGACCAGCATCGGCGCGACCGTTCTTTCGCAGGCGGTTATTGGCCAGTATCTCTATCCTCGCACCGACGGAGAAATCTCTGCCGGCGTGACGCCGACCGCGTACCACTACGAGCCGGGAGAGCGCCAACGCGGAGACATTCGCCGGTATGGAGTCACAACCGCATCGAGCGCGTCGGCGGTTGCTGCCGCCGTGCAGGCTGCGCTGTCAGCCCACGGCTACGCATTCATTCCTGCAGGTGACTGGAACTGGAACCAGGTGCTGTTCACCGGCACGCGCCAGCGCATCTATGGCGACGGGCTGCGGACCCAGCTGATCCTCAACGGGGCAATCACCGGAATCGACTTCGACGGTTACGCCGGCTGTGAGGTTTCGGACCTCGTGATGTACAGCACCAACTCGTCCGCTGTTGGAATCGACATCGGGCCGAATTCTGGCGCATCGCGTTTCGCGCACTGGTGGCGGCTCAAGCGAGTGATGGTCATTGGCAACACGCCGAACTGGGCCACCACCTCCCTTGCCACGACTCGCGCCGGCCTGACTGATGGCATCCGCGTGCAGACCGCGTTCTATGGCCACGCGGAGCAGTGCGAGGTCAGCTATTCCAACGGCAACGGGTTCCGGCTGTACGACCAGGCCAATGGCAACACGTTCACCGGCTGCCATTCCCGCGACAACGCGGTGGGCGTGAAGATCGAAGGGACCGGGGGAGGCAACTCAAACGGCAACATCTGGCAGGGCGGCAACATCGAGGCCAGCATTGCCAGTTCCATCGGAATAGACCTTGGCGAAGCTGATCGCAATCGGTTCAGCGGCCGAATGGAAGTCAGCGCGGCCAGCGGAATCCATGTCCGCGTCAATCCTCCCGGCAGCACACTGGCGCAGGAGAATGTTTTTGATCTCGAACTGACCGGAACATCGACCGGGTATCAGCTTGGCGATGGGTCTGGAACCAGTCAGGTAAAGGGCACAGTCATCCGTGGCGGCAAGGTCGGTGCGTCCATTACGATCAACAGCGACTGCCTGCAGACTCGTCTCGAAGTGTCGCCATCCGGTTTTGCTGGTGTCACGCTCACGGACAGCGGCTACGGCACGATCCTGCACGCCGATGTGGGCGGCGGTCATTGGTACGAGCGGCCAAGCAACCAGAACACCAGTGCCTACAACCACGATCTGACCGTGGGAACCGGATCGTCCGATGAGTCGCTCGGGGACAACTCCAAAACGATGTCATTCACCAGCATGTCCGGGGCGTTCACCTTCG
>ERZ869921.291-NODE-291-length-34212-cov-8.177445_pt1 | contig 34212 bp, 43 predicted proteins | sample MGYA00579310_ERZ869921 | MGnify/ENA primary metagenome ERZ869921 (study PRJEB32216, sample SAMN09231816) | wastewater metagenome | place: USA: Maryland | collected 2016-06-21 | study: EMG produced TPA metagenomics assembly of the PRJNA472060 data set (Reclaimed... | reverse complement strand
CTTCCGATCTGTTGGTAAATCATCGCTTATTAACGCACTAATAGGGGCACTAAAACAAACTGTACAATAAGCAGGAAAGTGAAATTTGTTTGAAATGCCCATTGATATTAAGTTGTGTAATAATTTTGTTGAAATTTGTTTTAATTCAATTTGTGCATTCACGTTAATTTGTGGTTAATTTTAATTAAGGTTTTAGGCCTTATATATATGGATTGGTTAATTACCCCTTAACAGATTGCTAAAATAGCCTATTTTACTTAAAAACCCTATACAATTTATATGATAGTTAAGCCCCATTTAAAGGGGCTTTTTTATTTCCCTGGTGTGAGATGCAAAAAGTACTTTTAAAAAGTTGGGGGTACAGTTGGGGGTACAGTTGGGGGTACAGTGATATGTTTTGAAATTATATATTGAATATTATTTATAGGTTTAAAAAATGTCAAATTAATATCAATTATTAATATATACCCCCCTATAAGAATAAGTATTAAATATGATAAAATAAATGTATTTTATTGAATATCATAACGATAAACAAATACTACCTAATTTAAAATACAAAAAATGTGTGTGTTTTGCTTATCCCATGCAGTTGATGCGGATGGATGCTTTGATTAAAGCGGCAAATTTTATGCAGTTAAGGTGAACTTCTTTCTCTTGGTGATGCTGATTTTGAGAAACAAGCTTAACAAAACCCTCTTTGCTTGATTGCTGAACGTATTTAACGGTTATAAAACTATCACCATCAATTAGCATTGAAAGTAGATACATTTCACCCCAAAATATATTTGCAATATCGTTAAGTACTTTATAAGCAATGATATCACCACTTTTTAAAAGGGGGTACATACTGTCCCCTACTACATAAACAGCCCCATCGCATTTTGGAAGGTTCGGGATTTCAATATAGGCTATTGGCTCCTGCTTGTGTAAGCTTTCAAATATAGAAACTACCCCAGCGGCAGCTTCAATATTATATAACGGAATTTTCTCTTCTACTGTTGAAGTATCTGACTTTAATAAGTACCGGTTAACTTTTGTCGGCTTATTTCCATTTAAAGAAGTTCTAATCATTTCTCCTTTACCGGTTACTAACCATTCAGGGTCCAAATCAGGAAAACATGAGATTATTTTCTCGCATTTATCACTACCAATTGCCCCGTCTTTATCTAAAAAACCATTCGAAATGCCAGTTATCTTATAAAAATGATACCTAGTAATGCTCTTTGAATCAATATATTTTAAAATTCTTTCTTTAATCATAGAAAATATTCTATTATAATTTTGATAATAGAAAATACGCTACTATATTTGTTGTGAATATTTAAACAAAGTTAAGCTAAAAAATATGTTGAAAGCAAATAAAAAATTCAAAGTCCCATTTTACGGGTATTACCAAGCAATTGCAAAAGTATGTGATTGTTCTTCACAATATGTTAAAATGGTGCTCAATGATAATCTAGGCAAGTATTCTGACAGAGATAATGAGTTGGTAACAAAAATTAGAGAAAAAGCAAAAGAGCTTGACTCTGTTGTAAAATCTTAATTCAAATCGATCTTTTTTAAGAATCGTTTATGCCGCATTGGTTCAAAGATATGTTAGTTGTCACCTACGAGGAATTAGTTCCCACTTATTTCAGTTATAACACACTGAAAACTGCGCTTGGTAGAGCCGCTATTCGTGGTTATGGCATGAAAAGAGTAATGCACGGTGGAAATGGGAGACAATTACTTGTTGACTTTGATACTTTGCCCAATAATGTTAAGGCAGCAATTGGAGATCCTCGCAAATCGGGACACCCACTGGAGCATTTCTACAAAACCGATGTTGACGCGATTGAGTTTTACACGAACTACACGTTTGACGATAATTCATACATAAAAGATGATGCCCAGGAGCGATATATTACCAACGCTTCAGTTTTAAGGGCCACAATTCTACTAAAGGCAGCAAGAGAGCAGGAACGATTGAATAAGAACGGCTCATTAATGGGTATAATGAAAACTCTTGCCGAGGATGCTACATCTTTCAACAAGATACTTAAAGCAAAATACGAAATTGAGCATTCTCTTCCTGAAAATCATCGTAGGTTCTCAGATGTACTCCGCAAATTCATAAATGAGGGTTATCCTGGTCTAATTCATGGAAACCATAAAAACGATAACGCTTCTATTGCCAATGAGCGGTTAATATCCCTACTAAACAACATGTTTGCAGACAAGGTGATGAAGCCAACCGCAACCGAAGTGTTTAGGCAATACGATGGCTTCCTGAGCGGATACGTTGAGATCATCAATAACGACACTGCAGAGATCTACGACCCCAAAGAGTTTAGAAAAATATCAAAATCATTCGTTTTACAGTACCTGAACGAGTGGGAGCATAAAGCGGCAACCCATTCGGTTCGCTCGGGCGACCGCCAAAAGGAGATGAGTAAGTTTAAAACCCCTCACAGTCTTGAGCATCCTAAGTTTGCAGGCTCAATTATATCAATAGACGACCGCCAGCCCCCATTTGAGTATGCAAAAGGCTTTAGAATGTGGTTTTACAATGCCATTGACTTAGGATCTGAAGCGTTCACAACATGGGTTTACGGTAAGACAAAAGAGGGTATTATCCTCGATTTTTACCGCCAAATGATACGGAACTACCACGAATGGGGCTTAAATATCCCTGCAGAGCTTGAGTGTGAGAGTAGTTTGAACAGCTCATTTAAGAATACCTTCCTTAAAGAGGGGAATTTGTTCCAGCATGTAAGGATTGAGGCCAATAACGCAAGGGGTAAACGAATTGAAGCGTATTACAGACCATTGCGGTACGGATTAGAGAAGAAACGAGAGGGTTGGCTTGCTCGTCCATTCGCAATGAGCGAAAGCAATCAATCGGGTGGAGCGCAAATTCCAATGATACCCTACAATGAACTGGCTGAAGGTTGTCTTCTCGATATTCAGACCTGGAACAATATGCCCCACTCTATCCACAAGGATAAAACCCGCTGGGAGGTATTCCTAGAGAATCAGAATCCAAATTTAAAACCTACCAACTATAAGGCTTTTCTAAAAGATCTAGGTTATAAGACCGAAACCTCGTGCAACGTTGGGATTATCAAGTTTAATAATAGAGAGTGGTTGCTAGGAGACAACGGGGAGATCTATCTAGGTGAAAAACTGATCAACCTGATGAAGGAAATCGAGGGCAGAGGTGTTGAAGTGTACTGGCTAGATGATAATAACGGTGAAGTTATTAAGGCTTTGGTATACCAGGGTGACCAACTAATCTGTGAGGCACTTCCAAAACCTAAATATAACCGCGCTAAGATTGAGCAAACCGATAAAGACGTTGCTGCAAGAGAGATAATGAGCAGCTACGTTGCAACCATCGAAGGCTTCAGAAAATCACAAAAGAAAACTCTCGACAGCGTTACAATCATCGATAATATACCGGTTACCCTTAACAATAAGTTTCAGATTAAATCCCTGCAGCCCGATGCGGTTAAGAATGATAACACCGGAGAGATAATGCCAGAACCCAATGAGGAGGAATGGGATTTAAACAACATTAAAACGTCAGTTAATACACCTTTAAAAGATAGATTTTAACCTTAAAAATTTCACTTATGCTTGAGTTAACCAGTGATTATAAGAAAAGAGTAATTGATGCCTTACTTGAGGCACGTAACCATTTTGACGGTAGCGATGCCTCATTCTCCAAAAAAATGGGGATAAACAGTGCTATTTATAGCCGATTATTAAAGGGTGACCGCGATAAGCTGCTTAGCTACGGCCAATACCTGAACATTGGAAGAGAATTGGATATCACCCTTAGTGAGCGCAAGTGGAACATGGCGCGTACCGATGTGTTTAACATGATTGAGGAGGATATTCTTTTCTGTAAAGAGTTTTCTAAAAGTAGGATGTGCGTTGATGATTGCGGTATTGGTAAAACTTACTCTGCAAAATACTTATCCAGGACTCTTAAGAATTGCTTTTACGTTGATGCTTCTCAGGCTAAGACAAAGCAACTGTTTATAAGGCTTCTTGCAAAAACTGTAGGTGTCGATTGCACTGGCAGATACTCAGAGGTTAAAGCAAATTTTAAGTACTACATAAAGATGTTACCACAACCCATTATCATCATTGATGAGGCTGGTGATCTTGAATACACCGCATTCTTAGAATTAAAAGAGTTTTGGAATGCTACCGAGGGCGCGTGTGGATGGTACTTGATGGGTGCCGATGGCCTACGCGCAAAGATTACAATGGGTATTTATCATAAAAAAGAGGGTTACAAGGAGATGTTTAGTAGATACTCCGAGACCTACACGACTCTTGTTCCCATTGATAAGCATGAGAAGATAAACTTTTACAAGAAGTTGATTACCGATGTACTAAGCGTGAACATGGATAACAAGGAAAACCTTAACGCCATTGTTAAACGCTGCATAACCTCAAAGGACGACAATATAGGGGGTTTACGTAGAGCAGAATCACTGTTAATTTTAAATCAATAGTAGCATGGCACGTTCATTAACCCTTCGTAATATCTATGATAAGAAATTTAAAACCCTCGCCTTTGAGGGTGATTGGGCTAAGGCCTTCGGTCAACCTGAGTATAACGGTATTTGGCTAGTTTACGGGGTTGATAAGAACGGTAAAACTTGGTTTGCCCTGATGCTTGCCGATCACCTATCGAAGTTTGACCGAGTTCTTTACGTGTCGGCTGAAGAGGGTGCTAGTAAAGCATTCCGCGATACATGCCAGCGTGTTGGACTAGATGCAAATAACCGCAGAATTCATGTAACCGAATACATGACCCTTGAGGATCTGGAGGCGAGGATCTGCAAGCGCAAATCGCAACGGGTAATCCTAATTGATAACCTTACCGTTTATAAGGATGAGCTGAAAAAAGGCGATATACAACGCTTAGCCAAGGAGCATCCTGAGAAGCTTTTCATTTACCTCGCGCACGAAGAGCGCAATGAGCCTTACACTGCAATGGCTAAACTAGCCCGAAAACTTGCAAAGATTATTGTGAATGTAAAGGGGTTGACCTGCTACATATCCGGTCGATGCCCTGGTGGAGTTATGACTATTGACGAGAATAAAGCCCAGCTATACTGGGGTAGTTCAATTATAAATAACGATTAATCATGCTAGTAAACAATAATGGATCTGCCGACGGATTTTTTAGAGAATTATCCCCAAAGAAAAGAATTGAATGGAGAGCCAGATATATACACTTAATTGATATTGAGGAGGAGCGACTAGTATTTTTCACTAATAAGTTTGGACATCAGGTGAAATATAAGAAGATGCCCTGGATGCACGAAAGTTGGAAAGATGGCTTAGCCTCTCTTGAGAATGTAATGAAAGAAAAAGGTGAATTAGAAACCATAAATTAATAGTTATGATTAAACACGGCACTTTCGACAGATTCTTTGCCCTGCTGGCTAAGATGCCAGGAGCAGACAAAGAGGATCTGATTTGGTCAGCATCGGGGATGCTCACCACATCGCTAAGGGAGTTTCACGAAAAGAACCCCGAGGGTTACAAGCGTATGATTGCCACAATGCAGGAGGAGGTTAACAAAATATCGATTGCCAGCGAGCAGAAAATTGCCATTAAAAGCCTACGCTCCTCAATACTTGGAAGACTTCAGCGGCATGGGATTGATACAACCGACTGGGCAAGGGTTAACCAGTTTTTACAGCAGCCCAGGATTGCGGGTAAACGACTTTACGATATGAGCATTGAGGAGATGCGCGCCCTTATTCCAAAGCTTGAAATGATACTAGCCAAGGAAACCCTAAAGAAGCAACACGAGATTGATTTAACCCTAAAGAACTAAAGGAATGAAAAAAGTTAAAGAATCAAGCCTGATTCATGATCTGAAGGTTGAAATTATTCAACATGACATAAACATAGCAAGGGTTAACCGCAACATTCTTTACCAAAAGAGAGGTGCAAAGTTGCTTCAGCTAATAGTTCTCGATAGGAGGCTTAAAAAGGAGCGTCAGCAAATGGTGATCAAACTCCATACGCTTGAGAATAAAATAATAGATATGGGGAGAAGTCGAGGCTATACCCTTTACCCAATAGCACAAAAGAACACTAACCAATACAGCAACTAACATGGAAACAATGGAAGTAAAATCGGGTGTTAAATCACTGGAAATCCTAATGGATGAGGCTGAAAGGCTAACTAACCTTATTAATCAGCGTGAAATATGGCTTGCAGATCCTGCCAATAAGCAAAAGTATAATTGGAATGAGGTTAACCGGGACACCACTGAGATGATCTGGAACCTCAAGGAGCTAAAAGCAGATTTGGACGAACTTAAAAAAGCACAATAGTATGAAAAAAGTAATGATTGACGCTAAAGGGAACCAAGTTCCCGCGTATGCAATTAACCCAGTTCTTAAACTGGAGGACAAACACAGTCGCAAGATTGCAAAGGCTGCTCAAATGGCAGAAAGATACCTAAAAGAGGTTGTTGAGCTAACACACCTTGCACATAGCGAAGTGTATCAGGCTAAGGTTAAAGATGCCAAGATAAAGAGCAATAAAACCCCAACCGATGGGATGACCATTGGGGCGTTTGATGGTAGCATAGAGGTGAAAGTTACCAAGCCTGATAATATGATATTCGATAATACCTATACCAACATGGTAAAGGAGAAGTTTAACGAATACTTCAACTCGTTCGGTCAGGATAGCGAAGAGATCTCTTTCCTCCGCGATGTGGTTAACGACCTTCTTTATACTTCAGGCGGAAAGATGGACCAAAACAAGGTGTTAAAGCTGCGTAAATACAGAGATCGCTTATTGAACTCGAAGCGTTTAAGCGAAAACTCGCAGATATTTATTGCTGCAGTGGATCTGTTCGATAAGGCAATTAGAACCAAGCCCGGTAATATGGGTATTTACGTTGAAGTTCGCGACGAATTAGGCACCATGCGCCGCGTTGCACTGAAATACTCCGATGCTCAATGAAAAGAACCATTGCAGATATAATTAAAGAGAATAGCCACACCTCCCTAAGCCTGTTCAGCCAAAAAGGGTTTACTGTAAAAGAGGTTCAAATATGCACTTGCTGCGAGGGCATGGGGAGAGTGGTTATTACCGAGGATAAAGGGCACTCCGAGGGGCTGGTTGAAGAGGTAAAGGAGTGTGATAACTGCAAAGGATCTGGCCGTATAGAGGCGACCGTAACAATTGTAAGAAAACCATTTAAATCTAAGGAAAATGATTGATCGAATTCTCTCAAGAACTGGTGTTGGTTTCGCTCTTCTATTCATGATACTGGAGTTAACCTACATCAACGCGAAATCCCTGAACTATATGGTTCAGGGGTTAAGCCAATCCGATGGTGTATTTAGCATTATAGGGGCTATTGCCTTTAGCATGGTAACCATCCTGATAATGCGGTTAAGTAGCCGAACTTGGCTTAAAATAATGTTTCCTTTCCTTGATACTGCATTAGTTCTTTGCGGTTTTAACCTGCCCTACGCTGAGGATCTGTTCGGCAACCCTGTTCGGTTTGCCCTATCGGTTTTCTTTGCAGTATTTACCGGGTTAATTACCTACTCACTCGGACAGATTAACGCCGAGATGCACGATGGATCGAAAGATAATGATTCGGCCGCGAAACAAATTGAATCAAATCGAATCATTGAGGAGCAGAAACGAATCATTGAGGATCTACAATCGAAACAAATTGATTCAAAACGAATCGTTGATGATTCAAAACGAATCGCAAACGAATCGAAGGAGCTGGCAAACGAATTCCTTGCGAATCATATTCTATTCCTTAACTGGACAAATAGTAAAAAGAAAGCCGAGAACTGCAACGGCCACGAAGCGAAGATAAAGGGAATGGCCGAGCAGATTAAATCCGGTAAATCAATATCCGTTGATGATTACCTAAAAGTAGTTAAGTAATGACCGAGTACACGCTAACATCTCCCAAATGGGAGGGCGAAATAAGGTTAAAGTACTACGATAACGGCTATCTGCAATCGGTAGATATGCCCGAGGTGATTGACCGTAAGAGCGCGGAGTACTTGGCTGCTCATTTCCCCTGCCATGAGGTTGTACTAGACTGGTACCGGAAAGAAACAAAGGTTACCATTACCGCTATTGCCCTGGACCTATCGTTTGATTCGTTTTGGGAAACCTACAATATGAAGCGCGGAAGCAAGGAGAGCGCACGGCTTTACTGGGATGGCGAAAAGAAAACAATTAACCGCCGTCCGGTAACGCTAACCGATAGACAGGCAATTATGAGCATGGTTAAGCGGTACACCCACAGGTACCAGGGTAGCAAAAAGGAGTTTCAACCCCTCGCTACATCTTTTCTACACGCGCGTATGTGGGAGGCTGAACTTGAGAATACACCTCGCAAAAGCGAGTTTAACCTACTAAACTTATTTCCTAAAAAACTTACTCATGACTAAATCAAGCATATTTCACGTTCAGGAAAACATTTTGATTCAAAACGGATTTGTGAAAAGCGTTACTGATGATAAGGATAGCCCTAAAGACACTATCAACACGCTTCGATTTACTGACTTTACTAAAAAGATTGGAGAGGATCTTCTAATAGTTGTCAGCTACAACTATACTACCAAGGATGAGAAGGTATATGAACTACACTCCTCAGCTGTTGAACTAAATGTTAACGATGGATTTACGGCCATCCCAATTAACAAGCTAAGCGATCTTTTAACCTTAATCCTAATACTTGAGGGCAATGAATAGCGAACCGGTAAAAAACACCAGCATAATTGGCCTTGTAATCTGCTTTTTTAAAGGACATAAAAAGGTTTACGGGCACTATACCGATGGAAAACAACACTGGATGGTTAAGTGCTCCCGATGCAATGCGGTTGGGAATATTAAGGTTGAAACAAGAATTAATTAGCCTTTAAATGGAACTTATTCAATACTTAAAGGCTAACTACGTTGATGTCCGAGTGATTGGGGTAATTAATCCGTCTGTAATCGTAACCCTCAACAATACTTCTTATACCTTATATATGGCTAATGGCCAGAATAAAGCAAAGTATGTAGTTTGCAAAGGACAAGAGCGGTTTTATTTTGACAAGTTAATAGAAATTAAAAAGTTTATAAAATGAAAGAAGCAACCAAAGAACAGGATCTAATTGAGGGATGTAACGTTCTCAATTATCAAAGTGTTTGTCATATGGCGTTCACAAAACATCATTTATCAAAATCAACGGGAGTTTTAGAATGCCCTGGTAAACCATTACATGGTAAAACGTTTTGTCACGAATCTAAAACACCTAAGTATTCATTTGGAAACTGGGGAAATCCCTCACATATCTTTTATTTACCAGAGCCTAAGTCGCCTGAATTCAATACCCTTGAATTATTAATCAAACACTATAACAACTAAACTATGAACACACTTGAACAAACTGCCCAGGAAAGGCAAAAATTAAATGAGAAAATAACGTTACTGAAGAATGAACTAAGGCCACTGGAAAGGCGATTAAATGAAATTTATATTCAACAATCGAAGGAAACTGAATCAAAGGTTAAAAGATGCAACGCGAATATGGACAAATTTCAATTGGACGAGCTTATTTTTTCGGCTTATGCAATTTGTTCTTGCGGAGCAGGATTAGCCTACCCTAAGAATAGTGGCATGCATGGTTCTTGGTATTGCTCGGATATTCTTCTCGGAAGAGCGGTTCCTGCAAGTCAGGAAGGAAGTAAGGTTCATGACGGTGCAAAACCATTTGCCTTTTGGGAAATAAAATCAGAGGAACAACCATCTGCTGAAGGTTCAACAACACGTCCTAAATCCTAAACTATGTTTGAACAATTCAGGTTGAATAGAATAGCCCGAAGGCTAAAGCGGTGCAAGATTGTAAAGAAGAGCAATGCACAGCTGCGGAATGCTAAGCTGGAGGTAAACGGCAAGGTTGTTAAACCGCTCGATTATATTGCCGAAACCGCCAAAAAACTCCCCCCAATTGCCGTAAACGGTAAGCCAATTGACTACGTAAAGAGAATGCGTGAAATTTATTACAGGAATGGATTAAAGGGGTTGAATCTTTACGTAGAATACATTAAACTAAGAACATACGTTGAGAAAAAAAAGCGTGTTGAGTTATTAAACTCAAAACGTTAGACGAATTCTAAAGTAAATGGGTTTGAGTAATTCAATTATTTTGTTAGTTTTGTTATTGTCTGTCACTCTTATTAAAGGGGCTAATACGGCTCATTCTATAGGCACCATAAAGCCTATGGATGGTCAAATCGTAAGGTTTGACGGCTATCGAAGCCCCGCTTTGAGAGTGACAGACACATCCATAGGCCCTTATTAAAACATAACATTGAAATGAAATCCAAAAACGGTGAAGAGTGGTTAATGAAAATTAGTTCAATCCTAAGAGTAGTTCAGAATCAGGACGCGAAAAGAATCAACCATCAGGATATTTATTACGCTTTAGATGTTGTTAAGGATATGCTACCGGATGAAAAAACAGCTAACAAAATGTTTGATGTAATTAAGGAAGAAAAATTTAAGGTTGAATAAACTAACCAAAACCAAGACAACATGAAAAAAGTATTAGTAATTAGCCTGTTTGTAGCAATATTAATAACAGGATGCAAGAAAGAGGATAGCCCTACAACCTATCAAATAGTTAATAATACGACCCTTCAATCAACGTCAATTCAATATCTGGATGGTTCGATGTACGAAATCGTTGTATACTGTTACAAGGGAACCGATATTGTTAGGCAGGACAATTTTGCCAAGGTAGCATCAGGCGGCGGGAAATCAGAAAAAAAGGCCGCAGAGTACGATAAGGTTAAGGTTTCGTTCAAGATGCTTCCTCCCGAATCTACATACTATAGCAATTCAATAAATGATAGACTTTACGTTGTGGCCTATACAGTGCTAACAAAAGGAAGCAATACGCAAATTATTATTAATGGTCAAACTCAGGTGTCAAAATACATGAAGTCCTCATTATTAATAGAAACGAATTCTACTTTTGGAGATATTTTTGAGGAAATTAACAAATAACCCATAACTTGTTAAAATTTAACGCTAAACGGCTATCGAAATTCGGTAGCCGTTTTGTATATTTGCATACATGAACGGTGGTCTTCAGGAGGTTTACTTTTCAGCAAGGGTTAGCGATATTCGCCGGGGGCGCAATATTACTCTTCTTCAACGGCGCGATGAGAAAATAGTCGCTCGTTTTTACTACTACTCTCACATTAAGAAATCAAGTTACAAGGTTACCATGGAGTATCTTTCCGCTGAGTTTGATATCAGCGAAAGGGTTGTACTTGATCGTCTTCGTTTTTGTGGCGAGATCCTCGATAAGGTTTTTAAAGAGAAACCTAGTTTATCAGAGTTAAAAAGAAGGATTCCGTATATGGTTTGGAACTAGTTAAATGAAAAGATATGAATGCAAGTGATTTTATTAAAGAATTAGAAGAATTACTTCTAAAGTACTCAGAGCATAATGATGTTGTAATTACATCAATAGGGTTAGATCCTCACGTTATCTCACAGGGCAACGATAAAGTAGTAACTTATAATATTGATTTTAAGGTTCGTCAATTTAATTAATCGAGGAATGATACGCCCATATATTGATTCAACACAAAGATTACACTTGCATTACAATACGCTCCATTCATCAGCTATTAAGTTTCATATAGTTGTTATTCGATTTCGGAGGGCTATGGGACAAGAGCCTGTTGTGAAAAAGATTAATGAGTTATTATTAAAATTACTCCGCTGAAGTATCCAGGAAGGAAGTTTCAAAAACAATATCATAAACCTTAATCCCGCTCCCATCAAAACGCTTATCGCAGGTCTGAGATTTGCGGCTGAAGGAACTGAAGGCGGTTGTTGAATACCCCTGAAGATACTTATATACCTTATCAATGGTATCTAAGAAAAGCAATCCCGCTGCTCTTGTTCCTGATTGTGCTAGGCTATCGGTTTGTTGCTGCACCTCAAACGCCAGTTTAATACTTACCCTCGCTGTTACCTCCTGAACGGTTTCGCCTTCGTTGGTATCGGAGCACTGGGGGTAATCGATATCAATTAGCGCGCAAGGGAACTTTACTGCCGGGCGTTGATCCTGGGCAAGTACTTCTAGCTGCCCCGTTTCAAAATCGATATGCTTAATCTCGGTTACCTGCGCCTGTATGCGCGCTAGTACTGTGTTGTAAAGGGTTTTCATGGTTGTGTTTTTAATTTATACAATTTACCCCCTCTTGGTCTCCCCCTTAAACAAGGGGGAGAGACTAAAAGAGGCTCTTGAATGCTTTTTTAAAAGAGTCCATTAGTATTGCGTTGAGCTTAGGGGAGTGTCCCATAAACTGTCGTTTAGGCATTTTAACAGTTAGCGTTTTCTTTTTGGTTAGGGCTAACCCCTTCCAGGGATTTGCACTTTTACCAGCATCAATGCTTTGATAAACATTGCCGGATTTTCCGGTCTTAACACCTCTCCCCGCCTGCTCGTAGTACTTTGCCCAGGCAAACTTTCTCATCTTCTCGGTAACGGGTATTTGAATAGTTTCACCCTCATTGTGAGCCTTTGCGTATGGTACCTTTGTGCTACCAGCAGAGATCCTTACCCTTTCGGGATTGACAACTGAGGGTTTAATAGAGTTAACCAGTTTACCTGATCGTGTCATTAAGGAACCTCTATTGATTGGGTTTTTGGTTTGCTGCCAGGGTACACCTTCCCATTCTTTAGTGGTAAACCTCTGCTTGTAGAACTCGGTTGCCTTCTCGGCAATTATACGCGGCACGGCCTTTCGGGCGAAATCATTCTCCAGACGTTTAAAAAATCTATCGATATCGTTTATTGTTGCCATTACTGATTAGCTATAAGTAATCCTTTGCGGTACTTCCATTTTGGATTATTAGCCTTGATCTTACTTGTTGATTTAAGATCGATCTTTAAAAAGTCGAGTATTTCATAAACATTTCCTTTACCTAGTTTTCCGATCACTACAATCACATTATCTTTATAGTACTTCAGAAAAACGTAGTTATCGAAACTACCAAGGCAATCATTAATCCAAACTTCGTTGGGTGATTTTACAACGTCTTTAACGGCATCAAGTAGTTCAGCGTTCTTTGCGTTAGATCCTACTGTAAGCTTCTTAAAGGTTTTATCGGTAATTGCTATTGATCTGCCGTTATAATCGTTTATAGCCACATTCTTACCTTTACTATTGGACTTAAACCAATCGGTTGCTGAGCCGCTAAAACTTGGTATATCTGCGGTTGCTTTTGCTACTCGCTTGGTTATTTCTTCGAGATTCCAGCTATTATAGTATAGATCACCAAGCATCTTTGATGCTTTATCGGGGAATTTCTTAATATACATTTGGTTGGTATCAAAAACATATCCCGCTTTTGCCCGATTAACCCCGAATCCTTGCGCTTTATTTACTTTCCACTCCTTGGTATCGAAGTACTCCTTAATCTGCTTTCTATTGCCCTCAAAAATCGATTGCTCAACCTCATGTTTCATTTTAGGTACAACCCTGCAACGGCATTTCCACCCGTTTGGCGGGTAGATTTGATCCCAAAGAGAATCATTGGCGGGGAGTATCTTTCCGTTTAGCGAACGATGCTCAGGCCTAACCTTGCTATCTCCCACTGTTACGTACTCCCAGTAAGGGAATAGTTCCGCTTGATCCATTAACCGGTAGTAGGTTGCGCTGCTTTCAGCAGTAAGGTAAGCGGTATCATACTCAGTTTGAAGCCATGTTTTGTTAAATACGCTAGTTACTGCTTTTGCCTTACTGCTAAACTCTTCAAAGCTCTTAGATCCTCTCCATAATTCATTTAATTTCTGAACCTCGACGAGATCCTTTGCCGCGCTGAAGTGAAATATATTGATCTCCATGGCAGTTTTTAAAGCATCAGGCTCGAATCCGTACTCAATTCCCTTATCGATAAACTGTTTAGCCAAAAAGCCATTATTAAGCCCCTGCTTAATTACGCTGGAGGTATAGGTGAAAAGTTCGGAATCGAACTTGGGTGATGCACCTGAAGCAATTCTTTTTAAGAAAGCATCTTCGTCGAACTCCGACCCCCACCCCGTCCCTCCCCCTGAAAGGGTGAGGGAGTTGTTATGCTGGTGGATTCCACCGCATGTTTGACAAAAATGAATGTCCGTTTCCTTCAGGGCTTGCCCCGCCGTTGGCGGGGCTAATACGAAAAAACTGAATAACCTCTCCCAGAACCCCTGTTCTTTGTTATTAGTACCGCTGTCATCTGATTGTTTTACTTCAGCGGCAGGTTTTTCGACTGCTGGTTGAGCATTAGTCTTTCTTACCGGGGCTGCTCCTGTTGGTTTTGGAATTGAGTATGTTTCATAGAAATACTCATCGTCTATCGGAAGACCAACAACAGTTGCCAGCTGAACATCAATAGCAAGTCGCTCAGTAGTGGTTAGGTTCTCACCAGCCTCGGGAAAGTAAAAGAATCCTCCGGTAACAGGGTAACCTCTTTTTTCGAGTTTTGGAAGTAAAGCGCGGTTGAGTATTCGTTGAACAAACCGGCGGTCGCTTTTATTTATGCCCTCTTCGCCCTCCTTATGGGTTTCGCTTTGTGATTTGCTCGATCCGTTTTGGGTTGTCATGGTTTGCCCGAGGATCCCAATAAGTATCTCCTCATTACAGGCTTTAACAAAATCCTTATGAAGGATTACTCCTGTTGTGATAGATGTGGTTACCGTTTCGATATCGGCCTCTTTTGGAACTACAGCCCAGGCGGCTGACCCAGCCTGATCAAGTACCTGTTCAAGAATTTTGCGGGTAGCATCATCGTTTGAATTGTACTTACCGATACGTTGGGGCATTCCAAAGAGCTCAACGTACTGAGAGTAATCACCAAAACCCCCGCGCTTATAGATGCAGAAAGGGGCTGCTTTGAGTAAGAGACCTAGGTCTTTATCATCGCCTGCTTCTAAAAAGAAATCGTCCTCCCTGTATGGGTAACCCTCTGCGTCGGTTGGGTTTTTAACAATGATGCCCATATCAGGGCGGAGATTTTTACGCGGTATGCTGTAAGGCTTAATAGCGTCGTTGCTGAAGTCGAGTTCGAGAACTGTTTTTCCCCAAAACTTTGACATGATAATTTCGCGGATTATCTCTTCAAATTCGGGTGAATCGATAAGCGTATCGATCTCTGGAACGCTTTCCTCATTTCGGGAAAACGATATCTCGGCGTTGGTGATCGCCATTACTCGCTTATCAATTGCCGACGATAGAATATTGTCAAGAAGTAAGTCCTCGTATAGATCATAGAGGGCTGCTCGCTTACCCATATCGGCGGCCTTTAACGCATTACGCCACTTATCGATATCGGTTGTACTCCGATTATTGGGCTTAATCACTAGGGTTTGAATTACTAACCCCTTTTGGCCTTTATTGGATGTTTTGGTTGCCATTGAAATGCTGTTTAAAGTTCAATTAAAAATGATTACCACGTTTTGTATTACTCCCCCGGGTGATTACTGCAGGTTGATCATCGGAAACAGTTCTTTCGGGTAAATCGGGAACTACATCACCTTTTTGAACGCTCTTCAACCATGAAATAGCCCTCTCATACCTCGCTTTCCTGAATTCTACATCAGCCTGATAGTTGCTAAGAACCATCAAGTGCCAAACGCAGATATCTTTGATGAATGTGAGTAAAAGGGTATTTCTATTTAACCCTGTAGCGTTGAAAACTGCTAGTGTATCAAACCTTGAAAGATATCCTTTGGCCTCCATTACGCCAGCATCAATAGCAGCTTCGACGATGGTATCGTCATCACCTGTAATTACATCGATGCTATCGATGTTCATGTGAGTTTTTAACTCCGCTTTTGTAGTAAACATGGTTAGTATCGTTTAGTATTTTTAAATTTGTTTCCAATCTTAATGGGTGCAAGCTGAAGTGATTTGCTGTTGAGTACCCAAACGGCACCCTCTACGCCGTCGGGTCCGTCAACGTGAGAGGATAATTGAGGATCTACCGCCTTAAATTGCTCCTCGAGGCGCTGCATGTGTGGGTTTGTTTTCTCGGCAATGTTGAATATTAACCTTCCCTGACGGTTTATCGGTTCAAGGTTGCCCTCAATACGCGCATACTTATCTGGTTTTTTACGCTCGTCGGGGACTAAGAACATATAATGACTCCTTAGTTTTCCTAGGTCAAATATTAGAGGCTTTAAAACCTGCTCGTAGAATGGATCCTGAAGCGAATTGTTCTCAACGTAGTTAAATACCTGAGTGCGTCCCTTAACGTAATCCTCTAAATCGTAGAACCAGCCAATAAACTTACTGTTTATTGCGTGTTCAAGGTAACAGGTTATAACATAAAAATTCCCTTCGAGTTCTCCTAGCAGCCCAACAAACTTGTAACAGTTATCCTTATTCTCTTTGTTTGATGGCGCGGGGTCGCCGTAAGCAACAAGAAATTTGAAACGTTCAATCCTTGGAACTTCTCCCCAGCGAACCTCTTTGAATATGGTACCCTCGGTAACCGGATTGTTAAAAAACTCTTTTTGCGCTGAAGCGTAGCTGATCATTGACAGGAAAAAATCAATATTCTCCTCGGTATTCTTGTCCGGCCAAACAGACTTGCCGCTCTTATCGCGGATATTAATTACATCAACATGCTTTGCTTTACCTATTGCCCTAGTTATGCAGCAATCCTTTGCAATGATGTTCCCGTTGAAAAGAATTCGATATTTGCCCGAAATTGAAACGGTTGGCAGTAAAGCCTGCTCTAGCCAGTTCCACTTCTGGTTAATTACCTTGGTATTGCGACACTCCTCGTCAGTATCAAAATCATCGATTAAAAGAAAATCGACACGGTAGGACTCATTCCGAGTTCCACGCGGACTTTGACCCGCTCCAATGGCGCGAAAAGAAACTCCTTTTCTTGTAGTAAACTCTCCATCCTCCCAGCTGCCTAAACTCTCCTGGTCGCCGTAATCGTTTTTAATTCGATTATTGCTCTCGAGGTTGATCATAAATGGCTTAAGTAACCTCTTCGCGTTATCCTGAGAATTGCTGACTAAAAGAACGTTTTTAACCTCACCGGTAAGCCCTAGGTAAAGAACCTCCATCATTGAGCGAACTGACTTAGCCAACTCCCTGCTCCAAGCCCTAACCTCGTACCACTTACTATTCGCGAGTAACCTTTTTGTTGCTTTCAGGTGAAACTTGGCGGGTTTTGATGTATAGTAGTTCGGGAAGTAGTACGCAAACCATGCTTCAGGATCTGCCTCCAGCTTAGCAATTCGCTTTGATTTTTCGGCTTCGCTCTCCTCAATATCAATGGAGGTGGAACGCTCTAGGTTTAACCTAAAATCTTCCCAGTACTGGAGAGCCTGCCTATCGGTTAGTTTACCCATTTTTCTAGCGTTTTAGCTGATCTTTAATAAAAGAGTCAAGCAGTGATGAGATCTCTTTCGCCTTGTTCAGGTCAACGGGTCGTAACCAGTTAAGGAATCGCTTTGACACCTCAATGATATCGGCAACCGAGGCGTCTGTTTCAAGGTTTTTTGCTGCTGTAGTCAACTTTACAATAGTATCGGCTTCTCCTTTAATTGAGTACTTTTTACCATCTTCGCGCTGGCTGATGCACTTGGTTATCTCATCGAGCTGGTCGTATATTCTTCGGAGCTGCTCGTCCTTGGTGATTATAATGCTTTGTCGTAACCGTTTCCACTCCTCGCTATTCGCGTTTACCCACTTCGAAATGGTCTTTTCGGCAACACCTACCTTCTCGGCTATCTCCTTTTGGGATAGATTCTCCTTTATGAATAGGAGTTTAGCGAGCTCTTTTTTCTGATCAACCTTCATGGCCTTATTATTTGATGCGAAAATACATTACCCTTTATAATTAAAGGGTTTTAAAAAGCAAGTCGTCCCATCATAGTCACTATGATAGTGAGAAATCGCCCCATGATAGTCACTATGATGGGAACGGAATCGCCAAACTCTTTTAGATAGAATGCGGTGTGTGTTACTTTGCTCACGTCAAACAACACGAACAATAAAAAGAATTACGATGAAGACCTTTGTTCTACTCGATGAAACTTTAAACGAATACGGCTTTTGGATTCCGCTTGCTGGACTTGATGTTGAGCAGTTTAAAAAGAATCCTATCATGCTATGGATGCATAATAGGGCATGGAGAGGAACTGAGGACGAGGTTCTACCCATTGGCCGTTGGGATAATGTACGGGTTGAAGGAGGTAAACTTTTAGCCGATGCTGTTTTTGATGATAACGATGAGTTTGCATCAAAGATTGGTGATAAGGTTGAAAACGGATTCTTGAAAATGGCATCTGTAGGGGTACGCATTATGGTACTTTCGAGTGATCCTAAAGATTTGAAGCCAGGACAAACCCGCGAAACTCCAATTAAATGCAAGTTAAAAGAAGCCTCAATTGTGGATATTGGCGGCTTGGATAACGCTCTTTCGTTGGCTTTTTACGATGCTGACGATAAGTTAATAGAACTTTCCGATAGCGGAGAGAACCTACCTATTAAACTACTTTCTGAAAATAACCAACAAACTACTGAAATGATTGAATTGAAAAAAACTGTAGGCTTACTCAAGCTGACAGATAAAGCAACTGATGAGGAGATTGCTGCTGAAGTATCCAAACTTCAGGACTCTGAAACAACCCTCAAATCCGAGAACGCCAAGCTATCTGAAAAGATTCAGGCTCTCGAAGACAAGCAGAAAAACGAGAACAAGGCTGAGGCCATTGCCCTTGTTGATGCTGCTGTAAAGGATGGTCGTATCGATGCAAGCGGAAAGGATTCTTTCCTAAAGCTATTTGAGAATGACCATGCAAGTGCAAAGGTTACTCTAGCCTCAATCCCTGCAAGAAAATCTGCAAAGGAAGATCTTAAGGATAATAAAGGTGAATCTGATGCTGAAAAACTTTCCAAACTCTCCTGGGAGGAATTGGATAAGCAAGGAAAACTTGAGCTGCTTAAGAGCGCAAACCTTGAAGCTTTTAAAGAAAAGTTCAAGAATAAATTTGGGAAAGATTACCAGTAATCTTTGAACCCCCTCCCGGCTTTGCCGGACTCCCCCTAAAAGTAGGGGGAGAAATTATTGTAACCAACTTAATCAATCAATAATAACAACGAAAATGACTTGGATTAAAAAGAATACCAATGGTTCATCCAACTCGTTCGAGTTTGTAGCCCCTGCTGGAGCAGCAAACCAAAAGAATGAGGTGCTTTTCCCTTTTACCGATAAGCAAGAACCCGCTTACGCTGCTACCCTTCCGGTAACCATTAAGCAAATGGATACATTCCTCCAACCTGGTACCTTAACTGGTGCGCTTACCATCAACCTAACCATTGATGCACAGGTTACCGCTGGTGCAAAATTGCACATCAAGTTAACCGCTGATGGAACTCAGCGTGTTACAACTATGGGAACTGGGTTTAATGCTTCCACCCCAACCGTTACTGCGGCAATTAGCACTACCGTTTTCAAATCATACGTTTACGACGGTACTTCATTCGTACCAGTATCCTAATTTATCCCCTCTGACTCCTCCTTAGAAAAGGGGGAGAAACAGAGGTAAACCGAAAAATCAAACTATAAAAATATCATGAAAACCCTGAAACTTTTACTTTTAACATGCGCTGCGTTACTGTTCAACGCCGCTGTTTCTGCGGGTATTGCTCCCGCCACTGGGCTTGAGTTTGGATCTGTATTCTTGGGTCTAAATATTGCCTCTGCTGTAATCTCCTTTATGCCTATGCCTCAAGGGGCGTTTATGGCCATTCAAAAGGAGATCTGGATAAACGACCTTGTGACGAATCTGTTTAAGGCGAATCCTCACCTAAACTACGCGATGAATGCGGATCAGTTTGTACTTGCCGGTAAGGTTGTTCATATACCTAACGCGGGGAGTAAACCAGCCGTAAAGCGTAATCGAACGAATTTACCAGCATCAGTTACCATTAGAGAGGACGTTGACATTACATTTGAACTTGACGAGTACACAACCGATCCTATTCTTATTCCGAATGCTGAGCAGTATGAGCTGAGCTATGATAAGCGCGCTAGCGTAACATCAGAGCAAAGCAGTGCGCTCAATGAATTAGCAGGAGACTGGTTCTTCTACTACTGGGCACCTACTGTCGCAACTTCTTTTGTTCGCACTAGTGGCGCAAACGTAACCGCCCATATAGGTACAGGAAACCGTAAAGCGGTAACCGTAGCTGATATTAAGGCGTGTAAGCTAAAAATGGATAAGCAAGGTGTTGCCAGTGATGGTCGCTACGCGCAGCTGGATGCAGATATGTATGATCAGCTATCCGGTGATTTGACAGCTACCCAGTACAGAGATTTTAGCTCATCGCTTAATCAGGCTGAAGGGGTTGTTGGTAAACTGTTCGGATTTACATTCCTAGATGCTAGGTCAACGGTACTGATGTACACTGCTGATGCAACACCTGTTGTTAAGGATCCTGAGACCGCGGCTGTTAGCACCTATAATTCTGCTGGTTTATTCTGGCAAAAAGACTGTGTTATTAGAGCTCTAGGAACACAGGAATTTTTTGAAAACGAGAAGGATGCAACGTATTACGGCTCTATCTACTCGGCTTTACTTCGCCTAGGCGGACGAAAGAAGAGGAATGATGGTAAAGGAGTTATTGCGTTAATCCAGACTACCTAGAACCCCCTCTTAATCTCCCCCTAAAATAGGGGGAGAGATTAAATGGTATAGCGGGGTGGTGTAGATGGTAACACGTTAGACTCATGATCTAAAGACCGCTGGTTCGAGTCCAGCTCCCGCAACAAATCCTGAAGTGAGAAGTCCCGCAAGGGAGTAACAAACAACCAAACGGGACTTCATTGTTTTAAAATTACAGCTATGTCAAAACTTGAATTTTTAGTTATCCATTGTACCGATACTCAACCCGGGAGGGAAGTAACATCAGCCGAAATTAGAGAGTGGCATACATCGCCACAACCTAAAGGCAGAGGATGGAAACAGGTTGGTTACGCCGACATGATTCACCTCGATGGAAAAGTTGAGAACCTGGTACCATACAACTCCGATGATAATGTTGATCCTTGGGAGATAACCAATGGTGCGGTTGGTTTTAATGGAAATGGTAGACATGTTGTTTACGTTGGAGGTCGCAATTTCAACGGGCAATGGTTAGATACAAGAACACCAGCGCAAAAGATTGCCCTGGAGAAGTACGTAAAGGATTTTATTAAGACACATCCAAAGTGTAAAGTTGCCGGTCACTATCAGGTTAACGGCGGAAGGGATTGCCCTTCGTTCCATACTCCAGATTGGCTTAAATCAATTGGGATCTCTGAAAATAACATTGTACTATGAGCGAAACGATTCTAGCGGCAATTGCCGGATTGGTAACCACGTTTGGTGGGGCATTTGCCGGTTGGTTCTTTACACGAAAAAAAAATAACGCAGAGGCAGAGATCAGCGAGCTGGATGGTGTTGAAAAAGCGATTAAGATCTGGAGGGAAACCGCCGAGAATCTTCTTGCTGAGGTAAACAAGCACCAGGAGGATAAAAGAAATCTCAGCGATGAGATTAGTAAGCTGAACGATACGATAACAACCCTATACGCTGAAGTGAATAAACTGAAACAGATAAACAACAGAATCTTATGCGCTTTACGAAACATAACCCCTGAGAATGCTAAACAGGTTGTTGATGAGTTAACCCAACATATTGAAGGACATGAATAAACTATCAATTATAACGATCATTTTACTACTTGCTTTTTCCTGCAGTAGGAAAACGGTTCCAGTTATTACACCAATAAAGGACAGTACAAAGCAGTCGAGTACGATTATAGAGCGAATTACTGAAACAAAATTAGTTCCAGATAGCGCGTCTATAAAAGCACTTGTAAAATGCGACTCAACCGGGCAGGCTTATCTATCAGTAATTAATCAGCTGCAGGGTGAGCGGGTAAACCAAAGCATTAACCAAACAGCATCAGGAAAAGATTTAAGCATTGAGGTTAAAGCGAAGGATAGGGCAAAAGAAACCCAAAAGGAGAGTACCAGGGTTGATACGGTTATTAAGTATCTGGAGAAACCTGTACCATACAAAGTGCCAGTGGAGGTTAACGTGTTAACGGGTTGGCAGTGGTTTCAAATATGGCTAGGCAGAATTCTATTACTGATTTATGTTATACTCATTGTTTGGAATCAAATTCGAAATACCGGCTTTAAAGGCCTTTTAAACAGAGCAAAATCAATATTTAACTAATACTTAAACGTAATGGCAGAATTAAGAACAATAGGCTTAACTAGCCTTAAAATGGGTAACATCGCCGTTGATGGCGGGATGGGAACTACCCTTGCCGTAATTGGCAATATATACAAGGATTCCTGCGAGCTATCACAGGAGGATGCTTCGGTTACCGATATCGAGGCTGAAGAGGTTGATGATCCTGTAGAATCAATTGAGATTTTAGGTAAGAGAACCCTTAAGTTTTCAATCATGGACTATTCAGCCGATACATTGGTGAAGGTACTTGGTGGTACTTCAACTGGTACTCCTAAGGTTTGGAATGCTCCAACAACCTCCCCCAACATTGAGCAATCGATTGAGATTATCACCCCTAAAGGCGTTAAGATTAACATCGTTCGCTGCAAGGTGATGGCTAAGCTCACCGCAAAGTTTTCGAAAACTGGTGTAGCCCTTGTTGATGTTACCTGTAAGATACTAACCCCAACCAAGGCTGCTACTGCTCCTATAATGATTACCACTCTTACCTAGTATATGGTAGAAGAGCAGGTACAAGCACAAGCAGCTAATACCCTACTAGAAAGGGGCGTAAGATTTTCAATCCCCGCCCCTTTTCTTTTAAGGATTTTTGGCAAAAAGAAGGTTAGCCTGGTGATTAGGCAGCCAAAGCTAGGAACGCTGATTTACATGTCGAAGGGGTTTGTTTCGATGAACGTAGATCCTTCGCTAATTGAAAGCGGTGATGTTGATCAGGCTTACATGATGGTTGCAAAGCATGGTGATGAGATGAGCCGGTTGATGGCCGTTGCTGTTCTAAACGGAAAACTTAAAATAAAACTGCTTTCTGTAATCGTTGGTAAATGGCTAAAGTGGAAGTTAACCGCTGTTACGCTTGCAGAGCTATTCTTTACGGTTACAACGCTTAGCGGTGTGCAGCATTTTACGACTACTATCAGATATCTCCCAGCAATGAACCTGATGAAGAGGAGGAATCTGAGTCCAGAGATAAAGGGGAGTCAAGAGGCCGAGTCGAAGGTCTTCATAGCCCCTGGGGAACAATCTGGAGCATAGCAACCGCAACCGGGTGGACCATGGAGTACACCCTTTGGGGTTTAACCTGGGCAAACTTACAGATGATGCTTGCCGATGCTCCGAGGTATGTTACCAAAAAAGAGAAAAAGGTTATTGAATCCGAGGATGAAATAAGGGAATTTTTGAAAATGTAGACCCGAACCCCCTTCCTGCTACGCAGGACTCCCCCTTAAAAAAGGAGGAGGAACATGGAATAAAAATATTTTAAAATGAGTGGTGATAAGTTAGGCCCAGTCGATATAGAGTTCTTCCTTAAGAATGTAAACTTTAAGGAGGAAGGCGCGCGAATGCGTAATGAGATAAAGGGTATTGGCAATACCGCGCAGGATACTAATAAGCTATTAGCATCTCTTGTTACTGGCTTTGGTGCTTATATGTCATTTCAAGGGATAAGCGGTTTTGGCCGTGAGTTGATTAACGTCAGAGGCGAGTTCCAGCAACTTGGAATTGCCTTTGAAACAATGCTTGGAAGTAAGGTGAAATCAGATAAGCTAATGTCTGAGACCGTTGATCTTGCCGCTAAAACACCATACTCGCTCAGGGAGATCGCTCAGGTTGAAAAGGGTTTAATAGCATTTGGTGAGGATGCTAGTACGGTTGCCGATACGGTTACTCGCTTGGGAAATATCGCTTCGGGCACTGGCGCAAATATTGGCGAATTAGGACAAGCCTACGGCAAGGTGATGAGCAAGGGTAAAATGCAGGCCGAGGAGTTGAACCAGTTTACCGAGCGGGGTGTTCCTATAGTCAAGGAGCTTGCTAAGATGTACGGTGTTACAACCGGCGAGGTTTATAAACTAGTTGAGCAGGGTAAGGTAGGATTTCCAGAACTTCAAAAAGTTATCCAAAACGTTACGAATGAGGGAGGTTTATTTTACAACCTCATGGAGAAACAGAGCAAGAGTTTAACGGGAATGGTTTCTAACCTTGGCGATGCCTGGGACAAAATGCTTAATAGCATTGGCCAAAGTAATGAGGGCTTACTTGCTGATGGAATAAGTGGATTGACCGATTTGGTAAATAACTATCAAAAAGTTATTGATGTGCTTCAGGTGCTTGTAGTCACTTATGGAGCGTATAAAGCCGCTACTATTTTTGATTCAATAATGCGTGAGACTGAAGCAGTTGGAGGTCTAATTGAGGCATTAAAGAAACTTTCGATTATAAGGGCTGGTATTGGTTTGTTGGGTAAAGCAAACCCTTACGCGTTGGCTCTTTCTGGTATCACTGCGCTTATTGGTGGATTAGTCTTATATTCAAAATATTCTAAGGGCGCAAAATCAGCAACCGACGAGATAAATGGGAGTATTTCAACTGAAGTTATAAAGCTTAATAATGTATTCACATCTCTTAAAAATGCTGGTGAAAAAACAGATGAGCGCAATAGGCTTATTAAAATTGCCAATGAACAGTATGGAACTTATCTTCCATTTCTTTTAACTGAAAAATCAACATTAGACGATATTGAAGCGGCTCAACGAAAAGCGACTGAGGCATTGGTTGCAGATCTTGCTGTTAAAAAAGCGAATGAAAAAATAGGAGATATAACTTCAAAAGCAGGTGATAAGTTTCTAAAAACATTCTCAGGATTCACACAAGGATATGCTGATCAATTTGGTTCTAATATGATGTCTCAAATGTTAGGATCTTTGCAGACTGAAGTAAATAATACCGCTGCAAGTGGTGGAGATTTGGGAGAAATTGCATCAAGATTCTGGAATACTTGGCTTAAAAAGTTATCTCAAAGCACTGGTTACGCTAAGTTTTCTTTTGATGATTTTTACAAATCATTCTCGGAGGCAATTATAGACACACAAGGCTTTAATAAGCAAATTGAAGTACTGCAGGCATATTCAAATGTTTATCAAAAACTTCTTTTGGGTTTTAAGAGTGGAAATGAAGATGGTCCTGGTGCTCCAAAATCAAAGTCGAGAACCGTTCAAATTATTGATGCTGAAATTGCCGCGCTGAAAAAACAACAAACCGAGTTATCCTCAACAAAAAAGGCTTGGGAGGATTACAATAAAAAAATTGAAACCCTTGAGAAGGAACGCATTTCAATTACTGGAGATGATAAGGATGCGGCAAAAGAGGAAAAGACTGATAAGAAAAATCAGGATGAGCTTTTAGCCAGAACCGCTTCTTTCAACGAAAAGAAGTTGCTACTTGATTTTAAGTATCAGCTTGAACGTAAGAAGTTAGCCGGGAAGGATAGCAACATTGCTGAACTTGATAAGCAGTACCAGGAGGAACTTGATGCGCTTGTTGCCGCTAACTTCAAAAAATCGGAATCATACCGCTGGGTTTACGACAATATTGCCAAAATGGGGCGCAATGCTCTTAATGAATATATTGCTCGTTTGCGTAAAGAGATTAATGCTTTTAAGGGGAATGAGGAGATTAAACTTGAGCTAACTAGGAAACTTGCCGAGGCTGAAGAGAAGTTAAACACCTTTATTCCGGATAAGCTGAAAGATGCTGCGGGAATGCTTCAAGAGATGGCTGGACTTGCCGGTGAGTTTAACCAGCAACTTGCGGATGCCTTAAATAATGTGGCAGGCTTGGCAACTGGAATAGCTGGCGCGATGACAGGTTTTTCTAGTGGCAATGTGTTTCAAGGATTTTCGGGAATTGTAGGGGCGTTAACCAGCATTACCAAGTTGGCAAAAGGAAATAAAGACTCAGGAGATGGCCTTGAAAAGTGGATCGCTAAGCTAACCAAGGTAATTCAGCTTCAGGAGAATTCTCTTGCGCTACTCTCATCCAAGGATCAGATAAGTGCTTACAGCAAGCTATTTGATACGATATCCGGGCAACTTGATGCTGTATCTGAAAAAACGCATGGCGTTGTAAGGGATCTGTTCAAATCAGGTTATGGTTTTGGCGAAGCGTGGAAGCAAGTATTCGCGAAATTAAAGATTCCTGATGACGTTAAGCAGTGGACTGATGCTGATTGGCAAAAAGCAATGAACGCCGTTGGCGGTGATGCTGGAAAGAATCTCGAACTATTGTATCAGCAGTGGCTTGAGCTTAGAAAGCAGCAACAAGAATATATTAACACCCAGAATGAACTTTTAACAGGTACTACCTACGACAGTATTGTTGGTAGTATCGTTGATGGGTTTGCTGATGGCCTTGACAGTGCGGCTGATTTTGCTGATTCTTTCGAAGAGTTAATGCGCAAAGCTTTGCTTCAGTCACTACAGGTTCAGTATTTAGAGCAGCCGCTACAAGCGTGGTATGATCAATTTGCCGCTGCTAACAAGGACGGTTTAACAGCCGAGGAAATTGCGGCACTTAAACTGGCCTATAATACTATTATTACCAATGCTTCAGATTATGCTACCGCACTTGAAACAGCAGCGGGAATTACTTTGGAGAATGGTGCTAGTAGCGAAAACTCAATGGCCGGTGCTATAAAAGGAATTCAGGAGGATACGGCCAGTCTAATTGCTGGGCAGATGAACGCCATGCGGTTACTTCAAATTGAGGGAATTCAGATTCATAAATCATCATTACTACACCTTGCGGAGATAAGCCTTAACACCTATCAGCTATTCGCAATGAAAGATATTTTAAACGACATTAAAACGGCAGTTAAAGGGACAAGTCCTATTAACGATGCACGAACATACGGGAGGTAGATTATGGAAGGCAAATACTATATAAACGGTACAGATGTAGAGACTTTGGGGTTGATCATATTAAAGAGCGAGGGTGAAATTGATCTTTTAAAACCTAAGCCTAGACTTACTGTTGTGTGGCCAGATGAGGACGGTGTTGATGTAGATATCGAGGATTATACGCATTTTGAACAGCGTGAAATTACGTTAGACTGTGTACTGAAGGCATCTACATCCGCTCTTTTGGAGGCTGCCCTTAAAAATATTCAAGACCTGCTAACCGGAGAAGGCTATAAGCGATTCAAATCATATAAAGAGGCTAAGCGTATTCACCTGGTTTACCTCACCGATATGTATAATTTTAAACGATACAATGGAGGAAAACTTATTACCTTCTCTATTAAGCTGACAGAACCGCAAAGTGTCGCTAAGCAGTTTAAAATTGCAAAAATAACTCAGAATACGGGTGATGTCACTGTCAGTTTTACCACTGATTACCCTTTAGATATATACTGGGGTGATTCCAGTAAAAGTTTAGCACAGGTTTCGGCTGTGGCGCATACCTACACCTTTAACATTATTAGTTTGGAATATACTCTTGTAGTGCTAGGAAGGGTAAGTTCAGCAATAAATTTTGGAGTAACTGGAACTGGAGTAACAATTACGGAGGAAATTTAGATGAGAGTTTACTTATACCATAAAAACGATCTGATTAACCCATACATTGCGTTAAGCATTGACGAGAGGTCTACCCGCTCTGTTAAGTTTATGGGTGAGGATATTGTTACTCTGGATATAGCACACCCCGAGGCCATTCCTTTTGCCCTGGGTGATTTTGTTTCAATTGATGGTATAGGAACGTTCTATTTGAATACTTTACCTCCGCTAAAGAAGAGCGGAAATAGAAAGTACGAGTACACTGCTGTTTTTGAATCCATACTTTACGATCTAGGCAAAATACAGTATTTCCTGTTTACTGATGATCCTATTAATCCTGTACCGCAAGGGGAGTTTTTCTTAATGGGTAATGCGCAAACCTTCGCGAATCTTCTTATCACAAACCTCAACAGGGTTTTATCAGGTTGGTCCTTAATGGCCAACCTACCATCTACAGCATATAAGAACTTGCAGTTTCAGAACGAAAGTTGTCTATCTGCGCTACATAAAATTTGCGAAACGTTCGAACTTGAATTCATTACCAATAACGCGGATCCCAAATCGCTAATTATTGGCAGCGATTTAGGCTATCACCATGCGAGAACTTTTAAGTACGGAAGAAACCTTGGACTTTACGAGTTGGAGCGAAAGGATATCGACAGCAAACCGGTTATTACCCGCTTGTACCCTTTCGGATCTGAGCGTAACATCCCGTCTGATTACAGGAATAGAAGCACCCGGCTAAAGATTGCTGGGGATTACGTTGAGAATAGCCCGGAAGCATTCGGGGTGATTGAGCATACCGAGATATTTGAGGACATATACCCACAGCGTACAGGAACAATCAGCTGGGTTGATGGTGCTAATATTTTTAAGTTTAGGGATAGCGCTATGTTTGATCTCAATGGCGGCTACTTATTTGCGGGTACGCCTGCGCTGATCCATTTTCAAGCCGGTAATCTAGCGGGATACTCATTCGAGATCATTTCGTATACCCATAGCACTAGGGAATTTGTAATAAAAAAGAACGCTGACGAGAAGGATTTCGACTTACCATCTGCGCTAATTAAACCTGCAGTTGGCGATACCTATGTTTTGCTTGATATTAAAATGCCTCAGTCGTATATCGACGATGCAGAGGCAAGGCTATTGGCTAAGGCCAACGAATATTTGGTAAAGTATGGAAATCCTCAGGTATCGTATAGCCTAAAAATTGACCCTATTTATATCCGACGTAATCCCATTGAGATCATCCCTGGTGATTGGTTTACAGTAATTGATTCTGGGATAATGGTGAACAGCGAAGTTAGGGTGCTCGAAATCAAATTCCCCCTTTCATCAAAGCATAAGATTGAGGTTGAATTGGCGGAGGAGTCTCGGTTATCGGTTCAACAAACCGCATTCAGAGAAATGCAGTTCACTAAAACTCTGGCTGCGGAGAGCAAGAAGGCCGTTGCACAAATGGATATGCACAAGAAGGAATCTACCCCTTGGCATGTGGATGTTACAAAAATTGAGCAAAAAGCTGGCGGGGTTTCCTTACATGGATTAGCAGAGTTTGAAAGCGTTTCAATTGGTTCTCTTGGCGGTTACCTTAAGGCGACAGCCGGGGCTGTTTCAGCCGTTGCTACAATTCCCTGGGCTAATATTGCGAATAAACCATCAACCTATGCACCCTCGGCACATAATCACGCATGGGGAGACATTACCAGTGGAATACCATCTACATTTACCCCTTCTTCACACGCTTTATTAGGAACAGGTCATACCGTATCAGGTCTTACAAGTGGTTATTTCCTAAGAGCGACAGGAGCGACAACCTTTGACTTCGGAGCGTTAACCGCAACAGATGTTAAAACTGTTATAAACGATTGGTTTGAGTACGTGGCCAATAGCGGTAATCCTTACTTAAGGGTAAAACTACCCATTGGATGTGACGGAGATGTTCAGGCGTTCACCAATAACGGTCAGTTTGCAGGTAATCTCTGGGATTCTTTACCTATCGCAAGTGCTACTACATTAGGAGGTATTAAAGTAGGTACTAATTTATCTATTAATCCTACAACTGGAGTTCTTAGTGCAACTGGTGGAGTTGCTACATATCCTAATGCTGGAATTGTTGTATCTATAGGTAGTGCTTGGGGAACGTCAATTACGGATGCTAGTGCGAATTGGAACACTGCCTATAATCACAGTCAATCATCACACGCCTACCTTCCACTCGCAGGGGGAACAATGAGTAATACAAACCTTGTTAGTAATTTAAACGCTGATTTACTGGATGGTCTTAATTCTATCTCATTTCCTTATGGTAATGGTAATACTGGTCAGTACGATTATGCTAATTATACAGATTGGAGTGGTAGAGCTGCTTTTGTTGATTACTATAATATAACTACTGGAGCTCCAACAGCAAGCGCATATCATATGGGTATGCAGTATGTTTTAGCAGATAATAACTATGGTGGTCAAATAGTACAACCATTAAATTCTAATGATCTATTTAATCGGTATAGGGAAAATGGTTCTTGGGGTACTTGGAATTTAATTTATAGTAGTGCCAACTCAAACCGTTCAACGGTTGATTGGACTGTTAGGGATTTAGAAGCATTTAGACAAGCGAGAGTTATAAGTACAAGTGCATATAATTCAGAGTATGGACAACTGAAATTGATGGATGCTACAAATACCTATAAGTTTCTTTATTTAGGCTATGATAAAAATTTAGGTACAAGCGGATCTGGTTATATTCAAGCAGTTCATCAAAGTAATGCTTGGACGAATCTATTATTAAACCCAAATGGTGGTAATATAGGAATAAGTAACACATCCCCAACACAAAAACTAACAATAGGGGATGGTACAGGAACAGGAAACCAATATTTAAGGATTAATAGTTCTGCAACAGATATTTACATTGGTCAGAGTGGGAGTGGTTTTTTTGGATTAGCCGCTAATTCGGCGGGGAATATACTAAGTGACAATGCTAATTACCCATTAGCCATTGGAACTATCGGGAATCAACCCTTAATTTTCGGTACGTATGCGACTGAAAATATGAGAATTTTAACTAATGGTAACGTAGGTGTAAACACAACAAACCCAACTGAAAGGCTGCACGTTGTAGGTAATATTAAAACTTACGGTGCTGCTGGTTCATCTCTTATCTTAGAAAACGGGGCTTGGTACAGCAGTGTTAGCAGTGTTGTTGTAGATGGTTGGAAATCTGAATTAGCTTTAGGAACTGCTGGGGGTGTTGAAAAGGTTAGAGTAACGTATGACGGTAAAATGGGAATAGGTACTACTTCACCAAATACTTTATTAGAATTAGCAAGCGGTACAGCATATGGAGCAAATACCCCTCCAGTATTAAGACTTACAAATAATAAATATGATACAACTATTGATGATATAATAGGAGGTATTGAATTTTATAGTAAAGATGCAGATGGTGCTAAGGTAAGTTCTTTTATAAAAGGGATAGCACAAGAAACGTATGGTAGAGTAGGAGGTCTTTCATTTGGGGTTTCTCAAACATACAATGCTGATGCTGTTGAAGCAATGAGAATTGATTATGCGGGAAGAGTGGGAATTGGAACTACTGCACCAGCAAGCGTATTACATACAAGAAGATATACAGCTACTGATAGAGCTTCCATTACAAGAGTACTGACATTAGAAAATAATTCTGGAAATAACCCTTATACTGGGTTTGGTACTGGTTTACTTTTTAGAGGCACAACATATAGCGGAACTGACACAGATTTTGGTGCTATTGATGCTGTTATGGAAGGTTACGGAACTGGAAACCAAATTAGCACTGGATTAAGATTTTATAATATACCATCGTTCGCAGGAGGATTAACTGAAACAATGAGAATCATTGCTAACGGTAATGTATGTATTAATGAATCCAATGTAAATGAAATGGTTGCCAAACTTCACGTTAATGGTAATGTTAACATAAATAATGGGTATCTGAGGTTTGGAAACGGTAATGCTGAGATAGCAATAAGTAGTTACGACCTACTATTTAAGACTTATACCGCAGGGGTAGGGTTAACAGAAAAGATGAGAGTCCACACTAGCGGGAATGTAGGAATTGGCAGAACAGCAGGAACATATAAGCTGGAGGTGGAAGGAGCTGTTTACGCAACTGGAAATATCTATGCAGGTGGTGAAGTCACCGCTTACTACTCCTCCGATTCACGACTAAAGAGAAACATCAACGACTTTTCGAGCCTTGATCTTATAGATCGCTTATTCCCAAAAACATTCTACTGGAATGAAATTGCGAAGGAGCTAAACAGTGCAAAGGATGATTCCCTTCAATACGGTCTAATCGCACAAGAGGTTGAAAGCGTAATGCCTGAACTGGTTCACACGATATTCGGCAAGTATAAAAGTGTTGATTATATTTCATTGATTCCTATTCTATTACAAGCAGTTAAAGAGTTAAAAGCAGAAGTTAATACTTTAAAGAATGGCTAAAATACTAAACGCATATCGTATGATAACAGCAGCAGTAATAAAGGCCAATGCTGATATTCCTAATCAGGGGGATATGACTGTTGTTGGAACTACTGTTGAGTGCGTTGATATAACTACTCAGAAAATTAGAAACGCTATTGGAGCAGGTGTAAACACAGAAAGCGGACTAGCCACTGCATCTGGAATAAATCACTGGTCAGGATTTGGGCCGACAAAAAGAACGCTAACCGGAGGAAACTCAGACACCAGAGAGATTGTCAACTCTGATCCAACAGAAAACTACAAGCAAGGGGATTTTGCAGGGTATAATCATGCTGCAATAACTCCTGCATGGCACAACAAGGCATCAGCCGAAATAGATAAGTGGATTGATAACGGTGGGAACGCTACATTTATAGCATCAATCGATATTGGTGAGGTTCGTTACACAGAGGATTTGGCAGCAGCAGGTAATATTGTTGGAATTGCTCTTGTCGCTTATGAGTACGGAACAAGCACAGTTAAGGCTTTTGGTATAACCAATATAAATGATTGTGGCATTGCAGCAGATTTAACAGCAGTTACAAGTTCTCCTGTTTACCTTCAAACGAGGTATGATTTAAAAGTATTCTTTGTAAGCTCTTTAATTTACCTTGATATTGTTTGCAGAGTACCCAACATTACAGATGGTTCCTGCTATGTTAAGATTAAACAAGCGACTCATCTAACAATAGATACAGCAGGATTTGAAGTATATCCTACAAATGGAAATGGTGATTCAGGTATTGGCAACTTCAATTTATCAGCAGGACAATGCAGTTTTGATGATGCCGTTGATCATTCTAATAGTTATACTGGCTTATCTATTGATGCTGAACTTTTAGATTGGAAAGGGGATAGAGTTGGAAGTCTTGTTAATTTATTCTCTGGAGCATACACAGCAGGTACTCATATTGGATATAAAGTAGCCCAACCTGCAGGAACGAATATTCCTTCTACTGGATATTGGTTTAAAATAGTATTTACATCAACTGAATAGTAAAATAAGAAAAAATGAAAATGACAGTAATCGTAGCAATTCTTGTCGTAGCGATAGGAATGTATTTCTGGATAAGCAGAAAAGACAAAAACAGTAAAGGATCAGGCAATGGTGGTGGTTTAAAAGACACCAACAATAACAATCCTAAATCAGAACAAAACTATTAAACCATGACAATCACAACCAAAAAATCAATTAGCGATACCGTATTCTTCTTCAACGAAGGAGAAATGGCAATCAACGAGGGCAAGGTGGAAAGCGTTTCAAGCGAAATAGGTAGCCGAATGACTCCAATTTCCACAGCTACACCAGTAACGATAATACGCTACGGAATCAGAACCGAAAAAAACTTCTTCCAGAAAGAGGAGAAGGATGTTTATGAATCAGCCGATGCTGTTCTGGCTAAAATAAAAGAGAATAGCGGATTAATCTAAAATTGTAATATGAAAAGATCAGACTTTTACAGAATTCGTGAGGGGATTAAAAACATTGGTCACCTGTTCAGCGATAAGGATTATGAGTTCGTTTACCGTGCCGTTTGCATCGATGAGATTGCTGAGGCCGAGATTGCCAAGTATGAAAAAACGCGGGTAAAACCATCGGAGGAGTATTTGAAGTATGTCGATGAGCAGTCTAAACTTCTTAGCGAGTGTGCGCTTAAAAAAGAGGATGGAACGTATGTGATGATCGGAAAAACCGATATAGCACTTTCTAAGCCTCAACAGTTTAATGAAGGGATGGAGTTGCTAAAAGCCAAATACAAAGCTGCAATTGATAAGCAAAAGGCTTCAGAGGATAAGTTTGAAGAGTTTCTTAGCAAGGATGCTCCAGGGGTTAAGTTTGAGCTTATACCTAAAAAGTACCTTCCAAAGGGAATCACAATCGATCAAATGAAGGGAATCATAATGATAGTTGAGAAGGGGTAAACATATCAGGGGTAATAAAAGAGCCCCTGCCTTATAACAGCGTATCTCACCCCGCTGGTAATTAAAAGGTGCATACACACCCACGACAGAGGCAAATGCCTTTGGCGGTGTGTAT
>ERZ869921.290-NODE-290-length-34261-cov-54.675525_pt1 | contig 34261 bp, 54 predicted proteins | sample MGYA00579310_ERZ869921 | MGnify/ENA primary metagenome ERZ869921 (study PRJEB32216, sample SAMN09231816) | wastewater metagenome | place: USA: Maryland | collected 2016-06-21 | study: EMG produced TPA metagenomics assembly of the PRJNA472060 data set (Reclaimed... | reverse complement strand
GCTCTTCCGATCTCGCCGCCCGCTGCGTGTGTAGGTCTGCCAAATTTACAAAGCGGCGCACGTTCGCAGTGTAAGTCACGGAGGCGAGCTCGCGTCAAGCATCTGGCCAACGTTGTCCGATCGTGTCGAGTTCGGCTTTCTACGTGGCTGAAATTGCCTCGCATATTTTCGCGTTACATTCACCGAAAAGTGTTGCGGCGTATAGACTTTCTCCATGACCTGCGCCTGGTGCAACGACCCCGTCGATGCTCGAGCCGGCACGCGCTTCTGCTCCACTCGCTGCCGTGTTGCTTCGCATCGCGCGACCCCGCCGGCCGAGCTGCGCGAGCGTGCGCGCTGGATCAGACATCGCGCGAAAGTTCCGATCACGGCATGGAACAGGCCAGCATCATCGACCAACTCAGCGACTTGGACTTGCTACGACGAGGCGGCCGCATCATCCGCAGGCGACGGTCTTGGCTTCGTTCTCAACGGTGACGGCATCGCCTGCATTGACCTAGACCACTGCCTTGACGGATCGACTCTCGCACCGTGGGCGCAGCATGTCCTTGCTCGAGCAGGTCGCACGTATGTGGAGATCAGCCCGTCGGGCACTGGCCTGCACATCTTTGGCTTTGGTCATGTCGGTCACGGTCGACGTATTGACGGCCTTGAGTTCTACGACCGAGGCAGATACATCTGCTTCACGGGTCGTCGATTCCGTCGCTCGCCGTTAGTCCTCGCAGATATCAGCGCCGCGCTAGTTGTTCCCATGACATAACCCCTCACTATGAACGGAGCGCGCAATGGCAGGTCGCGGCCCCGCTCCCAAGACCACGCGCTCACGGCCTAACGACACAGCCAGGCGCGAGGACGAGATGGTGACCGTCGTCGCTGACGGCGAGCTGCGCGGACCCGAGCTTCCTGACGGTCTGGCTTGGCATGAGCGCACTCGAGCCTGGTGGCTCACGTGGCGCAGGAGTGCGCAGGCCTCGACCTTCACCGAGACCGACTGGGACTTCTTGCTCGACACTGCGATGCTGCACTCGGAGTTGTGGTCCGGCAACGCTGCGGTCGCGGCCGAGTTGCGTCTGCGGACTGCGAAGTTCGGAGCCACTCCCGAGGACCGTCTGCGGTTGCGCCTGCAGATTGACGGCGACGCTAAGGATGCCCCGAAGGGCAAGCCCATGGCGAGCGAGCGGCGCAAGCGCTTGCTGAGCGTCGTCGGCGATGCCTAGCCTCGGCTTCCAGATCATTGACTGGATCGAGACATTTCTTGTCCATGGTCCTGGCGATATTGAGGGCGACCCGATCGTCCTCGACGACGAGTTCGCCGCCTTCATCATCCGCTGCTACGCGCTAGACGCGAACGGCCGGCGCAAGATCCGGCGAGCAGTGATCAGCCGACCGAAGGGTCGAGCGAAGTCCGAGCTCGCCGCGATGATCGCGTGCGCCGAGGCCATCGGCCCGGTGCGCTTCTCGCACTTCGCCACTGCCGGCGAGGTTTCCGAGTGGGGCTACGAGTACGAGGAAGGCGAGCCGGTCGGGCAGACCGTGACGCGCCCCGAGGTTCTTGTCTTTGCTACCGAGCTCGGCCAGGCTGGCAACACGTATGACGGCGTGCGTTACATGCTCGACCCGAACACGTGCGCCCCTGATCTGACCGATCACTACGGGCGCATCGACGTCGGCATCACTCGCATCCTGCTGCCTAACGGCGGCACGATCACCCCAGAATCTGCCGCCGATTCGAGCAAGGACGGCGGCAAGTCGACCTTCATCGTGGCCGACGAGTCTCACCTGTGGATCCTTCCGCGCCTCAAGAGACTGCACCAGGTCACGCTGCGCAACCTGTTCAAGCGCAAGATCGCGTCGGGATGGATGCTCGAGACCACGACGATGTACGCGCCGGGCGAAGGCTCAGTCGCTGAGGGCACGCACGACTACGCCAAGAAGGTCGTCGAGGGCAAGACCAAGGACTCCTCGCTGCTGTTCGATCACAAGCAGGCGGCCGCCAAGTGGGACCCGATGAAGGCACGCGACCGACTCGCTGGCCTCAAGGAGGTCTACGGCCCTGCGGCCGAGTGGATGGACCTCGAGGCGATCGCCGATTCCTACGACGACCCGCAGACTTCTGCCGCCGAGTGGGAGCGCTACTGGTTCAACCGGCCCGTCTCACTTCAAGGCACATGGCTACAACAGCGCGCGTGGGATGAGTGCTTCGACGCTCGTCCGATCCCTGACGGCGCGCAGGTCGTGCTCGGCCTGGACGGATCCTTCTCGGGTGACTCGACCGCACTGGCGGTCGTGCAGCTCGGCGAGTTTCCGCACCTGTCAGTGGTCGGCGTCTGGGAGAAGCCACCGGGCGACTCCGAGTGGCGTGCACCGATCCTCGACGTCGAGGACGCCATCCGCACCGCGTTCCTTCGCTGGCACGTGGTCGAGGTGACCGCCGACCCGCACCGCTGGGCACGCTCCCTCGAGGTGCTCGCCGCTGAGGGTCTACCGATCACCGAGTTCCCACAGTCCGCTTCACGCATGACCCCTGCCACGCAGCGCTTCACCGACATGGTGAATCAGCGACAGATGACGCACGACGGCAACCCGGCGCTCTCGCGTCACGTGTCCAATGCGGTCCTCAAGTCCGACGCCCGTGGCACTCGCATCTACAAGGAAACAAAGTCAAGCCCCCGCAAGATCGACCTCGCGGTGGCTTCGATCATGGCGCTCGAGCGCGCCATGCACTTCGAGGAAGCACCCCCCGAGGTGATTCCGCAGTTCTTCTCATTCGATGACTAGGAGCCCCATGGCCGCGTTCTTCACGCAGGTGGCAGGACTGGCAGCGATCGCTGTCGGCTGCTTCCTCATCGCGCCGGCCGCAGGCTTCATCGCCGCAGGTGTCGGGATCCTGGCACTCGGCGTCGCACTGGAGCGTGGCTGATGCTTGGACGACTTCTCAACTCGGAGACCGCCGAGCAGCGCGCTGTCACCTATCAGACCCTCTGGGGCGCTGCCGCTGATCTCGTCGCGCGTAACACCTGGTCAGGCTCGGTCGTCACCGAGGACACCGCGATGCGCCTCGGCACGCTCTACTCTGCCGTGCGCCTGCTGACCGACACCGTGTCCACGCTGCCCGTCGACACGTTCCAGCGCATCGACGGACAGCGCAAGCCCTTCCGACCGAAGCCCGCATGGGTCGATTCTCCCGATCTGGGCATGACCCGCCACGACCACGTGCAGCAGGTCATGATGGCGCTGCTGCTCGACGGCAACTCCTTCACGCGTATCTACCGCAACAAGGCCGGCGAGGTCGTGAGCCTCGTCGTCCTTGCCCCGCGCGACGTCACCATTGAGCGCCTGCCTACCGGCGAGAAGCGCTACGTGTGGAAGAAGGACACCTACCTACGCGAGTCCGACGTCCTGCACATCACCGAGATCACCCCGCCGGGACAGCTGCGCGGACTCTCGCGCGTGGAAATGTGCAAGGAAATCATCGGCCACTCCATGGCCCTTGACGAGTTCTCGGCCCGCTTCTTCGGCCAGGGCTCAACGACCTCGGGCGTGATTGAGACCCCGACGCAGCTCAACAAGGAACAGGCCCGCGACCTCAAGGACGGCTTTGAGTCCGGCCACCGTGGTCTGCGCAAGGCACACCTTGTCGGCGTCCTGTCTGGCGGCGCGAAGTTCACCAAGACCGGCGTCGACCCTGAGCAGGCTCAGATGCTGCAGTCGCGCGAGTTCGCCGTCGAGGAGATCGCGCGGATCTTCCGCATCCCGCCGCACATGCTCGGCGTGACCAAGCCAGGCGCGAGCTCCTACGCCTCGGTCGAGCAGCAGGGCATCCAGTTCGCGCAATACACGCTGCGCCCCTACCTCGAGAAGATCGAGGTCGCCTACTCCACGCTGCTGCCCAATGGCGCGTTCCTTCGATTCAACCTCGACGGGATTATGCGCGGCGATCTTGCGTCCAGATTCCAGGCCTACTCCACAGCAAGCCAGGCCGGCTTCTACTCCATCAACGACATTCACCGCCTCGAGGACATGGCCCCGGTCGACGGCGGCGACGTCTATCGCGTACCGCTGGCCAACGTGAACCTCGACGCCGCGAATATCACCGAGACCGACCGCCGCATCCTCATGGCGCAACGACTCATCAACAGCGGCTTCGACCCGGCCGAAGCACTCAAGGCTGTCGGCTTGCCGCCGATCAAGCACACCGGCGTCCCGAGCGTTCAGCTGCAGGGCGTCGCACAACTCGACCCCGAGGATCCGACCTCGGTCTACCCCAAGGGCAACGCATGAGCATTGAGATCCGCGAGTTTCGCGCCGCTGACCTAGAAATGGAAGATGACGAGGAAGGCGTCCCCGCAACCTTCACGGGCTACGCGGCCGTATTCAACTCAGACTCTGAGCCGCTGCCCTTCATTGAGACGATCGCCCCTGGCGCGTTCGCTCGCTCACTCAAGAGCCGCAACGACGTCCGCATGTATCTCAACCACGACGACAACATGGTCCTCGCCTCGCGCCGCTCAGGCACGCTCAAGCTCGAGGAGGACTCGCGCGGACTCAAGGTCACCGCGACCTTGCCCGACACTTCGTACGCGCGTGACCTTCGCGCTTTGATGACCGACAAAATTGTGGACTCGATGAGCTTCGGCTTCTCTGTCCCGCGCGGCGGCGACGAGTGGAGCGCAGACGGTATGCGGCGTCAACTCAACGAGGTGCGCCTGCACGAGGTCAGCGTCGTCACTGGCGTGCCGGCCTATGCAGCCACTAGCGCCATGGTGCGCAAGGTCGCAGGCCTCGCCCATCGCACGGCGACAACGCCCGACGATCTTGCTGACGCGATGAACGCTCTGCTCGAGGGCAACGTCACGCCCGACCAGGCCGACTTGCTGCGCGCCGTGGTCAACACGGTCGCACCTGACACGACGCCAGACGCCTCCCTTGAGGTGCTGCGCGAGCGACTTGATCTAGCAGCGAAGGCGCTGTAGATCCACACATTCTTCGGGGCTGCGGAGCCGCGCCCCGACCACCGTATGCGGAGCCGCATCGGACATCACCCCCTCATCCCAACCTGAACCGAAAGGAGTCACCAATGAGTGATTACATCAAGGTCCAGCTCGAGGAGCGCGCTCGCGCATACGAGGCGGCCAAGGAGATCCTTGACCGCGCCGCTGCCGAGTCCCGTTCACTCGACGCTACTGAGCGCGAGTCTGTTGACCGCGCTTTCGCTGACATGGATCAGCGCAAGGCAATCATCGACGACATGCAGGCACTTGCTGCCCGTGAGTCCGAGGTCCGCTCGGCAGTCGCAGGACACGCCGAGGCTCGCCCCGCTGAGGAGGCTCGCGTTGCTGAGCAGTCCGACGCAGACCTCATCCGCAGCCTCGCCCGTGGCGAGATCCGCTCGGCCCAGTTCGAGAAGCGCGACGTCACCAAGGCGTCGACCGGCGCACCCGTGCCGACCCGCTTCTACGACAAGGTCGTCGAGCTGCTTCGCTACACCGGCCCGATGCTCGACGAAGGTCTGACGACCATCCTCGACACCACCGGCGGCGAGAACCTGCAGATCCCCCGCACCAACGCATACAGCGTCGGCACGGTTACCGCAGAAGGTGCAGTCATTGGCGAGAGCGATCCGTCGTTCTCGGCTTTCCTCACCCTCGGCGCTTACAAGTACTCGTTCCTGACTCAGGTCAGCACCGAAATGCTTGAGGACGCTGGCGTGGACATCCTGTCCTACCTCGGGACCAACGTCGGCCAGGGCATCGGCTTCGCCGTCAACAGCGCCCTGACCATCGGCACGGGAACCGTGCAGCCGAACGGCATCGTCACCTCAGGCTCTGTCGCCATCACCGGTGGCACGGGCGTCTCGGGTGCGTTCACCTACAACAACGTCGTTGACTTGGTCTACGCAACCAACACCGCCGTGCGCATGATGCCCTCCTTCCGTCTCATGACGGGCGCAGCAGGCATCGCAGCACTGCGCAAGCTGACCAACCCGGCCGGCTACTACGTGTTCGAGCCTGCCCTGCAGGCCGGCACTCCTGACCGCGTTCTCGGCTACAACATCGTCGAGAACCCGCACGTTGTCACTCCGGCAACGGGCGCGAAGTCCCTCATCGCAGGCGACCTCAAGTCGTTCTTCGTGCGTCGCGTCGGTGGTATCCGACTCGACCGCTCGGACGACTTCGCCTTCTCGAGTGGCCTGGTCACCTTCCGCGCCACGATGCGCGTCGACGGCGGTCTCCCGCAGTCCTCGCACGTCGCGGTGTTCCAGGGTGGCGCTTCCTAAGCGCTCCCTGTCTTGATCGACCTAGGGGCGCGAGGAGCGCAGGACTCGCGCCCCTAGGTCACCTCATCCTGCGCACAGAAAGACAAGGTCAATGGCCGATGCTCGTCGCCGTAAGAGAAACTCATCTGAACCTGCCACCGTGGATCGCACAGCGGCTCGTGCTGGCGCATCTAGCGCAGCCGGTCGATCCATCCTCTGGGCGTCCAATAGCCCCACAGTCGGAACCGGCTACGGCACGCAGACCGCGCAGGTCGTCCGCAGGCTCGCGCGCAAAGGCCACCAAGTTGCCCTCGCCTCCAACTACGGACTAGAGGGCGCGGTATCCTCCTGGGAAGGCATCAAGCACTTCCCGCGCGGCTTCGACATGCACAGCAACGACATCATCCCCGCGCACTACCACGCGTGGGCGGGAGAGACTGGCGGCGTCGACCCCCTGCTGTTCACCCTCTACGACGTATGGGTCTACCAGGGCAAGCAGTGGGACACCGTCCCGCGCATCGCTTCCTGGCTCCCGATCGACCACACTCCCGCGCCGCCGAAGGTCCTCGACTGGTGCAGGCGCGACAACGTGACCCCGATCGCCATGAGCAAGTTCGGCTCATCCATGCTCGACCGTGCAGGCATTGAGCACCACTACGTGCCGCACGCCATCGAGCCCGTATTCACCGAGACCGCTACCTTCTCCACCGGCAGCGAGCAGATCACCGGGCGCGCCTTCATGGACATCCCCGAGGACGCCTACGTCATCGGAATGAACAGCGCCAACAAGGGCGTCGTCCCCAATCGCAAGGCCTTCCCCGAGGCCTTCCTGGCCGCGTCGATGGTCATGCGCGATCACCCCGACGTATGGCTCTACGTGCACACCGAGGATCGCGGCTCGATGGGCGGCATCAACCTCGAGGAGCTCGCCCGCTCGGTCGGCATCCCGATGGAGCGGCTGCGCTTCGTCGACCAATACTCCTTCCGCGTCGGCATCCCGCAAGAGCTGCTGGCCGCGATCTACACCGGCATGGACGTCCTGCTGCAGCCCTCCATGGGCGAAGGCTTCGGGATCCCCGCTGTCGAGGCTCAGGCCTGCGGCACGCCCGTCATCGTGAGCAACGCGACCGCGCAGCCCGAGCTCGTCGGCGACGGCTGGCTCGTCGACGGTCAGCCCTTCTTCGACGCACCACAGAAGGCCTGGCTCGTGACCCCCTCGGTCGAATCCATCGCGGACGCACTCGAGGAGGCCTACGCGCGCGGACGCGGACGCTCGGCCAAGGCCGTTGAGTTCGCCTCTCAGTACGGGGCCGACTACGTGTTCGACACCTACTGGCTGCCGACCCTCGCTGCGCTGTGATCCCCGCGCTCATCGTCCCGATACTCGCTCGGCCCGAGATGCTCTACGCGATGCTCGACACGATCGACTACCCCGTCGACCAACTCATCGTGATCGACAACGGCGCAGGCGTCGACCGAGATCGCATCGGCAACAACGGCTGCATCGACTGCTGGCATCTGATCACCATGCCGGCCAACCTCGGCGTCGCCGGCTCATGGAACCTCGGCATCAAGTCCGCGCCGTTCGCTCCCTGGTGGCTGATCGCCAACTTCGACCTCTCGTGGAACCACGGCAACCTTGAGCGACTGGCCGAAGCCTCGAGTCCTGATCGAGTTACCCTCTCGGCCGCACTGCCCCCGTGGTCTGCCTTCACCATCGGCGAGCAGGTCATCGACCAGGTCGGCCTATTCGACGAGGCGCTGCACCCTGCCTACTTTGAGGACCGCGACATGGAAGATCGCTGTCGCAACGCTGGCATTGAGATCCGCGCCACCGACATCACCGTGACGCACCACAACTCAAGCACGCTGGCCGCCGGCTACCAGGAAGCCAATGCGCGCACGTACGGGCTCAATCTTTCCTACTACCAGGCCAAGCGCGAGGACGGCGATCTAAGCGCGGGAGCGTGGTCCCTAGAGCGCAGGAGGGCACAGTCATGGGACTAACACTGCCCGCCGACCGTTACGGCTTCAAGGACGCACACAAGGGCGAGACCGTATGGGTCATCGGATCTGGCTCATCGCTCGACTACATCCCGCGCGAGTTCTTCGCCGACAAAACTTGCGTCTGCGTCAATCTTGTTGGGACCACGCTTCAGCTTGATCGGTTCTATACAGTCAGCCATTACCACGCCGACGCCATTGAGGTCGCCACTATGCGACCAGACCTGCCGGTCATAGTCCCCGAAAACGATCTAGGCTCCTATTTGGCTGCCGCTCCTGCGACAGAGCCGAATATCTACCACTTCCCCACCGGCCCGCAGCTGTTTGGTGCGTTCGACCCGCTGCGCGACTGGCCGACCGATCCCGAGCAGCTCGTCGTCGGCCCCACCTCGCTTCACATGACGATGCACTTCGCCGCATATCTCGGCGCAGCACACATCGTCATCGTCGGCGCGGACTGCGGCACGCTCGACGACCGTTCCAACTTTGCCGGCTACTCAATCGGCGACAACCCGTTCCAGGTCTGGCAGCGCGTGCTCGGCATGGTCGCCGATCAGATACGCGCCTCGGGCACGAGCGTCCATTCGCTCAACCCCTTCGTCAACTTCGCACTTGAGGGCCACAAGTTCCAAGGCCCGACGGTCACCATCAACTAGGAGAGCCATGACCCTGTACGCCTCGACGGCGCAGATCAAGGCCGCGCTGCGGATCCAAGACTCGGTCGATGACGGACTCATCGGCATGGCCGGGTCGGCCGCGTCCTCAATGATCGACACCTACTGCCAGCGCAACTTCGGTCAGACCTTCGGCACTCGGGTCTACGCTCCCGACAATTCCTTCGTCTGCCAGATCGACGACCTAGTGCAGTCAGGCTCGGTCACGATCAACCTGTCGACCAATCTCGACGGCGTCTACAACCAGACGATGAGCGCCAGCGACTACCAGCTCGAGCCCCTCAACGGCATCATGGACGGCGCACCCTGGCCGGCCACGCGGATCCGCGCTGTCGGTCGCTACCTCATGGGCATCGGCGACTGGAACTTCTACTTCCTTGACACCCCGTCCAAGGCTTCGGTGCAGGTCGTCGGCACGTTCGGTTGGCCCGAAGTCCCCGCCGCTGTCACGCAGGCCGCAGTGCTGCAGGCGTCGCGCATCTACAAGCGCACCGACTCACCGCTTGGCGTGGCCGGCTTCGGCGACATGGGGGCGATCCGCGTCTCGCGCGGACTTGACCCCGACGTCGCAGTGCTCCTTGCGCCCTACCAGCGTGAGCGCGTCGCGTGAGCATCACCGCGATACGGCAGGGGATTGCGACAAACATCGCCACCGTCTCGGGGCTGCGGACGTCGTACTACATCCTCGACAACCCGAACCCGCCGGTCGCCATTGTTGCACCGCCGACCATCAAGTACGGCCTCAGCTTCGGCGTCGGTCTTGATGAGTACAACTTCCAGGTGATCGTCCTCGTAACGCGCGCGGACGAGCGCATTGGTCAAGAACTGATCGACGCCTACTGCGCGCCCACTGGGGCGGGGTCGGTCAAAGCTGCCATCGAATCCGACCGAACACTCGGCGGGCTCGTGGCTGATCTTCACGTTACCGACATGACCGGCGTCTCGCCGACCACGTTGGCCGACGGACAGGTCTACCTCTCGGCAACCTTTGCCGTGCAGGTTTTCGCACAGTAGGAGGGAATCCCCGTGGCAAAGCTCGTTCTCACAGATGTGTCCGTGACCATCAACGGCACTTCACTCACCACCTCGGTCAGCAAGGCCGAGATCGCAATCGAAGCAGACGACGTCGAGACCACCGCGTTCGGTGGCAACGGCTGGCGCACCCGCGTCGGTGGCCTCAAGGCTGCCAACGTCTCGCTCACCTTCATGCAGGATTACGCGGCCGCCTCGGTCGACGCAACCCTGTACCCGCTGCTCGGCTCCATTGGCACGGTCGTCATCACCCCGGCCGGCACTGCCGTCTCGGCGACCAACCCGTCGTTCACCTTCACCTGCCTGATCAACTCCCTCACCGAGGGCGGCCAGGTCGGCGACCTCGCCACGTTCGACGTCACCTGGCCGGTCTCCGGCGCAGTGACTCGCGCGACCGCCTAGTTCCACACCGCTTCACCACCTGCGCCCCTCTCGAGGGGCTTTCTCTATAGCCCTCAGAAAGGGGTACACCATGATGCGGATCTCCCTCCGGGTGCAGTACGTCGATGGGTCGGAGGCAGCAGTGATTGCTGCTGCCCCCGACCTCATCGCGTTCGAGCGCACCTACGACAAGCCGATGTCAGTGTTCGCTACCGACACGCGCATCGAGTGGCTGCTGTTCCTGGCATGGACGTCACTGTCCCGGCAGAAGCAGACCGCCGAGGAGTTTGACCCGTGGACCGATCTAGTCGAGGGCATCGTGTTCGGCGATGACGCAGGAGACGAGATCGTCCCTTTGGAGAGCAGTCAGCCCACTGGCTGATCACGCATCTGGCATACGAGTGGAAGTGCCTGCCCGACGAAATTGAGCGGCAGTCCCCTCGACAGATCGCCACCATGTTCCGCTACTTGCGCTGGCGGGATCTTGAATCACGCAAGGCGCAAAGGGGCTAGGGCATGGCGAACTACTGGGCAGTCGACACTGAGATCGACGGTCTGACTGACGTCCTGTACCGGCTGCGCACCATGGACAAGAAGATCTACGACGCGATGGTCGACGAGATCAAGGAAGCCGGCCAGGACACCGAGTCAGACGCTCGAGCAGCGATCCCTACGGGCAACGCTCTGCGCAACTGGGGCGGCTGGACAAGCGCCACAATCGCGCGCAAGGAGCGAGGCGGCATCGTCAGGGTAAGCCAGCGCAGCGAGCTGCGCCCAATTCCTTTCGACTCGGGTGCAGCCAAGGCAGGCATCAAGACCAACGTCGGGCGCAAGTTTCGCAAGGGCCGGCTCCTGTCGACTGCCGTCACCGTGCAGCAGATGAACGCGGGCGGCGCGATCTGGGAGCTCGCAGGCTCTGACCTGTCGACCGAGTGGGGCGCGACTGGCGGCTCTGCAAGGTTCAGACAGAACCTCAACAGGAAATACACCGACAGCATCTGGCCCCGCTCGCTGAAACCTGCCTGGGGCAGGAACAAGGACGCGGCCGTTGCACGTATCGACGACATCGTGGCCAAGTACGCAAGCGAAGCATCAAGCGACTGACGAGAGGCGGTTAGGACATGGCACGGAACCGCAACGTCAACGTCGTCATCAAGGGCGACTACGACAACTCGGACGTCCAGCGCGCGATCCGCGAGCTGCAGAAACTCGGCAACGTCGCCGACGATCAGAACCACAAGTTCTCCACGCTTGGCAAGGTGGGCGCGGTTGCCGCTGCTGCTGGCCTCGCAATCGCAGCCAAGGCGACGATCGACTTCGCCACGGCCAGCGTCAACGCAGCCCAGGAAGCACAGGTCGCCGACGCTCGCTTCGCACAGGTCGCCAAGCAGATGGGCTTTGTCGACGGCGCGTTCGCCGGTGCGACCAAGCGTGCAGGCGAGTATGCCGGCGCACTGTCCAAGCAGATCGGCGTCGAGGACGAGTCGATCAAGGCTGTGCAGGCCAAGCTCCTCACGTTCAAGGCAGTCGGCCAGACCGTCGACGAGGCGGGCGGTCAATTCGACCGAGCCACCAAGGCGGCCTACGACCTTGCGGCCACCGGCTTCGGCACTGCCGAGTCCAATGCCACGCAACTCGGCAAGGCACTGCAGGACCCGGTCAAGGGTCTCGCGTCCCTGTCCCGTGCCGGCGTGACGTTCACGGCCACCGAGAAGGACACGATCAAAGCGCTGGTTGAGTCAGGCCAGGCAGGCAAGGCGCAGGAGATGGTCCTCGCGGCCATTGAGAAGCAGGTCGGCGGCACTGCCGCAGCGACCGCCACAAGCGCCGCCAAGATGAAGGTCTCCTTCAGCGAGCTACAGGAGTCCGTAGGCGGGGCGCTGTTGCCCGTTCTCAACGAGTTCGCAGACACTCTCGTACCCATCTTTGACAGCCTTCAAGGGCCGCTCACGGCTGTCGCCAAGTCGGTGGCCGAAGTCCTCGGCGGGGCACTCGAGGCGATCGCGCCGCTGCTCCCGACGCTGGCCGAGTCGCTCGGCAAGTTGGCCGGGTCGATCGGCACGATCCTGACGACTGCCATCTCGGCACTCATTCCTATCTTGACCCCGCTGCTGACGATTTTCTCTGACCTTGCCTCGCGCATCGGCCCGCTACTGGCCCCGCTGCTCGAGAAGATCGGCGAGCTGCTCGGCAAGGTTCTGTCGGCTGTGCTGCCGCTGCTGCAGCCCCTCATGGACCTCGTGTTCACCATCCTTGAGGCGGCCATGCCGATCCTCGACATCGTCGTCGACCTGTTTGGCGTCCTCGTCGATGCGCTCAAGCCGCTACTCACAGCGGTCGGGACGATCCTCGGCCCGCTCGGCGAGCTCGTGAACGTAATCTTCAAGGCGATTGAGCCAATCCTTCGCCCGCTGATCCCGCTACTCACGGCCATCGCCGGCGTCCTCGCTGACGTTCTGACCCGAGCGATCGGGCTCATCACATACGCACTCGGCGGCCTGATTCTGGCCTTCTCCAAGTTGGCCCCCTTTGTGCTCGAGAACGTGACCAAGCCGGTCGTGGCCTTCTTCCTGACAATGGCCGAGCAGATCGTCGGCTCGGCGGCCGAGGCTTTCGGCTGGATCCCTGGCCTGGGCGACAAGCTCAACGAAGCCAAGGATGCGATCGGCAAGTTCAAGAACGACTCGACGAAGGCCATCGCGGACGCCGCCAAGACCATCAGCACCGAGGGCGAGAAGATCGGCAAGGGTCTGATCGACCAGGGCGTCCAAGCGATGAGCGACCCGGCGTCTATCTCCAAGGTCAAGACGGCCGGCATCGGTGTCGGCATGAGCCTGTCGGACGGCATGGCGGTCGGCATCCGCAACGGCCAGATCCCGATCGCCGCAGCAGCGACAACCGCGATCAACGGGGCCGAGAAGGCAGCGCGCGCGGCGGCTGACTCCAACTCGCCGTCTCTCGTGTTCGCTGCCATCGGCAGGGACTTGACCGCTGGCCTAGTGCAAGGCGTCAACGAGGGCGGCAAGGACGTCCGCAAGACTTTGCAGGAGACGTTCGCCTCATGGTTCTCCGAGACTGTCGACAAGCTCAAGGACAAGCTCAAGGAAGCGCAGGATGCCTTCGGGTCATTCAAGACCGAGGTCTCTAACGCGATCACCGGCGGCATCGACTTCGCGGGCGCGGCTCAGGAGTTCGACGAGCAGGGCAACAAGGTCGGCCAGTCGTTCATTGAGAAGTTGACGCTGCAGGCCGAGCAGGCCAAGAACTTCGCGCTCAAGGTACGCGACCTCATCGCTCAAGGGCTAACCAAGGAAGCGCTGCAGCAGGTCCTCGCGGCTGGCGTGAACGCTGGCACGGTCATCATCGACGAGTTGATCGCCGGCGGCGTGACAGCGATCAGCACAACCAACCGCCTAGTTGAGGAAACACAAAGCGCCGCCGACAAGGTTGGGGAACTCGCTGCTGAAAAGTGGTTTGGCGTAGGCGTCAAGACCGCCGACGACACCCTCAAGGGTTTCCGCGAGGCCTTCGGCAAGGACGGCAAGTCTCGCGCAGCACTCATGCGGATCATGGACAACCTCGCCGCCGACGCTGCCCGCAACGTGCGCATCAACGTCGACGTCGTGGAGAACGTGACCCGCAAGGTTACGACCGTACTCAGTAACGGACAGCCGCAGGTGCAGGGCGCGACCGGCGGCATCGTCAACGTTCCAACCGTGGCACTGATCGGCGAGGCCGGACCCGAAGCAGTCATCCCCCTAGACCGCTCACCCGGCAACGGCCCCGTCGGCAACCTTGGCGGCGGCAGCACCTACAACATCACCGTCCAGGCAGGCGTCGGCGATCCCCGAGCCATCGGCCAGTCGGTCGTTGAGGTCATTCGCAAGTACGAGCAGGCCAACGGCCGAGTCTTTGCGGCCGCCTGATGCGCGTCCAGATCGGCTTCGACCTCTCGGCCAACGGCGTCGGCAACTTCTTCACGCTTGACGATGCGACCAAGGGCGTCCTCGACAACACGACCTACAAGCTCGGCGGCACAGTCCTCGTCGACGTCACCAATGACGTCCGCAAGGTATCGGTGCGACGCGGTCGCTCGCGCACGCTCGAGAAGTTCACGGCCGGCAACGCGACCATCACGCTCGACAACATGGTGGCGACAGGATCCAAGTACGACCCGACCAACGCGACCAGCCCGTACTACGGGTCGATCGTTCCCGGCAAGCAGATCATCATCGACCACCTTGACACGCAGATGTACGACGGCAACGTCGCCGACTGGAACTTCTCCTATGACGTCAGCGGCAACGCAGTCGCCGAGCCGTCGGCAGTCGACGGCCTGACCTACCTCGCGCAGCAGACCCTCAGCCTCGGCACTGCCACCTCGCAGCTCACCGGCGCACGAGTCAACGCGATCCTCAATACAGCAGGCTGGCCCGCAGCGCAGCGGTCGATCGCCACCGGGCAGGCCACACTCGACGCCGACGTCATCCCCGAGGGGACCAACGCACTGGCCTACCTCCAGCAGGTCGCCGACATCTCCGAGCCAGGCGCACTATTCGTCGACCGCCTCGGGCAGATCGCCTTCAAGGATCGCGCGCAGCTGCAGTCCTACTCCACGGGCGTCGCCTTCGGCGGCACGGCCGGAATCCCCTACCAGGGCTGCGAGATCGTGTACGGCATCGAGGAGATGGCCAACTCGGTGCAGGTCACCTACACCGCCGGCACAGTCGTGGCGGGCACAGCGATCGCCGAGGACCTCACCTCGCAGGCGGCCTACGGCATCATCGACAAGAAGTACGAGTCCTTGCTGTCTACCTCCACGCAGGCGCAGGCGCTCGCCAACTGGCAGGTCGGCCTGTACGCGCAGCCCCGCTATCGCGTGGACTCCATCGCCGTGAACCTCGCGGGCTTGAGCACTGAGCAGTCGGTGCAGGTTCTCGCGCTTGACCTTGGCGACGTTGTCCAGGTCACGCCACCTAACTCCTCGGCCGCTCAGATCGTCACAGTCGACGGCATTGAGCACGAGGCAGATCCCGGTCAACACATGATCACGTTCCGCATGAGCGAGACCACGGCCGCCTTCATTCTCAACGACGCCTTCTTCGGCACGCTCGACAACAACCCGCTCGGATTCTAGAAAGGGATCACATGGTCGCCTTCACAGCAGGTTCGGTCCTTACGGCCGCGAACCTCAACACAGCGTTCAACTCGCTGACGATCAACAGTCAGACCGGCACGAGCTACACGCTGGTTCTGGCCGACCAGGGCGGCCTGGTGACGCTGACCAGCACAAGCAACGTGGCTATCACGGTTCCTACCAATGCTTCGGTTGCTTTCGCGATTGGCACAGTGATTTCACTGCTTAATCTTGGCACTGGCACAGACACTGTTGCTGGCGCTGGTGGTGTGACGCTAAACGGAACGTCCCTTACCCTTGCGCAGAATGAAGCGGCGACGCTTGTCAAGATTGGCACGAACACGTGGAATCTTGTCAAGGGTGGCAGTGGTGTGGGGGCAGCAAATTTTACTAATACCGCCACGGGTACATATTCCGATGGCGGTATCAATTACAAGTACCTGACCTTTACGGGCAACGCCAACCTAGTTATCGACAAGGCGGGTTTTGCCGATCTGCTACTCATAGCCGGCGGCGCGGCTGGCGGCTACAACTATGCGGGCGGCGGCGGAGCTGGCGGTCACTTGTATTTAACTTCTGTCTATTTGCCGTCGGGGACTCTATCCGTAGTGGTGGGCGGCGGCGGAGCCGCTAACACTTCGCAAACAGTCACTGGCGGTCAAGGTTCCGACTCAACCCTGAGCATCTACAGGGCCGTAGGTGGAGGTGGGGGCGGCGCTCTCACGGCGGGAAATTTCGATCCCATGTCGGGTGCTGGTGGTGGATCAGGCGGCGGATCAAGCGGTAACGGGCGAGCATTTCAAGCTCCGCCAGGCATCGGCATCACTAATCAAGGATTAGTTGGCGGTTTTGGCAGCAATACTGCGGGCGGCGGCGGCGGCGGATCGATCCAAGCGGGTCAGAACTCATCTGGAAACAATGGCGGCTGGGGCGGCGGCGGCACGAGCACGTCGATTACTGGCACGGCAGTGACTCGTGCTGGTGGCGGTGGTGGCGGCGGCGTAAGCAATGGCGGTGGTGCTACTGCGGGCGGCGGCGGCGGCGGATTCGGCGGAAGTGCGGCAGGTTCCGCGACGGCGAATACGGGTAGTGGGGGCGGCGGTGCGGCTGGAAGCACAGCAGGCGCTGGTGGTTCGGGTCTAGTTATCGTAAGGGTGGCGGTCTAAATGGCTCATTTTGCGGAAATCGACGAGAACGGCAAAGTTCTACAGGTTCACGTCATAAACAACGCAGACATTGATGGTGGAGATTTTCCACAGTCTGAGGCGTTGGGGCAAGCACTACAGGCCGAATTGGGGATTGCTGGACTTTGGCTGCAATGTTCCTACAGTGGATCATTCCGTGGCGCATATCCGGGCAATAACGGATGGACCTATGACGCTGAGCTTGACCAGTTCGTATTCCCACCCGACCCGCCGCTCAATCCCGACATGCCTGTGCGAGTAGTGGAAGCCCCCGCACCGTAACCCCGTTACGCCGAACAAAGGCTGCTCATGCTTCTCGCCGGATTCTTTGATGTCAACAACAACGGCATCGACGTCACCGACCTGGCCGCAGTGCTTGGCTTCCTCGCACTGTTGGTCGGGTCGGTAATCGGCCTGTTCCGTTGGTCACGCAGACAACTGCGCGACGAGATCAGCGAGGTCGTGCGCTGCGAAATCAACAAGGCAACCGCGCCGATACAGCCGACCGCCAATGGCGGCCTCTCGCTGCCTGACGTCGCCAAGTCCACGCGACGCCTCGAGGACATGATGATGCGCATCGCCCTGCACTCGGGCATTGACCTCAACGACTGACACATCCCTGCACGCGCCCCGCTTCGGCGGGGCTTTTCGCATTTAGGAGACCAACATGCTCGACAGAATGAAGCCCGAACTCAGGCATCTGATTCTGATGCTGCTCGTGCCGGTGCTCGGCTACGTCAGCGCGCAGGTCGTCCCCGCATGGATCTCCGACCCCGTGCTTGCCGGCCTGGCTGGCGTGGTCCTCACGGCCCTCATCGCCTACTTCACTCCGCTGACTCGTCAGTACGGCGTCGGCTCTGCCGAGCTGCCCGAGCATGGCGGCGTCAATGACTAAGACCATCAGCGGACACGAGGCAATCAAGTTCAGCCTGTCCCCGCATCTGCGCAAGTGCACGGTCCCCGGTCGGCCCATCTGGATCAGGGTCAGCCGAGAGTACGCGCCGCTGTTCCTGCGCCTCATGGTGCTGCTCGATCAGGTCGAGAAGCTGCAGATGCGCAACACGTGGTCCTACAACTACCGCGCCCCGCGCATGGGCAGCGGCTCGAGCGTGTCCGACCATGCCGGCTACGCGATCGACTGCTGGTCCGACGGCATCGGCACGCACACGTGGCCGAGCAAGATGCCGGCCGCAGACGCCAAGAAGATCAGCGCAATCCTCAAGGACTTCAAGACCAGGAGCGGCAAGCTCGTGTTCGGCTGGGGCGCGTGCAAGGACGCACCAGGGGTCGACTACCCCATCACCTACAGCAAGCACGCATCGAACGATCCCATGCACTTCTACATCGCCCCAGGCATCACCCCCGCCGACGCTGCTGCAGTCATCAAGGCGCTCGGCATACGCAAGGACGGGACTATCGCATGAGCCTCAGCGCTGCGCTCGCTGCCAATCGAAAGACCCTCAAGGGTCCCGTCTGCACGGTCTGCACTCTGGTCGCCAACCTGTCGCCCGAGGATGCTAAGGCTCTGCAGGAAGCGTTCGACGACTTCGGATTTACGTCGGCGGCGATCGCTCGAGCACTCAAGGCCGAGGGCCACGACATCTCGCCGAACACCGTCGTCCGTCACCGCAAGCGCGAGTGCCGGGGATGAGTCTCGGCGATCGCCTCGAGGGACTACGCGAGGCAAAGTCGACCGTCCCGCAGTCGACTAGCCCGCAAGGCTGGGAGCCTGGCATCAAGTACGAGGCCGACGGCTCACGACTTGTCACCCTGCCACCTTCGCCAGCACTTGCCGACGAAGCCTCATGGGCTGACGCTGTCCGAGCTCTCGGGGCCGACGTCCCTGATGGCTACCGCGTGCGCCTGGTCGAGGCTAAGTACGACCCGGCCGCGTGGCATCGTGACACCGAAGGTGAGGACGCGGTCACTCGGCCGATCTGGCGCTATCGCTTCGCCGTTGAGGTTGCGCCCGCGCGCCTTGACGTCGACGAGCTCCTTGCGTCAGTGCGCAAGCCGAAGGCCAAGCCCGAGGCGGCAAGCGGGGAGACCTACTGCTTCTTCGCCGGTGACCTGCAGCTCGGCAAGCCCGACGGCGACGGCTCGGCCGGCACGGTTGAGCGCTTCTACGCCAGCCTCGACCGGGCGCTGACCCGCTTCAAGGCGCTGCGCAAGCGCGGCCACAGCGGCCCCGTGCTGCTCGGTTGGGTCGGCGACTGCATTGAGGGAACCGAGAGTCAGGGGTCCCACCTGCTGGCTCGGCTCGACTTGACCGTGACTGAGCAGGTGCGCGTCTATCGCCGGCTCATGGCCGAGCAGGTGGCAGCGTTCGCCGAGCTCGCGCCCGTGCACGTGGCTGTCGTCCCTGGCAATCACGACGAGGCCAAGCGCGTGGGCAATCAGGTGGCGACCCGCTACGACGACTCCTGGGCGATTGAGGGCGCGGCGCAGGTGGCCGACGTCATGGCCGCCAAGGGCTACGACATCGGCTGGACGTTCCCCGGTCACGACGGTCTGCACCTGACGGTCGACGCCTCGGGCACGCGCATCGGGCTGCTGCACGGCCACCAGACCAGGGGCAAGATGCAGACCTGGCTGGCCAACAAGGCGCTCGACCGTGAGCCAATCGGCACGTGCGACATCGTGGTCTCGGGCCACTTCCACACGCTGCGGCTTGAGCACATGGGGCCGACGACATGGATGCAGACAGGGGCGCTCGACGGCGGCTCGGTCTGGTGGACTCATAAGGGCGGGCTATCGTCCCCGCCTGCTGCCCTGACATTCATCGCCGGCGGCTCCCGCTGGCACGGCCTCGAGATCGTCTAGGCCATGGCCAAGGACATTGTTGAGCAGCGGGCCGAGCACTACGGCGACCCCAAGCCGAACATGGAGCGCACTGCTGCGCTGGTCTCGGCCTACCTCGACCACGAGGTCACAGCCCACGACGTCGCCGTCATCATGATGCTGGTCAAGATCAGCCGGGCGAAGGTCTCCGCACATGCCGACAACTACGTCGACATCCGTGGCTACTCCGAGATTGCCGAGGGGCTGCGGTGAAGGTCAGCATCCAGGTCGGCCAGGTCATCGTGCAGGCGTCGGGCGTGGACCTGTCCATGCGGCAGATCAAGGCGCTGCTGATCTCGTGCGCCTCCATCGCTGTCGGCTTGACCGGCGACGGCGAGCCCGAGCAGGAGGAGACCGAGCGAGCCCCTCTCGGCTTCTCGGTCATCACTGAGCGAGCCGACCCCGCTGAGCCTGACTACTCCGAGTTCTTCGACGACGAATAGAGCCATCCCGTGGTGGGCGGCGCGCCCAAGCAAGGACCCCTGATCTGCCTCACAAGGGCGGGTCAGGGGTCCTTGCCCTATTTCTGGGCAGTGTCAGACCCTCGAGGCAGGCTTGCCCCATGAACGACCTAACCGACCGGGAGCGGGCGATGCTGGACTTCGCCGGCCGCTGGTACAAGTACGCCGGCAAGCAGGAGCAGGACATCCGCGACGAGTTCGACTGCTCGGCGACCCGCTACTTCCTCACGATCAACGGGCTGCTCGATCGGCCCGAGGCGCTGGCCTACGCGCCGACCACCGTGAACCGTCTGCGACGCCAGCGTGAGCAGCGACAGGCTGCCCGATCCGCTCGTCGGCTCAGGGTCTCGCTCTAGGCCAATGGGTACTCTAATGGGTACAGCAGCCACTTTCTCGGCCAATTCCTAAGTCCTAGAAACACCGAAAGCCCCTGCGCTGCAAGGGCTTTCGGTGGTGGGGCGGGTCGGGCTCGAACCGACGACGACCAGATTATGAGTCGGGTAACTTCGTGTATGATGACTCTCGAAAAGGCTTATTTTCCAAGGGTTTCTCTGCTTCTGCTTATGCTGGCATATGCTGTCCTTGGGTACACTTTGGGTACAGTAGAGAGGACCAGATTATGGGAAACAAGGGCCGCCGAACGCATGGCGACGGCGCACTGTTCAAGCGCAAGGACGGCTACTGGGTCGCGCGCATTGAGCTCGGCTGGGACGCAGAAGGCAACCGACTGCGCTGGCAGGGAGTGAGCAAGACGCAGGCCGGTGCGATTCAGAAGATGCGCGAAGCGCGCACGAGCATCCTCATGACCGGCACGGTCCCGACGCGCTCAATGACCTTGGCCGTCTGGCTCGAGCGGTGGCTCGAGGAGATCGTCAAGCCCACCGTTCGCCCCATGACATATCAGGGCTATCTGCAGACCGCGAACAAGCACATCGAACCGAACCTCGGGTCGATCACTTTGGACCGCCTGACGCCGTCGCACGTGCGCGCGCTGCACCGCAAGGTTGAGGACGCGTCCTCACTTGGCAACGCCAACATGGTGCACCGAGTCCTGCGCGCTTGCTTGTCGGCAGCCGAGCGCGAGGGCATCGTCCCGCGTAACGTCGCTAAACTCGTGCAGACCAAGTCGAGCAAGGTCACGCGCAAGGCGCTCACGACCGCGCAGGCGCGTCTGCTCATTGCCAAGTCAGGCGCGGATCCGCTGCACTCTCGCTGGACCGCAGCGCTCCTGACGGGCGCTCGACAGGGCGAGGTGCTCGGGCTGCAGTGGGACCGCGTCGACCTTGAGGCCGGCACGATGGACATCTCCTGGCAGATCCAGGCCATGCCCTACAAGCACGGCTGCAAGGGCGGCAACGACAAGCCGACCTGCGGACGCAAGGCCGCCGGTCACTGCCCCAACAAGGCGCTCGACATCCCGTCGGGCTACGAGTACGAGCACATCACCGGGGCCAAGTGCCTGGTCCGACCGAAGTCATCGGCGGGCCTGCGCAAGATCCCGATGCCGCCGATGCTGGTCGACGCGCTACGCAAGCGCCGCCGCGAGTCGATCGCCACACCTAACCCCTACGGCTTCGTGTGGACAGACTCGGCCGGCAACCCCGTCGACCCGCGCGACGACCTCGACGCGTGGAAGGCAGCGCTCGCCAAGTACGACCTGCCTGTGCTGCCGATCCACTCCGCACGGCATACGACCGCGACGCTGCTCATGGAACTTGGCGTCGACGTCACGATCATCCAAGCGATCATGGGACACAGCCAGGCCACGACGACGCAGGGCTACCAGCACGCCGATCTGAGCATGGCGCGCAAGGCACTCGACGACCTCGGGTCTTCGCTCGCCCAATAGTTGCGCCAGTCGGTCACGATGCGGGCGGTCACCTCGAGGTCGTAGGCGATCGACCGCACGTGGCCGTCGCGCAGCTGCTCGGCGGTCGCGTACTCCCCCGCATCTATAAGTAGGAGTGCTGCGCCCTTGCGCGCGCGGATCTCCTGTCGCCGGTGCACCGGGCCGAACGGCGTCGGCAGGTCACCGACTAGCGCGTGCTGGATCTCGTGCGCCAACGTGGAGCGTGCCTCGCGGTGGCTCAAGTGAGGCGCGATCAGGATCAGCCGCTCGCCGTGGTGGTACTCGCCGCGATGCCGGCTCGGGAGCTTGCGCTCCTCGACCGTGAGTCGCAACCCTTCGGCGTGCTGCCATGGGTCATAGTCCAGCCCCAAAGGATCCCCCGATCCGCTTATGCGTGGTCGTATCCCGAGTCGGGGTCCTCACCAATCGCTTCTTGTTGTTCATCTGCTACGGCCATGAGATTAGGCAGGGGGTCGGACATTGGCAGGCGCGTGACGCTGGCCAACTCGGGATGCGGCGTCCCGTCCTCGAGGCTCTCAAGGAAGTCAAGGAAGTCGAGGTCGAGCGCAGCGCAGGCCTGCTCGACGTCCTCGAGATACCAGGCCCGCTGGCCGTTGAGCAGTTGGTTGATCCGAGTGGAGAAGCCAGCCTCCTCGGCAAAGCGGTCTCGACGGCCCGGTCGGGAGTCCACAATCTGCGACATACGGGCGGCCACGGCCAAGGACCACTGCCCTGGCTCGATCTTGGCTGCGCCTTTGCGCCTCTCTCCCATGCCTAGATAGTCGCACAATTGTACGAAACAAAGCAACAGGCGAGACAGTCGCGGGAATTATTCCGACACGCTGTCGGTTACTGCTTGCAAGTCGTACACCTGTACGACTAATGTCTGCCGCATGACCAGTCAGACCACACCGTCGAGCGCCTTCTCGGCCGAGGTGCGAGCGCAGCTCGCCCGGCAGCGAAAGTCAGCCCGAGCATTGGCCGAGGAGATTGGAATCTCCCACGCCACCTTGTATCGCCGACTGAACGACGAGTCGCCCTGGCCCTTCGACGACGTCATGGCCGTCTGCCTGTACCTCGAGGTGTCGCTGCGCTCCATGGTCGGCAGCGAGGTGTCCGCATGAGCACCGACCTTGCCCCCATCGCTGTCACTGTGCAGCAGGCCGCAGCCATGACCGGCATGAGCGTGGACGTCATCCGACGCGCGATCAACTCCAAGAACCTCGTGGCCCACTACCCCACCAGCCGACCCGTCGTGCTCGTCGACGAGTTGCGCGCATGGGTTCAGGCCAGCCCCACCACGCCAGTGGCCGAACGCCGCCGACGCACCTAGATGACTCCCTGCCGCCGACGCCTCCCGCGACGACAGCAGGAAACACAGCCTGCGCTGTGACAACTGAATAGCCCCTCGACCGCTCTCAGCCGGGAAGCACGGAGCGGTCGAGGGGACCTAATCACCAAGCAACTCACGATTGCGAGGCATCACATTATGAATCCGAACGCACTGGAACTGCTCACCATCGGCCTGATCGTCTCGTTGATCGTGGCCTGCCGGACCCTCTGGCTCGACCTGGCGCGCGAACGCCGCCGCAACGCACGACTCCGCAACCGCTGCGACGAGTTGCTTGACGAACTCGACATCACCACGGCCGTGATCTTTGAGGAGTCCAAGCGCAAGCACCCCGCCTTCCATAACCGCTTGCACCTAGTCAAGGGCGGCGAGTGATGACGATCAACGACCTCGTGGAGCAGATCCACCAGCGCGCCCACCAGGGCCAGTGCGCAGACATTCACCCCGTCATACACGCGGCACACATGCGCGGCTTCTACCTCAAGGCGGTGGCCCGATGAACTTCTGGACCGGCGTCCTTGTCGGCATCACCCTCACATGGTTCGGCCTGCTCATGCTCGGCCGGCACATCAACCGCAAGCGAGCCCGCGACATCGAGCGCGAATACCGCGACCTGGTCCGCGTCCTCGGGCGATGACTCCCCTACTCCTGCTGGCCGCGTTCGGCGTCATCGCCGTGTGGCTTCTCCTCCTCTCATGAAAGGCAACCCCCATGAACTCGAGCATCGCCTGCAAGGTCCACCGTCCCCTAGCTTTGGCGGCCCAGTGATGGCCGAGGCAGTCCTTGCGGCTGCCATCGCGCTGACCCCCGTGTCCGCTGCGCAGGCCGCACATATTCCACCTAGTCAGCAAGCTTTTGCTGACTGCGTCTCGCACCGTGAGAGCCGCGACAACTACCGAGCACGCAACGACGAGTCAAGCGCTCGAGGTCGCTGGCAATTCCTAGATCGCAAGTGGCGCAACGGCTTGGCCTACATGGTCACCGACCGCCTGCACGACTTCGGCATGAGCCGCGCAGCTGCGAAGCACGTGCGCATCCATCTGCAGTCATTGTCGATCGACCGCTGGGATCCGACCTATCAGGACATCGCCTTCACGGCAGTGCTGAACGCTCGCGGCCCATGGTCAGGCTGGCGTCACTGGTATCTTCCCGGCAGCAAGTGCAACGCGTTAGTCGGCAAGCGATGAGCCGCGACGTCCTCAAGTGCATCGAGCCCACGAAGTGCGCCGAGTGCGACTTCATCATCCTCGTCGACCAAGACATGGTCCTCGGCGACTGGGGCTGGACGCATCTGCTCTGCGCTGAGGAGAAGGACTAGATGGCAGTCCGGCTAACCCCTGACGAGTTCCTCGAGGAGTACGAGCACACCTGGCCGCGACACCGTGGCGTCATCGAGCAGGTCGCTGAGGTGTTCGGCACGACTCGAGGAGCGATCGAGCAGCGCATCTCGCGTATGCGTCGCGCGGGATACGAAGTCCGCACGGCGTGGAGCGAGATGCAGGTCGACGCATGAGCATGGAGATGCGCGTGTTTGGCCTGCCTGCCCCGCAAGGATCCAAGCGGCACGTGGGCGGCGGTCGCATGGTTGAGGCCAGCAAGAAGGTCGCCCCGTGGCGCGAGGCAGTCGTATCGGAAGCGATACGGGCAGGGCTGGCAGATACGCGCATCGACGGCCCGTGCCGGATCGCCATCACCTTCTACATGCCGCGCCCTGCCGGTCACTCAGGCACTCACGGGCTCAAGGCCAGCGCACCCGACTGGCCGCACCGCACGCCCGACCTAGACAAGCTCGTCCGCTCGACTTTCGACGCCATCACTCAGGCCGCCATCTGGACCGACGACGCGCGGTGCGTCTACGTCACAGCCGTCAAGACATACGCCGACCGAACAGGACCCGGCGCACTCATCACCATCACCGAAATGACAGGAGCACAGCATGACTGAATACGTCGACACCGTCGTCCTCGAGGACGAGTTCCTCGCCGCTGCCAGCGAGCTGCGGAACATCGCAGCCGAGCGCAAGCATCTGACCGAGCGCGAGACCGAGTGCAAGCGCATCATCGAGAAGGTCCTCTCGGTCGGTGACCGGGGCATCAGTCCCGACGGCGAGGAGATGGTCGTCATCCGCAAGGGTGCGGCACGCTTCAAGCCCGAGCTCGCCGAGGCCAACCTGCCGGCCGAGGTGCTGCAGTCCATCCTCGTGCTTGCACCTGACGCGAAGCGCGCCAAGGCAATCCTCGCCCCTGCCCTGTATGAGATGTGCACGGAAGAGAACAAGCCATCGGTTGTGGCGCTATGACCCACGACCCGCTCTGCGAATGGTCAGCCCCATGCGTCCATGGTGAGAATCAGCAGCACTCACGGGATACCGAGAACCTAGCCGTACTAGACGCGACCTACTGCTGGATGTGCGGCGCAGACTGCCACTGTGACCTGATAGCCAAGGTGCGTAAGGATGAGAGGCACAAGGCCGAGATGCACGACTACCACCAGCCCGCATGGATGGCTGGACACACGGCGGCTCTCAACCCCGACACCAATGCGCGAATGCACGCCATGACACGCGAGGACGCTATTCGCGAGTGCATCGCAGCAGTAGAAGCCACTTGGCACGCTGTATGCGACCGCAAAGAATACCCGCAGTGCGACTACTGCTACATCGTCATCGACGTGTTGGAAACCCTGCGCGATCTGCGGGAGAAGCCGACACCGCCGCCGTTGCCACCGTCTGTCGGAGTACCTGAGAAGCGGTGGTTCAGATGAGCAACTTGCAGCAATACGGCGCACGCGGCCCGTTGAGCGATCCGCCGCAGTTGGGAGAGTACGTCGTCGTGCTGGCATCAGATGCTGAGGCCGCTATCACCAAGATTGCAGCGGTGTCAGTAGAGCAGATCCTCGGTTCCGATGAGGACACGCGGGCTGCAATTGAGCAGGCTTACGCAGCGGGTCAGGAGGAAATGCTCGCCAAGTGCATCGCAGCGGTAGAGGGTCTGGAAAGGCTTAGCGCTCACGCAGATCAAGACGACCCTGTTGCTGGCTACATCGTCAAAGACAACGGGATTGTCGTATACCGCAGTCAGGCTCTAGCGGCTCTGCGTGCCTTACAGGAGAAGCCATGACGACAGTTCAGATTGTTGGCGGCTCACATGACGGAGCCGAATACGCGATACAGCGCGGTCAGCATGACTTACGTATCCCTCGACGGCTGCCCTTCTCTTGGGAAACATCAGACGACCCCGCGAGTTGCGTGGCTTACGAGGTAGAGGTCTATGGCCCTGCCACTGAAGCAGACCGTCTCCTCGGTCGCTGGACCCTGCTGAGAGTGGAGAAGCCATGAACTACGACTTGCTTGGACCTTGCCATCACACGCACTACGAGGGTGGGCCGCATTGCGTACACACCGCCTACCAACAAGGCCGTGAGGACATGCTCGCCAAGTGCATCGCAGCGGTGAAAGAAGTTCGTAATGAACTCGCTCACCCCGACTGGGTGCGACTAACAGCCCGTGATGGAGCGCAGGAGTCTGTGAACGAGTTGAAGCGTATTCAGCGTGCCTTACAGGAGAAGCCATGAACCACGACCCGCTATGCGTTAAGACACCGACCGGGGTCCACTACGTCGGCACATGCACATGCGCCCTCATTTATCGAGTCCGTGAAGACGAACGGCAAGAGGCCCGGCAAAGAGTCCTAGACGCCCCCGAGCACAACGTCAAGCTCAAGGGCATAACGGTGGCCGTCATACAACGCAGCGACGCGGCCTCGGCAGCCGAGGGCACATCATGAGCGGCTGCCTGATCTGCCTTGAGCCGATCATCGAATACAACGGCATCAAGGTGCACCCTGGCTGCACGCCTAACCCAAACATCCTGGCAACCGAGTTGTTCCAGATGATCGAGGCGTCGATCGTCGGGCAGCCGCGCAGTCAACAGCGGCGCATTGGGCCTAGTGAGATGGGCGTCGCCTGCGACCGCCGCATCGGCTACCGGCTCGCAGGCGTCGACCCCGTCAACGATCGCGGCGCGGCATGGAAGCCCTACGTCGGCACGGCCGTGCACGAGCAGATGGCCAACGTCATGGCGAAGGCCGAACTTGAGCGCTTCGCCGAGGATCACGACACGAGCCAGCGCTGGCTCGTCGAGGAGCGCGTGAGCGTCGGCGAGATCGGCGACACCGAGATCACCGGCTCCTGCGACCTGTTCGACGTACACAACGGCGCGGTCTGGGATTGGAAGTTCACCACGCGCAATCAGATCCGCGAGCACTACCGACCGCACGGCCCCGGTGATCAGTATCGGATCCAGGCGCACCTATACGGGCGGGGCTACGCGCGAGCGGGCTACGACGTCCGCACCGTCGGCGTGATCTTCATGACGCGCGACGGCGAGTTCACCGACCGCCATGTCTGGCACGAGCCCTACGACGAGCAGATCGCTGTCGACGCGCTCACCCGCGCGAGCGGAATACAGGCAGCGCTCGACGCCCTCGGCCCCGAGTTCACCATCCCCACGCTGGCAACCGCTGACGCGCACTGCCGCTTCTGCTCCTGGTATCGGCCAGGGCAGACCAACAACGCCCGCTCCTGCGCGGGTCATCCAACTGGAACGCAGGAAGCAAAAACACTCTCACAACTGATTGGAGCATGACCATGGGAATGATCGCTGACGCACTGTCTGGCGGCGGGACCTACCTCAAGTGGGAAACCCCCGGCACGACCTACACCGGCGTCATCACTGACGTCACGATGCGCCAGGCGCGCAAGTTCGAGTCGACCGACCTCGACTTCTGGGACGACGGCACGGCCAAGATGCAGGTCGTCCTGACGCTCGCCACCGCTTACCGCGACGCAAGCAACCCCGAGGACGACGGCAGCCGACAGCTGTCGATCAACCTGTGGAGCGGACAGAAGAAGGCGCTCATCGCCGCGTGCAAGGCAGCAGGAGTCGCCGAGCCCGAGGTTGGGCAGGAGTTCACCGCCACGCACGTGAGCGGAATTGGCAACGCCAAAGCCCCGCGCGTCTTTGAGTACGCACTCAAAGCCGCACCGAGCGGCGTCGCGGCTGTCCTCGAGGTCGCACCGGCCGCAGCACCCGCTGCTGCAGCCAACCCCGCCGAGACCGCCAAGGGACTCCTTGCGGCCGGCATGAGCGCCGAGGAGGTCGCAGCAGCCACCGGGCTGCCCGTGACCACCGTCCAGGCACTCGCCAACCTCGTCGCCGCTTAGGCGATGAAGCTCACCGCCATAGGTGGCCGGACCCGTTCGAGGCGGGCGTGAGCACGTGAACACCTATTACTCAGACGACCTAGTCACGCTGTATCACGGCGACTGCCTTGAGATCACCGCGTGGACCGAGGCAGACGTACTCGTCACCGACCCGCCGTATGGGATCGCGTGGACTGTCGGCAACTACAAGGGCGGCCGCGCACACGAAGGTATCCGCAACGACGACACCACCGAAGTCCGCGACGTTGTCCTTGAGCGATGGGGAGATCGACCGGCCCTCGTGTTCGGCTCTCCCCTGCTGCGCCCGGCCAATGCTCGGCAAGTCCTGGTATGGCAGAAGCCACCCGACGCCGGCATCTTCGGATCCATCGGCGGCTTTCGACGCGACTGGGAAGCGGTCTATGTCTGCGGCAAGTTCCCCGCGTCTCCTGCCGAGCGCTCGTCAGTAATCAAGAGCGGCGCGCGAGGCCTCAACGCATATGTCAAGCACGGACATCCGCACGGCAAGCCAGGCGACGTCATGGAGTACCTGATCAAGTGCGCACCCGACGGCGTGATCGCTGACCCCTTCGCTGGGGGGGGGGTCCACGCTGCTGGCCGCTCGCAACCTGGGTCGCAAGGTGATCGGCGTCGAGCTCGAGGAGCGCTACTGCGAAATCATCGCCAACCGCCTCAGCCAAGGCGTCCTCCTATGAGCGACCACGACCCCTTCTGCTACGTGCGACTCGACCTGCTCATGCAAGTCGTATTCGCAGACGGTTGCCGAGTCTGCGACCTACTGCGCCAAGTGCGCGCCGATGAACGACGCAAAACCCTCGAGGAGACAAAAAAGTGACCGGCCACACCGACCTGCTCGACGCTGCGCTGCGCCTGAACGCCGCCGGCATCGTTCCCCTGCCCGTGCGCACCGACGGATCCAAGGCTCCCGGCCTGCACACATGGAAGGCCTACCAAGAGGCGCACCCGACGGTCGACGACCTGTGCACATGGTTCGGCGGGACCATGACCGACGGCATCGGCGTCCTGACCGGCGCGATCAGCGGCGGGCTCGAGATGGTCGAGCTTGAGGGCAGGGCAGTGCAAGGCGGCGCATGGACGACACTGCTCGACCACGCAGCCGACAACGGGGCCGAGGATCTGCTGGCACGTGTATCGCTGGGCTATACAGAAGTAACCCCGTCCGGCGGTCTGCACCTTCTTTACAAGGTCACGGGCGAGGTGCGTCGCAATACGAAACTTGCGCGCACCGTCGATCGGCAGGTGCTCGCCGAGTCACGTGGCGAGGGCGGCTTCGTCGTCATCGCCCCGTCCTTCGGTCGCTCACATCCGACCGGCGAGCCCTGGTATATGCGCGTCGGCTCGATCGAGACCATCGCCACGATCACCAAGGACGAGCGCGAGCTGCTGTGGAGCCTGCTCGCTCTGCTCGACGAGGAGCCGATGCGCGACACGCTTGACTCGCAGCAGCCCGTGGGCGGGATCCTCGGCACGGTTGCCGGCCTGCGCCCTGGCGATGACTACTGCGAGCGGGCGACTTGGGACGAGATCCTTACCCCGCACGGCTGGACAAAGAACGCACGCATGGGCTCGGGCTACTCGTGGCGCAAGCCCGACAAGAGTGGCATCGGGATCTCGGCCACGACCGGGCAGTCAGCCGACGGCGTCGACCGGCTTTTCGTGTTCTCGACCTCCACCGCGTTCGAGCCTGAGCGGCCCTACAACAAGTTCGCGGCCTACGCGCTCCTCGAGCACGCGGGCGACTACTCGGCCGCAGCTGCAGCGCTGGCCGCAAAGGGCTACGGCAAAGCCCCGCAGCAGTCGACCGTGGCCACTAGTAACGCGCCGCGTGAGTATTCCGACGAGCCTGACACCTATCGCGCGGACGTCACCAGCCCAGACTCGACGCCCCTGTCTCCCGCCTCAACCCTTGCTCAGTCCGAGGACGGGCACTCACAGGCGATCATCGCCGAGTACGGGCGCGACATCCGCTACTGCCACCAGATGGGCCGCTGGCTGCACTGGGACGGCTCACGCTGGGCAGTGCAGGCTCACGGCGGCGGCATCGTCCGCGAGTACGCCAAGACAATCGCCCGCTCCTACCCTGACGAGCGCGAGTGGGCGGTGCACAAGAAGCGCTCGCTGACCAGCGCAGGGATCAACGGGGCGCTGACCATGTCGACCACCGACTTCCGCATCGAGGTCGACGTCGCCGCGCTCGACGCTCACCCCTGGGAGCTCAACACCCCCGCCGGGATCATCGACCTGCGCACCGGCGAGCTGCATCCGAGCGACCCTGACCGGCTGCACACCAAGTCGACGACCATCGCGCCGGACTTCGCCGCAGATCAGACGGCCTGGCTCGAGTTCCTTGCCACGACCTTTCAGGACGATCGGGAGATGATCGCCTATATACAGCGGCTTATGGGCTATGCCTGCGTCGGCGAGGTGCGCGAGGCGATCCTGCCCGTGTTCTACGGCCAAGGCAGCAACGGCAAGACCGTGCTGCTCGAGACCGTGCAGACGTTGCTCGGGGACTATGCGACCGTCGCCCCGCAGCACTTCCTCGTGCAAGGGCCAAGCCAGCACGCGACCGAGATCGCTGCGCTCGCCGGCGTCCGCTTTGTCATCGCCTCGGAGACCAACGAGGGGCAGAAGTTCGACGAGGCCAAGGTCAAGATCCTCACCGGCGGCGACTCCATCAAGGCCCGCTTCATGCGTCAGGACGAGTTCACCTTCAAGCCTTCCCACCTGCTGGTGATGATGACCAATCACCGGCCCGAGGTGGGAAGTGGCGGAACGAGCTTCTGGCGTCGTCTGCGGGAGATCCCGTTCCTCAATCAGATCCCCGAGGACCAGCGCGACCCCGAGCTGCAGCAGCGACTCATCGGGCAGCACGGCGCGGCGATCATGGCGTGGCTGGCTCAAGGGGCAGCGGACTACGCCGCGCACGGCCTGCGAGAGCCCGAGAAGGTCAAGGCAGCCACCAAGGGCTACGAGGCCTCCACCGACACCGTCGGACGCTTCGTCGAGGAGATGTGCCTGCTAGGCGGCGGCGAGTACGTCAAGGTCATGACGACTCAGGTGCGCAGCGCTTACGAGACCTGGTGCGCCCAAGAAGGCGAGACGCCGGTCACGGCCAAGGCCTTCGGCACGCAGATGGTCAGCCGATTCCACATCGGCAAGAGCCGCGACAAGCACTCCCGCTTCTATACAAACGTGTCACTCGTCGGAAGTGACGACGATGACGAGTAGATCCGCGATGCGTCACCGAAGTGATGCCCCGAAAACGTGTCACCATGCGTCACCCCCTCACGAAAAGCGCCAAAACGTGTCACCAGCAGCGGTGACAGGTGACACGTGTGACACGTTGTTGGTTGACACCACACACGCGCGCATAAGGAAAACCAACCTAGAAAACCTGTCACACGTGTCACCCGTCACCAGACGGAAGGCGACCCGATGAGGCAGACCTGGCTCACATCCATGCTCGTCGACAAAGGCGTCATGAGCGAAGGCGGGCTGACCCGTCGGGCGAAGTTGATCGAGCATCGACCCTGCAATTTCCCCACCCTGGGCGGCCTAGACGCTGACCGCTGCGCACTCGACGCCTTATGCGACCTCGGCGAGCTGACACTCGAGGGCGAGGCGATGGCGCTACTTGACGGCCGACGCACCTACGAGCTGCACGCGGGCCGACTATCCCGACGCGACAAGTGGCAGATCGCAGGCCGACCGGCAGCGGCTGGCCGCTGGCCCGTATTGGCCGAGCACCGATGTCACGACCCGATCCCCGCTTCCTGGTGCATCCCGCACATACCTGCCCCGCCAGCCACGACCACCGACGATGGGATTCCGTTCTGATGAGTGAGACCACCACCTGGGAGAACGTCTGCATCCTGTGCGCCGCTCGCAGGCCAGCGAAGCAGACCGACCTCGAGCACGGCCACTGCTGCCACTCCTGCGCCGACTGGCTCAAGGTCACCCTCGCCGACATCGGTCACTATGCCGCCGAGGCCGCGTCCTTCATCACCCGTACCGAAAGTGGTACGGGTTCGGGGCCGGCAACTTTCGGATCCCGGCCACCGATCAACGTCGAGGCCATCGACCCCGAGCTCGCCCTGATCGAGCTCAACGCAGGCGACCCGAGCAGCGCCGTCCCGATCCTCGAGGCGCTCGAGATGTATGAGCGCTCTATCCGCGAGGACCGAGGCTTTGCACCCTACGGACCCTCGAGCGCGCTAAGGCTAGCCTCGGCTACTCCACGGGCCACCGAGACGGCCGTCACGCTCACCGGCGTGCTGTCCTTCCTAGCCGGCCAGCTCGAATGGATCGTCACCGAGGAGACCTTCGGGCTCGAGGAGTTCGCCGACCACGTACGCCGCTCGTGCGCGGTGCTGCGCCGCTGGTCCCGCGAGGATGTACAGATCGGCACTCGCATCGCCTGCCCGACCGTGACCGACGAGGGCGACTCCTGCGGCGCACCTATCCGCGTGAGCACAGACGGCGACCCGGTGCTGTGCCGGCGATGCGGGCGCACCTGGTCGATCGAGTGGCTGATCCAAGTGGCCGGCAAGGACGCCGACGGCTGGGCCGACATGGAGGCGGTCGTGCGCCTGTCAGGACTGACCGACCGCACCATCCGCAGATGGGCAGCAGCAGGCAAGGTCCGCAAGCGCGGGCTCCTGTATTCGATCCGAGACGTATCCGATGCAACCTCGAGAATGGTGAGCGCATGAGACAACTGGTCGGCAAGTGGAAGTGGTCCAAGAAGCGGCAGGCCTGGATCCTCAAGTGGAAGCGCCGCAAGGTGTCCGAGCAGGTTCACTATGAGTAGCACGCGGGGCAAGATCAAGGACGAGGTCTGCCACGACGCACCGACCGACCATGACCCGCTATGCGTGACCACATACTCACAAGAGCGCGACCCTGGGCCGTGCTGGATCTGTCAGCTCATCGCTCGAGTACGCGCCGACGAGCGAGACATGGTGCGCACTGCCCTGGCTTCCGTATGGCAGCACGGCTACGAGGCCGGACACGCTGAGACGAATGTCAAGAATACTTGACCGATGTCCGCGTCAGGCGATAGGCTGCGCCTACGCGCCTCGTGTATCTACACACACAGGGCGCGTTCCCTATTCACAGTCGAGGATCTCATGAGCACTAAGACTCTCGAGCTCTCGGACATCGACGAAGCCCTGCGCCACCTGGCCCTTGTTCCGCTATGCGAGCGAGGCGAGGCATGGCGTGCGTTCGCTGACTCAGTCCTCGACCAGCGCAAAGGACTAGCCCATGAACGTCGAACAGATCGAGAAGATTCTCAAGGACGCGACCGGCGATCCGACCTCGGGGCCAGTGGCCGAGTGGATCCCGGCTATGGCCGAGGCAGTAGCCCTTGCCCTTGCACCTGCTCCTGTCACTGACGAGAAGCGAATCGTCAAGGCAAGCGAGACCCGCTAGTCCCATGCCCGTGCTGCGTCCTTGCCTTGAGTGTGGCAAGCCAGCACCGGGCAGCCGATGCGCACCATGCAACACCAAGCGCAACGCAGGCAAAGAAGCAGCACGCAATCCCATGCGCAAGGCGCTGTACGACAGTGACTATCGCAAGGCCGCGAAGATCGTGAGAGACACGGCAACCGTGTGTTGGGTCTGCGGTGACGGGCCACGCGCTACCGATCCTTGGCAAGCCGATCACGTGCGAGGTGGTGACCCCTCGTCCCCCCTGCTGCCTGCCCATCGCTCCTGCAATTCGCGTCGCGCAACTCGAGCAACAAAGTCGAAAGACTAAAGAGGCGACCCCGCCGGGGAAAATTTATGGGGAGTGGGTCTCAAGTCCGCACCCGTGAGGCGCGCCGCACAGATCGGAAGAGC
>ERZ869921.289-NODE-289-length-34353-cov-13.533063_pt1 | contig 34353 bp, 57 predicted proteins | sample MGYA00579310_ERZ869921 | MGnify/ENA primary metagenome ERZ869921 (study PRJEB32216, sample SAMN09231816) | wastewater metagenome | place: USA: Maryland | collected 2016-06-21 | study: EMG produced TPA metagenomics assembly of the PRJNA472060 data set (Reclaimed... | reverse complement strand
ATAGCGAATTTTCGGGGGTAATGTTGCCAAGCGTTTATTGTGGGTGGCGGAAAAGTGCTAAAATAATGTTTATGGTAGGCATGGATATTATATTTACTCAGAAAGTTGCCGGGGCGGTGGATGCTCTTAATAATCCAACCTTTACTACACAGCAAGTGACTGTTGAGGATTGCTTAGTAGCACCGATTACCGAGCCAACTACTGCACGCGAGCAGCAGGCAATGGAACAGTCCAAAGACCAAGTGCGCGTACACATGCCAAAGGCTAGTACGGCTGATATCTCTAGCTCAACTTTTGCATACGGCGGTAAGTTGTTTACAGTAGATAGTGATAGTGTGGTGTTTATGCCCGGCAATACACCAACACGCTGGAATAGATACTTTAGAGCGGAGTGTGTAAACACCAACACAGGTGTAATTGATACTGGCTTTGGTACATCACTATTTGGTATTAATAATCTAGGCTTTGGGGTATAATATTTATTATGGCAGATTATCCAACACAAGGCACAAAACCGTGGGATGAGCCTTTAAAGGCTTATATTGACGACCAAGACGCACTAAAGGCTGATGAGGCACACCTGACGGCACATACCGATGATACTAATAATCCTCACAGTGTTACAAAATCGCAGGTGGGATTGGGCAATGTAGACAACACTAGCGACAGCAGCAAGCCGATTAGCGCCACCCAACAAACAGCCCTAGATACTAAAGTAACTGGTCTAGCTAGTGCTACTGATGACCTACCGGCTGTTTTTGACGGTACTACGGGCAAACTTATAAAGCAAAAGACCTATTCAGCGTTTAAAACACTACTCGCTCTAGTAAAAGGTGATGTTGGTTTGGGCAATGTGGATAATACGGCAGACGCAAGTAAACCTGTTTCTACCGCTCAAGCCGCAGCCGACAGTCTGAGGGTATTAAAGGCTGGCGACACTATGACAGGCGATTTGTTGATACAATCATCAAGTGCAGGCGGTGGGAATACTAGCGATAGTACTGAGCGTATAGAATTACAGACATATCAGAGGGCAGTAAATCCCAACCATTTTGGTGAGGTTATTCGTATTGCGCTTAAAGCCAGCGATGCAAAGGGTATGATTGCTTGGAGGGATGAATATACCCCAACTGGGGTGGTTACTCCGCGCAGTGTCGCTTGGGCAGGCGCACATGGTCTTAGCAATGATGGTCTATCTTGGCATAATCATTGGTCTGTTGAAGTACCTGACGAAACCGGCGCATTACAAACGCAATTTGAGATACCTTTTTCGCCTTGGGATACGGTAAATGGTTACGGAATTACAAGCGCACAGGCATATGTGCGGTCTGTGGCTAAACATTTATTTGCAACCGGGGCTTATGCTGAGGGGTCAGCAGGAAATAATCGCGATATTGGTTTCCTTACTGGCATTCGCTCTCTTGACCTCACTGGCGCTAGATGGGTACTACGCGCCAACAGCACTGCTGAGAGTGGTAGTAATGTTGGTTCAGACTTTCAGCTTGTATCTTATACAGATGCCGGAGCATCGCCCACATCGCGCCTATTTGTACGCCGCTCAAATGGTCAAATTGGTATCGCAGGTCAGACAAATCCACAAGGGGATTTGCATGTTGGTGGTTCTGGTACTCACACACTATTACTTGACCGCGCAGCAACTACAAACTTTGCTACAATGGCATGGGGAACGGCAGCCGCCCAGATATGGGCAGGGCAACTCCGTAATGACTCTACTAACGATTTTCATTTACGCAATGTTTCAGATGGGAATACGGCTATTTTGCTTGAAAAAAGAGCGACAGCCCCTAATATATCACTTTTGAGTGCTACAAAATCGTACGGCGGCGGCGTTGGCGTACTTTTCGTAACAAACGCTAGTACAGCACCGACCACTAATCCTACAGGTGGCGGATTACTTTATGTTGAGGCTGGTGCGCTAAAGTATCGTGGTACATCAGGTACAGTAACTACTCTTGGGGCAGCGTAACATGACAAAAGAAGTTGCACAGTTTTTATTAGAGGTTTTGGGGCGAGTATCAATATCCGCATCTGATGAAAATTTTGAGCAAGTTGTTGGTTTGATAACTAAGGCAAAAGCCGAATTACTTGGTATTTTAAATGACAAAAGTTGATGTAGAGGCAGTAGTAATAGCTTGGCTTAATTCAATATTAGGCAGCGGCTGGTCCGCCTATGGTGATAAACCGGAAACACCCGGCACTCAATATGTATTAGTAGACCGCACCGGCGGACCGCGCGAGAGCATGGTGCTGGATAAGGCAGAGATATTAATTGAGGTCTACCATCAAACTAGCCGGGCAACCGCCAAGACCAAAGCACTTGATATTGCGGACCGGGTAGTAGCACTTGAGGCTTACAATGCAGACATCACCCATGCTGCAGTAAATTCAGTCGTAAATTTGGATGATACACTAGCCCAATACCACCGCTATCAAATCTATGTTGATGTGTGGGGCGCTCGCAACAGTTAATAAATGTATTCAATAAAATTGTTGCATTAAATACGGTTATGCTATAGTAAAAGCAAGTCAGAAAAAACGCTTACTCAGCGGAAAGGAAAGAGGGGATGACTGAATACTTTACAAAAGACGGCGATGAGTACAAAAAGGTAGAAGATACCTTATTGCCTCAGGCGGATGTTGACAAGGTAGTTGAGACTAGACTAGAGCGCCAGAAAAAGCAATTTGCTGACTATGACGATCTGAAAGAAACAGCTGGCAAAGTCAATTCCATCAAGCAAGAATACGAGGATAAGCTAAAAGAGAAAGACACCACTATTGGTACTCTCTCAAGCGAAGTAAAAACCGCTAAATTAGCAACCGACAAGGTTAAAATTATTCACGAATTCGGTCTTAAAGACGATTTGCATGAGTTTGTTACAGGCGATACTGTTGACGAAATGCGTGAGCGAGCTGAAAAGCTGGCTAAGGGCATCGGCGGCGGAAAAGTTGTCATCAAGAAAGATGGCAAGCCTGACGAAAAATCAAGCGACAGCAAAGCGATAGCCAAAGGCTTATTCGGTTCAAAAGAATAATCTGACGATTAATTAATCAATTCCATAGAAAGGAATTAATCGTTATGGGCAATCCCCTCCGAACATCAGCATTAAACCTTGCTAACCACACTGGCGAAAGCTGGAGCAAGAACATTCGTGGCGGCGTGCTTTCTAAGCTCGCACCAAGCGCACCTGATATTAAAGTAGGGTCTACCGACCACTTTACATTCACTGGTACGCCAAAAGCGGAACTGGTTGGCGAAAGTGCAGCTAAGTCATCCAGCGATGGTACACCTAGCAAAGCAACCGTTAAAACTTACAAGGTACAGCTTACCTACCGCTTTAGCAATGAAGTGCAGTGGGAAGATGAGGACTACCAAACAGGCATCATTGATGGCTTGGTAGCAAACATCGCAACAGCTTTGAGCCGTGCGCTCGACCTTGTTGCCATCCACGGTATCAACCCTAAGACCGGTGAGATCGCTACCAGCGTATCTAACTACTTTGACAAGGCTGGCAACGGCGTGTCTCGTGTAGTTGCAACCGGCAATGTGCAAACCGACCTCGAAACTGCCGCAAGTCAGTTGCAAGGTTATGGCTACACGGCTACTGGTATTGCGCTCGACCCAGTATTTGCTGGTCAGCTTGCTCGCAAGAAAGACAGCCAAAACCGCCCACTGTACCCAGAGCTTGGTCTTGGATTTAACTTTGATGTTTTCCAAGGTCTGCAAGCCGCTGCATCTGACACCGTTTCAGGTCGTCAGGAGCTTGAGGCATCTGAGGTCAGCATTCAGGCAATCATGGGCGACTACCGTGCCTTTAGCTGGGGTGTAGCACGAGAAGTGCCACTCGAACTAATCGAGTACGGCGACCCAGACGGCTTGGGCGACCTAAAGCGAACTAACGAACTTGCCATTCGTGCCGAAAGCGTATTCGGTTTCGCAATCTTTGATGGTCAGGCATTCTCGATCATCAGCAAAAACGGTGCAAGCTCTTAATCGAGCCTAGCCTTACGCTAGAGACTAAGACCGCTTTCGAGCGGTCTTTTCTCTATTTAGTGGTAAAATAAACATATGACAAAAGCCAAATTATTGCCCTACATCAACCGCTTTAATGGCGATGTGAAAGTGATGAGCCGCAAAGACGGTAAAAATCTCAATGAGGATTGGGCTAGGGCAAAGGTGGTAACAAACAGCGAGGGCGAACAGGTATTTCGATTTGCTCTAAGCTCGCCGGTGGTGGGCAAGGATGGCAAAACGCATATGGCTACTGCTATAGTAGACCTTACAGAAATCGAAACAGTACCAGCCGAGTTGGAGGCATCAAATGGCGAGCGACAGCCAGAGTAAATACATTGCAGATTTAGCAGTTATCAAGACCAAGGAATTTAAAGAGGTCAAGGAACTGCTTATTGCCAATGCCATTGTCGGCGTAGATGCCGAAGTTGTTAAATCCGCCCAGACAATCGCTGAGGTAACACATGCACTGACCGACCTGCAAGCCTCAAAGTTTATTGATGTGTTGAATGCCACCAAAGAGCCGACACGAGCCACCAGCTACTCGAAAAAGCGCATTGAGAAAGTTACTGCCATCCTCGAAAGCATTAAAAAGGAAATTGATGGGTGGGATTTTCCAGCCGCCGATGTGTCAGCTGATTACGGCAAGCTCGCTCGATCATTAAAGCCAAAGGTAATGAGCGCCATTGCCTTGCTCAATAACCCAGAGATTGCGCCTGACACTCGCCAGCTCAACCAAGAAATCTTTTTGCGCCAAGTGGCCACAGCTATTTATGAGAAAACTTATGAAATGAATGCCTTTGATATGGAAATACCCCACACCAAGGGCGCTGGTATTGATGATCGCTACTATGGCATGGCTAAGGTGGCAAGCAATAGTGTCTCGACAGGAGCGGCATAATGGATGAGTATATAACCAACTTTCTGCAAAACAACGCTGCAAAGGCTCAGAAAGATGCAATGACGAATGCCAAGCAGTCTGGCAAGCGCCCTATTGTCGTGCGCACCGAGCATGGCGATGCCTGCAAGTGGTGTGTTTCATTGGCTGGTACTTATGAAAATCCGAGTGGCGAGGTATTTGCACGGCACGGCGGATGTGAGGGCAAGATTGTTACTAAAGGCTATATGTCTCGAAACGGCTTGCTGGGCAATTACAAAGCAGGTGGCGCACCATCACGCACAGCACCAACGACTGGTCCAGTGGATGCCAAAGGCAATCAGGTTGTATATCGTGGCACAGGTGGCGCACCAGCTGGCAGGGCTAATATGTTTGGCAATGCGCTGTATGTTGCGAGGGATAACTCAACTGCAAGCCAATTTGGTAATGTCGCACAATTAAGTATGCCGATAAAAGCCAAAGATATTCTATTAATCGCTACCGACAACCAGCTAGACAAATTGCAAATGGATGCACAGCGCTGGGCAGTGCGCACTGGCAACAGCCTCGACCCTAATGACTACTTGCCTGCTTATGTGCGCTATCTTGGATATAAAGCAGTTGAGGTATCAGCGAGCGTTGACCCACTTGCCGGCATCGCAATCGTAGACCCAACCATCGCAAAGAAAATGCTCAAGTAATGATCGAGCTGGTGCTAGAGGGTAATGTACCCAGCAAGAAAAACCAACGCATAAATACCAAAGAGGGTCTGTCGTTTCCTAGCAAAGCATTCAGCGATTGGCAGGATGAGGCATTAATCGAAGTGCGCCGCCAAACACGCCACCGCTTTCTTGTGCCAGTATCCATGGAGCTGATTATATATTTCGGCAACGACACTCGCTCTGACCTCGACAACCGCCTGACTAGCATTCTCGATATGCTGGTTGAGGCACTGGTATTGCGTGATGACAAATGGCAGGATGTACCGCTAATCAAAGTCGAGGCTCAGTATCGTAAAAACAAGCCCGGCGCATTCATAAGATTAGAGGAATTACCAGCCGACTTTTTCGGGGCAGAGCTTGAGAAAACTAGAGCGAAACGCAAAAAAAAGCCACTACCATAGCCCTTATGTTACAATTACAATATCTGGTATAATAATAACCAATAACAACTTACGCTGACGGTTGCGGTAAAACTGGCTTAAAAGGACAGAAATGAACCAAGAGCCAAGCCCACTCGAACAGTCAGCACTCGCACTAGCCCAGAAATTGGTGCTAGGTCTGGCATCTTGCGAGCCAAAGGTAAACACCAAATACGAGTATTACAATGCGGATAATGACATCCGTGATTTTGGTATTTCTACACCACGGCGCATGACTAACCTGACACCCGGCATTGGCTGGGCTAGTCGTGCGGTAAATACCCTTTCAGATCGTGTAGTATTCGATGGCTTTGCTGGCGACACTTTCGGTATCAACACCTACCTAGAGAGCATTAACGCATACAGCATCTTTAGCAAGGTCAAACACGATGCCTTTATTGGCGGTTGTGCTTTCGTGGCTGTTGCTGACGACCCTGAGAGCGATAGAAAGCTCTTAGTGCCATTCACGGCTGCTGAGGCAACTGGCGTGGTTGACCAGACTACAGGCTTGCTCAAATACGGCATGGCAGTTACTCGCTGGGCAGAGCCACAGCCTAAAAAGCGTGGTATCCGTTTCGCACCAGCCGACTACCTGATATTTACGCCAGTCTACACAGCTATCTTTATTAATCGTGAGCTGGTCGAGCTTGTGCCAAACCCAACAGGTCGCACACTGCTACACCCTATTACCCACCGTGCCAGCGCTGACCGCCCACTTGGTAAATCACGCCTTTCAAACACTGTGCGCCGTATCATCAATGAGGTCGGTAGGCTCAAGCGCCGAGAGGAAATTGCTGAGGAATTTTACGCACTGCCACAGCGCTACATTACTGGCTTGGCTGAGGGTGTTAAAAAGGATGATGCACTAGACAGCGCCATCGGCAAAGTCTGGGCAATCACTGAAAACTCAGAAAGCGGTACAGAGACTAAGGTTGGTCAGCTCGCTCAAATGAGCATTGACCAATTCGAGACATCCAAGAAAGATAAAGCTCGTGATTTTTGTGCCGAGACTGCCCTAACCTTGCGCAACTTGGGCTATGAAACTAGCAATCCATCCAGCTCTGAGAGCCTAGTAGCGATGTCAGATGACCTGTTGCTTGAGGCTCAAAACAGCCAAGAGGAAATGGGCAAGCAATTCAAAGAGATTGCTATTACATTGCGCCTAGCCCTCGATGACAACGACAACATACCTGACGCATTGCTCGAAATCCAACCGGCATGGAAACCAATTTTCACTGTTGATGTTGGCGCTACTGGCGATGCCATGTTTAAGCTATCGCAAGTATTTCCTGAGCTTATCGGTACTGTCGCTGGGTATCGCATGATGGGCATTGGCATCCGAGAGGCAGAGGACTTGGCTAAACGGCGCAAAGACGCTACAGGTGGCTCAGTATTCAGCGGCGCAGGAGGTACACAGTAATGGCAGGCATCACGACACCAGTAACAGCACCAAACGCATACGCCAATAAAGACGACCTAGCGCTCTACTGGAAACCAATTACAGGCGATGGCACTAGAGAGAATTACATACTCAAATTGTCGAGCAACCGCTTGCGCCAGATTGCAAGCGATGTCGGCATTGATCTTGATGCCAAAGTAAATGCCAATGAGGTGTATTTCATTAATGTGCAGTCAGTCGTGATGGAGGCGAGCAAGCGAGCGTTGCAAGCACCAACCGACCAGCAACCTACCGAAACTTACGGACAAACTGCCGGTCCATATAGCGAAAACTTTAAGTACAGCAACCCTGCTGGCGATCTATTCTTTAAAAAGGCAGAGCTTTCATTGCTTGGCTTATTCGGACAACAGACGCTCAGTAGCATCAGCACCTCTCGCACAGATATTTACAGTGAGTATAGTAGTTAGGCGTTGCCATGTTGGAATACTTTGCAGCGACAGAGCCAGCAAATGACCCTGTGAGTTTCTATTTTACTCAGGGTGTGCTTGGCGTAACCGTCATTGTTTTGGCTTTGGTAATCCGCTTTTTATTCAGCTACTACACTAAAAAGGTTGATGAAAAGGATGCCGAAATCAAAGCACTCAACATAGCATTGCTGACGAATGAGCGCACACACACCACTGACTATCGTGAGATGGCTAAGAATGACCAGACGGTATTGTTAGGAAATGCACAGGCACAAGAGCTATTAGCGAGTAAAATAGAGGCTGTAAAGGGCAGGCGATAATTATGAGCTGGTTTAAGCGAAAAGATAAAGAGATACCAATAGTGGTCCAACCACCTGCTGTAAATCGTGTAGAAATCGAATTGCACAAGGGGGCTAGTGTTGAGGCTGCCAAAAAAGCGGATGCCGTTAATCAACATGTCAAAGAGCTATTGGTTGAAAACGGCTTTACCCTTAAAATAGCTATAGCCGCTGGCGCTCAAGTACGCCATACAAAACAAGGTGGAAAAAACTAAATGAATATTCAATTACTCGCAATACTACTCTTAATCGGTAGGCTCATATCAGAGGGCTTTATTATTGCCGTCATCCGCAAGCAGTGGAAAATCCGCAAGACAGCCATACACCCACGCCTCAGAGCTTTGCGGCGTGTTTTAACGCTGTTAGCCATACTGGTGTTTATAGGTAACATCTATCCCCTTTTGCTCGATGCCTACACCCTATACGACAGCGCAGTGCGCACCTCGCAGACAGTCAACCTAGTCGGCGTATTCTATTCGCTCGATAATAACCTGACATTTATGTTTGCCTCGATCTTGATATACGCACTCTACAAGCTATCTGATGTGGTACTCGACATTGCCGAGCTGGTCGGCAAGCCGGTAAAAGATTTGCCTGACGAAAATTAGTGGTATAATCAAACCATAAGCGGAGCTACCCAAGCGGTCTGTTGCGCTGATAATCTCAACAGGAAAATATCATCATGGCAATTACCCCTAACGATGCTACTAAAGTATCATTTGGTAAACCAAAAGCAACCGGCGCAGTCTTTGTTGCACCTTACGGTACAGCACTGCCTACCACAGCTTGGGCTGTTTTGAATGCTGCATTCAAAAACCTAGGCTATGTGAGCGAGGATGGCTTGGTCAATGGTGTTGAAACGGATGTAGAGGATGTAAACGCTTGGGGTGGCGACTTGGTATTATCAGGTCAAACCACTTTCAAAGAGATGTTTACAGTCAATCTCATCGAAACCAACGCCGATGCACTCAAGACATACTATGGTGCTGACAATGTTGTGGTTGAGGGCAATGGTAGCATTACCGTTACTCAATCTAGTGATGTACTACCTAATGTTAGTGTAGTATTCGAGATGGTTATGACTGGTGGTCGCATCCGCCGTGTAGTCGTGCCAAATGCTCAAATCACTGATCGCTCAGGCGAAATCACATATGTTGACGGCGAGGCTGTTACATACCCAGCGGTATTTGTAGCCTACCCAGATGCAAACGGCGACACTCACAAAGAGTACATCGCTACAGCTGCATCAAGCTAGTCGGCTTGGTAAACGGCAGGAGCGCCCCAGCAATGGGGCGTTTTTGTTATGCTATAATTGTGCTTACGATAACTAACAGGATTGGAGTAATCTTATGGCGGAAAACGATGCCAAAACCAGCACCACTAAAGAGCTTGAATTTGAGGGCTATAAATTTGAAGTAGACACCGACCTGCTTGACGATGTGGATGCTTTTGCACTGATTAACAAGATCGAGAATGAAAACCAAATCACGGCAGTTGTGCCGCTCATGTATTTCCTAGTGGGCAAGCCAGCATTTGAAAAGCTGAAAGCCTACTTTGTTGAAAAGGATGCCGAGGCGCATAAAGATGAGCCGGGCTACAAGCCTCGAATGCGTGTTGCAAAACTTGGCGAACTCTACCAAGTAATCATTAAAGATTTCAGCCCAAAAGACTAGCTCTAGCCAGAATACGCTGGCAGTATTTTGACGAGCTAGAGGCTGACTTTCAGCAATATTACAACCTAGATATAAACACGCTAACCACGCCAGCTGACCGTGAGCGTGGTGGCAGGTTGCTATTGCAGTTGCCTCGCAAGTGTCGTGTATTCTGTGCTATCCAGCCTGCAAACCAGTGGGGCTGGGATGAGGTATTTGCCAACAAGCAAAACCATCTGCTTGAGCTATTGCTGTGGCAGAATGGCACACCGAGCAAGAAAGCCGAGCGTGCCAAGCACAAGGCAAATAAGCCGAAACCGTGGATGCCTGACTTTATGCAGGTGGAGCAACCGCCGAGCGCAATTATGGAAAGCGTAGAGACTATGACGGTGGATGATATTAAGAGTTGGCTGGCTGTGCCGAGGTCTGAACAATAGTTTTATACACCCTATCATATGCAGGTATTGACGCATATGATGGCTTATTGTATTGTTGTAATTATGCCTAAGATATTTAACAGGGGTGCGACCTCTGTTAAATTACCACTCCCCTACCCCGACTGAAACCACTACTCTAACACCTTACAGCCAAAAATCAAGCGACACCCAAGGAAAAGAGGGGAGACAACCATAAGCATTCTCTATACGCATGAGCTATACTTATTGGTATGAGTAATGATGTTAGCTTTTCACTCGACCCAGCTGGTGGTCAAGACATCCTCGTGAACCTTGCGGCGAGCGAGATTAAAGCACGAGGGCAAGCCATTGCATCACGAGCGCAGAGCATGGCGCAGAGCATATCGAGCGACCCACCAGACATTTCAATGACTAGCGCACCCGGCACGATCAAGCGTGGTGTGCGTGCCATTGCGACCATCCGAGCCAGTGGAAAAAATGCCCATCAAAACTACATTGGACACATGGTATTAGCAAAGGCTAAAGACGCTGGGCGCTAATAACAGCTTATGTTATAATTTACAATATCAAAGCACGCTGACGGTTGCGGTAAAACTGGCTTAATAAAAGGCAAAGAAACGCAACCAAACTATGGCAGACATCGGAACAGCATATGTGAGAGTAGCGCCGAACATGACCGGCATCCAAGGCAAAATTGCCGCTGGTTTCAAAGGCGCTGCTGGTCCAGCTACCCAAGCCCTAGGCGATGAGGTAGAAAAAAATAGTGGTCCATTCCAAAATGCCATCGGCAAATTGGGGGGCTTTGCTAAGGCTGGTGGTATCGCTATTGCGGCTGGTATGGCTGTCGGACTTGCTGGTGTGGCCACTCTCGCCACAGGAATGCTTAAAGCAGGTGCAGAATTAGAGCAACAGCTTGGCGGTAGTGAGGCTGTGTTTGGCGAATGGTCTAAAAACATTCAAGCCACGGCTGACGATGCCTATACAAACATGGGCTTGAGCCAAAACGAATTCTTGCAGGGCGCAAACAAAATGGGGTCGCTATTCCAAGGCGCTGGCTTTGATGTGCAAAGCTCAATGAAAATGTCGCAAGAGAGTATGCAACGAGCATCCGATGTTGCCTCAATCATGGGTATTAGCACGACTGACGCATTAGAGGCTGTTACCGGCATGGCAAAAGGCAACTTTACCATGATGGACAACTTGGGTGTCGCCATGAACGATACCGCTATTGGCGCATACGCCGCAGCCAAAGGCATCAACAAAAGCACCTCCGAAATGTCTATTCAGGAAAAGGTCGGACTTGCCCAGCAAATGTTTATGGAAAAGACCGCCAAGTATGCTGGCAACTATGCTAAGGAAAACGACACACTGGCTGGCTCGATCAACACGACCAAAAAGGCATTCGAGGACTTTATGGCAACTGGTAATGTTACCGGCTTTGTTAATAGCTTGGTCAACACCATCAAAATTGCCGTGCCTAAGATTATCGAATTACTGCCACAACTGGTATCAGGCATTAGTGCCATCCTGCAAGCCGTTGTGCCTGCTATCGCAGCTGTATTGCCTACATTAGTACCAGCACTCATTTCTGCCGTGCAAGGGCTGTTAAACGCTCTAATCAAGGCTCTGCCGGTCATCATCCAAAGCCTGCTACAAGCATTGCCGCTATTTATCAATGCGTTTATTCAGTTATTCCTAGCTTTGGTGCAGGCACTACCGCAAATCATCCAAATCATCGCTCAGGCTATTCCACAGGTCATCACGGCGCTCGTAAACGGATTGACGAACCCACAGGCACTTACAGCCATCATCATGGGCGCAATCCAGCTATTCCTAGCCATCATACAAGCACTGCCGACCATTATTGTGGCTTTGGTAAATGCACTGCCTGTAATCATCGAAAACATCGTTAAGACAGTTACCAGCACTGCATTCATAAACATGATGATTAATGCCAGCATCCAGCTCTTTATGGCGCTGGTTAAAGCCATCCCTCAAATCCTAGGCTCATTGGGTAGCGCAGTATGGAAAATCTTTAACACCATCGCTGATGTACTCAGCCCAAGCAACCTAGCTCGAATTGGTGGCGACATGATTAAGGGATTGTGGAACGGTATTAGCAACCTCGCTGGCTGGGTAATGGATAAGATCAAAGGCTTTGGCAAGCAAATCATGGATGGCATTAAAGGTTTCTTTGGTATCCACTCGCCATCAACCGTATTTGCCGAAATCGGTATGAACCTCAACAAAGGTCTGGCAAAGGGGCTTGATAGCTCTGCTGGGCTAGTTACCAAGTCAATGAACAGCATGACCGATGACGCACTCAGCGCCGTTGTAAATCCATTAGTCAGCTCAAATGTAGCATTTGGCGGTGGGGCAGGCGTGAACGGCGGTGGCAACACCAGCAATAGCACTACACAGAGCGTATCCATCCAAACTGTGGCTCTTGGCGATGCCAGCGCAGTACAGGAATTCTTTAAACAGCTTGGGCAGGATACAATCAATGTAGGTATGGGCATGACACCTGTACAGGGGGCGCAATAATGAACGGCGGAATAACATACAACACTAACAGTTTGCAGACATTTAACCGCTCGACCAGAGTAGGTATTAATACTAATGTCATCAAACATACCGATATTCCTGCCAGTGTTGGCGAGCTATATGTTGTTGCCAACGCCAATAACAGCGATGTGCCTGATAAAGAGGATGTGAGCCGAGCAATCCAGCTGGGCGGCACAATTCATGGCTCAAGCCAAGCCGACCTCGATGATCGCATTGACGCATTCAAAGTCATTTTCTCAAAGCGCTACAAATACCTCGATATTGTTTATGGCTCAAGCACTCGCCGGTACACTGTGATGAAAGTAAATGCCATGGGTGTTGAGCGCCAAGACAAAGCGCTATTCGCTAAATTCAGTGTCGAATTACTAAGCAAGCCATACGGCATTGATACCACCGCCACCAACATCCTTAGCCAAACAGCCTACACCACGGCAACTAAGACAATCACGCCTACAATCGGTGGCTCTGCACCATATCAATTACCAGTATTCACATTCACGCTAACCACCATCACTGGCGCTGGCGATTACATCCAAATTACCAACAACCTGACTGGCGAGGAAACGCTAATCTATGGCTTGGGCTTGGTTAACGGCGATGTCGTGGTAGTGGATAGCGTCAACCATGAAGTGCGCAAAAACGGTGTTGTGGTCAACTTTAGCGGTAAATTCTTAGAGCTTGAGACTGGTCCAGCCGACATTACAATCACTGATGGCTTTACCACTCGATCAATTAACATGAACGGCGAATATTATAAGCGGTGGTCTTAGGATATGGAACAAAGTTTTCAGTCTACCAAGCTACCAACCTCAGCGGCAACCAATAACACTGGTCATACAACACCTACCGCTGTGTGGGCTAATCCATCACGCATCACGGCGGATGATGGCAGTAATGCCACATGGGGCGCATCGTTGCCCGGTCAAGCGGCTAACATTGTCGGCTCTGCTTTTGGCTTTCAGCAATTACCACACTCAGCTGTAGTTGATGGCATCCAAGTCTATATCGAGGGGTCGCAAAACGGCTGTATGGGCAATGTTACGATCAATGTCGCTGGCACTACTGGCAAGGCTATTGGGGCGCTCAATGGCACTTTCGGCGGTCCAACTGACAAATGGGGCGCAACGACAATCACACCAGCTGATATAGCCGCTCTGACGGTTGCAGCCGACACTGGCGATGTGTCAGGTGGCGATGGCTTTGCCGCAATGGACTGCATGAAAGTTACGATTTTCTGGCACATCGAAGTAACCGCCCCAGCACATGAAGTGCCTACAAGGGTCATGCACAAAGTCTGGTCAAGCGCTGGTATTTACATTGGCGAATTACCAAATGCCTCAGAGCTGGCATTCTCTCAAGACCTCAATAGCGCTGGCTCGACAATGCAACTGACCTGTGGCGTGAATATTGACCCTGTTACTACTACTGATGCCATTACCGACCAAGACGGCAACCCACTGCAAACCGAGAGCGGATTATCGCTATTGGCAACCACTACACAGGAATTTATTGCGAGTGGCGAAAGCACCGATGATGTGATTTTCAAGAACGGCAACCGTGTCAAATCCTACCTATTCAATAGCTGGTATCCAAACGGCAAGCTCATGTTTAGTGGGCAAATGAATAAAGTGGGCTTTAAGTCAGGCGGTGGGCAGGCAAGAGTATCTATGTTGCTCTACAGCGATGGCATTGACCTCGACAACTTTATTGCTCGTGGCTATCCATTTGTTTATACGCTCGATCAGTCATTTACCAGCTGGGATAATGTGCTTGCCTCAGTCGTGTACGGTCCAAAGGGCGGTGGCTGGAACTTATACGGTCAATCATTCCGCACTGGTGTTGGCGTTGCAAATATCGGCGCTATTGATTTGCTGTTGCGTGGCACAGCGAATGTTACCGTGGCGCTCTATGATGCCGTCAATGGCAACCTCATTGGTAGCACCACCCAAAGTGTTGTCGGCGCTGACCAGCCTAATGCAATCCAATTCGCCTTTCCGCAGCTCATTCCAGTATTAGCCAGCACTGATTATTTCTTTGCGGTCTGGGTAGATGAGGGGCAAAGCATTGAGGTTTATTGGAATGCGCCCGGCGGATATGCCAACGGTCAAACCTACAACTCGAATTATGGCGGTGGCTCAGGCGGTGGCGCTTGGTCGCCTGTTGGTGGCGATTTCTGGTTTAAGACATACTCAGGTGTGCCAACCACCACAACCACTTACAGCACTCAAGACCCAATCAGTGGCATGGCTCATGGCATCTTGCTCGACTACAACGCTCGTGGCGGTGTCATCAAAGAGCGCACATTTACGCCAGCTGGCTACACGCTAACCAACAAATTCAACTCAGCCACCATCTTTGATGCAGTCAAAAAGTGTGTTGAGCTTGCGCCAAGTGGCTACTATTCCTATGTTGATTTGGGTACTGCCGAAATGGATATTAAGGCAACCTCAGTCGTGCCAGATTTCTACATCATCCTAGGCAAAGATATTAACGACATCGAAGTGGTTATGAGCATCGAGAATGTTAAAAACCAGTATCTATTATCTGGTGGCGACACTGGCTCAGGCACTAACCTATTCAAGCAATACCAAGACACTAACAGCGCCGCACGCTATGGCACTCGCCTTGCCCAGCAATCCGACAACCGTATCACGCTAACCGCTACAGCCGATGCAATGGGTAATAGTTTTATTCAGGAAAATTCTAGCGAAACGCAAGAGACACCAGTAACGATTTTGAATAAAAACTTTGACATCACGCAATTAGTACCCGGCAAGACAATCGGCTTTAGGAATGGTGGCAGTCTGATTGATAGCCTCGTGTTGCGCATCGCACGCCGAGACTTTACACCAGAGCGAGCCAACCTAATGCTTGGTCGCCTACCACTGCAAACGACTGCCGAGGTTGAGAAAATCCGCCGAGACTTAATATTAGAGCAAACCATTGATAACCCAACATCGCCTAGCTAGTGATATAATAACCATAAGGAAAAACAATCATGCCAAAGATTAACGCACTACCAGCAATGTCAGCCTTAGCCGCAGCCGATGTGGTTGCCGCTGATGATGTCAGTACAACGAACAAAGATACCAAGAAAGTTACGATGGCGCAGATCGCTGGCTTTATTTATCCAGTCGGCTCTTACTACACCAACGAAACTGACAGCACCAACCCCGGCACATTATTCGGTATCGGTACTTGGTCGGCAATCGCTAACCGCATGGTCATTGGTAAAGGCTCAGGCTCATTTGCCACGGCAGGTGCGACAGGCGGTGCGGAAACTGTAACGCTAACCAGCGCAGAAATGCCAAGCCACAGCCACTCAATCGGCTCAGGTCAAAACCAGTGGGTGCGTGGTGGTACTGGCGATAACGCAGCCTCGCTGGTCCAAGGTGGCTCTGCTTTCCGTGTTACGCCCGGCAACAACGATGCCACAGGTGGTGGTGGAGCGCACAATAACATGCCACCATATGTCGTGGCTTACATTTGGAAAAGGACAGCATAATTATGAAATATGTATCTAAGCAAAACCCTAACATTGTCGTGGATGTCAGAGAAGTCAAGAAAGACACCGTTATCAAATCGCCAATCTATGGCGAAATTCTAGTTACTAAGGGCAATTACATTCTCAAGTCAGAGGATGGCAACGAAGTCGGCACAACCGAGACTGACCTAAATATCTTTTACGAACCAGCAAAGTAGGCGCTCATGGATGGCGTAATTCCTGTAGTACCAAAGCTCAACAATACCGAGTGGCGATTAGCTCGCAAGCGTGCCATCGCAAGCCTCGACCCAATATGCGTGCTGTGCGATAAGTACATTGATGTGCAACTGCCACGCAAAAACCCTGAAACTGGCGCATGGAATGATTTGGCGGTAGAGGTTGACCACAAAGTACCTCGATCTCGTGGAGGCGCTTTATACGACATTGATAACCTGCAACTCAGCCACAGTGTTTGCAACCGTAAAAAGGGCGCTAGAATGGCTGAGGATTACGGCACGCAAGAGGAGTACCAAAACCCTGTGCCATTGTCAAACGCTTGGTAATTTGTGCTACACTAAACATAAGATATAAGAATTGGAGGCTATAGCTTATGGGATTACTAGACATCTTTAAACCGAAAGACAAACCACGACCAGCGGTTGGTCCAGATGAGCCTGTAATTGGTGGAAACGATGCCAAGAGTAGCAGTTAACGCCAACGCTTACGCAGCGACTAGGGTGGGTATTTTCTTTCCTGCCCATAACAGCACGCCTGCCGATGGCAACCTGACCGGTCAGTGTGTAACATTGCTCAAGTGGGTGTTTGCCGAAATGATGGATATACCAAATCCATTCTCAGCTCGTGGCGATGCTCGCTATGTCGGTCAAAAGCTCGTGGCTCAGGGGCTTGCAATCGAAGTGCCATACGATCAGCGCAGGGCTGGCGATGTCATTTGTTTCGAGTATGGGCTGTATGGTCATATCGCATGGCTATTGGAAAACGACCAGCTGTTTGAGCAAAATGCCAATGTCGGCAATGTCGCAAGGCGTGTCATCACTGAGGGCAAAGAGAGCTGGGTAGTGTACGCATCACGCATCGGCTCGCTCAATGAAAGCTGGCGACACGATGCTCATGTTTATAGAATTCTAAGTTACAATAATGGGGGAACTGATATGCCAATACCAAACGCAGATAACTACTACAACCGATACCGCAAAGCCATGCAGTATATTCGTGGTCGTGATATGAGCCGAGAGGAGTTTGAGAAAAACTTTGTAGGCAATAGCGACTTGCGAATGCTTGAGGCAATGCTTGATAGCTCTGAGGCTGATGCACAGCTCGACTATGCTAATTGGGGCAAGGTCGCTAAAAATGACCATTGGGATCAGCAAATTAAGATGGCTGGCGAAAAGATACAGCTACTCGAAAATGAGCGTGATACTATGAACTACCCTAAAATAAACGCCGCCACACAAGCTCTGGGCTTGCCTGTGGATGCCTCAGCCCAGCAAATCACTGATGCTATCATTGCACTCAAAGAAAGCACTGGTGGCAACGAGGAGGCGCTCAAGCTAATCATCAAAGATAAGCAAGACCAGATTGACCAAATTACCGGCAACTTTACCAAGCTCGCCAAAGAGAATGACGACCTAAAAGCTAAACTGGCGCAGGCAAGTGGCGACACCGAATTGCTGAATGGCTTTGGCAAATTACTAACTCAGTTAATAGCAAGGCTTGGCGTAAAGAAGTGAACCGCATAAGGCGATTTGCTATAAAAGTGTTTATGGTAAACTATATGTACAGTCGTTATGTGCATACAGGCGAATTGCCTAGCGCACAAGAAAGGTTATTGTATCTATAATGAATAACGAAACAACCCCACCAAAGACACCAGCCCAGCGTGGCGTGCGCACAGCTCTACAGACCATTGGCGGTACTATTGTCGCCTATTTCACTGGCTTACTCGCTTTGCCAGCGGTGCGTGAGTACACCAATAACTTTATCCAAACCCAAGGCGTAGCATCGCTGTTGGTCGTGCTTGCAGCACTTGGATTAGGTGCAGGTGTCGTGGCATTCGTGCAGAACCTACTCGAAACCAAGACTAAGTAATTAGTCGGCAACCAAAAAGAGCGCCCTCGCAATGGCGCTCTTTTTTATTGGTCAGTGTTTATTTTGTGCAACTGAATAACTTTATTGTACAAGCTCAGGCTTTACTTGGTCAAGCGACTTACTGCCTTTCTCATTATTGCAGTAGATACATGCAGGCTTTAAGTTTTCCGCCGCAAAGCGCAGGCTGGGCGCTCTCGAACGGCTGACAACATGATCGAGCGTAATAGTCTTTTCATTGAGGCGCACAGGACACCATGGGTGTATTTGCAGGTAGCATATCCATCCGCCCGGTGGCATTGGATTGTGCTTTAGCCAAGTGGCTCTGGTAACGGTCCATTGCTTGGCGTATTTGCCGTTTTGTTTCAGCCCGCTTTTTTTCCATGACCGCTTTGGATTTTTGCTACACATGTATGAGAAATGCCCCATGCCCTCGCAAAACTTACAGGGCTTTTTAGGGAAACGATCTATACCCGACATCCATTTACCTCCAATCTGAATAACTTAATTATACAGTACCGCTTGTGTTATAATTACACCACAATCAACCAGAAAACGCATACGGGAACTACCCGGCAATAAAGGAGAAGGCGACTATGGGCAAGGCAGATGTAGAGGTTAAAATCTATGTGGAAAAGCTGGATAAGCTGGTCCACAATGAAAAAAACCCTCGCTATATCAAATCTAAAAAGCACCAAGAATTAGTGCAATCACTCAAAGACTTTCCTGAGATGAAAGACATTAGGGAAATCGTCATTGATGAAAACATGCTCATTCTGGCAGGCGACAAGCGTTGCTATGCGCTAGAGGAACTTGGCTACTCCGATGTGAGGGTCAAGCAAGTGTTTGGTCTGTCAGAGGCTAAAAAGCGTGAGTTTATCATCAAAGACAATAATCACTCTGGCGAATGGGATAGCGACATCCTAGCCAATGAGTGGGATATGGATGACCTAAAAGAGTGGGGTACTGATTTCAAGTTTGGCGGTGGCTCTGACAAAGACCCATCTGATAACGAAAGCTATAAACCACATGAGGTAACTTGCCCGAATTGCGGCGAGCATTTTGAGCTATCCAAAGCCAGCGAGTAGGCATTTTCTACCATGGCAAAAAAGGGTACTAAGCTCGCTACTGAGACTGATGGCGCTGTTAAGGGAAAACCAGCGACTACTAAGGCAACCCGAAAACAGAGCGAGCCTACCCCTGTTAAAGACATTATTAAGAAAAAAAAGCTACCTGCTAAGGCAAGCAAAAAAGTTACCAAAAAGGTAATTAAAAAACCAGCACCAAAGAAACCAGCCAAGCCAGCGTTTACGCAAAAGATGTTTGAACAACATTTTTATGCAATGGGCGCTGATGAATTCAAAGCATTGTGCCAAGTGTATGTAGAGAAACAGCTGACATTTAAGATCGTGCAACAGCCTGACTATGACCACTGGTTTAACTACTTTAAAAAGATTGCCGCAAGTAACATCCGCCTACTGGTAAAAATCGGTCAGGACATATTGGATGCCGAGGCTTACGCCGCATTGCGCATGTGGCACGACATCATCAGCAACCCTCAGCGCATTAACAAAATCCACCAGTCTGGGCTGACCAGCACGGAAAAGGGCAAAGACTACAAAAGCATTATTGATCTGGCACGCTCTAATGACCGCCTAGGCGTTTTAAAAGCAACGAGGGATAAGTTAGCCGAGAAACTAGAAAAAGGCGCTGGCAACCGTGATACGGCGCTCTTGGTGCGTGAAATGACGGAAGTGATGACCCAGATTAGTGATTACGAAAAGCGCAGTGGTCCGAAAAAGACAACCATGCTAGGGCAGTTGCTTGATGGTATGCCCGGCTCAGAAACCCCAGCCGACACCAAAAAGAAACGCCCCGGCAAGAATGGCGGTGGCGCTCGTAATACCAGTTTCGCCAGTAGAGTAACCATTAAAGACATAGAGGATGCAAACAATGATTAGGGCAAGCAAACGCAAAGGCACTCCAAAAGCCGACAGCCAAGAGCCTAAAAAGCGCTATGGCAATCAGAAACCTCGCATTGATATTTACCGTGATGGCGATGTGTGGCTTGCCGATAAGGTCATACGCCTGCTAGAGCATTACGGTATCAAGCTCAAGCTCTGGCAAAAGATGGTGCTGTACAAATGGATGGCTGTTGAGAAAGATCTTGATGGTCAGTGGAAATGGTGCAACCCCGAATGTGGCTTGCTCGTGCCACGGCAAAACGGTAAATCCGAATTGCTGATTGCTCGCATTATTGGTGGCATGGTATTTCTTGGCGAGGCTTTGATTTATACCGCCCACTCTGACAAAACGGTTGATGAAATTAAGCGCCGTGTACAGCGTTTCTTTTACGATGCCGAGGAGGAAATCAGGGATATGCTAACTGATGAATTCGATAAAGAGCCAAAGAGCCTCGACTATGTTGAGTTGCGCAACAAAGGTCGCTGTGTATTCCGAACCCGAACCCGAACAGGTGGGCTGGGTACTACCAACGACACGCTACTGCTTGACGAAGATCAAGAGGAAACCGATGCGCAGCAAGAGGCATTGCTACCAACCATCTCAGCTGGTAAATCTCAAAACCAGCAAACCATTCGAGTGGGTACGCCGCCAAGCGGTGGCTCTGCCGGTACGGTATTCTTGCGTGTACGCAAAATGGTGCTGGATGGCAAAGACACTGAAACCTGTTGGCAAGAGTGGTCAGTCGAAACAATCAAAGACCCGAATGACGAGGATGCTTGGTATGAGGCAAACCCAAGCCTAGGTTATTTCTTAATGGTGCGAGCGGTCCGTAATGAGGCTAAGAAAATGGCGGTGGATAGCTTTAACAAGATGCGCCTAGGCTGGATTGCAGGCGTTGAAAATATGCGTGCCATCAGTGATGAGCAATGGTCGCCACTGGCAGTGAAATCTGTACCACTAGACGAAAACCCCAGCCTAGTGTATGCAATCAAGTTTGCGCCCGATGGTAGCTCAGTCAGCTTGGCAGTCGGTGTGTGGATGCCTAACGGCAAAATCCATGTCGAGATACTTGAGCATAAGCCGATGAGCGCAGGCACGCAATGGCTCGTGATGTTTCTTATGGATGGCAACCGCTGGCGTAAAGCATCTAAGATCATCATTGATGGCGCAGCAGGCACACAACTGCTTGTCGAGGAGCTGGTGCGCACTGAGCGCAAAATGAGCAAGCGGATACTAACACCCAACGCAAAAGAGGCTGGGGCGGCTTACGGTGCGTTTCAGAGCGCCATTGAGCAAAAGCTCATTACCCATTACGACCAGCCAGTGCTTAACCTTTCAATTCGCACAGTCAAAAAGCGGTCCATTGGAAAAGACGGCATGTTTGGCTATGCCAGCATGAACTCAGACATTCAGAGCGACCCGACTGAGGCGGCGGCTTTTGCCTATTACGGCGCTATCCGTTTCAAAAAAGCAAAAACAGATGGTAGTAGTGGGCAAGCCATAATGGTATAGTGCGAACAGGTTGAGTGGTCATAAGACAACCACGAAAACCAGAACTCCAATTCGGCAAAAAATACGCCCCAGAATGCGCAAGCAGGTGGGGCGTTTTGCTTTGGTATAATAGTGCTTATGGAATTAGTACCCGATACAACCAATGTGGTCTACATTGACGAATACCCAGAGCTTAAAAAGCGTGTATGGTTGCGCAGGCTCAACCAAGAGCGCAATGTCGGCATCAAGGCGCTAGAGAACCTGATTATATTTCCGACACCACCTGACGGCGCAGCCTAGGCTATTGACAATATCGTGCTTTCGTGCTACAATGTAGCTATGTTAAACAACATAAAAACAATCATCAAAAATCGTTACTATCGTTTTCAGCCCGGCGAATTCTTGCCAGTATATTCTGGTGGGGAATTGGTCAACAAGCGTGAGTTTCATGCCTACCGCATTAAGTGGATTGTGCGCAACCGACAAATCTTTTTGCACCAGCTGACCCACCAGCAAGGCTAGTCCACCCCTGTTTTTCAAGTCTTTTTATACACTATATAGATATTTCTTTTAGAAATGTTTTATACACTATATAGAAACTACCAGTAATAAAGGCTCAATAAGCTCTAGTTATCCACAATCTACCCACAGTTTTGAGGCACTTACGCACACCCATTGTTGGCTTTTGATAATGCTTACTGGTATATTGAAATGCAGACACAAAGAATTGGAGGGTACACATGTCTTATAGTCTTAGCGACCAGCGAAAACAAACAATGTTACAGAGGTTAGGGGATGCAGTTGAGCTGATAGATAACCACGCTTTCTTGCCTTTTTACCGTAGTATTCAGATTAAATTGGAGCGTGATGGCAAGCTCGCTGAGTGGGCAAATATGATCGAGGTGGCAAAGACCAAAGACCAGCCCAGCCGATATTTCGCAAAGCTCTGCCAGATGGTCAAGCAAGGCACTTATAAATTCGTTGAAAAGGTCAAAGAGGTGGTGGGTGCTACTACCCTCTGGCTCGATGACAAGCTGGTATCATTCGGCTTTGGCAAGTATCACAAATTTTGGCGGCGCAAAGCTCAGGAGTTTATCAATGTAAATGGGCAGGCTGGGCTTATTGAGCTACTGGAATATGCCGAAAAGAAAAAGGTTAACCAAAAATACATGGCTAAAGCGCTTATGAATTGCAAACCACCACGGCAATACTACACTCAGAATGTGCTGGGTGGGGCAAAATAGTGTTGAAAGTCTTTAGCACATTCACTGGCATTGGCGGTTTCGAGATCGGCATACATAACGCTGCACTGAGCGTGCTTGGCGAGGGTGTTAACAATGTGGATGTGGTCGGCTACAGTGAAATAGATAAGTTTGCAATACAGGTATTTGATTACTGGTTTAAGGGGGTAAAAAATTATGGTGACATTACAAAAATTGAGGCAGAAAATCTACCAGACTTTGATTGCTTGGTTGGCGGCTTTCCGTGCCAGTCATTCAGCATTGCCGGTAAACGAGGTGGCTTTAAAGACACCAGAGGCACATTATTCTTTGACCTTGCGAGAATTTTGCGAGCAAAACAGCCTCGACTTTTCGTATTTGAAAATGTTAAAGGGCTTTGCAACCATGACGGTGGCAGAACTTTCCGAACCATCATCAGCACCATTGATGAATTGGGGTATGATTGCCAATGGCAGGTTGTTAACAGCAAAGATTTCGGCGTACCCCAAAACCGAGAGCGCATTATCATTGTTGGACATCTTAGAGGAACAGCCCGACCCCAAGTATTTCCTATCACAAGATCAGACAACCAAGCTCATAAAACAGATGCCGTCAAAGTAGGCACACTCCGAACTCATAAAGACGGCAATGGCTTTCGAGAAATGCAGTCAGGGCTTGCGCCTACCATACCAGCACGAGCCAGAGAGGATGGCAGTGGGCAACCAGTCATCTATGTGCGTGAGGCTACTAAAAAGGGCTATGCCGAGGCGACTGTTGGCGACAGCATTAATCTACAGGCAATCAATTCAAAAACTCGCAGAGGCAGGATAGGCAAGCAAATCGCTAACACGCTCGACACTGGAATGCACCAGTACACCATTCAGCCGGTCATTACCCCAGATCGAATTAATAAGAGCCAAAACGGTAGGCGTTTCAAAGAGGATGGCGAGCCAGCATTTGCTGTTACTGCCACTGACCGCCATGGCGTACTGATTAGCAAGACGGTCCGTGCCGGTGGGCGCAACTCGCCTCATGGCGCAAAGCAAAATTGGGATACTTATGATGTCGGCAATGGAATAATCCGCCGCCTGACACCACTAGAATGTGAGCGCCTGCAAGCATTTCCTGACAACTGGACTAAGTTTGGCGTTACGCCAGATGACCAAATAATCGAGATTTCGGATACTCAGCGCTACAAAATGTGCGGCAATGCTGTAACCACTAATGTCATACAAGCAGTGTTTGAGAGGATATTTACCGAATGACCGACAAATTTATATTAGACGCTTGTTGTGGTGGTCGGATGTTTTGGTTTAATAAAAAGCAACCTAATACCATATACATGGATTGCAGGACATTAGAGGCGGTAAAATATGGCAGGCATACCATTGAAGTTGCACCAGATGTTGTGGGCGATTTTAGGGATATGCCATTTGATGATGATACATTTTCGATGGTTGTATTTGACCCACCACACCTCACAAGAGCTGGCGACAAGTCGTACATGGGTATGAAATATGGAGTGCTTAATAAAGAAACTTGGCAATCTGATTTGCGTGCTGGCTTTGCCGAATGTATGAGGGTATTAAAGCCCCAAGGTACGCTAGTATTCAAATGGAATGATGAACATATATCGGTCAAAGAGATATTAGCGCTTGCACCCACCGAGCCATTGTTTGGCAACCGAGCAACTGGCAAGAACCTAAAAACTCACTGGATGGTATTTATGAAACTAGGAGTGGCCACATGATGACGCTAGACCAAGACATTACTATCGGCTGTGCTTTTCGCTATGCCCTAGGGCGCATGACCTATGTGGTAGACAGTGTTTGCAACGAGATCGAGCGCCAAGCACTCAGTATCAGCACTAAGACGCTGGCACGCTTTGTGCGTGAAATTGGCGATGCCATAAAAGAAAAACACGCCGGTATGGAAATGGATGAGCAACGATGGCTCAAAACTAGGGCTATAATAATTGCAGAACTAAAGAGGCGTGGCATTGATGAAAATACTATTTTTGGACATTGATGGGGTATGTAATTCGCTACAGTATGCCCTGAAAAACAATATGAACCTGTGGCATAAGACTGACCCTGAGCTTAATGCAATGGTCCAGCGCATCATTAAAGAGACTAAGTGCCAAGTTGTGTTATCAAGCACTTGGAGGCTGTACCCAGAGGCTCGTGAGGTCGTAAAGCGTGATGTGTGCCATTTCATTGATTGCACCAAAGATATGCAGGGCGGAGCGAAATGGGGCGCTGTAGAGCGAGGGCTTGAGGTGCAGGAATGGCTAGACCGCCATCCATCAGTCGAGCAATACGCCATACTGGATGACAATGCCGATTTCCTGCCCGGTCAATGGCTGTTTAAAACCGAATTTGAAACTGGTATCACAGAGGAAATTACCCAAGCCGTGATTGACCACCTCACATCAGTAGATCGCACCAGAATGTATGCCTAACAGCGTATTTGAATGCCCCACGCCCAAATGCGGTTATGCTATTGACACGGAGGGGCTAAACTCTATACAGTTGAAAGCATTAAGAATGTGGGCAAAAACTTGCCCTAGGTGCGGCAAAATATCGCACTGGCAGGAAAAGATACCACTGCTTAATACACAAACTACAAACAATGATCTTGGAGGGTCAAACAATGCAAGTCATAGCAAGAGCAATACTAAAACTGCTAGTCAAAGACGCAAAGCAGCTAGGTACACTGGACACTAACGGCAAAGTACATTTCTAGCCAACAGATGAGCGCCCTAACCGGCGCTTTTTTGTTGCTCAAAATCGTTGACAAACTACCCAGAGTTTATATACACTAGAGGTACAAACAAGAGTTGAAATGAATTGGAGGGATACGATGTTTGACTTTCTAAAACGGCGTGAGCCAAAAACGCCAGTGGAGCTACCGGGTATATTGCAACCTGAAAATCCAGTAAATTATAATTCCGTGCTTGACTACATGGTTGGGCTGTCTGATAAAGACTACAAAAAACTTACTGGCAGTGCCGAAGTGTACCGCAAGGCTAATAAAGAGGTCGCCAAAATTGTTGGTATCAAAGATGAGCCGACACACGAACTTATGCCACCAAAGCCAACTGACGAGCAAATTGATGCTGACCTCGATGACATGCTCAATGAGCCAGACCTCGCCACAGCTTTCCTAGATGACGAGCCAGCGCCGACACCAAAGAAAGCGCAAGCACCAGCCAAAACGATAACGGTAAATACTGACGATGAACAAGCCTAACACTCTGGCTATGGATGCCGTCAAGCCTACCGATTTGCCACGCTCAAACGATGGCAAAATGCAAAAGCTAATCTATGCCTTTGATGTTGATGGCACGCTCATTAAGAACGGTCCAGCCGAGCGACAGCATGGCGTAGTTAATGACGGCGATGTGCCTAGGGTAGAGTGGATTAACACGCTCATGGTACTCAGCACCGCCAAGAATGTGCGCATTGTTGTTTGGTCAGGTGGTGGCAAGAATTACGCCGAAATGTGGGGCAAGCGCTTAGGGCTAGATAAATATGTCTGGCGGTACGATACCAAGCTCAACCACGAAATGTATAAAAGCATGTGTGATCTATTGATTGCAGTTGATGACATCCAAGCGACACGCCTAGGCGATGCCAATGTCATAGTGGGGCAAGACCGAAATGATGGGTAAAAAGCAACCACTCAGCCTTATTGGGCGCAAGGTGTATTTTAAGGAAAAGCGTGGCAAAAACACCGAGGCTAAATATTATGTTGGCAAGATTGTCGGTTGCCGTGCTGTGCGCCGCACCTCATCAAATATCTTTGGAGGCGAGCGCCAAGAGTGGAATGACAACAGCCTGCTAATCGAAACATCTGACCACAGAAAGGTACAGGCATTTGAGCTTGATACATTCGAGGTAGACCGATAATGTTAATGGTCAGCATGGTAGTGAATAATAAGCGAGAGGTTGGCGACATTAAGATTGTCAGAGGCGAGCCGCACGGCAAACTGCCACACCATTTCTATTACTCATATCAGGCTGACGACAACGATAACCACCGCTATTTGGGTCAAGTGCTACACAACTTTAATAGCGGTCCATATGCGCTCGTGGCTAAGGTAACTAAAGCCATTGTGCGCCAACAGAAATCAGCCAAAGCAAATATGATTAAAGGGGCAGTGCTATGAAACCAAACGCAATATTCCATAAACCTCTCAGTGGCAACGATGTGCGCCGAGCCGTCATAGCAACACTCGCCAACGGCAGTGCCGAAACAATCAACCTAATGCGCCAATGCAAAGTCGGCTATAGCAAAGCCGCAAAGCTACACAAGCTCATGTATGATGCCGGTATCGTTGTTGATAGCAGTTTCAAAGGCACAATTATTATCCTAAAAGATGAGGCGCAGGCGACTAATGCAGCGCTTAGAAAATTCAAGAAAGGGGCAAAGTAATGAATGCCGCACAGTACAAAATAGCCAAGACAATAGTTAGTTTTCCATTCATGGATACTAAGAAATTCGCCAAGATGATTAAGGTAGAGCATTCGGTATTGTTGCGAGTGCAGGCAAGCCACAACTTTGAGCAATACCAGTCAGAGCAACCACTAGAGGATTTGATGGCTCAATACAGCGATCTATTCGGCGGAGGTAAACGATAATGGAGTGGCAACTATTCTGGCAGATCGTAGCATTAATGTTTTGGGCAGCCTTGCTAGTAATGGCAGTAACAGGCTCGAAAGGTAAAAAGTAATGGGTGCGCCACCAACACTAGAGCCACCTAAAAGCGACCTCTCAGTGCGTGAGCGCCTGACTGTCGTGCTGATTATGTTTATTATTGCAATGCTAAAGCCGTGGAAATACAGCCACGAGCAAAAGGAATTTTATGATGATGTTTATGTACTCATCGGATTGCGAGGCAAGAAATAATGGATGGTAAAAGCCAAGCATGGCGTGATGCAGCTGACCGGCTCATCGAGGCATTAGCACGAGACAACAAATATATTGTTGCCGACATCGTGATTATGTTTTTGGAAAGTGCTGGCTATGGGCTGGATGATTACACACCACTAGGCGGTGCATTCAAGCGTGCGCAGAAAAAGGGCATCATTACCAAGATCGTGCGACCTAACAAGCGTGCGCTCTGGGGCAGTAAAATCTATAAGCCATGCCGTGAGCATGAGGCGGAGGCTTGCAGTGAGTAAATTATGTGATCGCAGTTATACCAACGGCGCAATGCTCAGTGTCAAGATGATTGATGGTGTCGGCTGTTGCCCAAGTTGTAACCAGCCCACCGCCTGCCACGGCAAGCCTATCGAACAGCGTGCATTGTTTTGGGCATTGCACTGCAATACTGGTGTCAGCTCAGAAAGCATCGCACGGCACATGACCGGTGGCGAGGGTCGGATTAGCCCACCAAGCGATAGTAGTGATCGAGCTAGGTGCATACGGTTGCTTGAAATCATACCCGAATGGATACCACGGCTCAGAGAGCTACTAAAATACGATGAGCAAAAGCAAGAGACTGGCATCGTAATCAATTCGAGCGGCATTAATGCCTATAGCAACAGCTGGGCAAAACAACTACCGCTCATTATCGCAGAGGGCAAGCTATGATTGGCGACATCCTCTGTTGGTTAGGCTTTCATAAGTGGCGACCAGTTAAAGGCGCTCAAATGAGTATTGACTGGCGTAGCAAGTGGGAGGCTTACGAAGTGTGTGATGGTCATTGTTTGCGATGTGAAAAGCACGAGACTATTCGCAGAGATTATTATTGGTAAAGCATAAGGATTGGAGTTGAATTATGCCAGAAGTTATACCACCAGCACCAGAGCCAGTAAAAGGGCTAACACAACATCAAAAGATAGTAGCGCTGATGTGCAAGCACCATACAAAGCAATGGTGGCTCGCCAGCGACTTTATGAAACCAGAGCTTGGCGATTTATTTGTCGGCTATGAGGCTACAGCACGCCTAGCAGAGCTTATTGGCGACAATCCCGATATGTTTGAGACTGAGAGGCAAGGGCGCTTTAGAGCGGTCCGAGTGCGCTTTGAGACTGGCAAAGAATGGTACAAAGGCATCAGCCCCAAACTGCAACTAATGGTAAAGAGGTATTACAATGTCGGATAAAGATATAGCGGTGGTCGAAATGATGGAAAAGTACGGTGGCAGTTTCGTAAAGGCTCTGGCTGTAGCAATGCAGCGAGCCGATGCCATCAACCTAGCAAAGCTCAAAGCGGCGTTTCCTGAATACTGGCAACAGTACAGCGAAATGGCGGAGGGCAAATAAATGCGTGATAATCGAGTAACACAACTGCAAACCGCAAATGCCCTAGCCCACCAGTTTAGGCATTACCCACTATTTGTATTCAAATCAGGTGGCGCTAAAGCAGTGTACATATTTGGCAAGCTGGTCCATAAGAGCAAGGCGTGGAATGCCGACCATGTTGAGCCGTTTAGATCAGCCTACAAGCGATACCATCAGCGTGTCGAACATATATTGCGTGAGCCGACACCGACTGAGCTATATGGCTTATTGCCTGCCCTGCACCCATTAGAGCGCACTGACGGCAAGGCAATGACTGTAGGCGACTATCAGGACTTTACCAAGCGAGCATGGCACGCCAAGCAAGTGAGCGATATAATACGGCTTATCCAGCAAGAGGGTGTGCAATACATCAGAGAGGATGTTAATGACATTCAAGAGCAAATTAAGCATTTCGATAAAACTCATTTTACTGGCGTTACTATTGGTGGTCGCAAATTCCTCTACTGTCCAGTAGGCAATATCTGTAGCTGGTCTGAGGGCGATTATGACCACAAGTGGTGTCATTGGTGCAAAAAAGGTTTCGAGGAAATCAGCCATGCGTAATGACGAAGTACAGGCGCTTTATAACATGATTGCCATTCTAACCGAGCGCTTGGGTGGCACATCTGAATTCACATTTGATGAGCTGGAAAACCCACCAACGGCAGAGCTTATACGCAATGTGCAGGATGCAAAAATAACCATCAAGATCATAAAGGATGACGGCAATGGCATCGAATAAAATAATTGTTCAAAAGGCAACCGCATTCCAGCTCAACCCAGAGAGAGGCTATATAGTACACGCCCCAAATATCACTGAGGATGAGCAAAAGCGATTGCAAGAGTGGTTTAAAGAGCATGGCATAGATGATGCCGTAATCATAATGACCGATGAATTTAGTATTTCGGAGTTGCCTAATGCCTGACCATGACGGATACCCTACTAGAGAGGAACTGCAAGCGATACTGGATTTTGAGGGTACGCCAGAGCAATTTGTTGAATACATTAATTCTATTTGGTGGCATGACGGCTTTAGGGTAAAAAGTGGCTTTGATGATTACCTAGGTGTAAAGCGCTGCAACCTCAGCACTTGGGGCTGGTCAGGTAATGAGGATATTGTCGGCGTGCTAAAGCAAACATGGTTTTGGATGCTATGGTGGCGACAGAGCAACCGTGGCGGTCATTACATATTTGAAGTGCCGACCAAACAATGGTGGTCCAAGAAATACCCTATGGCAATGGGTCTACCGCATTCTGATATAGATAAATAAAGGCTGGTGCTTGCAGGCGTAAAACGAACTGAGCAAGTAATGTCAAATAACGCAGCCAGCAACTACATGTGAGGTGTAGTTTAAACCCGAAAGCGCTCTATATGGGCGCTTTTTGGTATCAGATGTCTATAACTTGATTATTCCAAGCGACTGGTCCAGTAGCGAGCTTGTGTGCAACTCTCGCACCCGGCTCAGTGCCATGCCCCGGTATGACAGTGCCTAGCTCATCATCATGGTCAACCAAGCAAGGCATCGTGTAATAAACAGGCAACATATTGCGCTGGTAGAATATGCCAATTCTAGTGTCATAAGGCTCATCACGATCAGCAACGAATTCGAGCAAATGCTCTATATGGTCAGTCGGTATGATTATGCCAACACCCCAAATGAGCAAGTAGTGGCGTAGCCAAGTAGCATGGTAGGCTTTATCTACCGCCGCTTGAATGCGCTTAGGGAATGGTCGAGCCTTGCCGGTATAAAGCGATATTAGTGCATTGCCACCCGGACAATTCGCAATAGCACCCTCAATATTTTCGTAAAAATTGGGTGTCAGTATTGCGTCATCCTGAATGACCACATGATAGTCGCCTTTGCCTTGCCCAGCTCGCAAGCATTCCACGCCATTATTCCATTCGCTATCGTGAGTGCCTTTGTAGGCTCGATCATAAGTAACCGAGACATCCACAAATGGGTACATTGATAGGATAGAACGCAAATACTCAGCCTGTAGCTTGCGCTGAGTAACCGCCATGACCGTTACACTAATTCTCATCAATCAAACCAGCCACGGTAGCTTTAGTGTTGTCGAGGCGTGAGTATTTAACATCAAAGCCCCTGCTTGGCAGGAATTCTGGCGCACCATGACCGTATTTGTGGAACGCCTGCAATGTACTCATTGGCTCATTGCTCGATATGTTAAATATCTCAAATTGGTACTCATCAGGATTAAGCGCAATGGCTTTTATGGCATTACAGACAACCCGAACATTTACATAGTCTCTGACATCATCGCCAACGCCGTAAATCTTATTACCACCACGCTTGAAAATGTCTATTGCGCCGTTACCATCGCCATGACCGTAAACATTGGCAAGTCGCAAAATAGTGTGGCGCTGAGAGCCTTTATTTAGCAGTTGCTCGCCAAGTAGCTTTGACCTGCCGTATAAAGTCGGTGCTGGTGTCGGCTCAGTCTCAACATGGGCATCAGTGCTATCGCCATATACCGCCGCACTGCTTGTATAAATAATGTGTGCAGATTGTCGCATTGCCCATTTGCAGATGCGCTGGTTGTCTTGAAACATTTGGATGTCATGCCCTAGGTTAGCGGCTAAAAGCACGATTACATCGTATTTACTGCCGTCAACATCGCAAATATCCGTGCCAGTCTTTAAGTCGGCAACCTCATAGCTAATATCGTGGCTCTGAAACAGGCTTTGCAAATTCTTGCCAATAAAGCCCTCGCCACCGGCTATAAGTATCATTTCTGCCCACCTTTGATGATGACAGTTTCGCTATCCAGCCCCTTATATTCAGGAAACACTGTTTCGATGCCAGCACCCTTATGCTTGTATTTAAAGTAGGTCATTTTGATGCCTTTTTTCTCTAGCTTTTTGAGATAGTCAATAGTAGTGAGTTTGGCATCTTGGTAAAACTTAATATGGCTGGTCCATAAATCCTCTAGGATATATACACCCTTTTTGCTTAATTGCCGGTGGTACAGAATATCAAAGCTCTGTTGCTGGTGGCTCATAAAGTGGCTACCGTCATCAATGATTATGTCGAACATGCCTAGCGTTTTAAGCTGCATTGAGTTAGTGCCATCCATTGTAATCAGCTTTACGCTCTCAGGCACTTGCCAGTCGCTATTGTACATATGGTCCATAGGCTTGATGTCTATGCCCACGATTTCCGCATTAGGGTAATACTCTCGCCACATTTTCATGCTCAAGCCATCCATAACGCCTATTTCCAAGAGCCTGCCAGTAAATGATCGGTCTGGTAAATGTTGCTCGTAAAAGTCTAGGTAATTGTGAAAGCGTGAGCTTTTGTCGGCATCGTATTTCAGCCCTATATCGTTTAGTACACCCATATTAAGCCTCCTCTGGCTGTTTAATTATTGGCAGATTGTCTCGATTGTTATTGAGCCACACATTGTAGGCAGTGTGGTCGGCAAACTTATTCTTGCCGTATTTGGTATTGAATATATAAACATTGCGCCATTTGTGGTCATCCTGCCAGTCATCGCTTTGCTGTTTCATAGTAGCCGAGCCTAGATGCTCAACAATGCTATCTTTAACCACCATAGGCTTTACGCCCAGCGCCTTGGCTTGCTCGATAACAACATCATCACTGCACCAGAAATCTACATCAGTATCAAAGCCGCCCATTTTATCCCAGAGCGAGCGCCTTACCATAAAGCACCAACCACTGAAATGCCTACCGCATTGGTAGCCTTGGGTATTCTCAATGATGCCCTCTTGCCTTGGGTCATTCGGCTCATGTGGGCTGACTACATCGTTGTCGGCTGCAATGAGCTGGTGTAGCCATCCATCGTGAAAGATAAGATCGCTGTTGGCAATCATTATCCACTCAGCACTGCCCAGCTTTGCCCCATTGTTAGCGAATTCATTATAGTTAAACGGCTCTCTAGTGTAGATAGTCTCAGCGCCTTGGTAATCGCCAATGCCACCCTCAATGACAATAAGGTTGACCGGCAACCCATTAGCGCCATTCAGACAGCTATCAATGGCTTTCTGGGTCATCAGGCTATCAATAAAGGTGTCGGCTTTGCTGAGTATCACTACATCAACAATGGCTGTGCCTTTGCGTGGTGGTGTGCGATTGTAGCGCCATGCTTGTGTCTCAGTAGTCTCAGCATTGTAATCGTAGTAATACAGCACTCGATCTATCTTATGCTCAGTCTTTAAGTGAGGCAGTAATAGCTTGCCATAGCCTGCATCCTCGCCATATAACAGGTTAGGGAATGAGGATTTGAGTGATACCTCACGCTTTATGCAACAAATATGATTAGGAATGCGGTAATAGGCATTGGATTTGTTGTAATCAACCCCAAAATCTTTGGAATAGTGGCACAGCTTGGCTGGCTCGCCATTTAATGACACCTCAGCCTGAAAAACGATGCTATCTGTGTCTTTTTCGGTAGCTTTAAGCAATGTAGCAATGTAATCAGCTGCAATGCGGTCATCATCATCAACAAAGACAATATATTTGCCCTGTGCCATCTCAACCATGACATTTCTTTTATGCCCCAACATCATTTGTTTGTTGTCGGTTAGCACAATGATCTCTACACGCTCTTGGTCAGCCTCAGCCAGCGCATTTAGTTGTGTGTACAGCTGGTCTTGTAGCTTAGGTAGAAAGGTATTATAGCGAGTGTGTACGCTACAGACTAGGATGCTTAGGTCTATCATATAACTCCAATTCTTTTTGATATTAATTATGATTATACCTTGCGCCGCCAGCCAGCGCCAGCGCACCGCTTTAGCAATAAATTTAATAAAATTTGTGTTCAATTCTATTTCAATATAAATCGCTCAAAATGAAAGCTAACAGGGGGGGGGAGGGTCGCCCCTCTTTCCATTTTTGGCACAGATCGGAAGAGCGGTTCAGCAGGAATGCC
>ERZ869921.288-NODE-288-length-34396-cov-30.339245_pt1 | contig 34396 bp, 53 predicted proteins | sample MGYA00579310_ERZ869921 | MGnify/ENA primary metagenome ERZ869921 (study PRJEB32216, sample SAMN09231816) | wastewater metagenome | place: USA: Maryland | collected 2016-06-21 | study: EMG produced TPA metagenomics assembly of the PRJNA472060 data set (Reclaimed... | reverse complement strand
ATAGCTAAAAAATATGCAAATACACATCAATTCCCTCGGGCTTGCCGGACTGGCCGCCACCTTGGCATTCCTGCTCGCAACCCCGGCCTTCGGTCTAATCGTGGATGAGGCAAGCTCCAGCCTCACGCGGCGCGCGGAGGTCCTGATCGCCTGCACGCTCGCGCTCATTCCGGCGGCCTTCGCCTTCTTTGCCGTCGCCGTCATATGAGCGAGGATTCGAGGGTGATCATCCACCTGATCAGCGCGATGGCCGTGCTGGCCGCCACGGCCTACGTGTTCAGCCAGGTCACGTTGGAGCCCTACGGCTGCCCGTCAGCGCCGCCATACACGGTCCACGCGCCCGAAGGGGCCGTGCCGCAGGAGGCATGACCGGGCCCAGCCTGCTGCGCGTCACCGTAGACCCGTCCATGCCCCCAGGGGCGTGGGAGATGCGCTCGGGGGACAGGATAATTCGCTCAAACCCACCTACCATGCAAGACGAGACGAAGGACATGCCGGCCGTTGCCGACCCCATCGTGACGGAACGCGACCAGATCATGCAGGCCATCGCCAACCTCGGGAACGCGCTCGCGAGCCCGGCCGTCATCGACGGCGTGGCCACGGACCGCTGGAGGGAGGAGGAGGCTTACAAGCGGGTCGCCAGGATGCCGCGCAAGTACCGGAAGATCGCCTCCGCCGGCGGCATCAGGATCGAGATCACGGGGGAGCCTCCCCAGGCGTGGCTCGAGGCCGAACGGCCGAAGATCGAGGAGGCTATACGGATGAGGATCCGGGAGTTCGAGAAGGCGCTCGGGGAGCTGGACCGCAAGGTGGCCGGGTTTTGAGGCGGGGCCGTGAGCGTGTAGAATGCTCCCCAAGAGACGACGAAGCCTCCCTTACCCATCAAGCCGCCGAATATGCCATCAAGAATGGTCGAGGTCATCGAGCCGGACGTTTACGCCAGCATCCCCGCCGCGAGCCTGGCGAACATCGGGTCGATCTATTACGCGACGGACCGCGAATGCACGTACCAGTGCGTGAAGACGGCCGCAGGCACGTATGCCTGGAGGAACATCACCGGCCGCACGACGAAGCGCTACACGTCCGCCGACCTCACCGGCTGGACGGCCGTGAACGGCTCCGGTGCCGCGACGATAGACAACGGCTTCAAGCTGGCCCTCCTCACGGCGCAGTCGTCCTCGGCGGCGTATCCGGACGCAAGCTCCCCCCGCTATTACCGCGACATCTCCTCCGACATCGCGGGCAGCGACGACTTCACCATCTGGGTCCGCATCAAGGCGGCAAGCGGCCTGGACTCGGACCGCCTCGGCGGGATCGCGCTTAACGACACGACGGAAGCCACCGGCACCGGCGCGTGCGCGCTCACCGGAGGGGCCCTCCAGCTCACGGCCGTCCCGTTCCTCAACGGCGAATACGTGGGTGCCCCAGCGGCCGTGACCGCCTCCGACGGCACCGGATGGCTCGGGTTCTCCCGTCGCGGTGGCAGCTGGGCCTCCCTGGCCGGCATCGGGACGACGACCGAGCCCCCGACCAACTACGCCTCCTGCCGCATCGGCGTGGGCGGCTCGACGGGCCAGGGCAAGCCGACGCGCCTGAGCCTCTACGCGCAGAAGTTCGGCGGAACGGACATGAGCGTCACCTTTGAAGACATCGTAATCTACTGCTACTGATATGCCGATCTACCGAAGCGTAACGCCGCAAGAGTCGGGGCAGATCACGGTCGTCCGGTTCTTCCGGGACGAGGCGGGTCAGCAGCCCCTCCAGGCGTTCGTCCTCGCGAACGACCTCGTGGACACGCCGGAAAAGCTCCAGGAACAGCTCCGGAGCCTCGGGAAGCTGGTACGCAACAGCGACCCGTCCCTGCGCCTCGAGGCCGGGGACGCGTTGCCGCTGCCATAGCGGCAGCCATGGACCTGACGGTCCATCCCTGCCCCCTCGCCGCAAGGCGAGGAAGGAAAGCTTACGGGGGTCCCCTCCAGTTACGGGGAGGGGGCAGGGAGGCGTTGCCGCTGCCGTAGGTTAGGGGGGAGCCACGCTCCCCTCCCGCCGGGTGCTGATGAAAAACCAGACGTGGGCCATGGTGCGTTGCGATGGACAGCCGTTCGATTCGGCAAAAAGCAATCCATGGATCGTCATCACCACCTGGTGGGAACCACAGTTCCCATGTTCGGAGATCCAACCGGAAGAGGCGAGGCTAAAAGGGACCTCGCCCCTCGCCGAGTGATGACGATGACGGTTTGCCGGGCGCTGTGTCCCGACAACCCGGCAATTTCCAACCCGTAGCGTATAGAACAGGGATGATGCTACGTTCCGTCTTCACTACTCGGCGGGCAGCCCAACCTGGGGGCGTCCATGCTTCGCGCTGGACATTCGTTCGAGGCGACTTGTCCGCTTTTCGTCTAATCACCTGCTAGGATCGGGCCGGTTAGCAGGAACGAAGGAGAGAAATGACCCTGATCAATCTCGCGAAGGAAAACGAACGCAAGGTCAACTGGATGATGCGCCGCAGGCACAGGCGCTACTGCGCCCAGAGGAGGCCCAAGAGGCCCCGCCGCTAGCCGGCACGACAAAGGGTTGGCCGTCCCCTCTCAACGGCCATTTTTTTACGAATAACCAGAATTGCATGAGCGAACCCCTTTACCGCATCTCCATGTGGCGCGTGGAAGACCTGCGCGAGGCCGAATACAACCCGCGCACGATCACGAAATCCCGCCTCGAGGACCTCAAGCGCGGGATGCTCGCGGACCGCAAGTTCATCCATGCGCGGCCGATCATCGTGAACGTGGCCGAATCCCGGCGCGGCGTGATCATCGGCGGGCATATGCGCTACCTGGCCGCGAAGGCGCTCGGGATGGCGGAGGTGCCCTGCGTCGAGGTCGAGGCGGCCACCCTGTCCGAGGAACAGGCCTGGAACATCAAGGACAACAGCCACCACGGCGAGTTTGACCGCGACAGGCTCGCGGAGATCGTCGTGCCCCATTCGCTCGACTTCCACGGCGCGATGCCGAGCGACGTGTTCGACAGGCTGGTGAACGATTACTCCAAGCCTCCCGAGGAAAGCACCGAGGAGGCACAGGTTGAGCAGGCGGCCCTGGGGGAGCCCGTGAGCGTCCTCGGCGACGTTTGGCGTCTCGGCGACCACGTGATCGTCTGCGGCGATTCCACGCAAACCGAGGCGTACCGCAAGGCGCTCGGGGAGGAAAAGGCCGATATGTGCTGGACGGACCCCCCGTACAACGTCGCGTATGGCGCGTCCATGAAGGACAAGCTGCGCGGGACCGACGACCGCAAGATCGAGAACGACGACATGGAGGCGGGCGCGTTCCGCGACTTCCTCCAGGCGGCCCTGTCCCACGTCATCGCGAACACGAAGGGGGGATGCTACGTCTGTATGTCCTCGAGCGAGCTGGGGGCCCTGCGCTGGGCCTGGGAGCGCGCCGGCGGCAAGTGGTCCACTTTCATCATCTGGGTCAAGAAGAACTTCACGATGGGCCGCTCCGACTACCAGCGCCAGTCCGAACCGATCCTCTACGGGAAGGCCGTCAAGCCCGCGAAGGGCGAGCCCATCCTGTACGGGTGGCCTAAGGACGGGGAAAAGGAATGGTACGGGGGCCGCGCGGAAGGGGACGTTTGGTTCTTCGACCGCCCATCCTCGAACCCGATCCACCCCACGATGAAGCCGGTCGAGCTGGTCATGCGGGCGGTCACGAACAGCTCCAAGGTCGGCGACACGGTCCTCGACCCGTTCGGGGGCGGCGGATCCACGCTGATCGCCTGCGAGAAGTCAAGGCGCAAGGCGCGCGTGATCGAGCTTGACCCCCGGTTCGTGGACGCGATGATCGCCCGTTGGGTCGGCCACACGCGCATCTACGACATCGAGCGGAATGGTGAGCCGCATAAATGGGGGGGGGTTCGTCATTAACCTTTCAGGCATCCACGGCTGATATGGCGATCCGAGTCATCCAGTGGGGGACGGTGTCCTGCGACCGCTGCAAGGCCGAGCTTGCGTCCATCCGGGCGAGCCGGGACGTGTTCGAGGTCCTGCAGGAGGACGGCGAGCGCTTCGCCACCGTTCGGTGTGTCGCCTGCAACCTCGAGGACCCGCTCGAGGAAGCGTAGGCGGTTGAGGGGTCATGCTATCATTGCGGCATGACCTCTTTTCGTATTCAAAGGAAACCGGACAGCTGGAACGCGCTGGCGCGCAAGAGCTACTGGGCGTACAAGCCCATCTTCGACGCGTGGCACGCGCTCACCTGGCACGCGCTGGCCAGGCTCGACCCGAAGCGGGCGGAGGGGGCCGTCCGGATCATTGCCACCGCCCGCTGGAAGGACGGCCGCCGGCGCGACCTCGACAACATCCTCCTGAAGCCGGTCCTCGACACGATGGTGCGGTACGGCCTGCTGCAGGACGACCAGGTGCGGAACGTGGCCGAGATCGTGGTGCGCGGCTTCCTGAACCAGGACGAGGATTCGCTCGAGATCGAGGTCCATCCGTTTCTCCAGGAAGCGACGGACAGGCCGAAAGAGGCATAATATCGACGGGAAACGAGAAAATAACCGTGTTTTGACCTTATGTCCCGATACTCAAAGGAGGTTGAGAAATACCACCTCGAGCGCGTCCGCGGCGTCATGACCGTCCGCCCCAACTTCACGGGCAGCGAGATCTGCAAGTTCCTGCGCGAGAGCCGGAGCGCCCCCGTCGACCTGCATCCCGAGTACGTCCGGAAGCTCCAGAAGAAGGTGATAGGCGAGCGGACGAACCGCGCGCGCAACATGAACCTCGGGCTGCGGATCGCCGAGGTGCAGGACAAGAAGCGGATCATCGACGAGCGCCTGTGGGAGGAGGCGGCCGACAAGAGCAACCCCGGCGTCGTCCGCGTCATGGCGCTCAAGCAGCTGCTCGAGAACGAGGAGATGATCCTCAAGATGGAGATGGACTCCGGTTTCGTCGAGCGCAAGCTCGGCACCGTCGACGTGAACCAGCGCGTCCGCAGGCTCTCCCCGCAGCACATGGCCGCGATCGTCTCGACCATGCGCCTCTGGGGGATCGTGAAGGACGAGGAGCCCGAACCTATACACCCGGAGCCGAAAACCTACTCATCTCCCCCCATCCAGATCCCGGTAGCCGTAGCCCAGCCCACCCATGCAACCCATCACGCCACTGCTGACGCTCACGCCGGAGAGGGCCCTGGCGGCGCTGTCAAGCCCTGAGTACCTCGAGCGCCACCTGGGCTCGCTTTTGGGTTTCTGGATCAGCTTCTTCCCGCACTACCAGACGATCGCGCCTGCCGAGTTCCATCCCGACCTGATCCGCATCCTCCAGGACCCCACGCTCAAGTCGCTGAACATCATGGGGTTCCGCGAGTCCGCGAAAAGCACGATCGCGACGCTGGCATACCCGATCTGGCTCGCGGTCAACCGGGTCACCGACTTCATCATCCTGTCGAGCGACACCGACGACCAGGCCCGCCTGATCCTCGAGAACGTCCGCGCGGAACTCGAGAACAACGAGGCCCTCATCGAGTGCTACGGCACCCTGAAGGGCGACCGCGAGTGGGGGAGCGAGACCATCGTGCTGTCCAACGGCGTCCGGATCATGGCCCGCTCGCGCGGGCAGAAGTTCCGCGGCCTCCGGCACAGGCAGCACCGGCCGGGCGTCGTGATCGTGGACGACCCGGAGGACCGCAAGTGGGTGCGGAAGAAGGCCAACCGCGACGAGACCGAACGCTGGCTCACGGGCGACGTGATCCCCGGCATGGACCGCAACGGCAAGATCGTCGTGCTGTCCAATATGCTGCACACCGACTGCCTCGGGATGCGGCTCAGGCGAAACAAGGCTTTCCTCAGCAAAGAATACAACATCATCGAGAACGGGCGCTGCACGTGGCCGGCCAAGTACCCGACGAAGGCGTCGCTCGAGGCGGTCCGCGACCGCGTGGGCCGGACGGCCTGGATGCGCGAGTACCGCCTCAAGGTGGTCCCGGACGACGGGCAGGTCGTGAAGGAGGAATGGATCCGCAAATACGCCGAGATCCCGAAGGAGTTCCGGCGCATGATGCAGATAACCGGCATCGACCTCGCCATCTCCGAGAAGGCGAGCGCCGACTTCACGGCCATGGTCAGCCTCATCGCCGGCCTCCTGAACGGCAAGCCAAAGGTCTACGTCATCGCGAACCCGGTGAACGAGCATCTCTCGCTGGGCGGGATCGTGGAGCGCGCCAGGCTGATCCAGCACACGAACCCAGGCACCACGTTCTACGTCGAGAACGTGGCCTTCCAGCAGGCGGCGATCGAGGTGATGCGGAAGGCGTGGCTGAACGTGGTCGGCGTCCACCCCATGGGCGACAAGCGCGCGCGGCTGCAGACCGTCTCCCCGCGCATCGAGGACGGGACCGTCGAGTTCGCGGAAAAGGGGTGCGAGGACCTGATCAGCCAGACGGTGAACTTCGGGATCGAGGAACACGACGACCTGCTCGACGCGCTGGTCTACGCGCTCCTGGCCGTCATGCAGCGGGGCATCCATGAGAAGGTCGTTACTTGGTTCTGAAAGTGCTATCCTTTAGTAAAAAATTATGCTCAACGATTTCCGAAAGCGCGCGCGCATGGCGTACCGCGTACTCAAGGGCGGGGTGGACGTGACGCCGGTGGGATCCGGCGGCGGCTTGGATTGGATCGGCCAGCTCGACCCGGAGGTCGTCCGCGCGGAATACGCCGGATGGGTGTACGCCTGCGTCTCGCGGATCGCGACGAGCGTCTCGACCGTCCCGCTCCGGCTCTGGAAGGCCAAGGGGAAGGACCGCTCCGAATGGGAGGAGGTCACGGACCACCCGCTCCTCGACCTGCTCGACCGCCCGAACGAGCTGATGGACCGGACCGACCTGCTGCAGTACCTCTCGATGCAGGAGAGCCTCACGGGCAACTCGTTCTGCTGGATGGTGGGAACGAAGAACGAGCGCACGATCCCGGAGGCGCTCTACCCGATCGACCCGCTCAACGTGCGGATCATCCGCGACGACTTCCCGAAGCTCGTCAAGGGGTACGGCTACCGGGTGGACGGCAGCGAGAAGGTCTTCATGCCATACGAGATCATGCGCTCGCGGATCCCGGACCCGCGCGACATCCTGCGTGGCTACGGACCGACCCAGGGCGCGGCGGACTCGATCGACAGCGACAACTCGGCCCGCAAGCTGATGCGTAAGCTCTTCAAGAACGGCGGCCTTCCTGGGATGCTCCTCAAGAGCGACACGATGGACGCCACATCGAACGAGACGCTGCGCGAGAGCTTCGAGGAGATGCACTCCGGCGTGCAGCGGGCGTACCGCGTGGGCGTCCTGCCCCCCGGCGTCGACATCGCGAAGGAGGCCACGAGCGGGCGCGACATGGAGTTCGCCGAGCTGCGCCGCGTGGCCCGCGACGAGATCCTGGCCATGTACGGCGTCCCGCCGGTGGTCCTGGGCCTCGGCTTGGGCGAGAGCATCAACCGCGCCACGGCCGAGACGCAGGAATACGTCTACGCCAAATACACGGTCAAGCCCGCCTGCACGCGCCGGGCGTCCGCGTTGAACCGCAACCTGACCTCCCGCTTCGCGCCGGGCCTGGTGCTGGAATACGACGATCCGGTGCCCGAGAACGTCGAGACCGAGCTGCGCCGCGCCGAGTCCGGCCTCGCCCGCTCCCCGTGGGCCAGCGTCAACGAGGTCCGTGCCCAGATGGGCCTGCCGCCCATCGGGGGCGGCGACGCGGTCATGGGCTCATCGCTCATGACCCCGGTGGGCTCCCCGGACGCCTCGAAAGCGTCCAAGCCCACATACCTCCGGCGCTTCATGTCGGCCGCCGAGGCCGAGGACAGGGTGAAGGACGAGCTGGCGGAGAGGATCGCTTCCGTGATCGTCACGCGTTCCGTCGAGGACCGTGCGGCCCGCAGGAAGGCCGTGAAGGACGCCGCCACCTGGGAACCGCAGTGGGAGGCCTTCGTGAAGCGCGTAGCGCCCCACGAGGGGGAGTTCCGCAAGAAGATGGCCCAATACGCGAGGGGCATGGGCGAACGCGCCCAGGAGGCGCTGCGCGAGGGCATGAAGGCGGTCAAGCCCGCCCAGATCATCGACCGGGATACCGAGGTCCAGGCCATAGTCCAGCTAGTCGGCCCCGTCTACGAGGCGATCCTGAAGGAGGAGGGCCAGGCGGCGGCCGACCTGATCGGCGAGGCGTTCGACGACGCGGACGAGGGGCTCCGCAAGGCGCTTGATAAGTCGATCTCCCTCATGGCCGAGAAATACACCGAGGAGACCCAGGCCCTGCTGCGCGAGCGGCTGGAGGAGGGGCTCGCGGAGGATGAGGACCTCGACGCCCTCGCGGACCGGATCCGCGACGTGGAGACGCTGAGCGAGGGGACCCGCGCCGAACGCGTGGCCAAGACCGAGGCGTTCCGAACGGCCAACTTCGCAACCCGCGAGGCGTGGAAACAGTCGGGGGTAGTCGCCAGCGTCAAGTGGTATACCGCCGAGGACGAGATGGTCTGCGAGTTCTGCGGGCCCATGAGCGGCAGGGAGGTCGCCATCGAGGAGGGTTTCTTCGGCCAGGGCGAGACGGTGCAGGGGTCAGGAGGGGGCGAGATGAGTACCGACTACGCGGCCGTGGAGAACCCCCCGCTCCACCCGAATTGCCGCTGCTACATCAGGCCGGAAAACATATCCGCCTGATCGGACGTGCTACTATTTTCCCAACCATATGTACTCAAAACCAACCATCAGTAACCTGACGCTCACGCTGGCGGCGACGGAATACAGCTACGCGGTCCCTGCAAACACGAAGAAGATCTACGTGAAGGCGCGCGGGTCCAACGACCTGCGCTTCGCGTTCGTGAGCGGAGATACGGCGACATTGTTCATGACGGTCCCGGCCGGCGGCGGGTTCTCCGTCGACGCCATCTACCTGCGCGGGCAGACGATCTACATCCAATGCCCCGGCGCGGCGGGCGAGATCGCCGAGATCCTCACCTTCCAGGACCAATAAACCACGCACCTGAACATTTGAATCTATGAAAGACCCCAAGCGGATCCTCGTAGGATGCCTCGCGGCCATCGCCATCCTGCTGGGCACGGGCGAGGCGCTCGCGCAGTCCGGGTTCGGCATCTCGCCCACCTCGGCGTTCCTCAAGAGGACCGGGAACGTGGTGACGATGCTCAACAGCTCGTGGCAGTTCGGCGATTCCAGCAACCGCATCGCGGCCGTCTACACGACGCTGCTCGACGCGACGACGCTTTCCCTGAGCGGCGCGGTCACGGGCGACCAGGTAGTGAACGGGAACCAGACGGTGTACGGCAGCGGCGGCGTGACGGCCCTCAGCTTCTACGCGACGACGACGGGCCAGGGCCTGCGCGTGGACGGGCGGTCCCTGCTCACGGGGATGGTGACGACGACGGCCGGGATCACGCCGCTCACGGCCGGCGGCGGGTCGGTGGGGAGCGCGGCCTACCCATTCTCCAGCGTCTACGCCACGGGGACGGCCATCTTCGGCGGCACGATGGCCATCAACAACGGGACGGCCGGGAACGACTGGGTGCAGATCGGCTACGAGCAGTCCCCGGCCAAGGTCGCCGGCGACACGAGCAGGTCATACGCCCCGCTCAACATCTACGCCTCTTCCACGGGCTTCCAGGACGCCTTCACCATGACGGCGGGCGGCAACGGGGTGGACGGCGCGTGCTTCTCCGCGAAGAACCTCAGCGGGACGCTGGGGCGGCAATGCCAGACATCCTCCCCGCTTTCCTACTGGATCATGGCGAGCGGCGGGATCGCGCTCCAGTCGGCCAACACGACGCCATACAACCCGACGACGGTCGACCTCATGATCCGCGACAACAAGATCGGCATCGGGACGGGCGTCTTCGTCGCGCCGAACACGAAGCTCGAGGTCGTGGGGCAATCGTCCTCGACGAGCATGAACATCGGCGGCGAATCGCTCCCCTCGAGCGTGAACTTCTCGGTGATCGGCCAGACGGTGACCTCGACCGTCCAGGTCGGCAACTCGACGAAGGCCACCTGCCTCGTCCTGGGCGACATCGACAAGGCGGGCGTGACCTATTGCACGGCGCTTAACGGCGTACTCACCTGCAGCATGAGCGCCTGCAACCCGTAAGCCTATGCCAACAAACGCGGAATCCCTCTCGCGGGCCATCCTCGCCTTCGCGGCGGTGGCCTTCGGGGGGGTCGTGGCGATCGGACGGTTCGGGACACCGAACATCAGGCTCTGCAACCCAAGCACGCTCGAATGCCGGAACCTCAGCGACGAGGAATATGCGGGCCTGAAGCTGGCCCTCGCGGACAAGATCGAGTCGGGCGAGGCGCTCACGTGGGAGGAATACAACCTCCTCGTGGCCACGCTGAACCGCGAGCTGCGCGTGGACGACCTCGAGATAACCAACGTGGACGGGGAGGAATCGATCCGGCAGGGCCTCATTAACAAGCTCCGTGAAGAGTAACCGAAAAAAAACTCAAAATTATGTCAATTCGTTACACAAAGGGGATCGCGGAGAAGGCCCTGGACGGCGACATCGTCGTCGTCGTCTCGGACGAGACCATCGACCGTTCCGGCGAGAGCCTCCCCATCAAGGGGTGGGACCTTACCAACTTCAACACCGCCCCGAGGATGTTCGTCGACCACGACTACCGCGTCGAGGCGCTCACGGGTATGTGGAAGAACGCCCGCGTCGAGGACGGCAAGCTCAAGATGACGCCCGTCTTCCACGGCCTGACGGAGGTTGCGCGCGTGAACGAGGAGCTGGTCAAGCAGGGGTTTTTGAATACCGTCTCGGTGGGGTACCTGCAGCGCAAGCGCGCGGACGGCTCCCTCCACCTCGAGCTGCTCGAGGTGAGCTGGGTCGGCGTGCCGTGCAACCCGAGCGCCCGCGTCGAGCGCCTGGCCGTGAAGGACATCGGGGCCGAAGACGCCAAGGCCGTCGAGGCGTTCGCGGAGGCGTTCGAGAGGGAGCTGAAGGCCCAGGAGGCCGCAGCGGCCCAGGACGCGCCGGAACCGTCCCCGGTGGCACCTGAGCCCGAGACGCCGCCTGCGGACGCGCCAGCGCCAGCCCAGGGGCCCGAGGAGCCGGCCGCGCCGGCCGAGGAGCCCGCCCCTGCGGAAGCCCCGACGGCAGCCGAACCGGCCAAGCCGGAGCCGGAAGGGGAGAAGGGCCTGATCGACGACACGCTCGAGGAGGCGCAGGAGCTGGCAATGAAGAAGTTCGCGGTGCTTGACCCGATGTTCACCGCCTGGTGGAGGTTCCTCGACGCGACGATGGTCGCGACCGTGCCGGTCGAAGCCATCCCGACGATGGTCGCCGAGCTGTGCGAGCAGCTCATCTCGATCGCGGGAGGCACCGCCGCCGCGCCAGCGCCGGAGGACGCGCTGCCCGCCGAGATGATGGGCCTCGGGATCATGCTCGAGCGGAAGGGCTTCGCCATGGGCAGGATCGGGGAAACGGAGGAAAAGGCGGGGCGCGTGTTGAGCGGCAAGAACCGTGGTATCATCCAGGCGTCGCTGGACGCCATGAGCGGAGCAACCTCCGCGATTGGTGAAGCCACCGCCGCCTTGACGGACCTGCTCGGCGCAAGCGAGCCGTCCCAGGGTGGCGCAAGCGGGAGCGATGACAACGAACCCGCGGATGAGAAGGCGTTCTCGAGCAAGTTCCGCAAGGATCTTGAGGAGATCGCCGCGCGCAAGCGCCTCATCAGGTTGATCGCAACTCAGTTAAGCGAGGGCCTGAGCAAGCTAAAAACCCCTCGAACCTAACCACGTTTTTTTGAAGTTCGTATGATTGACGAGAAGAAGCTGGTCTCCGAGGTCCGCAGCGCCATCGACGAGATCCTCCAGGACCGCCTGAAGACCATCGTCGGGAAGGAAGTCGCCGACGCGGTCCGCACCACGGTCGACAAGATGCACATGGAAAAGGCCGTCTGGGGCTATGACCGCTCTTTGCTGAGCGACGACCAGAAGTCGATGTTCGCCAAGGTCGTCCACGCCGCCGCCTTCGGCCGCAAGTCTAACGAGGAGCTGATCGTCGAATCCGACGACCGCGGCGGAATCCTGATCCCGCCGGACGTGGCCTCCGCCATCGTGCGCGTGGCCCGCACCGTCGGCCTCGCCATGTCCCAGGCGATGCCCTGGCCGATGAAGGGCGACAGCCTCACGGTCCCGGCCTACGTGGGATCCGTCCTTGAGGGCGAGTTCCTCGGCGTCAACGCCGCCGGAAGCCTGACCTCGATCAGCTTCGAACACGCCAACCTCTTCGTGAAGAAGTGGCAGCTCGCCTTCGCGCTCGGTAACGACCTCCTCGACGACGCCTCCGTCCAATTGGGCGAATGGCTCGTGAGCTTGGCCGCCGAGGCGCTGGCCAACATGGTCGACAAGCAGGTCTTCGCCGGCACGGGCAACCCGTTCGTCGGGATCCTGCAGCATGACGACGTGACCGCCGTGACCCTCGGGACCGGTAAGGACACGTTCGAAGAGTTCGACGTGATCGGCGACTCCTCGCTCGTGATGGGCTCCATGGAAGAGTCCCTCCTCGACGGGTCCGCGTTCTACTACCACCGCACCGTCTGGGCCAACCTCCGCGTGCAGAAGGACGACGCCGGTCAGTTCCTCCTCGGCGCTGGCCTCGGCACCGTCCCGGCACAGAGCTTCCTCTCCGCCGACCCGAAGTCCCTCGCCGGTCCGCGCCCGGTCGGCTACGTGCTGAACGCCCCGGTCTACACCTGCCGCCACCTCCCGGCCCTCAGCGCCTCCGCCGCGTCCACCAAGTTCGGCGTCTTCGGCAACCTGAAGTGCGTCGCCTACGGCGAGAAGGGGAACATGACGGTCGAGAAGTTCACCTCCGGCACGTTCGGAGGGAAGGAGATCGCCCTTGCCGACCAGCAGGCCCTCGTGATGAAGAAGCGCTTCGGTACGGCCATCACGCTCCCTGAAGGATTGCTCACGATCCAGACCCACTCGTAAGCCGTATGACCGAGCCTAAGCGCGAATACCGCGTCCTGCGGCCGATCAACGTCTACGGCGAGTACCAGCGTAAGGGCTCGGTCGTCCTCCTCACGGATGACGCCGCCCTGCAGGTGATCGACCGGATCGAGGCATTGGATCCGCAACCCGTCCCGGCCCCGGCCGAGGCGGGACTCGCCGAGGAGGCCCCGCAAGGGGCCCCTGCGGCGGGCGAGGCGGCTCCGGCCTCCCCGCAACCCGTCCCGGCCGCGCCGGCGGCGGGCGCGCAGGACGGCAAGAAGGATGACCTCGGTGACCTCTAAGCCATTTCGACAAACTATGAAGACCATCGCTCAAATGATTAAGCTGGTGCAGTCGCTCGTCCCTGCGGTCCGCACCACGACCACCTCCTCGGAAACCGTGGTCGACACCAAAGGCTTCAACAACGTCTGCTGGGAGATCCTGGCCGGCGCGCTGACGACCGGCGGCGGCACCCCGGAAACGTACGTCTGCCAAGTCTACGAGAACTCGGCGAACAGCACCTCCGGTGCCACGGCCATCTCGGGAGCCACCGCTTCCGTGACCGCCGCGAACCAAGTCAAGAAGATCCAGGTGAACGGCCTCGGGACCGGCTCGCGCTTGCGCTACCAGTTCCTCCGCATCACGATGGCCGGCTCCTCGCCTTCCATCGCCGGTGCCGCCTGCGCCATCCTCGGCCTCAAGAACTTCGGCCCCGCACAGGACGCCGACGCGACCGTCTAGGAAAAAGGGCCAGTGGCCCCGACCCCGCGTCGGGGCCATCCCCCTCATCCCTATATGGCAATCGTTGCACACGCCCTCACCACGGTAGCGCGGGTAAAAGCCCGCCTCGATCTCACGGAAACCACGTGGGACGCTTTGTTTGCCGAGATGATCAACGGCGCGACGGACGCGATCGAGGCCTTCGTCGGCAGGCGCTTCGCCACGGCCGCCTATACGAACGAGATCTACTCGCCGAGCCAGGGCCGGTCTTTCATATACCTGCGCCACTGGCCCGTGACGGCCATCTCGAGCGTCCAATACCGCGCCGGGACGCCCGACGTGCCGAACTGGACATCCCTCCTGCCGAGCGAATACGAGCTGAAGGAGGACGGCCGGCAGGGCACGCTGAGGCTCTATACGGCGATCCACGGCACGAACTCCCTCCGGATCACGTATACGGCCGGATACACGATCGGGTTCATTGCCGGAGACACGCAGCTGCCGTTCAGCGTCATCGACATCTGCGAGCGCATGGTGGTCCACCGCTTCAAGAAGCGCGCCGGGGAGGGCAAGACGAACGAGGTGGGCGCGGAATCGTCGGTCACGTGGATGCCCGACGAGATCCCCGCCGGCGACCAGAAGACGCTGCGCCAGTTCCAGCGCCCGATATTCTGCTGATATGGCCTACTCGATCACGATCCAGAACCTGCCCGCCCTACAGGCCAAGCTCGCCGACTTCCCCAAGATCGCCGAGCGCCACCTGCAGCGGGCGATCGACTCATCCGCGGCCGAGGTCCACAAGAACGCGACGCGGGCCAACGTCCCGTGGAAGACCGGGAACCTGGTCCAATCCTTCGGCGTAGTACGTGGCCGTCTGTATGCGTCCATTGCCCCAGGGCGCTCGACGCCGGCCAAATACGCGGTCTACGTGCATGAGGGGACGGGGCCGCACGTAATCGTGCCAAAGAGCCTGGGCTACAAGGGGCACAAGGGCGGGCTCAAGACCCCTTTCGGGGTCTTCAACAGGATCAACCACCCCGGCACCAAGGCGAACAAGTTCATTCCGCGCATCCTCGAGAGGGCCGAGACCAAGATCCAGGAACACTTCCGGACGGCCGGGGAGCGCATAACCGCAGAGATCGCCGACCTATGAGCTACGTAGCCATCCGCGCAGCGATAAAGACGAAGCTGGACGCGCTCGTCACCGCCGGCACGCTCGGCAAGGTGTTCAACGGGGAGCAGAACTCGCAGACCGTCGAGATCAGCGCCTTCCCGGCCGCCGAGCTGATGCGCGTGCAGACCGCCCCGGAAAACTTCACGAACCGCGAGGATATGCAGTGGTACGTCTTCCACGTAAACATCTACCAGCGGCTCGAGGAGACGAACCACGCGGCGGTCGAGGTCGCGCTTGACAGCGTACTCGATGCGGTCATGCAGAAGTTCCTCGACGACGTGAACCTGGGCGGCGTCCTGGACGGCCGGCTGCGGCCGGTCGAGAGCCAGACGACGGTCATCTCGTGGATGGGCCAGCCATGCAGGCGCGAGCAGATCGTCCTGCGCTGCCCCAAGATCAAGGCGATGCCCTAGGTGCTATACTCAGACCGTATATGCAAAAACACTCAAGCAACAAGGCGATCTTTCCGGGCGCGGCGCTCAACAAGGCCGCGGACCCCGAACTGGAGGACGACGACGGGATCCCGCAGGAGGGCCTGTACAGCTTCCCGTTCGCGGGGAGGGACGGGGTCGGGGTCATCTACATCGATGCGGCGACGCTCGAGGAAGCGGAGGAGATTTACAAACGGAATAACCCATAATTATGAAATACAGTGGTGACCTCGTGGAGATCGGTATCGGTAAGGAGAGCGCGCGCGGCACGGTCGTCGCGCCGACTTACGGCTGGAAGTGGACGGGCCTTTCCGTCGTTGACAAGACGATCATGTCCCAGGACGGCGGCCGGCGCGGCCGGCTGGAGGACACGCTCAACAGCTACGTGGCCGGGACCTACGCCGAAGGCGACCTCGAGGGCCCGGTGCGCGACCAGCTCGTCGGCCTCGTCCTCCTCGCCCTCATGGGGCAGGCTGCGGATTCGACGGTCGAATCCGGCGTGTATGACCACGTCTACACGGTCTCCCAGAGCAACAACCACCCGTCGATCACGATCAACAAGCGCGAGCCGAACGCGGCCTTTGACCACGCCCTCGCCATGATCGACGGCTTCGAGCTGACCTGCGTCCCTGAGGAGATCAATATGTTCAAGGCGAGCTTCCGCTCCAAGGCGCGCGCCGCCACGGCTGCCACGGTCGGAACGTTCACCGTGACCGTCGCGACGCCGGGCGTCTTCACGCTCGCGAGCCACGGCCTCAAGACCGGCGACGTGGTGACCCTCGCGACGAGCGGGGCGCTGCCGACCGGCCTCGCCGTCGCCACGCAGTACTACGTGATCCGCATCGACGCCGACACTTTCAACCTCGCGACCTCCCTCGCGAACGCCCTGGCCAACACGCGCATCGGGACGAGCGGCAGCCAGTCCGGGACGCACACGCTCTCCCTGGTCTTCCGCTACAGCCAGTACGCGACCTCCGAGAACATCTTCATCGGCGGGAAGCACACGTCGCTCAAGCTCGCCTCGACCCAATCCGGCCTGAGCGGAGCCTCCGCGATCAACGTCCGGAGCGCCAAGCTGAACGTGAAGAAGAACGTGGAGGACGACCGCACGATCGGCAACCTGGCCCCCGTCGACATCGTCAACCGCCTTTTCGAGGTCGAGCTGGAGGTCGAGGTCGTGGTCACAGACAGCACCCATTTCACCACCCTCCTCGCCGGAACTTCGCAAGCCGTCCGGCTTGACATGAACAATACGGACGTGACGATCGGAGCCACGTCCAACCCACGCCTCTACATCGACCTCTACAAGGCCAACCTGCAGGAGGCTACGCCGAAGTACGAACGCGGAGGCCTCACGATGCAGACGCTCCAGTTCAAGGCCCACTTTTCCGAGACTGACGCCGCGATGATCGCCGTGACGCTCCGCAACACGGTCGCCAGCTACTAACCCCCGTATGGAAACAGCGCTCCACGTCGTCCAGTGGCTCCTGACGATCGTTTCCGGTGCCGGGTTCACCTACCTGGTCACCAATTGGGCCAAGATCAGCCCCCTGATCCCGATCAGCGAGGGGCAGAAGGCGAAGGTCCGCACCTTCGCCGCCAGCGCCGCCGCCGTTGCCTCGGTTATCCTCGCCCTCGTCAATCCGGACATCCGCCCGGACGACCCGCAGGGCCTGGCCGTCGGCCTGCTCACGTTCGCCGCGAGCTGGCTGGGGGCCCACGAGATCAACAAGGCCGTCAAATAGCATCGCCATATGACGGAAGGCCACAAGCGTCCGGACGACCACGACCTGCTCATCGAGCTGAACACCAAGTTTTCGTCGATCGAAACGTCGCAGGACCGTATGTGGCGCGAGACGAGCGACAAGCTGTCGCGAATCCTCCTGCAAATGGACGAGAAGGCGGACAAGCAGACGGTCAAGTTCGTAGAGCAGCGGGTCGAGAAGCTCGAGGAGCGGATGGCCGCCACAGAGGCGGATCGCATTCGCGACAGCGTCCGCCGCGAGACGGTCGTGAGCTTCGGCAACATCGGCATCAAGACTTGGGGGGTCATCGCCGGGATCCTCGCCCTGCTCATGGGATTCTGGGAGGCGGTCAGGGGATAGGGCGTTATCCACAGGATCGGAATATTGCGACACCACGCGAAAAACGATACCATGCGATGGTCGGTCGGTTTACGCATTCGGGATAAATCATTTCAACGCAACAGACTATGTTCGAAGCATTCATGAAACAGCTGCAGGACGACGGGAGCGGGCAATTCTCCGTGGTCCGCATCGCCGCGGAGACCGAGGAGGGCCTCAAGGTCAAGCGCGACATCTACCTCGGCGACTCGTTCCAGGACGCGACCGAGGCGGAATACCGCAGCCAGTTCGCCGCACGCACGGCCCCCATCGAATCCGAAGCCGACAAGGCGCTCGGGGAAGAGAAGGCCGTAGAAGCGCCTGAGGACGCCACGAGCGAGCCGCAGGCCCCGGAAGCCCAAGGCACGCCAGAAGCCGCGCCTGAGGCAAGCCCAGAGGCTCCAGCGCCATCTGAGGAGGCAGCCCCGGTCCCGGAACCGGAATCGTAAGGATGAACCGGAAAGGGCTAGCCGCAGAGATCTCGAAGCGCGTGGGCATCAGCAGGAACAAGGCTGAGCGCGCGCTTCTTTCTATGGCCGACATCATCGGCGACCAGGTCAGCTCCGGGATGGAGGTACGGATCGTCGGGTTCGGGAAGTTCTACCTCGCCAGGCGAAAGCCACGCAGGGCGGTGAACCCCCGGAACACGGCGGAGGTCTGCGCGATTGGCGCGACGAGCGGGGTGCGTTTTAAGCCTGGGCTCCCGCTCAAGCGCAAGGTAAGGCAGGCTCAATAAAAAGAACCTTATGACCACGAGACTCATCTGGCCCCTCCGCAGGGTCCACATCACGCAGCGCTTCGGCGGGAACCGCGCGATGTACGCGATCTACGGGCTCAAGGGGCACAACGGGATCGACTTCCGGACGCGCTTCATGCTGCCGGAATACAAGACCCCGAACGGGCATATGCACGTCTTCCCGATGGCTGCCGGGCGCGTGAGCGAGGTCGGGGACCAGGACATCCACCGGCCGGGGAAGCCGTCGGAAGGCATCGGTTACGGCAAGTTCGTCCGCATCGAGCATCCGGACGGCTCGCAGAGCGTGTACGGCCACCTGAAGAGCCAATACGTGAAGCGCGGGCAATGGGTCGAGACGGGCGCGATCATCGGCCTGACCGACAACACGGGCCACTCGACGGGCTCCCACCTGCACGTGGGGTACCGGCCGCCCAACTGGCAGGAGCTTTACGGCAACGGGTACAAGGGATACGTCGACTTTGAATCATTCCTAACAAAACGAACATGAGCGAAGAGATCGCGGGAGGGGCACAGGCCCCACAGCCGGACATGAGCGCGCCAGCGACGACCGGGATGGAATCGAACATCCGGCACACCATTGAGGGGCGGCTCGTCGACACGATGAGTACGCCGCTCGGGAAGGAGCTGACGATCAAGGCCTACCTGAACGTGATCGAGCGCCGGGCGATCCGCCGGGCGTACTCGACGAACGTCCACTCCGTGACGGACGGCGACGGCAACTCCAAGTTTGAGATCATCGAGGGGCGCGACGTGGTTTCCGAATCCGAGGACGCCCTCATCCGCGCGGCGGTCGTCTCATACGACAACAGCACCGAGGGCATCCTCGAGCGCTTGCTGCAGGCGGACTCGCGGGAACACAAGTTCGTCCTCGAGCGCTGTAACGAGATCGGGAAAGACCCAAAATAGCGTGGGCGTCCGAAGCGTGGGGACGCCTGTTCCGTGGGTTCAGGGTCAAGGCAAACGAACCCATGCTCGCCGTTTTGGTTTGCGAGCGCTTCGGCTGGACGTATGAGGAATACCTCCGGCAACCGGACTGGTTCCTAGGCCTCATTTCCGACAAGATGGAGGCCGAGAGCCTCTTCGCCAACAAGGGCGGGCCGAGGCCGTGAGTGTGCTACACTGCCGCATATGACAGACGCCCAACTGACAGTCGTCCTCCAGGCGAAGGACGAGGCGACCGCCGCCATCAACAAGCTGAACGGCGCGCTTGGGGAAACCCAGGCAAGCACCAAGAAGAGCGCGAGCGGCTTCGGCCAGATGGCCGGAGCTTTTGCGGTTGGGGGCATCGCCGCGCAGGCGGCCGGGGCCGCGTTCTCTTTCGTCAAGGACAGCCTGGGGGGCTGCATCGCGGCCGCGCAGGAGGCCGAGCTTGGCCAGGCCCAGCTCACGGCCGTCCTCGCGTCCACGGGGATGCAGGCGGGCGTCACGGCCAACATGGCGAACGAGCTGGCCTCGAGCCTCTCGCGGACGACGACCTTCTCGGACGACCAGATCCTCTCGGCGGAAAACCTCGCGCTCACCTACACGATGCTTAGCAGCGAGGTCTTCCCGGACGTGATCAAGACGGCGACCGATATGTCCACGGCCCTGGGCCAGGACCTGCGCTCCAGCACCGACCTGCTCGGCAAGGCGCTCCAGAACCCGATCGAGGGGACCGCTCGCCTTACCAAGATCGGCGTCAACTTCACGGACGCCCAGAAGAACCAGATCAAGACGATGCAGGAGGCCGGGAACGTGATGGGGGCCCAGAAGGTCATCCTCGGCGAGCTGTCGACCGAATACGGGGGGAGCGCGACCGCGGCCGCCGACACGTATACGGGCCGCATGGAGCAGCTGAAGAACTCGATGGGCGAGATCCAGGAAAACATCGGCAAGGCCCTCCTCCCGGCCATGAAGCCGCTGATCGAGCTGTTCCTGGGGCAGGCCAACGCCGCGCAGGACGCGAGCGCCAAGACCAGCGGCCTCGCCAAGTTCCTCTACGGCCTCGCCTCGGTGATCAAGGGGGTCATCCTGGTGGTGATCGGCATCATCAAGACCGTCGCGGGCTTCGGGGTCCAGCTGGCCCAGACGGCGACGGTCGTCGGCGCGTTCGCGAAGGACGTGCTTTTGGCGTTCGTGGCCATCAAGAACGCGGCAAAGAACATCTTCGCCGGCATCGGCCAGGCGGCCGCCGGCAACTTTGCGGCGGCGAAAGAGGAGTTCGACAAGGCGTTCGACATTTCGATAACGCTGGAAAACACGAAGGCGGCCCTGGGCAGCTTCCAGGGGACGATCGATTCGCTCACGGCCGGGGCGTCGGCCTCCTTCGCCGAGGCCGGGGCGGCCTTTAACGAGGCGTTCGTGCAGAAGGGCTTCGTGCCCGTCTCGGACGCGATAGACGCCACGAAGCGCAAGGCCGCGGGCGGTTTGGGCGACATCGGCGAGAAGGCCAAGAAGACGGCCGAGGAGATCGGGAACGTCACGAAAAAGGTAAACGAGCTGGCGGCGAACGTGGGTGAGAAGCTGGCCGACATCGTGAAGACGTATACCCAGAGGAGCGCGGAGCTTCTCTCGGCCCACAAGGACCGCCTGGCCGAGATAAACGGCGACATCGCGAAGGAGACCGCCGAGTTTGATAAGCAGACGCTCGAGGGCAAGAAAGGCTACCAGGAGGAGGTCATCGGGCTCTTCATCGACCAGCAGAACAAGCTGAAGGAGCTGCAGGACGAGCAGGCCGCCATCCAAAAGGAGATGAAGGACCCCAACCTGGATCCCGAGGACCGGAAGAAGAACGAGGAGAAGCTGAGCAAGGTCGAGGCCGACCTCAAGACACAGGCGACGTTGATGAAGCAGTACCAAAATGAGTTTTCAAACATCGAGCAGCTGGCGGCCGACGAGCGTTCCAAGACGGAGCTTGACAAGGCCAAGGCCCGCTTCCTCAACGAGACGACGGAACGGCAGGCCGAGCATGACGCGAAGATAAAGGACCTGCAGCAGAAGACCATCCAGGAGCTGGTCGAATACCAGAAGGCGAAGGACGAGATCGTGGCCGACACGGTCGACAAGTACGAAAAGCTGGCGGCCGAAACCTCGAAGGGCTGGCAGAAGATCATCGACGACACCAAGCTGAAGGTCGCCGAGATGAAGGCGCTCGAGCAGCAGGTCCAGGCCATCAAGGCATCGATCGAGGCCGCGCGCGCCAGCATCGGGGCCGCAGGCGGCGGGGGAGGGGCGGTAGGCGCACGCGCGGACGGCGGCCCGGTCACGGTCGGGGAGCCCTACATCGTGGGCGAGCGTGGCCCGGAGATGTTCATCCCGGCCCGGAGCGGCACGATCGTGCCGAACGAGGCCCTGGGAGGCTCCAGGCCGATCAGCGTCTCGGTCATGGAAGGCGCGACGGTCAACGTGTCCGGACAGGCCGACGAGCGCCGGCTGGCGCAGACCATCGCCTCGACCATCGCGCGCGCCCTTCAATCACAGCGTAACGGCCTGGCAACGGCCTTCTAGTATGGCCCGATTCGACACAGCAAGGTTCGACGAGGCGCTATTCGACGCGGAGATCGCCTCCGGGCCGGTCCCCGCCGACACCTCGCGGCTCAAGATCGGGGACTACGTCCTCGACGGCACCGGGACCGCATCGATCGTGGGAAAGTTCACATATTCCGCGCCGCAGCTTGACGTGGGGATCCGCGGCTACCCGCGCGCGGACGGCGGCTACGTGGAGTCGATGCAGTTCCGGCAGACCCGCCTGCTCCTGCGCGGCTCGCTCCGGATGTCAAGCGCGGACCTCCTCGAGCAGGAGATGGACATGATGCGGAAGGCGTTCGCCCGCGAGACGCTGCTCATGGCCTACTGGGCCGGGGAGCGCAGGTTCTGGGAGGTGGTACCAACCGGGATCGCCACGCTCTTCGACGAGCGGGAGGGCCACCACATCACGTGGACGCCATGGCAGATCGAGCTGCTCTGCACCCACCCGTTCGCCCGGTCCGCCGGGCGCGAGACGTTCGCGGGCACGCCCGCCACGGCCGCAAGCACCGTCTACGAGGTCACGAACAACGGGACCGCGCCATCCGAGTCGATCATTGACCTGGTCCTCACGACGGCCGGCACGCTCCAGAAGTTCTCCTGGACGAACGCGACGACGGGCGAATCGATCACGATAGACAACGGTGCCCCGTTCTCGAACGGGGACTCGATCACGATAAACGCGGAGGCCAAGACGGTACTCAAGAACGGCACGGCGATCGATTACGTGGGCCTCCTGCCGCGCATGGACCCAGGCACCAACTCATGCACGCTCGCGGCCATCACCGGGGGAGGGCAGACGATGACCGTCAACGAGCGCCATTACCGCAGGTTTTACTAGAAAAACTATGAAAATACTCCACACCGTCGACCGCGCCTCGGCCCAGCTCGACAGCCAGCTCCTCTCCTCGACGACGACGGGGAGCTTCACGCTGAGCAACCTCTCCGTCCTGGGCAGCCAGGACTGGGACAGCCCGTCCGGGGAGCAGGCGATCCTTTCGATCAACAACGAGCAGATCCTCTGCACCCTGGCGGAAAGCGCGGGCACGCTCACGGCCACGATCGTCTCGCGCGGCTACAACGGCACCAGCGCCGCGACCCACGCCGCCAACGATTACGCCTACGTCCGCATGACCTCGGCCCACTACGAGCTGCTGAAGGACGAGGTCGCGAAACACGTCACGGGCCTGATCGGGTACGACGGGACGACGCCGACGGTCTCCTCGGCGACGGTCCTCAGCATCGCGTCTTCCGACGAGACGGCCAAGTTCACGGCAGGGCGCGTCGTCCTCGTCAAGATCTCCGGCACGTGGCACCGCTGCGTGGTCCGGTCTTCCAGCTTCTCGACGAACACGACGGTAAACGTGACGAGCGACACGCTGCCGAGCAGCGGCACGATCACGGACATCGGGTTCGAGATGCGCCAATCCGTGAACCAGCCGGTGGACTTCCAGCTGGTGAAGGAGGCGGCCGCCATCCCGGCGTCGAACCCGCCGTCCGGATACATCTGGCTCTTTGCCAAGGCCAAGGGCTGGTTCGCCATGGACAGCGACGGGAAGGTGCGCTTCATGAACGTCGTCCGGACGACGGCCTCCTCCTCGGGCGGCGCGCTCGCGCTCAACTGGGCCGTGGCCAATTTCTATGACGTTACGCTCACGGAAAACATCACGGGCGTGACCCATTCCGGCGGCGTGGAGGGCGAGCAGTACACGCTCCGGATCAAGCAGCACGCCTCGGCGGCGAAGACCGTCGCGCTCGGCACCGCCGGCGGGACCCGCTTCTGCAACGACCAGACCACATACGCGGTCACGGCCGACGTGGGGTCCTACGACGTGCTTGAGTTCGTCTATAACGCCACGGACACCAAATATGACCTTTACCGGGCGCGTAAGGGCTTCCAGGCCTCCCCAGTGGCCACCTCGGTGCCGGACTACCAACCGTACGGGAACAGCGCGGACGGGGCGTTCGCCTCTTCCTCGGGCGTGACCACGTGGAACACGGCCGGGAAGACGGTCTACCAATTCTCCAGCTTCTCGCTCACGGGCACGGGGAGCCTCACGATCGGCTCGAACCTTTACGCGAAACCGATCTTCGTCTACGTGAACGGCGACCTCACCGTGACCAGCTCCGCGACGCCCGCGATCAATTTCGTGGGGGTGGGCGGTGCCGGCAACACCTCGCCGGGCGCGGGAGGCGCGGCATCCGGAAGCCCGCTCACGGGCGCGGCGGGCGGGACGGGCACGCCGACGCAATACCGGGTGTTCGCCACGGGCGGGGGTGGGGGCGGCGGTGCCGCGACCGGTGCCAAGGGCGGCGGCGGGGGCGGCGGGGGCGGGGGCGTGGGTAACGCCGGGCTCGTCGGGACCGTCGGCGCAGGCTCGGGAGGTGCCGCGGGTGCCGCGAGCGTGGGCGAGGTCTGGGACACCGACCAGCTGCTCCACTTCTTCCAGGCGCGTCCCGGCATCGGTGCCGGCGGCGGGTCGGGCGGGGGCGGCTCGAACAACACCGGAGGCGCGACGGGTGCCGGCGGCAACGGCGGCAACGGCGGGCGAGGCGGCGGCGCGATCTATTTCATCGTCCGCGGCAACATCAACATCACCGGCGTGTTCGACGTTTCCGGAGCGGCCGGATCCAACGGCCAGAGCATCGTCGGGACCGATCCGGGCGGCGGTGGCGGCGGTGGCGGCGGTGGCGGGGGCGGGACCATCGGCATTTTCTACGGCGGATCCGTCACGGCGAACACGGCCACGTTCACGGTCGCCGGCGGTGCCGGCGGGACCGGGGGCACCTCGTCCGTCAACAGCGGTGGCGCTGGCGGTGCCGGCGGCGCTGGGCAGTCCATCGTCCGGCCGATCTACATTGCCGAGCTTTAGCCTATGACGAAGGCTGCCCGCTTCCTCGCGAAGGTATACGACAAGACGGGGGCGACGCTGAAGAAGGTCATCGATTCGGAAATGATGATCGAGCTGCCGAGGATCAGCCGCGAGGCGTCCAAGGCGACATCGGACATCACGCTCACGCTGGCGCTCCCATGGGACGACTTCGGGTACGGGACCGAGATCGCCGAGTTCTTCCTCGTGAAGCTCTACGCGATAAACGAGGCCCACCCTTCCGGATACCTCGTTTACCAGGGCTTCATAACGGAGATATCCGGGATGCTCTCGCGGGACACGAGCCACATCGAGCTGCGCCTGTTCCCGCTCGAATCGATCCTCGGTAACGCGTTCTGGAAGAGCGGGTCCGGCCAGTCGCTCGCGGATTACACCGTGGCCTACGGCGGCGCGGACATCGACCAGATCCTTTCCGAGGCCGTGACAAACGTGAATACGCTCTACGGAACGTCCTACCTCACGAGCGACCTGGGGAACCCCGGCCTCTCGATCGCAGTCGACTTCGTCGAGCAGACCCACCTGCAGGCGATCGAGCGGGCCGCAAAGTTCCTGGACGCGACCTGGTACTGGCGCGTCAAGCCGGACGGCACGCTGCAGCTGAGGCAATACGCCGACGCGACGGCTGACCACCGGCTCATCCTCGGGACGCACATCGAGAGCCTGGACGTGACGCGCACGCTCCTCGACATGAGGAACGGCGTCCGCGTCGAATACACGGGCCCGGCCTACGCCTTCTCGAGCGATTCCGCCTCCGAGACGGCCTACGGCAAGCGGCAGAAGAAGATCGCGGACGGCAGCATCCAGGACGGCACCTCCGCGACGGCCCTCGGGGACGGGGAGGTCGCCCGCCTGAAGGACGTGAAGATCCAGACCCAGGTCGTCGTAAACGCCCAATACGACCTCGAAAGCATCCTTCCGGGCGACACCTGCCGGATCGTGAACGTGCCGGACACCGCGAGCCAGATGGTCTCGGGCGTGTTCCGGATCCTACGGACGGAATACGACGGGACGACGATGTCCCTCCACCTGTCCGAGATCGCGCGCAACTTCGGCGTCGAGTTCGCGCGGGCCATCGAATAGGGCGCGTGTGCTATACTCGCAACCAACTAACCTAACCACAAAACTATGGACACAAGACCATACCCCCGCCGGACAATCGACTCGATCACGGCCGCGCTCGCTGGTGGCTTCGGCGTCATCGCGACACTCGTCATCGGCGCTCTCGTCGGCAACTCCGGCCAGTTCTACTCGCTGACGGCCGGATCCTTCAACGCCACCAGCACGGCCATGGTCGCGAGCATGACCGCCAGTTCCACGGCTGTCGGCACGAGCGGCACGCGCAAGACGGGCGAATGGGCCACGACGGTCACGGTCGACCCGCAGAGTATCGGGCCGGGCCAGACGACCACGACGGCCTTCACGCTGACCGGGATCGCCGCCGGCGACTACTGCACGGCCGTCGGCATCGCCGGCGACCTCAGCATGGTGACCTCGACCGCCCGCCTGAGCGTCCAGGCCGCGACGAACGGGGGGAACATCGGCTACTACAATTCGACAAGCACGGCCGCATACGACGCCGCGTCGTCGGTCATCGGGGTGCGCTGCCAGCGTTTCCAATAAGGAGACAATAAAACACCGGGATTCCCGGTGTTTTTTATTTACCCTCGTGATTGGAAAATGATTAGGATGCCTGCGGCCGGTTCGTCCAGGGGAGGTACTCGCCGCGCTTCGTCGTGAAGGCCCCGGTGAGGATCAGGACGAGGTCGACGAGGACCCCGAGGCCGAAGAGGCCGAAGGTGAAGAGCCAGAGGAGCCCGGTCCCGACCTTGCCTACGTAGAAGCGGTGGCCTCCGAAGACCCCGACGAGTAACCAGAGGATGAGTGCGGTGGTGCGTGTTTTTTGCGTCATATTGCAAAGAACGATAGCATGGTGTATGCTGACTGGCAAGAGGTCGCCAGCTTAACCGATCCTTCCACCAACTCATCCCCCGCGAACGTGAAGATTCCCACGATCGCGCGCCGAGCCGGTATTGTTGAGCCTATAGAGGCCGTCTTGTGCCCCGCCTGCCCGTAAATGGGGAAAGCGGGGGGAATCCACGAGGCGGCCTTTGTCGATCCTTCTCCCTATGGCCTCAACCAAAGCCGCATCGGGCTTCATCCGGGTTCCCAGCGACCTCCTCGAGGCGCTGTGTTTGGTCGATATGCCGGACTCCGCCCGGCGTGTTTTTTTATGCGTCCTGCGGAAGACGGTCGGCTTCGGCAAGGCCGAGGACTGGATCTCGGTGAGCCAATACGTCGCCATGACCGGCCTCAACGAGAGGCGCGTCTGGGAGGCGCTCGCGTGGCTCAAGGCGGAACGCATGATAACCCGCTCGAAAAAGACCCGGATGACGGGCGTTTCCACGGACGTTTCCAAGTGGAAAAGTTATGCACACCTGCGGAAATCCGCAGGGTGCGGAAATCCGCAGTCAGACCCTGCGGAAATCCGCAGTAATACCCTGCGGAAATCCGCAGGTACAATAGATACTCTTACAATAGATACTTTTACAATAGAGGCGGGAGGCAAAAAAAAGGCTGTGGAAAACCCAGCGGGGAGCGGGAGGAAGAGGCCCTACATCGAGGGGGACCCCGCCTTCCAGGACCCGGTGACGCAACGCTGGCGCGTGAGGATCCATACGGGCGAATACGTCGATTACGTGGGGAAAGCGAAGCCGGAGTGGCGCTGACCGGCCCACGGGAACACGAAAGAGCCCCAATGATTGCAAGGGCTTGACAGGCGACCACTCGCCTGATAAATTGGAGGAACAAAGGACGAGACGGCAAAGGCGCGAAGGAACGGGCGGCCCCGGCTGCCCCACTCCACGGGCCTAACACTAAAAGAAACCGGCGGGGTGACGCGAGGATCCCCGCCGGGCGGCTAACCCAGGATAACCCCAAACCACATGACCATCGAAGTGAAACGCGACGAGCTGAACAAGATCCTGACCGCGCTTGCGGAATACGGATCCGACCGGCCGATGCCGGCCAAGGCCGCGATCGCGAGCCTCATCGGCAAGCTGGCGAGCCAGATCGAGGAGCAGGAATACTAACGCAGGATAACCCGACGAACCCATATGAAAAGCAAGCACGACATCAGCACGCTCCAAGTCGCTGCCCGCCTCGCGGCCAAGGCGCACGCGGCGAAAGGCGACTATCTGGAAGCGGCGGTCATGGTCCGGGCAGCCGAGATCATCACCGAACGTGGCGCGCTCGATACGGAACCTAATATCGCGAAAGGCGATACGTACAGCGAGGTGTTTGCGGTGAACATCCTTCAGGGCGCGATCAGAAGCGCCATCGAGGACGTTGCTGCCAGCACCGACGATCTGAGCAGCGCCCTCCTTACGGAAGAGGCCTACGACCTAGGCACCTAAGCGGGGCGAGCCGGAATAACGCACCTTTTTTCAAAAACCATATGCCAAGCAGGAGCGAGATGGCCGCCAGGCTGAAGAAACGGGCCCACGAGTACGCCTCGCGGGGCATCGACATCGACTCAAGCCTCTTCCGCATGACCATGCAGGAGCTGACCAAGGGCCTCACCCCCGAGGATTGCGACCGCCAGATGGGCGAGGAGGAGGCCCAGGCGGTGATGGACGCGGCGGTGGGGGCGATGAAGCAGAAGGTCTCCACGGTCGTCCTGGAGCCTTTCCGGATCATGCTATGAGCCGCGACTATGAACACTACACGCGCAACCGTTGGAACGTCACGAGACGCAGGCAAAGGGCGCTCGCCTTCGTCGCGCTCGCCGCGGCGGCCTTCTCCGCATGGGGGATCGTCCGTGGGGATGCCCCTCACCAGGGAACACCTCGAGTGGATCAAGCTCTTCACCATCAACGGCCAGACCAGACTCCCGGAAGGCTCCAGGGGCCGCGCTGTGGCGATCGAGATCGTCAGGATGATAGACGGGACCTGCAAGGCCCCATGAGCGCAGCCACGGGCAGCGTGTGGCCCCAGGCGAGGGCCCACGCCCCAGGCGGACGGTAGCGAAACGGGTCCCCAAAGGATCACTCCCCAGGATTGACAGGCGGCCACTTGCCTGATACGATGGGCGCATGGCCCGGAATAACGGGCTGCTAAATCAAAAAGAAACCGCGCGCGGGCCTTCGTAGGGCGAGCCGCGCGCGATACCGATATGAGACATTATGAGTACCCCAGAGAAGAAAATCAAGACGCACCGGGAGATCTGCTCCTCCGGCGGGAAGGCGACGGTCCAGCGCCTCGGCACGGAGCATATGCGCCAGATCGGCCTCAAGGGCGGCCAGGCGCGCTTCAAGAAGGTCGGCAAGAAGGGTATGTCCAAGATGCGGAAATCCGCGGGCAAGAAATCAAGCTCCTAACCGCGCCAGGCCTTCGGGCCGCGTAACCGTGCCGATATGCAACCAGAACTACGTAGGGCAGAGCGCCGGAAGGCCAAGCTGCGGATCGGGGTCTTCGGGCCGTCCGGATCCGGCAAGAGCATGAGCGCCCTCAAGATCGCCCACGGGATCGCGGCATGGGAGAAGGTCTGCGTCATCGACACCGAGAACGGCTCGGCCGACCTGTACAGCCACATGGGCCCGTACAACGTCATCACGATCACGCCGCCATACGAGCCGGAAAAGTACGTCGACGCGATCCGCGCGGCGGAACGCGCCGGGATGGAGGTCATCATCGTCGACAGCATCACCCACGAGTGGCAGGGGACGGGCGGGATGCTCGAGATCGCGGACTCCCTGCTCCCATCGATCCGGGACGGGCGGCTCATCTGGACGAAGATCACCCCGCGCCACAACCGATTCATCGACGCGCTCCTGCAGTCCCCGGCCCACACGATCAGCTGCGGCCGGTCCAAGCAGGACATCATCATGACCGAGACCGAGCGCAACGGCCGCAAGACCCAGGTTCCCGAGAAGGTTGGCCTCAAGGCGATCACCCGCGAGGGCTTCGACTACGAGATGACCGTCTCCTTCGACCTTTCGATAAACCATTACGCCACCTGCACGAAGGACCGCACGATGGGCCAGGACCGCAAGGCCCTCTTCCAGGACCGCTCCCCGCGCATCCTCGACGAGAAGGTGGGGCAGACGCTGCGGGAATGGTCCGAGGAGGGCGTCGCCGACCCGGCCACGCTCAAGCGCGAGATCGTCGGGCAGCTGGAGCGCCTCGGCCTCTTCCTCCCGGCCGACCTGGCCGACAAGACCGCCTTCATCCGCGAGGCCATCTCCAAGCTGACGGGCCTTTCCTCCGAAGATCCGGCGCGGTTCGAGGCCATCCTGGTCGCGCTCAAGGTCACGACACCGGAGCGGGCGCAAGAGGTCATGTTCCCCAAGCCACCGGAGGTCGAGACGCCGCCGGCCGCAACGCAGCCGGAACCGCCGCGCGCCGAGCCGCCGGCCCCGGAACCGCAACCCACGGCCCCTCCGGAGCCGACCATCGAGGACCTGAACACCATGGACCGCCTCATGGAGGATGCCAACAAGTGCCGGACGGCCGACGAGGCCCAGGCCATGATCCACTTCCTGATCCAATCGGGGGTGCAGCCGACGCACATCCACGTCCTACGGGGCATCTTCACCTCACGCGGCCTGCTGAAGGCCTGAGCGGATATGCCGATCACATACGAGCGCCTCCTCGACGAGGCGTCCAGGAAGCTGGAGGAGATACGGGAACAGGCGCGCGCGTCCCTCGACTCGGGGGACGCGGCGCGGACGGCGCTGCTCAGCTCGAAATACTTCGAGCTAGTCGAACGCATGAGATTCATTAGCGAAAACCCCCACATTTATGAGCATGAGCAACCAGGACGGTAACCGGACGCCCCTCACCCTCGAGACGATCGCATCGATGCGGGCGGGCCTCGAGGAGATCCGCAAGATGGCCACGCCCGGATCCGGATCGTTCGACATGGGGAGGCTGACCGAGGTCTCGAACAGCTTCCGGGACTTCCTCCCGCAACTGCTCGACATCGCGGAGGCCCGCCTCGGCCGCCTCCCCCCTTGCCGCATAGTCCAGATCGTCGAGAGCATGAACAACATCCACGGCCTCGACGACCGGGGGAACGTCTGGTTCATGCTGAAGGACGCGGACGACAAGCGGCATTGGACCCTGCTCCTCCCGAACAGCCGGGCGAGGGACCTCGAGGCGATCCCCTATCCGGGCGACGACCTGTAGCCCGGCCCGATATGCTCCCGCCCGAGATCACGAGGGAACGCGCCGGCGAGCTGATCCGCGCCCAGTACGGCAGGCCCATGGCCACGGTCGCCATGGCATACGCCGGCCGCTGGTGGGACGTGCGCGGCATGAGCAAGGCCGAGGTTGACCAGGCGATCCTCGAGATAACGGGGCTTGCCGCGGCCGAGCTGGAACGGAAACATATCGACATCAGCCTATAACTCAACATAATCCGCACCTTATGGAATGCCACCACAGCGACGGCACGTGGCCCGTCAAGAAGCTCCCCGTCAAGCGATGGGAGGGCCATACGGACCCGCCGGACAGCGAGGGAGGTTACCCCTGGAGGCCGTTCGCGGTCTACAACGGGGACATTTATTACCGCAGGTTCGAGCCGTGCCGGGAGTGCCGCGAGGCGGTCGTCAGGGTCGATCCGCTCCGGGTCGTCCCGAACCGCGGCGGGACGGCGGTCTCGGTCGCCAAGCGCTAGCCTTTTTCATGAGATATGAACATCAAGATCACCCTCGCCGACATGAACGACGAGACCGGGACGGTCTTCAAGAGCGCCTGGGCCGAAGGGAGCCCGCAGGTGCAGGTGATGATCGGTCCGAAGGACATGGAAGCCCAGCCGTTCCTCCTCACGCTTGACGCCCTGGACCTCCGCTTCATCGCCGAGAAGTTCCGGCAGATGGCCGACAAGGCCGAGACCTGGGCCACGCTCGACGCCGACCAGGAGCGCATCGCCAGCCTCAACAGGATCAGGCGGCGGTTCGTCCGCAAGACATGATATGCACCCCGACATCACCCAGAAGCTGGAACGGATCGTCGAGCTGCGGAACGTCCTCGTCGAGGCCGAGCGCGAGCTGCGCTCCCTCCTCGGGGAGGCGGACCCGGAAGGGACCGCGCCCCAGTGCCGCCACCGCGGCCACCGGCGCGTAGTCTACGACCGTCGGATAGACGAGTACGTCCTCGAGGCGGTCACGGCCGCCGGGGGCACCATCGGCCGCGACTCGCTCCATTCCGCCGTGAGCGGGCTCGCGGGGGCCACCACGCTCCGCCGGACCGTCATGAACGCCGTCTCCAAGCTCATCCGCAAGGGGGCGCTCGAGAACGCCCCCGACAACGCCGTGCGCTCGAGGCAGGCCCATGGCCAGACCTCGCTCACGGACCTGATCACCCAACCGGCCCCAGCGCCGGAAACGCAGGACACCATATGAAATACCCAGACAAGTACGCGATCTACGACCTCGAGACCACCGGGCTCGACCCGCGCGAGGACGAGGCCGTCGAGATCGGCGCGATGATGGTCGTCGACGGCAAGGTCGCCGCCGCCCGGACCTGGATCCTCAAGCCGAGCGTCCCGATCCCGAAGGAGGCCTCCGACATCCACGGCATCACGCCGGAGATGGTGGGCGAGCTGGGGGCGGACCGGCACGAGTGCTGGGAGGAGTTCGTCGACTTCGTCGGCCTCAATGCGATGCATTCGCCCTGGCCGATCGTGGGCCACAACATCGTCCGGTTCGACAACCTCTTCCTCGCCCGCGCCCTGGCGCAGATCGGCTTCACGCTTGACGGGGCGGACTTCATCGACACGGCCGCGATCTACAAGGGCCGCAAGCTCGGCATCTTCATGGACGAGGCTTCCGAGACGCACGAGGCATACGCCCGCCGCGTCCTCGAGACCAAGGCGTTCGGCCTGAAATACCGGCTCGCCGACGTTTACCAGGAGCTGGGCGGCAGCATGGCCGGGATCGTCGCCCACCGCGCCTCCGGCGACGTGCGGATGACGAACCACGTCTACCGCACCCTCGCGGGGCTCGAGATCGAGCCTTCCGTGGAGAAAGCCGGATCATTCCCAACCGTATGACCCAGAGAATCAGGGACGTGATCCTCGTGCTGGCGGACGGGCAAGGCGAATGGGTCGACTTCGTGGGCCGCCTCTTCCCGACGCCGGACACCAGCCGCCCCGAGGCGCTCGTAGGGAACGTCATCTTCCGCAAGGTCACCAGCATCGAGAGCCTGCGCGGCGTCCGAGCCACCGGGCTGATCGTGCTGGAAGGGTTCCGCTACAAGCCGCATTCGGTCGAGATCCTGACGGAGGCCCAACGCTGCGTCCACTATGAGCAATAGAGTCAAGGCGATCGCCGCGCTCCTCCGGAGCGTCGCGGACCTGCTGGAGGCCCCTCTGGAGAAGCAGGAGCAGGCCACGAACGGGGGGCGCACCGTCAGCACGAGGAACATCGACCGCCTCGTCGAGGAGATCGATGCCATCGAACCCCCCCCAATGGACGTGGGAAAGCTGAAGCTGGAAAGGTTCGACGGGGCCACCGCCGCGGAAATGTCCGGCCAAAGGAAGTGTGGCGTCTGCATGAACGGAAAGAGGGGGAGGCACATAAAGGAGTGCCCAAGGGCGAGGGGAGGCGTGGTCGAACGCCCGGCGGCACAGGAGCCCGCAGGCGAGGCCGGAAGCGGGGAGGACGGACCGGATGACCCGGAAGAGCCGAATCCCGTCCTGGAGCGCATCAAGGCGGGCGAGGTGAGGCACCAGTGCTGCGGGTCCAGGGGACCGATGCACAAGCGGGCCTGCCCTGGAATCACTCCCCAGCCGCCCGGCGCGGAAGACGGGGAGGAAGCCGACCCCGACCTGAAGGAGTTCACCTGCGACGATTGCGGCGACACGTTCATGGCCGACCCGAACGAGCCGCGCTGCAAGTGCGGATCCAACAACATCTGGCCAGCTTACAAATAAACCCAACCAACATGGCAAGAATCATCGAGCTGATCTATACGGAGCAAATGCGGGGGTCGGGCGTGGAAGGCAACCCGTTCCGGAAAGTGCCCCAGCTCTGGTCGACGGACGGCAACCTCGTCTGCGAGGACGACCCGAGCGCGACCAGCGAAGATAGGCGTCCTGCCGACCTCTCACCCCACACGCTGGGCGACTCCCTGCTATGAACAAAGAAAAAACATACCCGGACACGTTTTCCTACGACAGGACCACCAAAGAGATCGACATTCCGGACAGGAAGTTCATCGTCCCGGAAGCGTATGGCGAACCGGAGACCGTGACCGGTGTCGGGGCCTTCGATGACAAGCACATCCTGGTGAAAAGGGAAAGGCGCGAGGGAAAATGGCGCGAGGGAGAATGGGTCCTCCCGCTTTCCTGCGTCGCCTATGCCGACCTGCCCGTTCCAGGCGAGGACGGCTTGGTACGCATCCTGGATAAGAACATCGTGAACGGGCGCTACAAGCCTTCCAGCCCGGAGGAAATCGCAGAGGCGAAGCGCATCCTCATGGGGGAGGCGAAGCCGACCGACCCAAAAGAATGCTACGCCCCCAAACTTGGCGACCGGATAGCGTTGGAAGGAGAGGTTGACGGGTTTGATGATGACCACGGCTATCTGAGGATCCAAATCGACGGAGGGGACGAGTGCTTGCTCCTCCCTAAAGAGAACGTGTCAAGGATCAGGCTCCTCCACCGGCCAGAACCAAAGCCCAAGCGCAAGGTTACGCTGGCGGAGGTGAGCGAGATGTTCGGCGAGGAGGTGGAAATCATTAGCGAAAATAGCTAAAAAATATGCAAATACACATCAATTCCCTCGGGCTTGCCGGACTGGCC
>ERZ869921.287-NODE-287-length-34510-cov-8.673748_pt1 | contig 34510 bp, 56 predicted proteins | sample MGYA00579310_ERZ869921 | MGnify/ENA primary metagenome ERZ869921 (study PRJEB32216, sample SAMN09231816) | wastewater metagenome | place: USA: Maryland | collected 2016-06-21 | study: EMG produced TPA metagenomics assembly of the PRJNA472060 data set (Reclaimed... | reverse complement strand
TGCAGACTGCCGGGTCGAACCGTTGGCGGCTGATCGCCTCCACCGGCACCGAGTCGGGGTCGAACGCGGGTAGCAACCTGATCCTCTGGTCCCATTCGGACGCCGGTTCGGCGCTTAATGACGTGCTCAGAATCAGTCGCAGCGATAGCGCGATTGATTGGAAGGGTTCGCAGTCGATCACGTCGCAGGTGGCGGCCACCGTCATTTCTAAGATCACGGCCCACGCATCGCAAACGGCGGCGTCGCAGCAGTGGTTGTCGTCGGTTGGTTCGATTCATGCGCAGATCAATGCGCCAGGGTTGACGACGGGACTTAGTGGCACGTCCGGCACTGGCGATCTTGGCCTCGTTTCGTTGCAAACGTATGGTGCCGATGTTGGGGCCACTATCGGCCTCGCGGGCCGATATGACTCGAGTGGCACGCGGACAAACTTCGCAACAATTGGCGGGTTGAAAGAGCTGGCGACGGACGGTTCTAGCCTTGGTGCGTTTGTTGTGTACACGCGTGGTGCTTCGTTCGCGGAGCGGTTCCGCATCGGTTCGGAGGGTGTTGTCCGGGTGGCGAACACGTCTACGCCGCCAAGTTCTGACCCGACGGGCGGCGGCTATTTGTATGTCGAGTCGGGGGCGTTGAAGTTCCGGGGATCGTCGGGGACTGTTACTACGATTGCGAGTGCGTGATGCCTACGAGAAACCTTCCCGTCGAACTGGTACAACTGGAATCGCAACAAACGCAGTTATCGGCGCAGCGAATGCATCGGGAACTTTGAATCCGTGGAACGGTGACATAGCTGAAATTCTTGTGTATCCATCGGTGCTCAATTCTACTCAGATCGACATGGCAGAGAACTACTTAAGAAATAAATGGGGGACTCCATGATGTTCTCTTCAAATAGTTGCGACTAGCAATTGAAACGCACTATCTACAGACCTCCGATTAGCAACGGGATATGCTATTTTCTTTCTATGTCTTATCTAAGTGACGAACAGAAGCAGGCAATTATCCGTAAGCAGCTTGCCGATTGGGAAGCTCAGAAACTTGTGGTTGAGGTTCAGATTGAGGGTAATCTAGCCATCAATAGTTCCATCGACGTTACTGCTCTTGAAAAGCAAGTAACTGATATTGAAGCAGCAATCGCTAAGGTATCTAAGAGGCTGGAATAGCTACGGATTTCCTGTAGCATACAGATATGACTCCAAACTCCAATAACACTGGCTATATTGCTCTTACTAGCCATTACGGTGACCTTACTATCACCACCCCAAATACTCTTATTGATGGCCTAGATATCCACGGTTATGTCGTTGTCAAGGCAGCGAATGTCGTTATCCGCCGCTCTATTATTCGTGGTGGGTCAGCAGCAACCGGCAACGCATGTTTGTCCATCGTTGGTGGAGGAACTAACTATTTAGTGGAAGACGTAACGATCTCGCCAGAGTTTCCTAACTCCAAGCAAAATGCCATCAACGTCAACCAGCCAGGTATCCTGCGTCGCTTGAATATCTCTGGAACCGTTGACGGAATTATGATCTATGGTTCTGGAGTCAACGTACAAGATTCTTACATCCACGACCTTAAAGTTTGGCCTACTGGTCATTCAGATGGTGGCCCTACACATAATGACTGCATTCAGCTTCAAGCTGGTACTGGAGTTCGTATTGAGCGCAATTCACTCACAGGAGCTAACAATGCAGCAATTATGGTTACTCAGGATGCCGGTGTAGTTAAGGACTTGGTTATTGCCGATAACTACCTTGATAATGGCGGATGCTCTATCAATTTTGGGTCTAATGGTGCTCCTAAGACCGGAATTGTTGTCCAAAATAACCGATTTGGCCGGAATCAGCGAAATGTTGGGTGTGCGATCATTAGGAATGCAACCCAGACGCCATTCGCTGTTGAACAAGGCAATGTCTGGGACGACAACAATGTAGCCACTGGAATCAAAAAGGGCGCTTAATCGACGGCTCCCTTACACTGAAACAGTGACTAAAGGAGATCAAGTGAAAAAGATTGATTGGCGTTGGCTTACCGCTCTTATTGTTGGTATTGCTTTAGTTGCTGGTATAGCAGTTGTTATAGGAAACAGGAGCAATCCTGAGCCTGAGCCTACTCCTATCCCAACGGTTACTGTTGACCCAGCTACTGTGCCTATTACCCCAGCAAAAGACGCAGTTGCACTTAAGCCAGGTACTATTCCAGATAACGGTATTGCTCCCCCTAATGCTGAAGCTCCACCGCCAGATCCTCAGCAGTATGAAGCTCCGATTGATGGCTTTGGTGCGGCAAATATTCAATTCGCGAAAGAGATTACCAACACTCCTTGGAGTCCCGCGCAGGCAGTAGTCTATGCAGCGGGTCAGGTATCTCACCCAGACAAGAACTACTTCGCGCTCTGTGCACATAGCATCAGTTGGTACTACGGTTTCGGTGGCTACGGATACGCCAGCGCAAAGGTAGGCGGTCGTGCTGTTCCTGCGAAACTTCGTCATTCCGCGAAAAATGCGGCTTCTATCCCAGCTGGCGCAATCATATACTTTATTGGACCCGATACTGGTGTTTGGGGACACGTAGTTCTCAGTGCTGGTGACGGAACTGTATATAGCAATGACATTATCAGTCGCGGACGTATCAGCAGGGTAAAGCTGTCACTGTTCAAGCAAAAGTGGGGAATGAGTCCTTCATTCTGGACAGATGCATATCTCCCTGCTGCGTTTGGTCGTAACCCAAATCCTGCTCCAAAGCTTACTGCGCCTACTCCTCAACCTGCTCCTGCTCCGAAGCCAGTCATTGACGCTTCTAAGGCAGCTACAGCTTGTCGCCGTAATGGCTCTACTGCTAACTTGCGATACGCGCGCAAAGCCCTTGGTCTGAGTTCCAAGACAAATGCTTGTGGGCCAGTATTCCGTAAGAGGTACGCTAAATATCAGCGTAGTATTGGTCTTAGAGGTAGAGCAGCTGACGGTATTCCTGGTTACTGGAGCCTAAAGAAGCTCGGCAAGGCCAATAAGTTCAGGGTGGTGAGATAGTGGCCTTCCTACTTTTCTTCGCAGTTAACTCGCAGATTGCTTCGCAATTTATCGCTTATTCAACCCCTGAGTGGATTGGCGTATATGAGGATTTGGGCAAGCTTGCTGTTGGAATCACAGCTATCGTTGGTGTGTATGCGCTGATTGAATCTCGACAGAGAAAGGTAATCACTTCGATTATCAAAGATGAAATCGGCCCACCGCTTAGCAAAATTGAAGAAGAAGTGAGTGAGCTAGAGCACCGCACTTCACTGCTAGAGGGTGCTGAGTACGAACGTAACAGTCAACGCCACCATGGGCGTGACTTCTAGCTTCTCGTATTATGTAATAGGAGGTTGCCATGATTACTCAAATCAGCAATTGGATCGTCACTAATGTTCCCGCTCCTGTGCGCCACTTCATCGCCATTTTGTTTGGTACGATTATTGGATTGGTTTTCCAGGCAATTCTGGTAAATAGCGGCATTAGCGGACTTGACTGGGAGTACACGCTAACTAACTCGGTTGATGGCGCTGTTGTAGCAGCAATCGGTTCTGTCTCGCTACTGTTCGCTACTCCCCTGACTAATGCGTATGGTGTTGGGAAAGAGCAGTGACTTTTTCGTATACTGGTAATCCTAGTGATAGCAATATTGATGCTGTTCGCTTTTACTGCCAAGACACCAACGAGGACGAGCAGCTTCTCTCTGATGAAGAGATTACGTTCCTACTTGATACTTGGTACGACTACACCATGTCTACCATTTATGTAGCATCTGTTGCAGCAGAGACCATTGCTGGGCGATTTGCTAGGGAAGTCTCGTATTCTGCGGATGGGGTATCTGTATCGGGCGAGCAGCTTCAGCAAAAGTACAACGACCTCGCTCAGTCATTGCGCGATATGTACAAGGCTTCAGGGGAAGCTGTTGGTCCTGATGCTGGTGGAATTCTTGTTGGTGATGAGTACGACACCACTATCAAGCCATTGAGCTTTGGAATGGGATTCAACGATAACCGTAGAGGCGGACAACAAGAGTTCGGTGGACGAACGGCTCCAGAGTATCCAGAGACAGAAATCTGGTAATCTCCTCGCATGGCTAAGCGACCACCTAGGGTATCTCCATCAGATATTGACTACCAGGCATTTGAGAATATCCAAGTGCCAAAGTTGTCAAAGAACGATATTCATAGCGCCGTTATGTACGCCGCTTCTCATTGTGTAAATGAGGAGTCTCCAGCAGATGCGCTTAAGGAGATCCTTGACTGTATTGGTTACGAGGTATTGATGGAAAGCGCAGTCTGAGACTATATAGATATGGGTTATCCGACTATTTCTAACAGAGCGAAGCAGTACGTTCGTGCTCGCGCGGAAGCCCATATGTCATGTACCGTGACTATCTACGCTAGCTCTGGAATTTCATTTAATGAGACTACCGGAACGGTTACCTCTAGTTATTCTGAGGAACTGTACAGCGGGAAAGCCCGTATTTACTCTATCGAGGGCAGCGGGCAGCTAATAGTTGGCGACAATGTTATCGCCACAAAGACCACGTACTGTTCTATTCCATACGACTCTGCTTACATTCCAGTAGATAGCGTAGTGGTTATTAGTGATATGCCTATTGATCTGGAAAATGAAACTACTGTGTGGCGAGTGCTATCTACAGATGGCGGCGGATTGATGAGGGCAGTGCGTCGTATGCAGATCACTGCATTTACTAATAACGCCAACTGGGAAGAATAATGACGTATGCAGCGTCGGCTGACCTAAAATCGCTGGCATTGCGTTTGTCTAAGGCAGCTAATAGCGATATCAATACTGCTGCTGAAATTATCATCAAAGACGCAGCGACGCAGATTCAGTCAGTGGCTCAGTCTATTGCTCCTGTAAAAACTGGAAAGTTGCGTAATAGCATTGGAATTAGGTACACAAGCGCAACTAGAGCAGTGATTGGGCCAAACGTCTTCTATGGTCCGTTTCTTGAGTTCGGTACTGGATCTCGCGGCGAATTCCCTACTGGTACATATGAGATCAGACCCAAGAAGGGTAAGTATCTGCGCTTCACTACACAAGGTGGAAAAGTCGTATACACTAAGAAAGTTACTCATCCTGGTATCAAAGCGCAGCCTTACATGAGGCCAGCGCTAAGACAAGTTGTTGGCAATATGGCTCCAGAGCTAGTTAAGCAAGGGGCTATGAAGATTGTGGGTAAAGCGTGATAACGCGCAGAGAACTATCTGGCTACATCGTAGATACTCTAAAGACTACAGAGAATATTGATGATGTTGGCTTAGCGCAAGCTCCTCATAGTGCTGGGTGGAGTGACCAGCCAAACAAGGATCTATCTTCTTTTCGCCCATATGCAGTTGTTAATCCAGGAGCTTCTGGTGGACATACTGGTCCAATTGGAGGCAATCTACAGGACTGGCAACTGCCATACATGGTGTCTGCCTTTGGTGTTGCTCCAGAACAAACAGAGTTTATCGCTGATGCAATTCGTTATAAGTTCGTTAGTATGCGGAATAGTGTTATTACTCTGGGTGAGTACGATTACAAGATTCAACAGGTTAAGATTGAGTCGATTGGATCTATTCAACGCGCCGATACTACAGAGCCACCGTTTTTTGGTCAGACGGATAGCTACTCAGTATGGCTTAGCAAGGAGCCTATGTAATGGAACGTAAGATTAGCATTACCCATCCAAAGTTGGGAGAATCACAGATTCTTCCTGAGTCGCTGTCAGTCTGGGAGCGTCGTGGCTGGGTACAAAATGGCAAGCAAATTGAAGAAGAAGTCTCTCAATCTATAGTGGCGGAGCCAGTTATTGTTGAAGAGACAGAAGCCAACACGAGTGAGGAACTGTAATGGCGAGACTTATTCCAAATGAGAATACGTGGGTTGGGTTTAAAACTACCCTTACCAACGGGGCTACCACGCTGGTTCCTACTGCAGCTGAATGTACTGCGGCTACCAACCTAACGTCGTTCTTGATTTCTCTGAACGCAGCGAGCCAGGGTAATACTGTGCCGACTCCTGCATTTGACACGTTGTTCGAAACGAACATTAGTGGTACTAACCAAGCGTCGTTTACCGCTGACTTCTACCGTGATGATTCAGCTGATACTGCATGGACCACGTTGCCACGTGGAACGAGCGGATTCTTTATCATCTCGCGCTTTGGCGGCGGCGGTACTGCTAATAAGCCACAGGCTGCAGATGTTGTAGAGGTTTGGCCAGTTGTTGTCACATCGCGCACCATGCAAAACATGTCCAACAATACGGTGATGACCTTCTCCGTTACGTGTTCGGTTCCCAAGGAGCCGAATGAAAACGCTACTGTCGCGGCATAAGTGGAACTGACATGGCACGTTTGATTCCAAATGAGAATACTTGGGTTGGATTTCTTACAACCCTTGCTGACCTAACTCTGGTCCCTGCTGAAGATGAAATTGCTGCAGGAGTTAATCTGACTCCATATTTGATTTCACTGAATGCAGCTAGCCAGGGAAACACGGTTCCGACACCAGCGTTCGACACGTTGTTTGAGACGAACATCAGTGGCACGAACCAGGCGTCGTTTACTGCTGACTTCTACCGCGATAGTGTTGACGATGACGCTTGGGATACCCTCCCTCGTGGAACTGACGGATTCTTTGTTATCTCGCGATTTGGCGGGACAGGAACTGACGGAATTCCAGAAACAGGCGATGTTGTTGAGACTTGGCCAGTTGTCGTAACATCACGAACAATGCAGAATATGTCGAACAATACCGTGATGACTTTTTCAGTCACTTGTTCAGTTCCGCAGGAGCCGAACGAGAATGCTACGGTGCTTGCTCCATAAACGACACACAGTAAAGCCCCCTACTAGCAATAGTACGGGGGCTTTGTTGTAGGCTATGCGCAACACCGACAGAAGGGCAAGAAATGACTGCAAAGTCAGACTCGGAAACTGTAGAGGCTCGTCAGGCACAGAGCGCTGCTTCAAAGAAGAATATGTTCAATATTCTTCGCAACAAGAAGCCTGCATCAAAGTCAGTAACCATCACAATTAACGACGAAGATGGTTCTGAGCAAGAACTTGAATTGAAGTTTGTTGCCATCAGCCATGTTGAGTATGACCGCTTGCAGTCAAAGTGCCCCCCAACTACTGAGCAACGTGCTCAGGGTGAGCCATTTAACATCAAGGAATTCGCTCCAACACTGCTCTCGCGTGTTGTTGCTGAGCCAGATATGTCAGTTGATGAATGGAAAGAAATCTGGTCTTCTCCGGCCTGGAGCCGTGGAGAATGCGCTCAGTTGTTCGCAGAGGCAGTAAATATCTGCACGAGGGGTCTTGATATCCCTTTCAACGTGAACGACTAAGAAATGACCATCATTTCTGGTTAGAGATGACGTGGTGCAAACAAGCTGGTATTCCGCACTCTGAGTTCAAATCATGGGACGCAGAAGACCAATCTAAGGCTTTAGCGTTCCTAATTGAAGAGAATGCAAAGTGCGGGATGTGCGGTACGGCAGAATGGGAGTGGGAACCAGAACTCGGCGGTAATAGACGAGCCTATGAACCTGTAGAGCAATTCTGTATGGGATGCTACTTAAAGAGCGTAGCGGACGAAGGCAGTAAGCTTCCAGGTACTACGGTCAGTCTAATGCCCACTTCTTCGCAGCAGTACGCGAAGATGATAACTGATCGGAAGAGGGCAGCATATCGTGGATAATTACGATGCGAATGCCAACGTAGTACTCAGCGCCGATGTATCTGGTTATACGAATAGCCTGCAAGCTGCATCAAAAGAAACCAACAGCTTTATTGGGCTTGTAGACAAGGTAGCTTCACGCCTTGACGGAATGAGTAAGCGTGCTGGTAAGCGCATTACTTTGTTCTCCGCTGCTGATATTGCAGCTATGACTGGCTTTGCTGCCGTAGCTGCTAATTACGAAAAGCAGCTAAGTACTATCAATGTCACTCTTGGCAAGGGCCAAGACAATATCCAGAAGTACTCCAAGGGCATTAATGAGTTAACTAGGACTACCTCTAAGAGCCGTGGCGAAATTGTTGCTCTTACTGCCCAGATCCGCCAAATGGGTATCTCTTCACAGGCAGAGAACCAAAAGCTGGCTAGTACGTTCCTGAATCTGTCTAAGGCCACTAACGCATCACTCCCGGCAGTAACTGGACAAATGATTGAGTTCAGCCGCCAGATGGGGATGATGGGATCAGCTGGCGCTGGTTCTATGCAGAAGCTCTCTGACAGCCTTGTAACTGTCTCGCAGAGTACTGGTACATCTGCTGAGGGAATCCTTAGCTTCTCGCAGGCGATTGCTCCTATCTCTAAGGTCGCTGGCCTTACATCAAAGGATGTTCTCGGTATCTCAGCTGCGTTCAACAGGGCTGGCGCTGATGGCTTTGCTGCAGGTAACACCTTCAATACGATGGTGGCTGATATCGCTCGCTCTACCAGAAATGGTTCACCTGAGCTTCTGAAGTATGCCAACCTTATTGGTAAGTCTCTGGACGAGTTTAAGAATCTAGATCCCGCAGAACAACTTGTGCAGATCTTTGAATCCATTAACAAGGCTGGTCCAGATGCAGTCAACATCTTGGATCAACTTGGATTCGATGGTATTCGTGCAGCTAAATCAATTCAGGCTGTAGCTAGTGAGGCTGGTGGGCTACGAGCCGCTGTCTCTGACGCTAATAGTGGATACGGTAGCGGAGCAACTAAAGAGGCTGCAGATAGAGGCAAGACGTATCAGGACACTCTCAGCAAGGCTAAGAACTCAGTAGAGCAACTTGCTTCTGCTATTGGCGAGGGCGCTCTGCCACCAATGACTCTGCTTGTTGGTGTCGCTCAGCAATTCGTTGACAAGATTACTCCTGTCGTAGAACCTTTCGCCAAGATTGCTGGATTTGTATCCACAATCGTAGGTGGACTTGGTATGGCTGCGGGCCCACTCGTTTCTAGTCTTGGGATGTTTAGCAAGATTGGTATGGCTGGATGGGCCATCAGAAGCGCTCGCAATAGTAGTTTATTTGGTGGAGCCAGAGACGCTAGGACTGGCGAACCTAGCAAGATGATGGATCAGTATACATCCGGCAATATGAGTCCAATGAAGTCTCGGATGTATGAGGCTGGACTTGCTATTGGTAATCGCGCTGGCGGAGAAGGTTCTGGAGTCGCAGGAAGGATTGCAGGGGCGGCTGCATCATCTCCGTTTGTTGCCGCGCGCTGGTATGGAAACTGGACCAAGAACTTCTACAAAGAAGCTGGTGGGTTCGGCAAGGGAGATCCTGCTAACGAAGCTGGCACATTCACTAGTGATTACCGCACATACCGCGATGACCTAAAGCAGCGTTCGCGAACTGCACACTCTGCTGGACAGGCTGCCGTTGAAGGTCTAGATGCTGGTGCTGGAGCTACAGCTAAGCGCATGGCGTACTTTAACGCCTTTAACGGCTCTATGAAGGAGTCTGCAACTACTGCAATGCGTAGCAGTAGCGCTCTCAATAAGTTCACCGCAAACGTCATTACTTCGACTGCTGCGCTTGGAAAAATGTCTGCGTACAACGTTGCGCAAGGAACTCGTAATATTGCAGCCGCTGGCGGTTCGTTGTTGTCTCGTGGAGCCAGCAGTGCTCTTGGGATGGTTGGCGGGCCTATGGGAGCCGCTGCTCTTGGGGGAATGGCACTTTACACGAGCGTCAACGATTCGAAGCAAGCCCAGGAAGATACTTACAAGAAGCTAGAAGCTACTACTTCTAGGTACGATGCTGCTCTTGGAACAGCTACAGCTTCAGTAACTACTTTCTCTGATGCTCTCAAAACTGCATCAGCTAAGGCAGTTGATAAGGGTCAAACCTCTAAAGATGTAATGGGCAAGACTGTAGATAACAGTGAAGTCTCTTCCGCTAATGCCTCTGATTACAAAGACAGCAAGGTGAGAGGTCTTACTAGCCAGCAAGGCGCTCTAGGATACCTACAGTCTCTTGGAAAGCTCGATACTGAGCACGCAGTTGCTGTTCGTCAGGACTTTGTTAAGAAGTTTGGTAAGGACGCAGACTCAATCTTTGCCGCTTACAACAGTGGCAATACTGGAGATAACCGCGAGTATGCAGGAGCTATCCCTAACCTCCTCAATGAAGCTGCGCAGGCTCAGGCTAAAGAAGCCGGTAGCGGCTGGAATCCTATCAATACGTTTAATCGCCTAGCTATTGATCCAGGTCAGCAAGCTAACGACATGATTAACCAGGCTTGGATGGCTGGTCAGCAGCGCTCTAGCAGCTTTGGCCAGATGTACAACAGCGATGTTGCTAACAAAGCCACTCAGGCTTCTATCTTGGATTATGCCAAGGGAGCTAATCAAGCTGGCGACAGATTCAGCGATCCGAATACTCGCGATGTGTTCCGTACAGGAGCAGCAAAGCAACTAGAACAGTTCTCCTTGTTCAGCGATGGCAAGGGTAAAGAGTTCATGGATGCCATGGGTGACAACAACAACAATGTCACTAAGGCAGTCCAGGTATTTCTTGATAACAACAAGGATAACCCTAAGAGGAAAGACTTCGAAGAGTTCTTCAAGGGTGCTGATGACAATTACAATCAGAAGCTCTCTGAGATGGCAAACGACAAGAGCAAGCTGAGCGAGGCTGAGCTTAAGTTCCGTGAAACCAATCAGGGCGGATTCATGGAGTCTAACTCCAGAGTTCGTGAAGCTACGAATATGTCTGGTAGTAAGACACAAGATCCTAACGAAGTTACTGGAGCTATTTCCGCGCTTACAGCCAACGCTTTGTCTCTTGGAAAAGGAAATATCAGCGGAGCTATTGGGCAGAATATTTCTGCAATGGCTGATCAAGACCCGAATGGTACACGCGTTAGTGCCCTAAACGCCTCTATCCAAGAGTTGTTGAAAATCAACCAGCAGCGCTCTAATGGAATGGGTCGAGCCGAAAAGTGGCAGAATCAGGCAGGTATCGCTGACCAATTTGCTAGTGTTCCTGGCAGTAATCAGAATGCCGATGCGTACCACAAGCAAGCTGTTGATATGTACAGGGATGTGCAGAGCAGCTTCAGTGAGTTCGTTAAGAGTATGGCAATGGCTCAAAAGCAATACGATTTGTCGCAGAAGCGTCAAAGAGAAGACTTCAATCTTCAGAACAAGTATGCGTATGAAGATTTCTACCGTCAGCAAAAGAACTCAAACGCTGACTTCTTGCGCGCTCGCAATAACCAACAAGCCGACTACGACAAGCAAATGCGTCGTCAGATTGAAGACTCGGCAAAGACGATGTATGACCCCTACGAGAGGGTTCAAGCTCAGTACACATCTGACGTTGGAACTATCCTCTCTAACTTTAAGGATCAGGCTGACGAGCTAAAGAGCCAAGTCAAGAACTTGGCAAAGGTAAAGAAGATGGGTCTTGATCAGTCTGTCATTGACATGCTGAGTCTCGCTGATCCGTCTAAGGCTCAACAACTAGACCGCCTAGTTAGTGACCTACAGGATGACCCTAGCTCTATCAATAAGCTTAACAAGCAGACAAAGGGTCGCCTGAAGGATACCGGCAAGCTAGTAAAGAATGACGCTAACTCTTCGTATCGTAGGCAGGAGGAAGATCGCGCCACTAGCCTTAAGAGGCAGCAAGAAGAGTTCGATATCTCCATGAAGCGTGGAGCGGAATCCTTTGAGCGTTCCATGGATCGTTCTAATAAGGCGATGGCTAAGTCCATTCATCGCTCAAAAGAAGACTTCGTACACATGTACGACGAGATTACTGGCTTGTCTAAAGACAACTACACGCACGCAGTTAGCTGGCTCACTAAGACTCTTGGTCCGGCTATGTCTAAGAACATTATTGCGCAGATGAAAACAACCGCTACTAAGGTCAAGAACATCTTCGGAGATATTCTTCCTCCTGGGTACTCACTTGTTGACGGCAAAGTTGTTGAACAGGGTACTAAGGGGAATAATGCCTGGACTACACCTGACGGCAAGAGCAAGGTAAAGCAGAATAGCTGGACTGCAGAAGATGGGCGAAGCAAGGTTCACAATGCTGCCGGTGGTATTGCTACACGCAACACAGATACTCGCATTGCAGAGGCTGGGCCAGAGGCTGTTATTCCACTGAACACCAGCGGTGAGATCTTCATGGCTAACATGATGAAGCGGGCTACCGCTGAGGTAGTTAAGGGGATGATTACTTCAGGCCATCGAAGTCCCGTAACTGGTAGTGGACACACGAATATCACAGCCAACACCAGTAATTTCCACGTAGAAAAGATTGTGGCGCAAGATCCTAACGAGATGGCCCGTAAACTGAAAGAAAAAGAGCGCGTTCAGGCTCTTAGAAGGCCGGTTTCTAAGAAGTAGCTGGTTTTAGGCATAAAAAAAATGACAGAACAGCTGGCCCCCGAAGGGGCCAGTGCCTGTCACTGACACGCTATTGATTGAATAGCGTCGTTATATCCCTGCCTGTATTGGCAGATTGGGCACTCTATATAAGAGTGACAATAGTTCTCGTCGTGCGCTTTTTGCCAGTCCATTGTGGACTCCTCTCTTGTTTTTAGACATAGAAAAGCCCCAGCCCCCCGAAGGGGGCCAGGGCTAATTCCTAAACGTTTACGTTTTCGTCTGCAGTTGCTTCCGTCAACTCAACTTCCAACTTTTGCTTCTTCTTGTATGCCCTCTTTGCTGGACGAGCTACTGAGAGGTAAGGGTTCATAACTTCCTCAAAGATAGCTGCGTTCTTGTGCGTAAGGTCAATTTCGAAGTTCTCGCCATCGAAAGCGAATTGAATGGTTACATCTGCTGGCTCTGGTCGCTCAGCAACAATGCTGAAGTCGTCCAGGTACTTCTTAAGAGTTACAGTTGCCATCTTGACAATCCTCCATTTTCTTTTCAATTAATGCAATTAATGAAATTCCCAAGGCAAATCCATCTGCCCAGGCTATTGACGTCATCGCAAGCTCGTGGTGTTCCTGCGAATAACGTGGATTGTTGCGTTCTTCTCGAACTAAGTGGTTGACTACGATTGCATGTGGGACACCAACAGCGTTAAGAAAGTCTCTGAATCCCTCATCCAAGAGTAGATTTCGATATCTTGAAGAGTGATCGGTGGAGTCAATAGACTTAGCCGCTTCAATAAGGTCAGTAAATACTGACTTAGTGTCAACATCTTCTCCCCCAATAGCTTTCAACAGTGTCTCCTCAACTTGATTCATACTGCGCCTTTTCCTTACCAACTAGTTCTCCAACAAAGAAAGCTTCCGAGTAATTAGCCTCTAGAAGCATCACTACGGCGATCTTTTGCTCTTCGCTTAGAGAAGCGATTCCAGATAGAGCATCCTGAAACTCAATTAGAGCGCTAATTGATCGTTCGTTAGCTGCGTACTTGACGCTCGTGAAATCACTTAGATTAAGTGACGCTGCAACAAGATCTGGATTCTTAAATCCAAGTTCTCGTGACTTCTCATTGAGAATGCGCAGCTTATCTCTAAGGCGATAGTAATCGTCATGCAGTTCTAGCTCCGTGTCTTCCATGTCATCCTTATCTGCAGCAATTAGCGGCATCGTCTGAGTCAGTAAAAGATTCGTTACAGTCTCCGCACTTCCATAGCTGTTTGCTCTCTGGCATATCTTCGAATGTTCTTTCGCAGTATGGGCATTCAACGAGGTCAACGTAGTTAACGTCAGACGAGTCATAGAAGTCAGCGCCGCTGTTATAAACCTCGTAATTTATAGCGTTAGAGACCTTTACTGCTTCGTATCCAGACCACTCCTCTGCATCCGAAGTGCAATCGCAAGCCTCACATTCAACAACATATCCTTTTGCTTTGTAAGCTCTCATTTAACACTCACATTTCACTATTGGGTATTCGTCAGGTTGTTCAAAAAACTCTCTAAACAAAGGAGCGCGAGTTACCTCAAACCATGCTGCTTGATACGAGAACCTATCGCGTAGTGAGATTCCGCCAGTTAGCTTGGCTTCTAATCCGAATAGCGCGACGGTGACTAAACCCTGTAGTCCAAGAATAAACAACGCAGGCCCAAGAAGCTTTGAGCCAAAATTCAAGTTGTTTACGTTTGATCTCGTCAAGGAAATAGCAATCTTTGTTGCTGTTTTTCCTTGCGGTATGAACTCGTCTACATCAAGCAATCTGTTTACCGATTGCATGATTAGCTTCCATACAGTTTGCTTTGGCTTACTAGCTTCGGCAAAACCAGGACGTTCTTCAAGAGGCGGGTCAATAAATGCTGACTTCTTGTATTCGTGCATATCTTCGTACTTCAAGCGATTAGGGATGAAGATATCCTTAATGCCTTTCCAAAGCTTCTTGAAGAAGTTAATCACTCTGTTTCTCCTATGTAGAAAGTTATCTTTGCTTCGTTATTCGTCACTAACTGTTGCATCAACTTGAAAGAATCTTCGGTGGTCAACTCAATCGGTATTGATTCATCGCCAAACTCTTGCTGATACAACGTTCCTGCATAGAAAGCAGTGGCGATTAAAGTAGCTACGTCATCATTCACGTTTGTATCAAGAAGTTCATTGATTGCGTCTTGTAGCTCTTTTTGCGGAGGGAATTCATGTGCTTCGCGAGCTAGTTTGAAAATCTCGTACATTGTTCTCCTTAACGTGAATATGACTGAGGTAGGGCCAGAGATGGATGCAGCGTATCCCACCACTGAGGGCTGTTCTCTGGCCCTACCAGTCAGTAATTAGGCCCGACTGCGCTTAACCAGTTCGGCGTCCCAATTATCGTTAGACACGATGTAGTCATCTAGAACGACCTCTACTTGCTGTCGCATGACGCTATCCATCGTGGGAACAACTCGGCTAGCCTCGTCTGCTGCATTATGCAGATCGTTCTGAGGCCGCAATGACTGTGCTGCGAAGATCAAGTCTTCTTCAGACACAGCCTCTGTGTCATCCTTGTCAAGTCCGTAGACATTGACGCGGTTGATTGATTCGGCAACGAACGCAGGAGAGTATCCCTCGTTTGCGCCGTAGACGTTATCGAAGTCCACTGCCTGATCAATCTCATCGACCTTTAGCTTGTAGAGCTTTTCAACTCCTGGTCGATCAAGTGGCGTGAACATGATCAGGCTGTCAATACGTCCTGGTCGCAACATGCCCTTAGTGATTGAGCTTGGGTGGTTGGTGGTCATAATCGTCGTGATTTCTCCACCCTTCGCAAGCATTCCGTCGAATGCGTCAAGTAGCTCAGACACACTCTGCGGATTACTAACGTCTGAGAACGCGTCTGCATCCTCAGCCAAGACAATTGCTGGCTGGTACATACGAGCAAGCTTGAAGACGCTATCAAGCTTATCCTTTAGCGGGTTGTACCGAATGACCGTCCAGCCATTCTTTAGAGCCACCTGAGCCGCGTACAGCATCGTCAGCGACTTACCAGTGCCGTAGTCCCCAGTGAGGAGGTGCTGACGCTTTAGAAGGCGCTTAGAGCGAGCCTTCTCGGTGTACTTAATCGGGTTTAGCATGAGCTTTTCAACTTGGTGCTCAAGCTCTTCTGCGTAGATGATGCTGTTGCGGTCGATCACAAACGGATCGTAGAAGCGAGGCTTCTCACCGGCAGAATCAATTGCGCGACCCTTGTAGACAGATCGGTGCTTAAGCTCGTCTTCTACAACAGCGAATAGAGCCTTGACCTTCTCAGTTTTGCTCTTTGGAGCAGTCACTGACAGGTGGAATACGGGACCGTAATCCTCGTCCATCATTCCACTGAGTTCAGCGAATCCGAGATCTGGAATCTCTACTGCTCCCCATGGAACCTGAATTGTTCCGACGTATGTTCCAACTACCTCAAACTGCTTGATGAGGGCAGAAACGATATTCAGTCGGTCTTCTTCAGAGAACGGAGAAGGCACTGAAATTCCAAGGTCTCCTGCGTATTTCACAAGCTCAACAATTGAGATTTTCTCCTTGTTAAGAAGCTCGTGCTCATGGACCTTGTTTCCCAGTCTGTCTGAGTAAACGAGTACTTGCTCATCTACGCTGATCAGCTGTGGTGGATTCGCTGGAGAGAAGAATCCTCCTCCAGTCATCATTCCACTACCCTGTGTTCCGAACACACGCATCATTGCGCGGTTAAATGCAGCAGCGCCGTCCCAAGGACGATGTGTGAATGCCTGTTGTTGCTTGTACTCCTTTGCCTGATCCTCTGCCCAGTCTGTAACTGCTCTGGCAGCCTTTGGAGGAGTTGCCTTAGAAGGGATCTGAATCTGATCTGCTTCTTGAGTGTGGTTGACGTGCAGGTACTGACGTGACTCAACTGATGTGTTTTCCATTTTAATGACTCCTTTTAGTTTTCTTCATCCTGGGCGATTTCAATGCACTTTTCACATGCATATGAATTTGTTGATTGATGGATATGCCAAATTGCAGTTGCTCCTTCTTTCCCGTACTCCTTATTGAGAGATACGTTAAATTCATCTGAAGAGACAATCATTGACTTGCGTGGCAGACCAAGAGCGTCTGCTTGTTCTTCTTGCGTGAGCTTGAGCCAAGAAGTAAGATCCTTGACCCTCACCCGCACTGTTACATCAATCAATCCTGGGTGCTCTGACATATTTAATACTCTTCTCTGGGACTAATTTTCTCTGAATAAATCTTTGCCTCGATCAATGATCCAAAAGTCTCGTAAATATCTAGACTTTGGTTTAGCGAGATCAACTGATACTCAGCGATGTGAAACGAATTCTTCGCGTCATACATTGGGTTGACTGCGAATATTCCGTCTTCACGTGAATGTAGAACAACACTGGTATTTGGATTAACATGTGTGTTCCACCTGAATTTCAACTGTACGTGCGGACTTGGCACATACTGATTTGAGTTTCTATTTTCTTGATTCATCTCTCGCTCTCTCTTCTAGCATTCCTCTCGCCATGAAGCCATCTAGCCATATGGATACAGAATCTGTGTTTTCGTCTCTAATTAAATCTCCTAACTCTGGTGGAAGATCTAGACGGTTTTTCACCAGCTTCATTTTGTCCTGCAGATATTCAACTCTGTATCGCATGAACTCATACAGAACTTCTTGGTTGAAGAACGAGATTAAATCTTCGTTGAACAGGTCGAAGATTTGCATCGTCTTTTCGACGTCTTGTCCGAGATCCAAAAAGACTTCCTGAATTATCTTGTAAGACTTTTCTGCGCTCTCTTGCTCGGACTCGCAGTTACAGCCTTCACCGTGTTCCATAGAAAACTCCCAATTATCGAAATAAAACTAATTGTCAAAAGGATCGGAAAGAAGAATCCGATTGCAAGTGCTAACCAAACCGGCGTTAGCACAAAAAATAAGGCCCCCAAAAATAGGAAGCCTAGTAGTCTGTCGAGGTCTGATTTATACATCGTCGCCCCCTTTGTCGCGCCGCTTGCTCAGCTTCTAGCTCTTTAGACATTTCGTTGGCTAACTGAGCGTGTTTCTTTAACACTTGATTGATATCGCTAATCAAGCTAAGAGTGCTTTCTAAAGCACTGACTCTATCTTGAAAGCTCTGGATATCCTGTAACTGCCCAAATGCAGCTAGGACTCTAATCGTCGTTTGTAGCTCTTCTACTGTCGGTTGATCTGACATGTTGACTCCTTAGTAACAGCGACTAGTGAAGAATTCAGTGAATTTTGACTTTGACAGGTACTCCCCGACCTCGCTGCTCTGTAACGATTCCCATGCTTGATTGGGGTTGTTTTTCCAGTAGCTGCATAGCCTGTCTTGCTCTGCTGTAGACAAATTAAACCAATTAGAAGACATGGCGTCATAAGCCCTATCTTCTGGGGTTTGCTCAGTCGCCGTTGGACGTGGCTGAGAAGACGGAGGAAGCGTTTCTACTGACTTTGAGAGTGGTAGTGCACACCCTCCCAACGCAATACTCGCTGCCATTACTACTCCAACCAATGCTGTAGTACGCATGACCATCACTTCCCTTCTCCGACGCTACCGCCGACTCCTGCTGAACTAGAATCTTCATAACCAACACTTCCGCCGATTCCAGCCTTTTCTGCCGCTAGGCGCTGTGGATCGTAATCTTTGAACATTGGCAGACGCCAAGTTTCTGTTGTTACGTCTGTGTGGTTAGGCCCAGGAACAAGAGTCGCTCCGAGAGATGTTGGAAAGACAACCGCTTCGAGACAGTCTGGTGTATTTACTTCGTGAGTGATTATTCTTGCCTCCCTATCGAACACTATTGGCATGTTGCATTCTGCACAGAGCGTCTTGCCACGCCTTACATGAGCGCAGACACACGGAGTCTTAGGGTTATCCACGTCAATACTCTTTTCTATTTGACTAATTCTTTGTTTACCGCTTTGAATAACTCTTGTACTTGCTTTTGATTACTTTTGGAACTAGTAACAGATAGCCGAAATATCTCACCTACGTAATTTGGGTCAGATTCACTTACTCCGGTAATCACAAGCGATCCATACTTATTGATTGTTCCGACCACTACTTGTGTGCGATTATTTGCTTCTAGATCTAGTGATAGATCTTTTTGCTGCGAGTAATCGAACATAAAATCAAGCGCTCTATTTAATGCGAGCATTCCTTTATACGGAGATACAGCGAAATCCTGCATTTGCGTGTAGTTGTAGCGCTCTACTGGCTCAACTTGACCGCTTATCACGTCGATGCTCATAACTACTCCTTATTTTGACCATGACATTGACATGAGCATTCACCTGTTGGGAATACTCCTTGGCAGTTCTCGTGGTCATTAAAGTACATACACCAACTGGTAAGACCACTCCACCTAGTTGGCGCTTCTGGTGCTTTCTTACGAGGAGGCATGTAGCTCCTTAATGACTTGGACTGTTTAGGTACTTTCCTCCCCAGACACCCACTGATTTCGTGTCTTTCCCGAACCTTTCGCACTCTAGGCGTATTACACAAGATCCACACGTGTTGTGTATTTCAATCTCGTCTTTGCGCGTGATAGTTGTCATCGGAAAGAAAAGCTCTGGATCTGTATGTAGACAATTGGCCTTTGACCAATTTGGAGTTTTATTTACGTACTTCAATGTGTCCCCCAAAGACAATAGGTAGGCCCACAATCGTATGACTATGGGCCTACCTATCATGCTAAGCGGCTTGTGCTTGACTTCCGCCTGCGGTCGTCCTGTGTGTTTCGCTCTTTGTTGATTTGAACGAGTGGCTGAGCTTGCGCGACCTACTCACTCGCTTCGTGAGCCTCCAAGAACTCCTTGCGACCTTCTGTGAAGTGTCGCTGATCCAGCTAAGCGCTGCCATCATCCCGTTGCCAAGAAGGATGAATAGTCCAGCCGCGAGTCCTGCAATGACCAGCACTCCGGCCACGAACAGGTCAAACGTCCACTTTAGGACTCCGAACGTAACTCGCACTGTAGAAGCGATGATTGATGGAACAGCTGACACGCATGTTCCTGCGACTTCTACCGTGCGGGTTGCAACGTACATGAGACCCTTAAAGAACCTCATGCCAACTGTTCGGAATGCGCCGATCATTACTTCGGCCCAAGACTTAGTGGTTTCCCACACCTTCTTGGCTCCGCTTCCGAACTGCACTCGCAGTGATACCTTTACTGCTTCCTTTGAGCCGTAGGTGTATCCCGCTGCGTAGTTGCTGTTGTTCTCCATTGTCTTGCCTTTCTTTTGGTCCCATTAGGGATTGATTTGATGTGACATTTGATTTGAACATGACAAAAGGCAGGCTCTCAAACCGTTATTATTCGGTCTGATTACCTGCCTTAAGCTCTAGATTCTACTTGCTTTTGAGCATAGTAGTTCCTTCGCTTACTTCTATTATATAGCAAATAGCGTTAAAGATCAATTATTGTTTGCCATTTTGCCGATTATTTGTGTTTCGTACGATTTGACTAGGATCATCTTTACTAAATCTAGCGGTACTCCTTTTCTGATCCCATCAGCGATGATTCCGCAAAGGTTAGATTTGAACTTCTCGTGGCCTATGTCAGCTCCAGCTAAAGCGAATTCCCTAATGCCAACTTCCCATTCGCAGAGAGCAGCTAGCGCTAGTGCTCCTCCGATATCACTTTTAGCATCTTCTGATAGCTTGTCTGGATCAAAAATATGCTCTTGGGTATGTACCCACTCCATAATTTCGTTCTGTGTGGTCCTGCTAAGACCATTGCTTCTAAGAAGCATATATAGAGTGCTTTCACGCTTAACTGGGTCTCCTAGACCGCTATAGTCAGTCATTTTTTACTCCAGGATATAGTTCGCTAATAGTCACTTCTTCGTAGCTCTCGATTCCTGTTCTCCTAAAATCCTCGAAGTCAAGATCGTGGTCAAGAGCGATCATCATTATTAGGCAGTGATTTCTGCCGAATAGATGATACGCGAGGTTTGCAGCACCGTGCGCTTCTTGTTTAGTCTTGAAGCTATACATGCACAGAGCGGAGATGGTAACTGCGTTTGCGATAGTTTCTGGGGTCATCTCTCTTTTGTGAACACCCATGTACTCGTGTATAGCAACGTGGTTAGCTTCATTAAGCTCGTTGTTGACGAGCATTTGATATACAACGCCATCCATCTTTTCATCAGTGACATTGACGTAATCTTCTAATTTCATTTCAATCACCCGCGCTTTCTATGTTGTGTTGAATCCAGGCATCTGCAGCGGCTTGATATACCTCAGCAATTTTTAATCCGTGATCTACTGCGTACTCAGACAGCGAAGATAAATTCATCTCGTGAATCTCTTCTACTTGCTGCTCTGTCATAAACACGATGTACGAAGTGTTGAATCCAATAATCGCTCCTGTTTCCGCGTCTACTATCGCGAAGTACTGTTCACTGTTGGATGTTTTCGGCAATTTCACCAACCCCTTGTCCATTGATATTGATTATTCGATCAACTGAGATCATTCCAGGAAATACATACCACTGATCGGCTGCTTCGCGTCCACCGCCACTTGCGATAAAAGCTTCTTTCCAAACGCTATTCATATCGTGTGTGTACGACCAGTCTGTCCATTTGATAGCCGGTATATCAACCTCAACGCAGACAGCTGTTTTGTCGAATACCATCGTGAACGGAGCATCAGTGAAACTGAGTCCGTGTCCATATTCAAGGTTTGGTCGATCTATCAGCCACACAACGTCTGGCCCATATCTGTTTTGAGTTATGGAAACATTAGATTCAGTAGGGTATATATAGCCGTCTCTAAGGATTTGTTTGAGGTGTTGATGGCTCGTGTAGTGATAGAAACTCACTAATAACTCCTTTCTGTTTCGTTGTGTATCACTGATACCACTCTGCTATTTCCAGCATCTTGTTCTTTGGCCATCCAATAACGAGCTAGTTTCGTAGCTCCCTTTTCGGTTAGCCTCCATGCGCTTCTATTACGGTCTAAGAATTCCACCCAGAAACCTAGACGCGCATTGGATATTTTGATCTCCATCAAGCAGCCCCCACAGAGTTGTAGGTCAAAAGACCTCTTGTAACTAGTTACGGACTTGTTCTTGCACCTACGGCAAGTAAAAATTCCACTAAAGTCACTAAGACCCTTGCGTTTCATTTCCTAGTAGCTTCCCTTCCTCTTTGTCGTGGGATAAGGATTCGTTCTGTTATATCTATGACGTTTGACAATGACGCTTTAAACAACTTTTCTATCTGGCTTGTACACCAGCAGCCATCCCAGTGTCCGAAATGGATAATGTGGTTGTTTGCGCCGTCTTGCACTTGTCCTCCTTATAAGTCCCCCAAAAATGAAGTCCCCCGACTACCTATTAAATTGCTCCATAACTTCACCAACAGGGCACTTATCCCACCACATATCAAGCTCTACTGGGAAAACTCCGTTGACCCTTATCTGTTCTAGCTCAGCTAGGCTGACGTATCCAAGCTCTGCGCTTTGAGGGTCTCCCAAACAAGCAAAACCGAACGCAATATCTTTCTCCTTGCTGTATTCGGTTATCCACCAGTCACAACCTCCAATGAAGTAATGCTCGTGAACGATTGCTTTTCTTCCAAGACCATCTTGCTCGTATAAATCTGGCGTTTCTGGTCCTGGTCTCTGTAACTTGTGCTCAGTCACCTCAGCACATCCTCTGGAGGAGCGATAACTCCTGCATCTAGGAGAATCATTGATGTTCTTCCGTAATGACCCTGTAGTTTCCAAGCCATTCCTGTATCAACAAGGTCTTGGAACAGGCTGATCATTTCTTGCTCACTCATCTGATCAGTCTCGTAAAGAAGAACCCTTTCTGCTAGATTCATTTCTTTGATCCTAGTGGTATTACGTTCGTTTTCCATCATTTCTCCAATCTCATATGCTCGGACTTGTGCTCTTGTGTATATCTCACTTAGTGCATCTTGCAGTTTGTGAAATTCAATTCGGTCAATAATGTCTTCGATCTCGTTTAAGGTCTGCTGGTTAGGAAATTGATCCTTAAAGCAATCTAGATCGAAAATTGGCAACGATGGGTAATTCTGTACTACACCGCCTTCAACGATGATGTAGTTATCTGGCACTGATACCTCCTATTTTTGGGCATAAAAAATGGCCGGGAAGTAAATCCCGACCTATCGTTCGTGTTGGTCAGTGACTCGGCAATCCGAGTTTGAGCCTGAACTTAAGCTAACCAGATGATTCAGCAGAGCTGGTTTTCTTGCTTATGGTTATATTATTCCATGTTTTTCAGTTATTGTCAAGCGAAAGGGTAGCGATAACGTTCATCGCATTGATTGTGTCCCAATCCCAGCAATCAGGGGCTGGATTCATAGGACCGTCAACAACTAGATCCTCCACAGCTGGCATAGAGAACTCCCATCCTCCATCTGGACTGTAAATGTAGTCCTGGTAGATGATTTTGTTGTTGTGTGCATCAAGCAGAAAAATGACATACGTAGTGATTCCAAGCTGGGTTTCATACGCATGTCGTGCTTCCTCAGTTGACCCAAAACCAGTCATCTTGTGAGAAGTAGCGTTAGGGTCTGTATTTTCGTATCCGTGCGAGGGAAGGATGAACGCTAGATGATCTACACCGCTTTTTTCTTCTCTAACCCACCTGAACATGCTGCCGACAATCGGAGTGATATCTAGTCCTGTATCAGTAACGCATTCCCTAGATAGGTACTCAACGTGTACCTGACCTTCCTCGTTGATTCCAATAAGAGCAGGGGGAACTTTAGAGGTATCAACGAGTTTCTGGCTAACAGCAGTCTCTCGGATCTGCTCAATTAGCGCTCGTGCTGTTTTAAACGAATAGAAAGAGTTAATTGTCAGTAGTTCTTCGGATTCAATATGACTAGGCATTACACATCTCCTTTAGATCTTCAAATGAATGGACTGCTTTTCCAGTAATGTCTGTTTCTGACTCTGACGTATCCATTATTGTTTTGTTGTCTGAGAACTCATATCCGTCTACCGGTGAGTACACATACGGATTAGTGATTACAACTGTCTTTTCTTCAGTAAAAAGTATTACCTGTACTGATTCTGTTACGAGCCTTGCGTTTTTGTATCCAGCTTTGCCTTCAAAAATATCACGCATAGAAACCTTATTTAGCAGAGCCATTAACTTATCTACATCTTCTTTTCCCTGTGTGCTCGCGAAGTAACTATCAGCGAACAGTAAAAAGGCGTAAGGGTTTTTTATTGGACAGTCTTTTAGTGCTTCCCTGACTGCTTCTTTATCAAAAGATTCAATATATGCGCTTACTCCATTACATTTTCCGTCAATTACAAATAATTGAGGAATCGAATTACCATATTTAATTCTCTTAAAAGACTCAACTGCTGCTTCGCTTGCACTCTTAGCAAACTCCAATTTGTCATTTCTAAGCAATCTTTGTGTCTCTGTATCGTCTTGAGAGAACTTCACTTTCACTCCTTAAACGCAAAAAAGGCCACCGATTTGGTGACCTTAGACATAGCTATAGCACAATGTCTTAACTACTATTATACAGTATTTCTTTTTATCTAACAATTATTATTAACTTTTATTTTTGAAGGTTTTTGAAGGCTTGTTTGCCTGCCTTAAACGAGTGTAATCACAACCTATGTTCATCGCCTGAGCCTGTCAAGTGAACGTGATCTAGTTCACAAAACTAGTTATCTGTGGCTTTCAGCCCTCATATGTGTTTGTATGTGTTCCTGTTAACCATTAAGGAGTAAATATGAGTAACGTTGACAGCCTTATCGAACAGATGAACCAAGATGCTTACATGAGCGGAGTGCATTACTCGCAACTTAGAACCTCTATAGAACAGGGTTTCTCGGCAATTGAGCTATTCCAGCTTGTGAGGGACCATCGCATAGCTTCAGTGGTAGGCCATGCCGATAGATCCTCTGAGTACGTCTGTGAGTGCGGATACTCCGCCTGGAGCATGACACAGCATTATGCTCACGTAGATGGTCTGTGTGAGGCTCTGATTAGTTCTGGTAGTACTTACTCGCTGTAGGGCCGGTCTGGCCCTGGTACTTGGAGTTCAAGTCTTTGTGGCCATATGGCTTAGCTGATTCTTGATCAACTCTTTCGAAGGAAATCTGAGCAATCTTCATGTTAGGGCGCAAAATGATCGGTACTGGTGCTAGGTTGCAGAACTCAAGGGTTATCTGCGCTGGTAGCCAGCCTGGATCAATGAATCCGGCTGTTACATGTACTAGTAGCCCTAAGCGAGCTAGAGAGCTTTTCCCCTCTAGCCGTCCTACCAGTCCGTTAGGTACTCCAACGCTCTCCAGCGTTGCTCCTAGCGCGAACTGGCCGGGTTCTAGCAAGGTTCCTTGTTCGGAGATGTTGACTTCCGACATTTCTACTGGGATTCTCGGGTCGATCACGGCAGTCTTGCTCTTGTCGAAGAGCAAGAGCTTGCTGTCTAGGCGCAAGTCAACACTGGCTGGCTGTACGTCAGCTGGGTTAAACGGATCAATCACGATTGACTGCTGTGATATCAGGTTGAGCAATGTTCTGTCAGAAAGAATCATTGTTGAATCTTATTGCATAAGGTAATAAAACCTGTTCACGACGTAACTGTTGGACAGATCTACTGTTCAAGCACACAAACATTTAAGGGTGGTATTTGGTATGGCCGACCGACCAACAGCAGAATCATTGCTCATCTCTGCTGCTTTGAACGTAAACGACGTTTTGGCTCCTGCAGCAATGGGTATTACCCCAGATATGTTCAGCGCATATCAAGCTGAATATCGCTGGTTGGTGACATACGAACGTCTGTACGGAAATCCTCCTACAGTTGAGACCTTCCAGCACAAGTTTCCTCGATTCCCGCTTTCGCCAACGAAGGACGTTGCTTACGCAGTCGATGAAGTAATTCAGGAGCACACACGCTCTGGATTGGTTCGGGCTATTCACTCAGCGACTGAATCACTTTCTGATAAAGACTTGGACGCTGCTCTGGCTGAGATCGCCGCATTTAAGCCCGCCCAGGCAACCCAGCCAATTAAGAACTGCCTACTTGATTACTCGCTGCTAGATGACTACGACATTCCAGTAGATACAGTGCCGGTTCCATGGAAGACATTGCAGTCTGTTACTGGTGGCCAGCGACAAGGTGACCTTTGGTACGTGGCAGCACGTCTTGGTCAAGGAAAGACATGGAGCCTTTGCAATATGGCGGTAGAAGCCGTTTTGTCTGGCAAGAAAGTGATGTTCTACTCGCTAGAGATGAGCGAGATGCAAATGCAGGTCCGTATGCACGCTCTTCTTGGTTATCGACTGGGAATTGACGTTGACCACATCTCTATGCGGGACCGAATTTTTGACAAGATTGCTTACCGAAAGCTGATTGATGCTCTTGCTGAACAGGTAACAGGAGAGCTTTACATCCACGATTCCTCCCGCAACAAGGTTTCACCAATTCATGTAGCGGCTACAGCGAGAGATTACGACCAGATTGTCATTGACTATGCGGGATTGATGCATAACGGGTCTGGTGGTCGTGCAATTGACGACTGGCGATCAATGGCTTCTATCTCAAATCACCTCAAAGAAGTGGCTATCTCAACTAACACTCGTATTCTTGCCGCAGCGCAGATTAACCGCGAGGGAGACAATGCAACATGGCGACCACCTCAAACCAAGCATCTCTCGCAATCAGATGCTCTAGGCCAGGATGCAGATGTGGTGATAACCCAGAAGCAGTATGGCCAGCGAGCTATGGTTTATAGCCTTGAGAAGAACCGCCATGGATCTTCCGGGCAATTGTTCTTCTCGCGATTCTTTCCTAACAATGGGCAGTTTGAAGAGATTACTAAGGACGAGGCAGATTTGCTTCGTGAGAGGTATGACGACGAGTGATTTCACTACAGGACGCTCTTACTAATGGCCGTGGCACATGGCGCAGTTTTACTTGCCCTTCACATGATGACCGTTCACCTTCTGCCAGAGTTAATGCGAAGACTGGCAAGTGGGTATGTATGGTTTGCCACGCAAAAGGCTCGATTTCCAACTTCAGAATAGATGTTGACGATCAGCTTTTGATGATTAAGAACGCCCTGGATCACGAGGAAAGACGTACATACCAGGAGTCGTGGTGGGATCGGTTTGATTCGTTTCGCCATCCTTACTGGCAGTCTCGGTTCGCTGATGAGGCGATTGACCTGTACCGACTTGGATACGATGCTGACAAAGACAAGCCTTGTTATCCGCTGTGGTCAGACGACGGGATGATCATTGGTCCCGTTTATCGCAACCTTGACGGGCTTGGCCCTAAGTACAGATACCCGTTCGGAGCCAATACATCTGAGCTTCTATTCGGTATCAGGGAGCTACAGCAGTCTTCTACTCTGGTACTAGTAGAGGGAGCTATGGACGTAGTGGCTGTGCGGGAGGCTGGGTACGACGCCGTGGGCAGCTATGGCTCAGTGCTGTACAACAGTCAGGTAAGCCTCCTGCAGCGCATTGGAGCGCAGCGAGTACTGGTTGCCTACGATGACGACTTTGCTGGTCGTGAGGGCGCTGTGGCGGCTGTCAGGGAGCTATCTAACGCGGGTATCCTGGCGCGGCAGTTCTCTTGGGATAGCCATGAGAAGGATCTTGCCGAGATGGCTGTTGATGTAAGAAAAAATGTTTTAGCGAAAACACTTGACTAGATGGGAAGAGACATAGTAGGTTTCTACTCATGTCGAAGGCAGCAGAACTAGCGGACGAGATCCTAGAAGCACAGCGCAGGCGTACCAAGCTTGATGAATACATCAAAGAGCTACAGCACGAACTGTGTGGAGCTATGGCGGCTGATCAGGTCAAGACGTTCGATGTTGATCACGGAGACAGAGTAGTCAAGGCCACATATGTCTCGTCTACTCGTACTCAGGTAGACGAGGTGTCACTCAAGAAGGCTCTAGGCGCTCGCGAGTTCAACAAGATCACGACTCGCAAGGTAGATAACAAGCTCATTGAGAAGGCGATCATTAGCGGTGATATCGACGCTCGTATAGTTTCTCAGAACACGACAATCGTTAAGACCACACCATACGTGCGTATTACCGAAACGAGATTCGATGAAAACTAACAGTATTGATCCGGTATCTGCGTTCGTCAGAACGCTTGACGGTGATTACTACTTGGTTCGCGAGGCAGCAGAAGCGCTTGGGATTAGCCAGCACCAATTGCGACGAGCAATCAAGCATGAACAGACAGGAATGCTTCCTAGTCACGGTGTAATGATCGGGAAGATGAAGGTATACCTGTACACAATTGAAGACATTGAGAGAATGCGGGACATAATTGCCCAGCAGCGCGCTGTTAGCGATTATGAGTCAATTAAGGACAAGAAGAGTGGACGCGGTGGACGACCAGCTGTGTATACACCTGAAGAAAGAGCACAGCGAGCACGTCTATACTCACGAGCCTGCTACTGGAAGAACCGCATTAAGCACGCGGAAAACATTAAAGACTTCGATATGAAGCGTAGGGCAGAAGTTATCTTGGCTAAGATCGAAGAGGAGATTGTCAGTGGCATTAAATAGCGGTGACGTAATCAAGCTAGGCGTCACTCACCAGTGCACTATTGACGGTGAAAACAGCTGGATTAAATTAGAGATTGAATCAGTAGTGCAAGAAAATGAGGATGCTGAACAGGCATTCAAACGGGTAAACAAAGAATTGCAAAGCAGAGTGATTTCAGCGATGGAGTCATCAGCGCAAACAATTATGGATTATACAAAGAAGGGTTAACCGCAATGGTTACGTTTGGTACGAAAAAGAGTGAAGCTCCAGTCAACAACGGAAGTGGCGTGTGGTTGCGTAACTTCCAGCGCGGGGAAACAGTTGTTCGTTTCCTTGACGAGATTGAAGACTGGGTGGTGTTCAAGGAGCACTACAACTCAGATAAGCATTGGTTCCCCTGCACTGGGGACAATACCTGCCCAGGTTGCACGTCAGATGACGAACAACAGCGGCGCAAGAGCACTAAGTACGCTACGAACGTGTACCTAGTGAAGACCGGAGAAGTCAAGCCATACAAGCTTCCAGTTACGCTCGCCAATGCACTTGAACGCCGTGCAGAGCGCAACAGTGGAACTATCACCAACCGAGACTATGCAGTTCTTAAGTCCGGTACTGGTATGGAAACTACATACGATGTTGATCAGGAGTCGAAGTACGAACTTGACTTGGCTGATCTGCGTAAGCAGTCAGAGAACATCGAAGAGATTCTTCGTGATCGGTACGAAGAGGTTATCGGTGAAGTTGCTGGTGGAAAGTCAGATAGCCAGGAAGTTAAGCCGGAAAAGGAAGAATTCCCTTTTAAGGAAGCCGCAGTAGAGTCTGCGGCTGAAGAAGAACCAGAAGTCGCAATCAGCGAGTCTAAGGTTCGTAGTATGTCGATCACTCAGCTTAACGAGTTGGCGTCAGACGCCAAGATTGACGTAAGTTCAGCTGAAAGCAAGTCAGAAATGGCTGATATTATCATCAGTGCTCTCGCTTAGGGCACAGGTTGCGTTGGTTCCCACTATCAAATAGTGGTTAGTGGCAGTGGTTCAATTCCACTGGCAACCGCATGAAGAAATATAGGGTTATTCGTGATACAAAAAATGCATATTGGAACCTTCATTCGCACTCTAATTACTCAGCGAACGATGCTCTTCCTGCCGTAAAGGATATGGTTCAGACTGTATCTGGATACGGCCAGCAGGCGCTAGGTCTTACTGACCACGGCAATATGGCTGGATCTGTTGATCTATACCGCGAGTGCAGTAAGGCGGGGATCAAGCCCTTTCCTGGTACTGAGTTGTATGTAGTGCGTGATCGCCAGGATAAGAAGGCAAAACGTCATCATATGTGCGTGGTCGCTTATACGAATGAAGGCTACAAGAACTTGGTTCGCATGAACTCAATGATGAACAAGAACTTCTACCACAAGCCACTCATCGACTTTGGTGACTTTGCTGAGCTATCAGAGAATGGAATGCTGAACGGAATCGCCGCAACTTCTGGTTGCTACTTTGGTTATGCATCTCAGGCGATTGCTAGCGGAGATAGACAAGAAGCAAAGGCTCTGCTCCAGAGTTACGACAAGTGGTTTGGGAAGTTCTACGTCGAGCTACAGAACCACAACATCATTCACGATGACGAAGAAACAACCGACTCAATGATTGCTAATCGTCTAGCGTCTCTTGCTCAGGAACTCGGGCTACCGTGTGTGCTTACGCAAGATGCCCATTACTGTAACCAAGAAGATAAGCCAACCCATGAAGCCATGAAGCGTCTTGTTGCTTTTGGCTCAGACGGCGACGATGCTGTATTTCCTGGCGATGGATTTCATCTTGCTGACAAAGAATGGTTTGAGGCTCACCACGAAGGGAAACGACGTGAACTCGGTTATGAAGGGCTTCAAGACCTACTTGAATCGCATGATCTTACTATTCCTCAATTGGATAAGTATAGCTATCGTATTCCTTTTACTGTTGACGATCCGCTTCGAACTCTACGCGACGTTGCTTCTGAGAAATCGGTATCGCTCAGCAAAGCGCACAAAGAACGGATCGACAGCGAACTAAGCATTATTGAAGACACTGGTATGGCCGGATACCTATTACTAGTTGCTGAAGTGACTAATTGGTGTCGGGATAACAGCGTCTTCTACCAAGCGCGCGGATCTGCTTCTGGTTCGATGATCTGCTGGTTGCTAGGTATTACTCAGGTAGACCCAATTGAGTGGGATCTGTCCTTTGAACGATTCATTTCTCGCGACAGGACTAAGCCACCGGATATCGACCTGGATATTGAGCACGTTCGTAGGCAGGATCTCATCGAGTGGCTAGATTCTCGTTTCTCTGTCAATCAAATCGGTACTTGGATGGAGTACTCACTGACAGGAGACGGAGAAGAGACAAGCGGGTCTCTAAGAATCAAGTACATCGCTTCACTCCGTCGTCAAGGCAAGCCCATACCAAAAGATTGGAATGACATTGCTCCTGATATTCACAAAAGTCTTCACCAGATTGGCGAAGGTCATGTTTATTCGTCATATGGCACTCATGCTGCTGGATTGGTGGTTACTACAACCAAGGACGAATTCGATGATTTAGTTCCGACTATGAGGGTTGCATCTTCAGATACTTATGTAACTCAGTACGACATGAATTCAGTAGAGAATCTAGGTCTGGTCAAGCTGGATGTATTGGGGCTAAAGACGCTTTCTGTTTTGCATATTTGCATGGAGAACTTGGGGCGAGATGTATTCGAAGGTCTCGACTGGATTCCTCTTCGTGACCGCAAGACTTTCTCTACTGTGTCTAGAGGAATCACTGATGGTGTATTCCAACTTGAAGGAAAGGCAGCTAGAAGAGGCTGTAAGGAGCTAAAGCCAAAGCACGTTGACGATATTGTTGCTGCAATGGCGCTGTTTAGGCCAGCAACAATGCAAAGCGGAGCTACTCAGTCATTCATCGACAGAAAGCACGGAAAAGAAAAGATCCCTGAGCGACATGCCATTATCAGGCAGCACACTGATAAAACTTACGGGATTATGCTGTTCCAAGAACAAGTGATTGGAATGCTGCGGTCTCTAGGAATGAATCCAGATGACCTCACTGCATTTCTCAAGGCAGTTAAGGCTTCAAACGCCGATATTGGCGCTGCGGGTGACGTTATTGAGGGGTATCACGCGCAGGTAGTAGACCTCGCTAAGCGCCGAGGTATGGATGATACTGATATCAGTTGGCTCTGGGGAGCAATCGAAGGGTTTGCGGCATATGGTTTTAACAAGGCTCACTCCGTCGCTTATGGCCTGACAGCTTATAGGTGTGCATATCTAGCTACACACTTTCCTACTGAGTTTTACGCTGCTGTGCTGTCGGTTGCAGCCGGTACTCCTAAAGAAGATCCATACGTCACTGCCGTTAGATCTGCCGGTATTCGTATTCAGCGAGCAGATGTTAATGAATCTGGCGTCTCATACGCCGTTGGATCTAAGGGAATCCGTAAAGGGTTGCTGGCTATTAAGGGGATTGGCGGAAAGGTAGCCAAGGAACTGATAGACAAGCGGCCAGACGGAGGATACTCAAGTCTTCACGAGCTATGTATGTTGGTGAATCGAAGGATTATTACTGGAGCCAAGGCTTACATAGAAAACGGAGAGTTAGATGTTGGAGTTATTGGGAAGTTAGTTGAAGCTGGAGCGCTTGATTGCTTTGAGGAGGTTGAACGCTAATGGACAACATCTTACGTAAACGCATATATCAAAGGAGCGGAGGACGTTGTGAAGCAGTCATTGTTGGAGAAGTTGACGCGCGTTGTAGCCAACGTGCTTCACAGATCCATCACATGCTTACGAAAGCTCGCGGTGGAGTTATTTTGGATGACTCTGGGGAGACTTACCATCTTCTTCATTTATGCCATGAATGCCATGCGCTATGCGATGGAAAAGATGCGTATGACGGTGGCGTTCTAATCGACGGATATGTACGTACAAATCAATATGGCAGGCCAATGTATTACGGCACAGATAAATACCTCAATGTTAAGTATGGAGAATGGGATGGAAATTGATCCGAATGTATTTAAGCGTAAGTACTCATTTGAGTTTAGTGATCGAGAGATTGATGTGATTCTGCATTCGTTACAAACACAAAAGAGCCTAATTCATGAAAACAAATACAGACCAACAGATGACATGGTTAACTTCTTCTACAAGCTTTCAAGATCAAATGCTATAGCTCGCAAGAACCAAGATCTTCGTGATCCATTCCAAAGGGGAGACCTATGAGTAACCTACGAAAGCTAATTGCCGGAGCAGACTTACCAGTTACGGTTGCTCACGAAAAATGGCTGGCTAATAACGTTTCAGCCGAGTATTCAGACGAAGCTATTGAGTTTGCACGTAAGGCTCTTAGCCAAGAAGTAGGCGGATCTAGAAATCGCAACACAATGTTCCGTTCATCCTCCACTGGATCGTGTGAACGTAAGCAGGTATTCCACGCTATTGGGGCTAAGAAGCGAGAAGTCCTTGACGGTAAGTTAGCTAACATCTTCCAGACAGGGAACATGCTGCACCTTAAGTGGCAGATGGCTGGCCTTACTGCTGGCTGGCTTGTCGAGGCTGAAGTTAGCGCTGACCGTCTTGATATGAATTTCGGTGGCACTCTAGATGGAATCATCGTTGACGGGTCCGGTTTCGAATTCAAGTCGATTAATAGCCGTGGATTCCAGCAGGTGTCTCAATTTGGTCCTAAAGAAGTGCATATCCACCAAGTACACGCATACATGGTTCTTCGGCCAGAAATTGATGAGTTTTCGATTGTCTACGAAAACAAAGACAATGGTGAGTGGAGAGAGTACATGGTCGAAAAGGACCATGCTGTACTGAACTTAATTACTGAGAACATCACACAGCTCAATAAATATGTTGCGAACAAAGAACTTCCAGTCATTCAAAAGGGATGCTTGGAGAAGGAAGGGATGGAATACCGTGGATGCCCATACAGAGACAAATGCCTTACAACTAGAACTTTTCCCACTAAGCGACGTTCAAACTTCGACCTCGGAGAATGACGATGCCAAAGACGCATGATGTTGTTATCCGCGTGAAAGTGATTGTAGAGAACACAACTGCACAGGATGAACTTGAGGAAGCCAGAGAGAGCATCTTGGAGCTTGAGAGAAATCTACATAACGCTAAATTGCAAATTGGCATACTGCAGAACTCCGCTCAGGTGGAAAGTAATAAGCAGAATTGGATGGTAGAGGGATGAGTGGCGATAGTTATAACTTAGAGCACTCTGATGTTTGGATTACTTGTCACGAGAACTATGCGTGCAATGGTGGTCAGTGTCCAGTACACAATAAGACAAACCACCTGATGCGTAATTTCCCTCAAGTGTGGCGAAGCGATATCGGAGCAATGGAGCGACAATGCCCTCACGGGATCGGTCATCCAGACCCAGACGATCTATACAGTGTTAACAATATTCATGGATGCGATGGCTGCTGCTCTCACAAAACATTCTTTGAGCAACCACAAGACTCCATTAACCAAGAAGCACACAAGATTATTAATGGCGCTAGGCAGAGCGCTTATGGAGATCCGTCTGAATCATTCGCTAGGGTAGCTAGGCTCTGGTCTGAGATTCTTGGTGTAGAAGTTACTTCTGAACAGGTACTCCTATGCATGATTCAACTAAAGGTATCAAGGGCTATCAACCGCCACTCTCGCGATAACTATGTTGATATTGCCGGTTACGCGGGTCTAATCGAGATGCTAGGCGAGGAGAAAGATGATGAGTAATTTTGTTTCTCAACAGGCGATTATTGAAGGTATCCGTGTAACCAGGCTAGACGAAATGGGCGGTGCTTTTGAAGATGAAGGAGAGTACATGGAGGCGATTCTTGACGCTGCAGCACCGTACATAGCTGCAAAGGCATTACGACAAGCAGCAGCTGAATTCTCAGACCCAAACCTTGGACCTTGGGAAATTGAGCGTGTGCGCCGTTATTTCCTTGGACGCGCCAACTACTTAGTTGCTAACTCCGCGTTCACTGAGATGGTGCAACTCGGGCAAGAGATCGGAGACAACTAATGAGTAAGTGGATGAAGGTAGACCCGGCCACATTAAAGGTCGGGGATGAAGTGAGAATGGTTGACGCCTTCTCAATGTTTCAAATCAGTGGCAAAACGAGTCCGTCAAAAATCGGAATATGTGTCGGCGGTATCGACTTCACAGAGGCACCCGAATGCCGCACTTGGTTCGTCCGCAAACCGAAGAAGGCGAAGCCTGAACCTGGCCTAGTTGAGGGCCACACTGCTACCTACTGGCATAGGTGGTTCCTGAAGCAACTCAACCACAATGAGCAGATAGAGAGGTCTGCCACTGCACGTAATCAGAAGTTGCAGCGCCTTGAGAAGGAAGTCAATGACGCCCGTAAAGACGCTCAGTATTGGCAAGACAAGTACGCCGTACTAGCGGCGTCAATCAATGAGGTTCCCGATGAACCGTCCCCACCAACCCGTCCCGATGAACCGCCCGTTGGATCGTTCTTCCGGGTGGACAGGACGGGTGAGCTGTATCTACGGA
>ERZ869921.286-NODE-286-length-34661-cov-8.400046_pt1 | contig 34661 bp, 40 predicted proteins | sample MGYA00579310_ERZ869921 | MGnify/ENA primary metagenome ERZ869921 (study PRJEB32216, sample SAMN09231816) | wastewater metagenome | place: USA: Maryland | collected 2016-06-21 | study: EMG produced TPA metagenomics assembly of the PRJNA472060 data set (Reclaimed... | reverse complement strand
CGACCGACGCGGCGACCTACGCGGCGACCCGCGCGGCGACCGACGCGGCGACCGAGATCGCGCGCTGCGCACGATTCCTGATCGGGTGCGTCGCACGCTGGTACGGCATGTACTCGGGCGGGAGTTCCTGGTCGGGATGGACGGCCTATCTGTCGTTCTTCCGCCACGTCGCGAAGCTGGAACTCGACTACTCGGCATGGGACCACTTCGAGAAGGCGACGATCCACGCGTCGTGGCGGTTCACGCATGCCCGATTCGCCGTGGTCTGCGACCGCCCGACCACGATCGGCCGCGACGACCAGAACCGCGCGCACGCTCTCGACGGTCCGCAGATCGCGTGGCGCGACGGCTTCGCGTCGTACTCGATCCACGGCGTGCGCGTGAACGCCAAGATCATCGAGCGGCGGTTCACGGTCGCTGACATCGACGCGCAGGACAACGCCGAGGTGCGTCGCGTCATGATCGACCTCTACGGGCGCGATCGCTTCATGCTGGACGGCGGCGCGAAGGTGCTCGACGAGGACATCGACGAGCTCGGCAACCGGCGCCAGCTGTTGCGCCGCGAGGTCGATGACGACGAGCCGATCGTCGCGATCCGGGTGATCAACTCGACTCCGGAGCCGGACGGCACGAGCAAGGAGTACCAGATGCGTGTCCACCCCGAGCTGCGGCCGATCGTCCGGCGCGAGCCGGCCGAGTACGGGCGACCGCAGGCGATGACCTGCGCGAACGCGGCGGCGTGGCTGGCGCAGGTCGCCGCGTCGAAGTTCGAGCTCGAGTTCCAGACCTGACAGCGCGCCAGTCGCGCGGAGGATTCACGATGCGATTCACGAGCAACGACCGCGACGAGATGGACGTCAAGGCTGACAGCGAGTTGCTGTTCTCCTGTGACCCCGCCACGGCCGACGCGACCGCCTCGGCGCTCCACGTCGCGGCGGCGCAGGTGCGGAAAGGCGCGCGGCGAAGCGGTCGACTGGAAGCACGTCGAGGGCGAGCGGCGCTTTGCTGGCGACATGGCGTGCGTCATGGGACCGACGTTCGCCGAGTCGGGCGATGACTTCGTGCTCATCGACCGCGCCGACGTGCCCCGCCTCATCGCGGAGCTCGGCGCATGGCTGGCGGCGCACCCTGCTGAGGCTGACCGTGGATAGCCGCGCGCCGGTCATCCGCACGTGGCTCGGCGACGACGAGATGATCGCCGACAACTTCGCCGGTGGCGGCGGGGCGTCGACGGGCATCCTGGCCGCGCTCGGCCGGTCGCCGGACGTCGCGATCAACCACGACCCCGAGGCCCTGGCGATGCACGCGGCCAATCACCCCGACTGCGACCACCGCGTCGAGTCGGTCTGGAAGGTGGACCCGATCGCCGCTGCCGCCGGGCGATCCGTCGCGCTGGCGTGGTTCAGCCCCGACTGCAAGCACTTCTCGAAGGCCAAGGGCGGCAAGCCGCGCGAGCAGCGCATCCGCGGGCTCGCGTGGGTTGCGGTCCGCTGGGCTCATCGCGTGCAGCCGCGCGTGATCATCATCGAGAACGTCGAGGAGTTCCTCACCTGGGGTCCGCTGCATCGCCAGCACACGAACGGCTGCGAGGCCGACGGCGCTGACGGGCGCTGTCGCACGGCGTGCCGGTTCGGGATGCCGATCGAGAGCCGCAAGGGCGAGACGTTCCGGCGGTTCGTCGCTCAGCTCGAGGCCCACGGCTACGCGGTCGAGTGGCGCACGCTGCGGGCCTGCGACTTCGGCGCGCCGACGACGCGCCGCCGCCTGTTCCTGGTCGCGCGCTGCGACGGCCGCGCGATCCGCTGGCCGACGCCCACCCACGGCAAGAGCGGCCTGCTCGGCCTGCGCCCGTACCGCACCGCGGCCGAGTGCATCGACTGGTCGATCCCGTGCCCCAGCATCTTCGACCGCGCGAAGCCGCTCGCCGACAAGACGATGGCGCGGATCGCGCGCGGCGTGCGGAAGTTCGTGCTCGAGGCGGCCCGGCCGTTCGTGATCCCGGTTAACCACGGCGGCGTCGGGCGCCGTGACCTGCGCGTCCACGACGTCGACGCGCCGATGCCAACGGTCACCGGCGGCCAGCGCGGCGGCCACGCGATCGCCGTGCCCTACCTCGTCCACCGCTCGAACGGTGAGCGCGTCGGCCAGGCGCCGCGGATCTACGACCCGGCAGCGCCGCTCGGCACGATCGTCGCCCAGGGCAACAAGCACGCGCTCTGCGCCGCCTTCATCGCGAAGCACTACGGCGAGCGCGCCGGCGGCTTCGCGGGCGGCCAGGCTGCTGACGCGCCGATCGGCACGACCACGGTGCGAGACCACCACGCGCTGGTCGCGGCTCACCTCACCAAGTTCTACGGCACGTCGACAGGTGCGGGCCTCGATGAGCCGATGCCGACGATCACCGCCGCCGGCTGGAAGCTGGCCCAGGTCGCCGCGTTCCTGGGCCGCTACAACGGCAACGGCGACGCGGAACCCGTCGGGCTTCCGCTCGGCACGCTGACGACCAAGCCGCGCTTCGGGCTCGTGATCGACGGCGAGGAGTACGTGGTCGTCGACATCGGGATGCGGATGCTCACGCCGCGCGAGCTGTTTCGCGCCCAGGGATTCGCCGACGACTACCAGATCGACCCGTGCGGCCCGAACGGGAAGCCGCTCACCAAGACCGCGCAGATCCGCATGTGCGGCAACAGCGTGTCGCCGCCCCCGGCTGAGGCGCTGATCCGGATCAACTTCGCCGAGGAGCGTGCAGCGTGAGCCGCGAACCATTCCCGTTGCAGTGGCCGTCGACATGGAAGCGCACGGCGTCTCGCTCCAGGCCGAAGTTCGGCACCAACTTCACCACCGACCGAGACACGATCTACCGCTGGCTGGCGAAGCGCGGGTCGAACGCGGTCATCACGTCGAACCTGCCTCTCACGAACGCGGGGAAGCCGATCTCCGCGAGCTGCGACGACCCCGCGATCGCGGTCTGGTGGGTCGAGCGCGGGCACGAGCGCGTGATCGCGTGCGACCGCTGGATCACGGTCGGGCACAACCTGCACGCGATCATGCTGTCGCTGGAGGCGCTGCGCGGCCTCGAGCGGTGGGGCGCCAGCGAGATGGTCGACCGCGCGTTCGCCGGCTTCGCGGCGTTGCCTGCGGGCCCCGCGGAGACGACCGGGCCGCGGCCCTGGCGCGAGGTCATCGGCGGCATGTGGCCCGCCGGGCTCGCATCGTCCGAGGTGCTCACGATCGCCAAGGCCAGGTACCGCGAGGCGATGCTCGGAGCGCACCCGGACCGCGCGGGCTCGACGGCGCGCGCCGCCGAGCTGAACCTCGCCATGGAGGCGGCCAAGGCCGAGCTCGGAGGTGCAGCTTGATCCGCCGCGCCATCACCGCGGCGCGCACCGTCCTGGCGATCGCGCGCGACGCCGCGCTCGACCTGCGGGACGAGGCGCGGACGATCGGGGCCGACCGGTTCGAGTACGAGGAGTGCCCGGGGGCGCCGTCGCCGGCGGAGGCAGCGCTCGCCGCCGCTCGCGACCGCCAGGCCCGGGCCGCCTTCGCCGCGGGCTACGCGGCGGCGTGCACCGGAGGGATGAGCGCCGCCGACCAGCGCCGGCTGCGCGAGCGGATGGCGCGGTGGCTGGAGGATCAACGTGGCTAGACACAACGTCGGCCCGAAGAACGGATTCTGGAAGGGCGGTCGGACGATCGCGTCGAATGGCTACGTCCTAATCCGCGTCGGCAGAAGCCACCACCTTGCCGATGTCCGCGGCTACGCGTACAAGCACCGCCTTGTTGCCGAGCAGGTTCTCGGCCGTCGTCTCCAGCCCGGCGAACAGGTTCACCACAAGAACGAGATCAAGACGGACAACCGACCGGAGAACCTCGAGGTGGCCAGCAGCATCGCCGTTCACCGTGTCATGCACCGAACTACCGGCGTAGGCCGTCGACTCCCCGGGCAGGCCAACGCGAAGCGTGCGTGCGCCTGTGGGTGCGGCCAGCAATTCGACAGCTTCGATTCCAGTGGTCGGCCGCGTCGCTTCGTGACCGGCCACAACACGGGGGTTCGCAATGGGTGATGGGACCGGAATCTCATGGACAGACACGACGTGGAACCCCATCCGCGGCTGCAGCCGCACGATCGCCGATGGCGCCAAGCAGTCTGGCTGCGGTGACCAGTCGGGCGGTGGATGCTACGCCGAGCGCATGGCTGGCCGCTTCTGCGGTCCTGGCCAGCCGTACGAGGGTCTCGTGCGGATCACCCCGAAGGGCGCGCGCTGGAACGGGACCGTGCGCATGGTCCCTGAGCACCTCGCCGACCCGCTGCGGTGGCGAAAGCCGCGCCGGATCTTCGTCAACTCGATGTCGGACCTGTTCCACGAAGCGCTGACCAACGAGCAGATCGCCGCCGTGTTCGGCGTCATGGCCGCGGCGCCTCAGCACACGTTCCAGGTGCTGACGAAGCGCGCGAAGCGGATGCGCGAGTACCTCCAAGTTGATCAAAGGGCGGAGTGGTCCAGCGCGCTCGCGCGCCATCACCTTGCAGGCGAGCACCCCGACATGTTGTGCGATCAGATCCAGTTCGGAGATCGCGTGCTGCCGAACGTCTGGCTCGGCGTCAGCGTCGAGAACCAGGCCGCCGCGGACGAGCGCGTCCCAGATCTGATCAGAACGCCGGCCGCGGTGCGCTTCCTGTCGTGCGAGCCGCTTCTTGGCGGCGTCATCCTGCAAGGCGACGAACCGCCGCCGGCGCTGCACAGCCGCTCGTATCTGCGCGGCGTCACCGGCGACGAGCGCATCAACTGGGTCATCGGGGGCTGTGAGTCGGGCCCGGGCGCGCGCGACTGCGACGTGGCGTGGCTGCGATCGCTGCGCGACCAGTGCGCCGCCGCGGCCGTGCCGTTCTTCCTCAAGCAGGCCGTCAGCGCCAACCCGTTCAACGCCGCGATGCACTCCGTGGGCATCGGTGCCGGCGGCGGTTCCAAGCGCAAGGCCGGCGGCGTGATCGAGCTGCCCTACCTCGACGGCGTGCAGCACGCCGCGTTCCCGGAGCTGCAACATGGCTGACTGCAACCACCGATCGGCGATGCCCGGGCCGCGCATCCCGATGGCTCACGGCACGTCGCCGACCGAGGTGTGCCGATGCGGGTCGTGGCGGCGAGTCGGCAACTGGACGTCGAGATGGGTCGACGGCCCGATCCCGTTCGACGCCATCGAGATGATTAACGGCGAGGCGTACGCGAAGGAGCTGCATCATGGCTGACTTCACCGACGACCAGATCAAGGCTGCCCGGGCGCTGTGCGAGAGCGCGACGCCGGGGCCGTGGATCGAGCAGCTCGGCTTCCCTCGCTCCCTCGTCGGCGTCACCTGCGATGAGGCGCTGGAGGTGTGCGACGCCGAGTTCATCGCCGCGGCCCGCACGCTCTTCCCTGCCGCGCTCGATGCGCTCGAGCAGGCGCGGCGCGAGCGGGACGAGGCGCTTGCCATCGCTGACACTCGCCGCGAGCACGCCATCGACAACAAGAGCCGCGCCGACGAGGCCGACCTTGCGCTGGTTGCCGCGAAGGCCGACCTCGCCGCGACCAAGGCGGCGCTGGCCGAGGCGATCGCGCTGCTCGAACAGGCGCACGACTACCGCGACGACTTGAAGATCTTCGCGGCCTGCGTCGCCGCGCTCAAGGCCAAGGTGCAGCCGTGACGCTCATCGCGACCTGCCCGGTGTGCGTGGGCGAGACGCACGAGGCGATCCGAGCGTGCGGGTACCTCGTCGCCGGATGCTCGAAGTGCCCGCAGGTTGGCCCGCTAGTCGCCCGCATCGACGGTGGCGACCCGGGCGACGAAGACCAGGAGGTGCGGAGATGACGAAGCGAGCGGAGTGGGTCGAGTGCGACCCTCATGACATCGGCTACTCGTGGCGCCTAGACGTCGGACAGATCCAGATCGTCGCGAAGTGGATGGGACGCTGGTTGTGGAGGTCGAGCACGGGCCACCATCCGAACGTCAGCTTCAATTCGCTCGCCTTGGCCCAGGCCGACGCGGTCCGGTGGCTGCGCGCGACGATCGCCGAGATGGCCGCGATGCTGCCGGAGGCGGAGTGATGCAGATGCCGACCGATGACGAACCGTGGGCGTGGGCCGTGTTCAGCGAGCATGACGACGTCCCATGCGACGAAGGCACGTGCGACTACACCGTTCTGTACGACGAGGGCGAGGCGGAAACGGCGTGCCTAGACATGAACGAGTCGCACGTCGACGAGGGCAAGGAGCCGGGCGCGCGCGTCGTTCCGCTTGTCCCGTTCGCGCTCGTCGAGCAAGTCCGCGCCGACCTCGCCGCATCGCAGCGCGAGGTGGAGCGGTTGCGGAAGATCTTCGACGACGCGGGCCAGGGAGAGCACAACGTGCTGGCGCTCGTTGACCACTACCAGGACGCGGCGATCAAGGCGGATGCCGAGGTGAAGCGGTGCCGCGGGATCGTCGCAAGCCTCGTCGCGCAGTCGTCGACGATGGATGACGGGCGCCTCGACAGCGACCTCACGGTCGACATGTGGGCGACGATCGACTCGTCCGAGGCGCTCAAGTACCTCGCCGAGATCGGCCGGGTCGAGATCGTCTCCGAGCATGGGCGGCGGGTTGTGGCGAGGTGGCGCTCATGAAGTGCCCGAACGGCCACAAGACCGAGGTCGCCGAGACGCGCGAATCGCACATCGGCGTTCGTCGACGCCGTCACTGCTCGGTGTGCGGATGGCGTGGAACGACCTACGAGATCACGGCAACGAGCGATCGACCGGGCGACGACATCGCAGCCGTGCTGACGAAGCAGCAGCTGAGAGCGATCCGCAAGATGGCGAAGGCCACGGCGGAACTGATCGGCGAGATCGAGGCGAAGCCATGAGCGTCGCCGGCAACAGCGCCGAGTTCTCGCCGTGCCGCCTGTACCGCTACCGGCTCACGCGCGAGTTCGCGATCGGGCCGCGCCGCGTCGCGTTCTGCATGCTCAACCCGTCGACGGCCGACGCGACGAACGACGACCCGACGATCCGCCGGTGCATCGGGTTCGCGCGCGCGTGGGGATTCGACCGGCTGACGATCGTCAACGCGTACGCGTTCCGCGCGACCGACCCGAAGGAGATGAAGCGCGCGATCGACCCGATCGGGCCCGACAACGACGCCGCGATCGCGTACGCCGTCGCCGAGTCCGAGTTCGTGGTCGCCGCGTGGGGCGCGCACGCGAGCCGTGACCGCGCCGCCGCGGTCCGCAGGCTGCTCGGCGCCAAGGCGCGCTTCCTGCGGCTCACCGCCGGCGGCGCGCCCGGCCATCCGCTCTACCTGCCCGGCGACCTGGCGCCGCAGCCGTGGCCATGACCCGCCGCCTTCATCCCGACGATAGGAGTTGACGATGGCAGTAGAACTCAACAAGGAGCTCTTCGCCGAGCGGCCCGACCGAGATCCGCCGCGGTCAGCCGGGCGCAAGATCCAGGCGTGGCGCGAGTGCGTCGCATGCCACCTGTGGTTCGCGGCACCGCGTGCGAAGCCTCGCCAGTTCTGTTCGACGAAGTGCTTCGGTGATCATGCCGCGGCAACCGGCCGGCTCAAGGGCGCCGATAATCCGCGCTGGCTCGGCGGCGTCAGCAACGACAACATGCGGTACAGGCGAAGGCAGAAGGCTCGGCACCCGATCGAGGAGGCTGCGCGCAAGGCTGTCCGCTCCGCCTTGATCGCGGGTCGACTCGTACGTCAGCCGTGCGAGGTCTGCGGAGCCGAGAAGGCGCAGGCCCATCACGACGACTACTCGAAGCCGCTCGACGTGCGATGGCTCTGCCGGCCGCACCATGACGAGCACCACGCGCTCGAACGGCGCCGCGCCCGCGTCGCGAGCAATCAACGCGAAGAGGCCGACATGAGCGAGACGAAGATCCGTGCCGCCGTTGAGGCTCTCGTGTCCGCGCTGGTCGAGGCTGCGCGCGCGCCACAGCCCGATCCGCCCGCCGAGTACCTCACAACCGCCGGAGCCGCTCAGCTCGCCAGCGTCACGCCCGAGACGGTCCGCCGGTGGGTCCGCGATCAGAAGCTGCGCGGCTACCGATCGGGCCGCTTCGTCCGCGTCAAGCGCGCCGATCTCGAGCAACTCCTGAAGGGCGATCGCGCTGCGCTCTCGTCGATGACGCCCGAGCAGCGGGCCGAGATGGACTTCGCGAGTTGACATGTTCCAACCCCGGCAAGATCCTGTGCGGCCGCTGGCCTCGATCTATCTGCGCGGCGAGACGTGGTGGTGCAAGCTCAAGAACGAGCGAGGGCAGTGGGTCGCGAAGTCGACGAAGTGCAAGCGCGAGCAGGAGGTCGAGGCGGCCCGGTACGCGGCCACAGCTCAAAAGGTGCTCGACCGCAAGCGCGCCGCGCTGACCACTGAGCCGACCGGCGCAATCACGGTCGCGACCTACGCCGAGCGCTGGGTCAAGGCCCGCGACGCGCGCGGGATCGCCGCGACCGCAGACGAGGACCGCCGGCTCAGGCTCCACGTTCTGCCCGCGATCGGCGCGATGCGGCTCGCCGACGTCCGCCCGATGCACATCCGCGACGTGGTCCGCACGCTACGCCAGACTGACGCCGCGCCCCGGACCGTGCTCCATGTCTACGGCGCGATCCGTGGCCTGTTCGCCGATGCGGTCGGCGACGAGCTGATCGCGGAGACACCGTGCCGCCTCGCGCGCGGCGAGCTGCCCCGCAAGGTCGACGCCGATCCCGAGTGGCGCGCACAGGCGACCTACACCACGGCCGAGGTCGAGCAGCTGATCAGCGACCCGCGCATTCCGCCCGAGCGGCGCGTGCAGTACGCGCTCAAGGCGATCGCCGGCGCCCGACACAGCGAGGGTGAGCGGTGCCGGAAGCGGAGCGTGGCGCTGACCGGAGAGCCCGCCGCATCCCAGGCCATCGCGCCACCCAAGTCGAGTGTCGCGAAGGACAAGCCTGCCCGGCCGGCCGCATTTCGCCCGTGGATGTGGCTGGGCCACAACCTAGCGACCGTCGGCGCCCTGTTCGCCGCGCAGCGCATCGGCCGCCGCGAGTTCGCGCGCGATGTGGCGGCGGTGCTGGACTACGACTGCCGCGACCTGTCGAACGTCACGATCCACGGCGAGGCCGGCCGACGCGCGTGGAAGGCGTGCGGCAACGCGCACGTCATGGCGCTGCGCGAGTCACAGCCCCGCTAGCCCGCCGGCGATCTGCTTCACCAGGTCGAGTTTCATCTTCCGCAGTTCGCTCATCAGCTGGTTCTTGCGCAGCGTGAGCGCGCCGCCCTTCACCACGATCAGCTGGTACAGCGAGTCGGTGATCGCCGCCTTGACGCCCTCGTCCTGCATCAGGCGCTCCGGCCCCTGCAGCACCGGCACGAGGGCGCGAAGGCGCTCGTACATCGAGACCAGCGCGGGCACTCCGCCCACGAACGTGGTCGGGTCGAAGCGGTTCGCGGTGACGTTGATGACCCATCCGTCATCGTTCGGTCCCGCGACGATGCCCTCCGCGAGGCGGCCCGAGTCGTTGAACAGGCGCGGCGTCTTGCCCGGATCCTTGCGCCCCGTCTTGCCGCCGTCGTAGCGCGCAACGGCCCACGCAGCCCCACGTCGTAGCGCTTCAGCCGCAGCATCGCGGCGTCGCCGCGTCGACGGCGACGCGATCTCCGCGATGTCGCGGATGCCGCTGCGGATCGCCGCCGCCATCGCCTCGGCGACGCCGCGCCCGAGCGCACGCGGGTCGAACACGTGGACGACCGGCTCGGCCTTGATCGTCACCGTGTAGCGGTTCGTCGTGCCGCTCGAGGTCGTGCGGCGGCGCTCCTCGAATCCGAAGTCGTTCAGCACGACGACTTCTTGGGTGATCGACGCCATGTATCGACATTTCCACGGGTCGCCGACCATTGGTATTCGCCGACTACATGTCTCGATGGGTTCGACTTGCCGATGCTGGTCCGGGATCGCCGACGCATCGTTGTGCGATCCACGCGGTCGAGTTCCGCGCTCCGAAGACCTGCGAGACGTGCGACGAAGAGACCGGGCCGCGATCTGCCGAGGAGGAAGCGACCGGCGACCTGCCGTACATCCCCGGCATGCCGACGCCGATCGAGGACGAGCGGCAGTTCCGCGACCTGTCGAAGGAGTTCCTCGCGGCGTCGAAGGACGCCAAGGTCGCGACGGTCGCGGTGAAGTACGCCGAGCTCGGGCTCCGCTCGCTGACGACCGCGGCGGCCTCGGCCGAGCGGCGCATCTCGTCGTGGATCACCGAGAAGCGCCAAGCCGAACTGCGAGCGCTCGCGGGTTCGCGTGCGAAGCGGAAGTGACGATGCGGGCCGCGGCGATGCTGCTCGTGATCGCGGCTGCCGTGGCGATCGGCGCGGGGCCGGCTGACGTGGGCACGTGGGACGACAAGAAGGTCCAGAAGCAGCAGGACCAGATCCTGGGCGGCGCCGATCGCTTCGTCGACGTCGGGATCGCGCTGCACACCGTCGTCCAGGACCTCGAGCATGGCACCGAGTTGCTGCGCGGCAGCCCGCCGCTCCGCATCGTCGCGACGCGCCGGCTCGGCGGCATGTTCGACACGCGGCTCGGCGAGTTCTGCGGCCCGTCGACGAACCCGGTGCAGTGGTACGTCTCCGAGGACCAGGCGCGGTTGATCCTTCACGAGGACCCGCTGCCGGACAACCTGCTCGTCTACGGCTCGGAGGGCGGCGGTAAGTCGGTGACGCTGGTCATGTGGGCGGCGGTCCGCGCGATCGAGTTCGCCGGCTACGAGCCGCGCCGCGAGATCGGGCTCACGGCGCCGACCGGGCCGCGGCTCAAGGTGCTGCGCAAGAAGATCGTGCAGTGGTGGCCCGCGCCGTGGCGCCGCTGGGTCGAGCGCGAGTCGTGCTTCTTCACGCCGCTGGGCGTGACGGTCTACCTGATCTCGACGCACCAGACGAGCGCGAAGGAGGGCTCGCGCATCCAGGGCTACGACTGGTCGGCAGCCGGCAACGACGAGATGCAGGACTCGACGGAGAGCGACGCCGACATCCGATCGCGCCTGCGCGAGGCGCCCGGCGGCAAGCCGAAGCGGATCGCGACCGCGACGGCCAAGGACCACCCGGAGTGGCGCACGTGGCGCGACTCGCAGCTGAAGACGAAGCAGTGGGGGCGCTTCGATCTGCTCGCCGAGCGGTCGCCGTTCATCTGGAAGTCGTTCATCGAGGGGAACCGCGTCGGCATGTCGGAGCGCGAGTTCCTGCGCCGGTACGGGGCCAGGGACGTGCCGCCCGAGCGGATCATCTACAGCGCCTGGGATCGGACGAAGAACCTGCGCCACCGGCCGACGGCCGAGGACGCGACGGTGCGCATCCTGGACCGCTGGGGCGGCCCGTTCGGCATCCTGTCCGGCCACGACCCGGGCACGCACTACCGCTACACGGTCCTGCTCCAGGCCTGGATCGACCGCAACCGGCGCCGCAAGTGGTGGGTCGTCGGCGAGGTCTGCAACAAGGGCGGGACCGTCGAGCAGCACGTGCTCCGCGTCCTCGAGGAGCTACGCACACGGTGGCGCTGCAACGTCCCCAACCGGCGCGGCGAGCTCGAGCCCGACGCGCTGCGGGCCCTGATCCGCTCGGACATCTACACGGACAGCGGCCAGGACGGGCGGCACCCGGATCGCTCCGTCTACACGCAGTTCCGCAAGTACCAGATGCACATCCTGCCGGCCGCGCAGAAGGCGGCGGCGAATGGCGGCCTGCGCCCGGCGCAGATCCCGAAGAACGCGCGGATCGACATGTTGAACGGATTGTTCTGCGACGTGTCCGGCGAGCGGTCGCTGTTCGTCGACCTGGACGAGAACGAGAAGCCCGTGGCGCCGCTGCTGGTGAACGCGATCGAGTCGATGGAGCGCGACCTGCTGGGCCGCGCCGAGACCGAGAAGAAGGGCGACGCCGATCAGTCGCACTACCCGGCCGCGCTCGGCTACGCGCTCTGGATGCTCGAGCGGCCGCGCTCGACCGACGAGCGGCGGGACGTTGGGCAGCGCGACGTGGAGCGCGACGAGGACCAGGACTTCGAGGAGGAGCTATGACGATCTCGATTCGCGCCGCGCTGGCCGTCCTGCCGTCGGGGCAGCGCTTTCCCGAGCTCACCTGGCAGGAGGTCGCGACGTACCTGCGGACGAACTGCGACCGCGAGGAAGATCGCCAGCGCGAGGCGCGGCACATCTTGCGCGACCGCATGTACCGCGACGGCGGCTGCGACCACATCTGCAAGATCCTCGACGACGTGTTCGAGGACCAGCGGATCGCGAAGCGCCGCAAGAAGTGGGTCCCCTACGCGCGGTTCGCGAACCCGCTCAAGCGCACCGTGGTCGAGCTCTCGACGGTCTACCAGCGGATCGCGACGCGGTCCGTGAAGGGCGACGCGGACCAGGCGACGTATCGCCAGCTGCTCGCCGACGTCCGCATGGACGAGCGCGCGCTGCACTTCAACCGGATGCTCACGCTGCACCGGACCATCCTGCTCGGGTTCCGGGTCAAGGTGCACGCGGACGGGACGCGCACGCCGATCGCGTACTGCGTGACGCCGTCGCAGTTCCGCCCCGTGCTCGACCCCTCCGACGACTCGCACGTCATCGGCTGGCTGGTGCGCACGGGCTACCGACCGGCGGGCGCGCTCGGGCTCACCGCCGCGGCGTCGAACGCGCCGGCATGGGTGCTCTGGACCGATCACGAGCGCGTGCTGCTGCGCTCCGACATGACGCCGATCGACGACACCGTGATCGAACACAAGTTCGGGCTGGCGCCGCTCGTTCCCGTGTCGATGACGCCAACCGACGCCGGGTTCTGGAACGGCGAGGACGGCGAGGATCTGGTCGCGGCGCGCGTCGCGGTCTGGGTGACGAACGTGCTGATGCTCAAGGAGACGAAGTCGGCGACGAAGGCGCCGGTCGTCACCGGCGACGTCTCGACGGCGTCGCGCGACCAGATGATCGACAACGAGAACCTGTTCGAGCTGCCCGAGGGCGCGGCGCTGTCGCAGATCGACGCGTCGATGGACCTCGAGATGTACCAGACGGTCAGCGACCACATCAGCGACGCGTCCGGCCAGAACTACGGCATGACACCGAGCCAGGTGCGGAACCAGGGCGTGCAGAGCGCCGACGCGCGCGACCTCATGCGGATCCCGCTCAACGAGCTGAGGGACCAACAGAAGCTGCCGTGGCGCGACGCCGAGCGCGCCTACGCCAAGGTCATGTCGGTCGTCTGCGCGGTCGAGATCGAGGACCGCAAGTTTTCGCTCGAGGGCTGGAAGATCGACTTCGCCGAGGGCGCGACGCCGCTCGGCCAGATCGACACGCTCAACCTCTACGAGCGCATGCGGAAGCTCGGGCTCGACAACCCGATCGACTTCCTCAAGCGGCTGAACCCCGACCTCACCGACGAGGACTGCACCGAGATCTTGAAGCGGAACACCGAGATCAACCTGCTGGTGCAGATGATCATGCGGCCGATGATGGCGGCGTCCGGTGCCGACCAGGGCGGCGATCCGGCGAAGGCCGCGGCGGTCGCCGCGGCGCAGGCGCAGGCCGACGCAAACAAGCTCGAGGCGGACACCGGCGTTGTCGACACGACCGACGCGGCGGATATGGCCGCTGCGTCGGCCTGAGTTTCCGCGTCGCGACAACCGCTGATAGCGGTCGGACATCGATGGTGTCGCCGACCACAACGGGCGAGTCACACACAGCCTCTCGCGAGGCAGGCGACGCCGGCCAACGGGCGATGGGCGTACGACGGCCCCGACAGTCGAAATCGCACGGAGCCACCTGATGCCACCCGACGATCCCAACAGCGCTGCTGCCGCGACGCCCGCTCCGAGCGGGACCCCGGCCGCTGCTCCGGCACCCGCCGCACCGCCTGCGAGCGCGACGCCGCCTTCGCCGCCGACCATCGACGCGCTTCTCGCCGCGATGGACGACCCGAAGACGCGCGATTCGTTCTTCGCCGAGATGCGCCGGACGGGCCGGATCAAGGGGGCCTCCAAGCCCGCCAGCGCCGAGTCGACGACCCCCGAAGCGATGCCGCCCGCGCGCGCGCCCGAGACCGAGATGGTCTCGCGCGCCGACCTCGCCCGCGAGCGCGCATTCACCCGATCGATCGCCGTCCATGGTCAGTCCCTGACCGGTGGCCAGTTGTCGCGGATGGAGCGCGCGTTCGAGGCCGAGAAGCCGAGCGCGGACGCCGTCGGCGAGTGGGTCGCCGGCTACATCGCGGATCTCGGGCTGACGAAGGCGCCCGTCGCGGCCACGACCGCACCCGCTCCTCCACCCGTCACCACCCCCGCCGCGCCCGCACCGGCCGCGGCCGCGACTCCTCCGGTCACCAGCGCGGGCGCGCCCGCGGCGCCCGCCTCGAACATCGAGGCGATCGACTTCCTGTCCCTGAAGCCCGCCGAGCGCGACGCGCTCATCGAGCGGATGGGCGTGCGGAAGTTCAACGACGCCGCGATGGCGCAGATGCGCAATCGGAAGGTCACGGTCACTCGCTGATCCGGGCTCGGCCAAGGAGAATCCCATGGCCAACGAGACCACCACCACGTCGCTGAACGACGTGGTCAATTCGTCCCTCGTCTACCCCGCGATGATCGTCGCGCTGTCGGAGAAGCCCGGCGTCGCGCAGTCCATGTGCCGCGAGTTCAACGGGCTGAACTCGAAGACCCCGGCCTTCACGCTGCCGACCGAGACCTCGTTCTGGGGCTCGGCGAACGATGACGGCGTCGGGCTCGACACGGAGTTCAACGCGACGGAGGGCACCGCCGTCTCCAACACCCAGTTCTCGACGGGCGCCGTGACCGTCACCGCGGCCGAGTACGGCATCGCGGCGGCGCTCACCGACACGCTCGGCGAGGACTCGGTGTTCGACGCCGCGACGCTGCTCAACTTCTACATGGGCCGGATGCTCAACGTCCTGACCCTGGCGATGGACGACGACTACCTCGCGCTCCTGGCGAGCCTGTCGAACACCGTCGGCACGTCGGGCGTCGACCTGACGATCGCCCAGGCGCTCGCGGCGCAGCAGGGCCTCCGCACCCGCGGCGTCACCGTCGACCCGCTGCGCACCGGCGTGTACATCTTCGACAACCAGCAGGCGCTGGACCTCGAGGGCGCGTTCATCGCGACCTCGACGTCGGCGGCGGTCTACGCGCTGAGCGCGGATCGCGTGCTCGGCATCAACCCGGGCGATAACTTCGGCCTCGGCAACGATCGCCACTTCGCCACGTTCCGCGGCTCGCGCTGCGTGTCGACCGGCCTCACGGACACCGCCAACGCGGGCGCCGATGTCGTCGGCGCGTACGTGGTCCCGACCTCGGCCGACAACGACAAGAACGGCGCGACGACCCACGGCATGCTGTGGAAGCGTCTCCCGACGTTCGAGACGCAGCGCCAGGCGAAGGGCCGCAGCAACGACATCGTGATGACGGCCCGCGCGGGCTTCGTCGAGCTCCAGGACGGCGCCGGCACCGCGATCATCACCGACGCCTGACGCCTGATCGGCGGCGTCCGCGACATCACCACCCGCCACATCTCTCTCGACCTCCAACCAGGAGCATCCCATGGACAAGCACGAAGCCAACGGCGCCATCTTCTCGCGTCGCAAGACGCGCTACTTCGCGGTCCCGCCCAGCGGCGGCGTGCGCGAGGTGCCGGTCAGCGAGCCGCTCAAGCGCGGCTGGAAGTACGCGACCGGCGCCGACATCGCCGCGGCGAAGACGAAGGCGGCCGAGCTCGACGGCGCGCCGCCCGCGGCCGCCTGATCGGCCGGCGCCTTCGGGCGCCTCTTGCGGGCAGGGGAAAGAGCAACCCGGCGGCCTCATACACCGCAGAGCCTGGTGCGACTCCAGGGCCCGCTACGACAAATCACGACGCAGGACCAAGGAGCGAACGTACATGGCCACCTCCCCGATTCTCTGGCTCGACGCCGACCTCGCGCAGCAGGAGGCGAGTCACCTCGCGCCGCGCCGCGCCCTCATCCGCCCGGGCGAGGGTCCCGAGGGCGAGGATCTGGTCGAGAAGCACCCGCAGTTCTGCTCGGACGGCGACGCGCCGGGCACGGTCCGTCGCAACTACGCGCGCTTCACGCGCATCGTGCGCCACGACGGGCACATCGTCTTCTCGTCGCTGATGAGCGGCGCGGCCGCGATGGATCCGAACTACGCCAACAACCAGCGCGCGAAGCACCGCCACTTCGGCTGGTTCCGGCTCGGCATGTGCCCGCTCGCCGAGGTGTCCGCCGGCAACCTGCGCCCGGACAAGGTCTTCGATCGCGGCGTCCGCGCGGCCGCGCTGCGCGGCGATGCCGCCTGCAAGCGGGGCAAGCCCTGCCAGCACGCCGAGAGCGAGATCGCGGCCCGGCGCGCGCTCCACGTGGCCCGCGACGAAAAGATCGCGAAGCTGGCCATGAGCGAGGACGCGAAGCGCCAGGACGAGCTGATCGGCGCGATCAAGAGCCTCTCGAGCGCGGCGACCACGTCGAGCGCCGACACGGCGAAGATGGTCGCCGAGGCGCTGGCCGCTGCGCTGGCGCAGCTCGCGCCGATGCTCGCCGGCATGGCCGCGCCGAAGCCCGCGGAGCCCGCGCCGGTCACCGCGACCGCCAAGGCACCGTCGGAGAAGAAGTGATGGCGGCGCCGCTCTCGCCGATCCAGCTGCGCGAGGCCACGGAGCGCGACTACCGCGCCGCGATGACGGCGCACGGCATCCCGTTCACGGACGACAGCATCCGCGACCAGGCGATCGCCGACCTCAAGCTCGTGGACGCGGCGACGCGGCTCGGCGAGATCGGCGGCGCGCGCCCGGCGGCGGTCGACCCGGAGCCGGCCAAGGAGCGGCCGGACATCCTCGCGAAAGCGCACGAGGAGAACAAGACCCGGCCCGTGTCGCCGCTGAACCGGCCGCAGCCGTTGCGCTCGCGCCTATTCCACGGCATCCCGGCGCGCTTCGGACCGCGCTGGCCCTACGCCGTCGCGCGCATCGGGCGCATCTGCGAGGGCGCCACGGCGACCGGCGAGATCGGCGGCGGCGTCGACACGGCGACGGTGCCGAAGCTGGCGAAGGCGTTCGCGCTGCTCTACGCGAACTTCATGACGCGCGGCCTGCCGCCGCCGCCGCGCGGCCAGGTCGACCACAACCCGTTCCGCCACCAGTCCGACGCCGACGCGCTGCGGATCCTCGAGCGCAAGGTCGAGGACATCTGCGACGCGTCGACGGGCGTGCTGGGGAGCTGGTACGTGAAGTGAGAGACCTGGTCCAAGAGCTGACGTTCGGCGTCACTGGGCAGGTCGTCTATCTCGACTGCCCGGAGGGCCGGCCGTCGGCGGTCACCTCGGTGACGGTCCGCCGATCGGACGCCGACGACTCGAGCGGATCCGAGTCGGCGATCAGCGGATCGCCGTCGATCGACTCGGCGTCGACCACGCTCAGCGCCGCGGCGGGCTACGACCAGAGCGACCAGAAGCTGGTCTCGCTCACGAGCGCGACCGGGTTCGCGGCGGGCCGCCCGTACCTGCTCACGGCGACGACCGGCGAGACCGCGTGGGTGCAGCTCGCCGCGCTCGCGGGAACGACGGGCTACAGCCGCACGCCGCTCACCAGCGCGTTTGCGGCGGGCTCGACGTTTGCATCGACGCGCATCAGCGCGACCATCGACGCGACGTGGGTCGCCAACGCGGCCAACCTCTCCGACGAGAGCGGGATCGATCGGCTGCGCTCCGACACCTGGGCGCCCAACGACGACGACGAAGATCCGCGGTTCCGGGTCGAGTTCCTCTACACGGTCGGCGGCCTCGTGCGCCGGCGCGAAGTGCGGCTCGACCTGGTGCGGTACACGGCGCAGCACGCGATCACGCCGGTCGACGTGGACCAGCGCTTCGCGGGCTGGATCGATCGCATCCCGGCCGACTACCGCCGCGACCAGGGCCAGTCGCTGATCGACGAGGCGTTCCGGCAAGTCCGCTTCGACCTGCTGATCGACGGCCACGCCGCGCGCTGGATCCGGCGCCCGGACGTGATCGGCGAGCTCGTGTGCTGCCGCGCCCAGGCGCAGGCGGCCGAGCTCGGCGTGCTGCACAACGTGATCAGCCTCGACGCCTGGAAGGCGGCCATGGGCATCTACGAGGCGCGCTACGCCCAACTCGTGCGCGCGCCGCACGTCAAGATCGGCTCGGCTCCCGGCGGCGGGATCGTCGGCGGGCGGCCTCCTTCGCCGCTCGGGCGGCGCTGATGGCGACGACGACGGAAGCGGCGATCCGCAACACGATCGCCGCGCAGATCGCGGCGCTGACGCCGGCGCTGCAGGCGAACGACAAGTTCCGCGAGCACCGCTACGACGACCCGAAGGGCTTCATCGCGTGGGCGACGAAGAACCCCGACGCGGCCTATCGCATGTTCTCGGTGTTGGACATCGTCGACGGCTTCATCGCTGAGACGACGAACACGACCGAGGAGTGGCGCCAGGTCACGATCGAGGTGCTGGTCGCGTACCCGGTGACGGGCCGCTACGGCTCGGGCGCGGCCGGCGCGCGCAACCGGACCGAGGTCATTCGCTCGGACCAGTACCAGATCGAGACGGCGACGGGCCTGCGCGGCTACCAGAACGTGGCGAACGCGACGTACCTCGTGGACCGCTCCGAGCCGATCGCGCTCGTGGACGGCGACGGCGTCTCGTTCCTGCGCGGCACGCTGGTCTACGGCTTCTACAAAGCGCTGACCTGACCGCGAGTTTCCGCTGACCAGCGACGGCCGATATCGGTCGTCGCATGGCTCCCTTCGCAGCAAACCTCGGCGCTATCTGCTACGCGGCGGAGTCCTCGTGGGGAGAGGACGTCACCACGTTCGGGATCCGGCTGCCGATCGCGAACCAGGTCGACGCGAGCGGGCTCGAGCAGTCGCTCATCCCGACGACCCGAACCGTGCAGCTGCTCAATGGCGGCACGTTCGAGGCCATCGGCGGCATGGGCGGGTCGTTCCGCACCAAGCACTTCCTGGCCGGCCACGGCTCGACGACGAGCGGCGCGACCGCGGCGACGTCGCTGCCGACGCTGCTCGGCTACGTGTTCGGCGGCGGCCCCGGCTCGCCGGCGGCGGGCTCGACGTTCACCGGCGGCACGGCGACGGCGCCGACCACGACCGCCTCGGCGACGTTCACCGCCGGCCAGCTGTGCCGCGGCGGCTCGTTCGGCGACGCGAAGGGCAACGGCCGGTTCGCGGCGATCCTCAGCCACATCACCACGACGATGACGCTGCTGACCGCGTTCGACGCGGCGCCGACGGCGGCGCAGGTGCTCTACAGCGCCGAGACGATCTACGCGTCGGAGCTGCCGACGTCGACGATCACGTCGCTGCGATTCCTGCTCCAGACCGCGAACATGGAGTACGAGGCCCACGGCTGCTGGCCGAAGTCGGTCTCGATCTCGCTGCCCGTCAACGGCGAGCTTCCGACGATCGAGATCGAGTGGGGCGTCTCGTGGTGGCGCCACAGCACGGCGACGTTCCCGAGCGCGCTCAGCGTCGACAACTTCACGCCGGCGATGAGCGGCGGAGCGACGTGCTCGTTCTTCTTCCAGGCCTACGGCACGGCGACGGCCGCGTACCGGACGATCCGCAGCCTCTCGGTGACGTACACGATGAACAACGTCCCGATCGTCGGCCCCGGCGGCGTGAACCAGTTCCAGACCGTCACGGGCTGCGTGCGCGGCCCCGCCGACATCCAACTCGACTGGGTCGAGGACGCGACCGCCGCAACGGCGAGCCCGCAGTCAAACACCGACTTCACCGCGACCACGGCGTCGCACGCCCTGCTGACCACGAACTGCGCGGCCGCGGGCCAGGCCGTCGGCGTGTACTGGCCGAACCTGATCCCCACCGGCATGAACGGTGTCCAGTTCAGCGACGGCAACGTGAACCGCGTCAAGCGGAGCTACAAGGCTCGCGCCGACGAGACCCGCGCGACCGACCTGCTCGCCTCGGCGATGCGCATCGCGTTCGCCTGATCCGAAGGGACCCATGCTCAAGCTGCCTTCCAATCACGCCACGTCGTCGATCTTCTACTCGCGCGACCCCGCGTTCGCGTTCCCGGTTCCACCGCCGCCGCTGCCCGAGGGGGCTCCGGCGGCGGCGGTGGACGAGCATGCGGCGGCCGTCGAGCGCTACAAGGCCGAGGAGCGCGAGTGGGCGCGCCGCGTCGAGCAGGCGCGCGAGACCGGCGTCGTCACGGATCTCTGCGTCGAGGGCGCGACGCCGACGTACTTCAGCGTGAGGCCGATGCCATCGCCGGTGTTCCGCAAGCTCGTCGACAAGGCGACGGGCGGCGAGATCGGCAACACCGAAGCCGCGGCGATCGCGTTCCGCGCCTGCGTGACCGGCGTCGCCAACCTCGACGGCGTGAAGGTGAAGATCGCGCGCCACCCGGAGTACGGCGACATCGAGAACGGGGAGCTGGTGCAGCTGCTCGATCAGCTCAGCCCGTCGATCGTGTCCGAGCTCGGCGGGCTCCTGATCCAGAAGGCGAGCGCCCCCGGCCCAAAGTGATCGAGGGACTCCGCCTGCTCCCATGGCTTCAGCAGGCGGCGCGGTCCAACGCGACCGCGGTCTCCATCTACACCGACTGCGAGGCGTGCATGAACGTGCGACCGGCCTACGTGCGACAGACGATGCGGTGCGGCTACGAGCCCGCGCTCGCCGATGCGCGTCTGTCGTCGACGTGGTGGCCGAGCGGTTTCTCGGGCTTCCCGCAGGAGGACGGAACGCCGGGCGTCGCCTCGACGTGCCCCGGCTACACGACGAAGCTGCCCGAGGTCGTCGAGGCGTCGCGGCTCCACTGGTGGTGGGGCAAGGGCCAGCTGCGCGATCGGGTCGAGGATGGCGTGGTCAACGACCGCGTGATCCAGGTCGTCGAGATCATCGGCGCTGAGGTCGCGGCGGTCGAGGCGCACGAGATGGACGAGCGCGCGAAGGCCGCGAAGGCGGGGCGCTGATGGGGCTCCTCGACTTCGGCGCGAAGGTCTTGACCGAGTACAAGGCCGACATCTCGGACCACAAGGCGAAGCTGAAGCAGCTCACCGGCGCGCAGAAGGAGCTCGCGAAGGCCGAGCTCGAGGCCGCCGAGGCGCGCAACAAGCAGCTCGAGGACCAGAAGCAGGGACTCGGTCGCGTCGCGCTCGCCGCCGGCGCCGCGTTCGCCGCGATCAAGGTCGGGCAGGCCGGGCTCAACGAGTACGTCAAGTACACCGACCTCGCCGCGCAGACGAACACGGCCACGCTCGATCGGCTCAAGGCGGCGTCCGGTGGCCTGCGCTCCGAGATGGACCTGCTCGCGTTCAGTGCGAAGACGCAGCACGCGTCGTTCAAGCTGACGACGGACCAGCAAGAGACCGCGCTCAGAGCGATGCGCGCGCTGTCGAAGCAGGGTTTCGACTCGACCGAGGTCTTCGACAAGGTGACGCAGAGCCTCGTCACGCTCCAGGGCGACGGGCTCAAGGAGTTCGGGATCCAGGTCGACGCCGGCAAGACGAAGGCCGAGGCGTTCGCGAACATCATGAAGGCCCTGGGCGGCGAGGTCGCGAAGACGGCCGGAGGACTCGACTCGCAGACCGACGACGCGAAGCGCCTTGGCGTCGAGTGGGACGACGCGATGTCGAAGATCAAGATCGCGATCGGCGGCATCGTCAACGCGTTGTCGCCGCTCATCGGCGCAGTCGCATCGCTCGCCTCGACGGTCGCCGAGGTCGTCGACACCGTCGGCGGATCGTCGGTCCTGATGGCCGCCGCGGCAACGCTCGCTGGAGGCCCCGGTGGGCTCATCGCCTATGGCCTGTACAAGGCCGGCGGGAACCTCGGCGAGGCGATGAAGAACATCCGCAACGAGAACCTGCTGAACAACGGCGGCCTGAACCCGTATGAGTACGCGAAGTCACTGCGCGGGCTGAGCGGACAGGCCAGCGCTGACGAAGGCGCGTATCAGGCTGGATCGCAGGGGTATGCGCGCGAGTTCGACATCCGCCAGGCCAGAACCGCCGCGCAGATCCAGCTCGTGATCGCGCAGCGTACCGGCGCGCGCATCAAGGCAGCGTGGGACGAGGCACTCGGGGTCAAGAAGCCGGGCGGTCGCGCCGGCGGGGGTCGTGGCTACCAGCCCGGCGACTACTCGCGCGGGTTCGACAGCGGCGACGGATCCGCTCGTCCTGGCACGTTCGATCTCGGCATCGGCTCCGGGATCAACGTCGGCGGCACGTTCGACACGTCGCTCGGCGCCGGCATCCTGGACCAGTACGACGCGGGCGGGCTGCAGGGTCTGATCAACGACAAGGGCGACGCGATGGCCAAGGACAAGGCCGCCGCGAGCGCCGCGCGCCAGTCGAAGCTCGAGCAGATGTTCGGGCCGCTCTCGGACTTCAACGCCTACGCGAGCGCGTTCGACATGCTCAAGGGCGCGGTGGGGGCCGCGTTCCAGGCGTGGATCGATGGCTCGAAGTCGATCGGCGCGGCGGTCAAGGGCGCCATCTCGGCGATGATCGGCGCGAAGGCCGTCGACATGCTGAGCGAGGCGCTGCGGCACGGCGCCTACGCCATCGGCTCGCTCGCGTTCGGCGACGTGAAGGGCGCGGCGCTGCACGGCACGGCCGCCGCCAAGTTCGCCGCCGGCGCGGTCGGCCTCGGCGTGCTGGCGAAGGCGCTCGGCGGCGGCGGATCGACGACGGCCTCGGCGGGCGGCGGTGGCGCCGCGCCGGTGCTCAGCAGCCCGGCGCAGTCGGGCGCGCCACCGCGGCCCGTGACCGTGATCCTCGGCGACGAGTTCGCGCAGGACTCGCCGCGCCGCCGCCAGCAACGCGCCGCGCTGTCGCTCGAGGCCGCCAAGCGCGTCTCGTCGGGCGACGGCGGGATCATCTACGGGTGAGGTGACCAGTGCCCAGAGGACGCCTCGAGGGACTCATCACCGTGCCGGCCGGCGGCTGGACGCTGTCGGCGACGAACGGCACCGGCGGCCCGTCGACGGTCACGATCGCCGCGGGCTCGTACACGACGACCAGCTACTGCTCGTACCTGCAGACGCAGCTGAACGCGTCGCGGCCCGCGGGCTGGACCGTCACGCCCTCGTTCGGCGAGAGCGGGACCGGCCTCGTCGCGATCAACTGCTCGTCGGTGAACTGGTCGATCACGTGGACCAGCACCGAGCTGGGGGCGCTGATCGGCCACGGCAACATCGCCGCACGCGCCTCGGCGCTCGCCGGCGGCATCTGCCCGGCCGTGTGGATGCCCGACTGCGCGTACTGGTCGCCGTACGGCAAGGGCGACCACGGCCACTACGTGACCGACATGCGCCAGACGATCAGCCCGAACGGCGCCGTGAAGACGCTGTTCGGCAACGAGATGCGCGTCCTCGCCGGGCTGAAGTGGGAAGCGGTCCAGAAGGCGCGCGTCAAGTCGTTCGACATCGGCGCGGCCTTCCAGCCGTTCGAGGAGTTCTGGCGCACCGTCGTACTCGGCAAGTACTACGCGGCGCTCCCCGTCGGCTCGACGCTCTCGTTCTTCCCTGATGCCGATGTCGCCACGTCGACGGACTATCGCCTCGTCGACCTGGCGACGTTCGCGCCGCCGCAGACCGTGAACGGCTACTCGGGCATCTACCGCGTCGAGCTGCCTCGGCTGATCGAGGTGCCATGACGACCACCGCGTCAGCGCTCAACGGCAGCGGCGCGCAGATCCAGTTCGTCGTCGCGATCGAGGGCTACGAGCACCTGATCACGGATGGCGACGAGAACGACGCCGCCGACGCGTGGGACGCGACGGACTGGTCGGGGCGCACGGTGCTCGGCGGCCTGTTCATCGACTGGTCGCACATGAAGCAGTCGATCGCGCCGTGGGACACGCGCATCCAGCCGATGAGCGTGTCGCTGTCGGTGATGGACTGCACGGGGCTCGACACGCTCGGCGTGGACATGCACGCGACCTCGGCGGGCAACACGACGAAGCTCGACGACGACATCAACACGACGGACCTCAGCATCCCGGCCCGATCCACGGCGGCGTTCGCGGCGAGCGGCGCGGTCTACGTCGGGCAGGAGCGGATCGAGTACGGCAGCAAGGGCGGCTTCGTCTTCAACGCGTCGAGCCGCGGCACGCTCGCGCCGTTCAAGGCCGGCAGCGACACGGCGAACCACTTCGCGCGCAACCACCGGATCCCGAACTACCAGAACGTCACCGAGGCGAAGGTGCCGCCGGACGTCTCGTCGACGCCGCGCAACTGGATCGGCAAGTGGGTCGGCATCTGGATGCACGCGCGCGTGGCCGGCGTGCTCAACACGAAGGCCGCCGCACAGCTGGTGTTCGCGGGCACGATCGCGTCGATCGGCGACACGTCGAACGGCATGACCGTGATCGAGGTCATCGAGGCGCGCGACCGGATCCAGAACGCGACGCTGCTCACCGACCAGTTCACGGCGCGCGCGGCCGAGGGGATCACGCTCCGCACCGGCATGGTGTTCACGGCGTGGGACCGCCTGACCGGCGTCGCGAAGTCGTCGACGCTGTCTGTGCTGACCGGCGCGTCGACGAACTACCAGGTCGAGCCCGGCCTCTACACGATCGGCGAGTTCGCGTCGGTGATCAACGCGTGGCTCGGCCAGGCGAAGACCGACGCCGCGCTCAACTTCACGTGGACGTACCAGCCCGCGGTGACCACGCAGGGCGGCGTGCGCGGGCGCTTCGCGTTCGAGCACAGCGCGATCAACACGGACAAGTACTGCCAGTTCAGTTGCAACGTGCCGTACCCGATGAAGTTCATGGGCTGGCCCGCGAGCGACATGGAGGTCGGCGAGTACGCCTCGAAGACGTGGAGCAAGACGAGCCCCGACGAGCCGTACCGCCTCCTGTACGAGCACAACGGCTACCTCCTGACGACGGTCACGCTGACCGATTCGTCCGGGACGTGGATCGACAACACGGACACGTTGCCCGCGTCGCTGCGGCCGTTCCCGACGAGCGCGACGGCGCAGTGGGGCGTCTTCAAGTTCCCGTCGGGCGCCCACCTGCTCGCGAACCAGGTCAGCGCGACCAGCTACACGGTCCACGGCGCGGCCGGGCTCGAGGGCCTCGGCGTCGCGTCCTGGGACAAGGTGCTCGACGACGGCCTGCGCTTCTCGGAGCAGGGCGACCTGACCATCACGCAGGTCGTGCTGATGGAGGGAACGCTCGTCGACCTGCTGACGAAGATGCTCTCGTCGACCGGCGTGTCGACCTACAACGGCGCGTACGACACGCTTCCCGAGCAGCTCGGCCTCGCGATCCCGTGGGAGATCTTGGACACGGGCTGGACCGATTCGCTGACCGCGCTCGGCTCGCAGTCGGCGTCGCAGTCGATCCTCGTGTACCTCGACAAGCCCCGCAAGCTCTGGGACGTCGTCAAGGCGGACCTGCTGCTGCGGCGCGCCTCGCTGATCTGGCGCGGCTCCGGCGGCGCGGGAACCGGCGGCATCGCGATCGCGACGTGGTCCACGCCGACCGCGACGACGGCGACGTGGGACCTGACCGAGGACAACAAGACGTCGCCGGCCTCGACGGTCGATCCGCAGCGGACCGTGTCGCAGCTGAGCGACGAGTACTGCTTAAACACGCTCAAGATTGACTACAACCGCGACCTCGGCGGGAACTTCCACGACTCGCTGACGATCGTCGATCGCGCCGCGATCAGCGACGGCGAGCTCGTCATCACGGTCCAGTGCCCGAACTCGTTCGCGGGCCAGACCGCGACGGGGCAAGGCGTCGAGGCGCTGGCGGCGGGCGCCGCGGCGTGGCTGCCGATGTTCGCGCGACCCGTGCGCAAGATCCGCCGGTCGATCGGCATCGAGCATGCCCTGACGATGAGCCCCGGCGACATCGCGAACGTGACCGACAACTTCGCGCGCGACCCGTCGACGGGCGTGCGCAGCCTGACCGCGGTCCCGGCGCTGATCGTCTCGGTCTCGGTCGACTGGGGCGGCGCGGACCCGGGCGGCGGCGCGGCGCGCGACTTCATCGGCGAGGTGGATCTTGTTCTTGAGCCGGGCCGCCGGTTCGCGCCGTACTCGCCGACGGCCGAGGTCGATCACGGCGCGGCGGGCGGCGGCTACAACGCCGGCACGAAGGTGCTGACGTTCCTCGCGCACGCGCACAGCGAGACGTCGCAGGCGACCGACGTGTCGAACTTCGCGATCGGCGACAAGGTGCGCGTGGTCGAGATCGACCCGGCGAACGCCGCGGCGCCGCTCACCTGGAGCGACACGATCGCGGCGATCGGAACGAACACGGCGACGCTGACCACGGGCCTCGCGGGCTACAGCGCGACCTCGTACTACCGGATGATCTCCGAGGCGTACACCACGGCGGTGTCGACGCAGAAGTCCGACGTCTACCAGGCCGACGACGCGACCGGCCTGATCTCGTCGGTGGCCCAGGCGTACCAGTACGCGTACGGCGTCGGCGCCGCGACGTGGACGCCGACGAACATCGCGCAGCCGGTGAGCCTCTACTCGTCGTACGCGTACGGCGACGGGGCGCCTCTCGAGGTCGGCTACGAGCGCGACGTGGCCGAGCTGGTCAACAACCTGGTGAACTACCGCACGGCGCCGGTCGCGCCGTCGCTCAACGCCAGCGCGATCGTCGCAAGCTCGGCGTCGTACCAGCGGCAGATCTTGCACATCATGCCGTTCTTCGTCGGCAAGGGGACCTACTCGGCGCGGAAGCGGCTGATCTCGGTCGCGCCGTTCGCGCGGAACACGCAGGCGTCGACGAAGCACATATACGTGACGTTCGCGCGCTTCCCGCCGACGGGCTCGTCGCTGATCTGGACGACGGCCGCGCTGCCCGAGTACACGATCCCGTCGCCGAGCCAGGTGCTGACCTTCACGCTCGGCGCTTCGGCGGGATGGGCGGCGCTCGCCGCGCAGACGCTCGACTGCCGGATCGCGAACGACAAGGGCTTCGGCTACCTGATCATGGAGGGCGAGAAGGGCATCGAGACGCGCGGCTACGCGCGGCTCGATCTCGGACCGCTGGTGAACCAATGAGCGTCCCCGCCCCGAAGGAGCTGCCGTTCCGCGTCGACGCGTTCTGCTATGCACGCAACGGCGCAGTGCCCGACACGCGGCTCCTGAACCGCGTGGCCGGCGCGCAGAACAACATCCTCGCGTTCCGCAAGAAGGGCGTCTTCAACGTCTGGGACCAGTCGTTCAGCGGCTCGGGCGTCACGAAGACGCAGCATCGCTTCCGGTTCCACGCGGGCTACGGCGAGCAGGCGCTCGTGATCCACGTCGGGCTGGGCAAGGGTGGCCACCCGAGCTCGAGCGCGAAGGCGACGCTCTCGATCGACGTGGCGGGCGTCGGCGCGCCGTCGACGGTGCCGATCTACTACGGCAACAACCAGGCGGGCGCGACCGACGCGCCTGACGAGATTCAGTGGACGACGAAGGCGTTCACGCTGACGCCGAACACGACCTACGAGGTCTCGGCCTACGTCGACAACGAGGCCCGGATCTTGTCGATGTGCGCGTACACGACCGGCATCGAGGACGTCGACGACGGCAACGACTTCTACGTGGCGTCCTCCTCGACGTACGGCCAGATCGACGACGCGACCCGGCAGAAGCTGACCGAGGGGCTGAGCAAGATCTGGAAGCGCAACGGCGCGCACCTGCTCAACTGGTCCTGCTGCACGGGCACCCCGCAGACCATCGCCGGCGGGACGTGGACGAACGTGCTCGACGGCACCACGGCCGTCGCGTCGACGTCGGCGGGGTACATCCTCGGCAGCGGCCTGCTCACGCCGTACTCGCGCCGCGTCCAGCCGCTCAAGGCCACGCTGTGCGCCTACGGGCAGGTCACCGGCGGCGCGGGCACGGGCGAAGTACGGCTGTTCAGCGACAGCGGCTCGGGCGCGCCGACGTTCGCGTCGGTGACCGGCATCGGCGCGACGCTGCAGTGGTACGCGCTCAACCAGACGATCCCGGTGGGCGGCGACGCGCTGACCGCGTTCTCGAAAGTGGACTTGCAACACCGCATGAACGGCGCCGGCACGCTCAACCTCTATGCGGTGTCGCTGTACCTGTACGAGACCTGAGCAGGCCCGAGTTTCCGCGGCGCACTGACCGCCGGTAACGACGTCGCATGGCCCTCGGCGACGTCACGGTGATCATCCCTGGGCAGCTCGCGCGCGTCGAGCTGCTCGCCAGTGTCGTGGCCGCGAACGGCGCGCCGTCGGGCGGCAGCGCCGGACTCGAGATCAACGCGCTGAACCTGTTCGGACGCATTCCGCAGCAGGTCGCGGTCAAGCTCAAGTCGACGGCGGGGTCCGGCACGATGACCGTCACGGGCCGCCTCTGGGGCTACGACGGCCTCGACTGGAACCCGCTCGGCAACGGCAGCGACGGGACGACCAAGGGCGTGATCAACAGCGGCAACGCGATCACCGAGGTGAGCGCGGACAAGCTCGCGCACCTCGAGCCGGTCAGCCTGCCCGCGTTCGTCACGCGCCTCTACTTCGAGGTGACGGCGATCGGCGGCACCTCCACGGCCGTGACCGCGTACGTGCAGGTCGCGCGGGACGCGCAGAACTGATGATGATCGCGCGCGCCATTGCTCGGCTCCGCGTCGCGCTCCTCGCGCTGGCGCTGATCGCGTGCACGTCGTCGCCGTCGGAGCCGCACGGCCTCTTTGGCACGTTCGCGCCCACGGGAGGCTTTCAGCCGACGGGCAGCGGCGGCGGCTTCCTGCCGACCAACCTCGGCGGCGGCTTCCTGCCGCGCAACGTCACGACCTCGGCGTTCACCGGCACGATCCTGCAGATCGGCGACAGCAACAGCGTCGGCGCCGCGAACTACAACGCGACCGGCAGCTCGGACACCTACCTCGGCGTCAGCGACACGGTCGGCTACGCGCCGGTGACCATGCGGTCGTTCTACGCCACTGGCGTGACCGACCCGCTGGTGATCACCGACACCGGGGACGTGACGCTGCGCGCCTACGCGGCGCCGCCCGGCCTGAACATGGGCCTCGAGCAGTCGATGATGCGGCGGCTCTACCAGCGCGGCGTCGCGACGGCGCCGGTCGTCTGGAAGTGGGCCGTCTCCGGCTCGGTCCAGCACACGCACTGGCGATCGGACAGCACCGTGCCCGCGACCGGCGGGAACATGGTCTCGCAGGTCATCGCGTTCGTGCAGGCGCGCCAGGCTGCGACCGGCCGGCTCGTCGATGCCGTCGTGGTCAACCTCGGCGAGAATGACACCAGCTCGAGCACGAACGCGACGCCGACCGCGACGGACATCGCGAACATGGTCGCTGCGATACGGTCCGGCCTCGGCCGCCCGACGCTGCCGTTCTTCTACGTGCTCGTCAACTCGTCGACGACGGGCGCCTTCACGTCGACGGTGCGCGCCGGCCAGGTCACGGCGATCGCGGCCGACTCGTACATGCGCGGCGTCTACAGCGACGACATCGTGCTGGCGTCGAACCCGCACTATGGCGCGTCCGGGTACTACGATCTCGGCGACCGCGTCGCGACCGCGATCGCGTCCTACTTCTACCCGTCGACGACGTTCAATCTCGAGGCGCCGAGCGCGTTCCCGCGCTTGCAGGACCAGAGCGCGACCTACACGACCGGCGCGAACCCGGCGACCGCGAAGCCGCGCTCGGGCCCCGACGTCGCTGACGGCGACCTGCAGCTACTGATCGCGACCTCGCAGGCGACTGACCCGACCTACGCGCTGACCACCGCGGCGGGCTTCACCGCGCTCGGATCGGGCAAATTCCAGTCGATCTTCTCCGGCACCAACTACCGCACCATGGAGGTGTGGTGGCGGCTCGTCGACCAGACGACGCTCAACGCTAACAACGGGCTGATGCCCGACCCGGTGCTCGACCCGTCGACGGTGCCGACGACCGGCGCCGCGATCATCACGATCCGCGGACCCAACAAGTGGGTCGCCAATCCGGTCGACTGCTTCGTCACCGGCGCCAACAACGGCAATACCACCGCGCTCACCGTCGGCGGCTGCACGACCGCGAACGCGAACGAGCTGGCGATCTTGCTCACGTCGCTGCCGGGCACGTCGTCGACGGTGACGGCGTCGAACTCGAACATCAGCAGCCTCACGAAGCGCCGCGAGTCGCTGATCACGCAGACGACCACGATCGGCTGGTCGCTGCACACCGGCCAGGTTGCGAACAGCAACACGGTCCTCGGCAACACCACCTTCACGATGAGCAACACGGGCAACAACGTGGGTTGCCTGATCACGATCAAGCCATGAGCGACGACGACAAGCGCCGGCGGTACCTCGAGAGCGGCGACACGCGCGCGCTCCGCGGCTTCGCTGCGCGCGACACGCGCCGGCTCGACGTTCCCACGCCGACGGAGCCCGTCGAGGATCGCGTCGCCGACCTGATCAGCGCGTTTACCGATGCGGCGCAGGCCGCCGCGTTCGGGCGCGTGCACAACCGCGCCGCGGTCGCCGAGCACACCGCGAACACGGCCGCGATGAACGTCGCCACGCACGCCGAGCGCATCAAGGTGCTCGAGCGCGACGTGAAGCGCGCGCGCGCGCTGGTCGGCGTGATGCTCGCCGTGATCGTCGGCGGGTTCGGCGGCGGCGTCGCCGCGATTCGCAGCTACGGCCAGAACGAACTGCGTCTCGATCAGGTCGAGGCGCAGGTCAAGAAGATCACCGACCTGTTGTGGGCCCCCGTGGTCCATGCCCCGGAGAACAAGCCATGACCGCTCGCACCCGCTCTCGAATCCGTTCCGCGTCCGCGTTCACCGTTGTTGCCCTGCTCGCGATGGCACTCTCGTTCGTGGCCGTGCGCGGCGTCTACGAGTCAGCGCGCGCCGGCGATGCGACCTCGTCGGGGATCGCGACGTCGCCGGCGAACGCCGCGCCCGCGCCGACGCCGTCGTTCGACGACGCGGTGAGCGCCTATCGAGCGGGCCAGTGGACCGCGCTCGCGATGGCCGCGTTCGGCGTCCTGTTCGTGGTCCTGCGCAGCGTGGCGCGGCGCCGCGGCTCGGTGTGGCTCGGCGCGTTCGCGTCGTACCTGGCCGGTGTCGGCGCGCTCGCGGTGACCGCGGTGGCCTACGCGATCAAGGTCGGCGGCGTCGACCTGGCGGTGATCGGGGCGGCGGTCACGATGCTGGCCGCGACGATCTACAAGCTCCCCGACGGCGGCGCCGATCCGGTCCCGGCCCCCGCCGCTCCTCCTCGAGACCCGCAGGCCGGCTACGTCGCACCGCACCTGAACCTGGTCATCTCGATCGGCCTCGCGCTCCTACTCGCCGTGCCGTTCGCCGCGTCGTGCTCGTCGCCCGGACTACATGGCACCGGAACAGCCATCCGACGCGAGATCGTCGATTGCGGCAAGGCCGAGGTGCAGGACCTCGCCGCCGACCTCGTGCCCGCGGTCACCGCGATCGTCACCGGCGACACGCCGTCGTGGCGCGCGCAGCTCGACGCGCTGCTCGGCGCCGGCACGCACGCCGGGGCCTGCGCGATCCGCGCGGTCGGCGGAGAGCTCGCGGCGCGGGCCGCGGCGGTCGTCACCGGCGCGCACGCGGAGGGGCAGGAGCGGGTCGGCGCCGAGCATGCCCGCGAGTACCTGGCCGCGCGCGGGTTCGTGTTCGAGGTGCGGTGATGCAGACCGGCACCGGCCTCGTCTTCGCCGGGCGGCGCGTGCTCGTGCCCGGCGTGAACGTGATCTCGTGGCTCGACGATCCCGACCTCGCGCTCGACCTCCCCGAGGACGGGCGCAAGCGCCGGCCCGGCCACTACATCCAGCACGTCGTCGTGCACACGACGCGCGGCGCGCCGGATCGAGACGACCCGCGGCCGCAGACGATCCTGCCCGGCGCCGGCCCGTCGACGCGCGCGGGGTACGAGGTGGTGCACGACCAGAGGCACAACGGCAAGCACGCCGGCGAGCACCTGGTGATCGACCACGACGGCACGGTGTACCAGCTCTGCGACCTCGTGACGGTGGCGTCGTACAACGCGACCACGGTCAACGATCGCGCGATCGGGATCGAAGTGAAGCAGGGCCGGAAGCAGAACGAGATCTACGTCGCCGCCGGCGGATCGCTGCGATCGACCGTCGAGGTGATCACCGCCGAGATCGGCATCCAGCGCCAGATGCCCGATCGGTACCGCGGCCCGATCCCGCGGCTCGCGCGCGGTGGCCGGGACTTCTGGGGCGTGTACGGACATCGCGACCAGACCGACGAGCGCTCGAGCGGCGACCCGGGCGACTACCTGATGGGCGTCCTGTCGACGCTGTGCGAGCGGCACAACCTGCTCGCCGAGGACGATCGCCGCGTGTGGCGCCAGCGCCAGGCCGCGCTCGGCTTCCGGTCGAGCTCGTGCGACGGACTGCCGGGCCCGCTGACCCGCGCCGCGCTCGAGAAGCAGGGCTACGGCCACGGGCTGTGGGCGCTGCCGCCCGAGCGGACCGCGGCGTGACGTGCAAGGTCGTCCGCCGCCGCGCCACCCGAACGCGCCGAGACCCGATGGTCAGCCGGTGGGAGGCATGGTTCTTCCTGGGACAGGCGATCGAGGCGCCGGGCGCCGGTGGACGACGTTCGAGATCGACCCCTGACCGACCCCGAGCCCTGCGCCGACTGCGGCGAGCGGCGCGTCGTGATGCTGGCACTGGCCGGCCCGCGCGGCGCGACGTGGTGGCTGTGCTCGGTGTGCTACCGGGGCCAGCGGCGCAGCAGGCGCGCCAGCCACGACCTTCGAACAGCGCGCGCGATCGGCAGTGGCAGCGCGATCGGCTGCACCGGCTTGATGACGGTCCATCCGGCGGTGCGCCGAGCATCGTCCGCGCCGCGATCGAGCGCGTCCGAGGCTGAGTCCCACGGGCCGCTCATGGCTCCTCGGTTCTGGCCGCGATGATGGCGCGCACTTGCTCTCGCTCTTCGTCGACGGCCTGCAGGTCGTGACCGGCGCGCGGTCGGACCCACTCTCCCTGTACCTCGCGCCGGAACTCATCGGGATGCCGGGGCAAGCGCGAGAAGATGCTCGCGAACAGGCGAGGTCCGATCTTGGCGAAGTCGATCATGGTTCCTCCGTGCTGGCCGCCTCGACCGCCGCGCGCACCTGCGCGGCGAGCTCGGGCGGGTTGTGGCCGATGGCGATCCTGAACAGCTCATCGACCAGCGGGTGAGCGGGCAGGTGCAGCCCGCGCTTGATTGCGGTGTTGATGCGCTCGGCGATCGCCTCGACCGTGCGCAGCGCCTCGGCCGCGTCCTCGAGGTAGTCGCCCGGCTCCTCGCCGGCCGCCGCGGCGAGCTCGCGCACCCGGGCCAGGAGCGCGGCGGCGGTGGTCTCCGGGCGCCCGCCGGCGGCTGCCGCGATCGCCGCCGCACGCTGCTTGGTGACGCCGGCCGCGGCGCCGGCCGCCTCGAACGTCGCGCCGGCCGCAAGCGCGGTCATCACGAGCGACGAGGTCTCGACGTTCCGCGCGCCGCCGCGCGCGCCGCGCGGCCAGGTGGTCTCGGTGCGGTCCTCGTTGATCTTGCGGTGGTCACGACGGTGGCTGAGGACGCGATCGCAGCGCACGCCGGATAGCGTTGGGTGCGGAGCGGAGCAGAGCTTGGACATGGCCGGTCTCCGTGTGGGTGGTTGAGCGTAGCGCTGGGGGCACCGGTGGGCGGGCCGCCCCGCCCGGGCCTCAGCCCTCCTCGGTGACCAGTTCCATCACCTGGGCCTCGATTTCGTCGTCCGCCCACTCCGTGGCCCCGTAGGCCTTCTTGGCGGTGTCCAGGAGGGCCCGGATCTGCTTGGCCAGGTCGAACTTGGTCATCGCGCGGGCGGCTCGCTTCTCGATTTGCGTCGTGGTCATGAACAGACCATAGTCCCGAACGTTGACGCCGTCAACAGAGAATCGACAAGCGCGACAGGGAATCGCACAACCCAGCGACACCGCTCAGCGCCCGGGCCGCTCCGGGCAGTCATGCCGGACCGGCAGCAGCCCGCCACGCCGTCCTCGCACCACCAGACCTGGCCGGCGATGAAGATCGGGCACCAGCCGAAGTCGAGCATCTCGCGCAGGGACAGGCGGGTCACGGCTCAGGGTCTCGGCCGCTGGGCGCGGCGGTTGCGCGAGCGCGCTCGAGCTGGTCGAGCAGAGACTCGGGCGTCAGGTCGCGGCCCTGGGCCTCGAGCACGAGCCGCAGAAGCAGCCGCGCGCCTCGAGCCGTGCGCGTGCCGATCGCGTCGGGGTTGTAGCCGTGGGCCGCGCTCGGGCCGCGCGGCGGGATGCCAGCTCGGCGCGCGTACCGGGCGACCATGGCCCTCGAGATGCCCGCGGCTCGAGCCGTGGCGGCCACCGTCGCGCCATCGGCCAGGGCCTCCAGGACCAGAGCTCGGGTCGCGGCGGGGTCAACGGTGCGTGGCAAGTTGCCCCCACAGTTGCACGCAGCGGGAGCGACCGGTGCCGGGGGATTCTGGTCCTGCTCGTCCCATGACGCGGTGCTCCTATCCGTGGCATGGCGTGTGGCGACCAAGGATATCAGCGTGTTGCGCGTGACACGCGGTCGGCTGAATCCCGAGCAGTTACGAACCCCTACGCGGTCGAGAAACGACGTGGCGGAGGGGGGCGGGGAGTCG
>ERZ869921.284-NODE-284-length-34673-cov-8.976428_pt1 | contig 34673 bp, 56 predicted proteins | sample MGYA00579310_ERZ869921 | MGnify/ENA primary metagenome ERZ869921 (study PRJEB32216, sample SAMN09231816) | wastewater metagenome | place: USA: Maryland | collected 2016-06-21 | study: EMG produced TPA metagenomics assembly of the PRJNA472060 data set (Reclaimed... | reverse complement strand
ATGAGGATTGTGTAGAGGGTTTAAAACGCTTTTCTGATAATCATTTTGACCTTGCTATTGTTGACCCACCATACGGATTAGGTAAAAGAACAACTGATGATGGAAGCAAGAAAAACACACAAACTAAATTTATGGATGATATTCGCAGAAGCAATTGGGATGATAATGTGCCGACTGCTGAATATTGGGAACAGCTATTTAGAGTATCTAAAAATCAAATTGTGTGGGGTGGCAATTACTTTGGACTTCCTGCACATAGAACATTCATTGTTTGGGATAAAATGACCTATGTGCCTACAATGAGCCAAATAGAGCAGGCTTGGACTTCATTTGATAGCCCTGCAAGACTTTACAAAATAAATAGCAATAATACCAATAGAATACACCCAACTGAAAAGCCTGTGGCATTATACAAAAGGCTATTAAATGAGTATGCAAAGGAAGGCAATTTGATTTTAGATACTCACTTGGGAAGTGGTGCGAATAGAATTGCTTGTGCTGAAATGAAATTTAGTTTTGTGGGTTTTGAATTAGATAAAATTTACTATGAAAAACAAGAAAAGCGTTTTAAAGATTTTGTCAGCCAACTCCGAATGTTTTAGGGTGTCCGCTGGCATTGCACCTAACGGCTGGCGGTATGGTGTCGGTTTGCCTTGCAGACTTTTTCAACCTACCACCGCCTTTGGTGGCAAACTGCACTATACCGCTTGTTGTGTGTCTGGTGCGGGTAATTTAGTAGGAACTTAATTTGAAACACGAATAAAAATTTAAAATAGCGAAGCGATGGCAATAGAAATTAAAAACAAAGACTGCTTTGAATTAATGGCAGAAATGCAGGATAAGAGTGTAAACTTAATATTTGCAGACCCTTGGTATTATCCTGAAAACCAAAAAACAAAAAATGCTTTTGAAGATGATTTGTTTTGGGATATTACTAAAAAATGGATGAAAGAATTTATCCGATTGATAAAAGATGATGGACATATATTTATAAGTTTTTCAAGTCAAAAAATGGCAAAGTTTGAGTTTTTACTTGCAGAACTTGGAGTGCCTTTGAAAAGTAGAATTGTTTGGCATTATAGAAATGCTGGGGGAAGATGTGCAGATAAAGGGCAATTTGGAAAAACTTATGAAATGGTTTATCATATCGGGTTTGGCGATAGATTAAACTTTCCTGAAAAATGGGGAGATGAACGGTTTGATGTTTGGACTATTGCAATACCACAAAGCAATTTTACAGACAAAAAAATACATCCGTTTCAAAAACCTATTGCCTTACTTGAAAGGATTGTAGGAATTGGAAGTAATGAAGGCGATTTAGTTTTAGACCCCTTCTCTGGAAGTGGAACAACGGCACTTGCTTGTAAAAACTTAAACAGAAATTTTATAGGTAGCGAACTAAACAAAGAACATTACACAAACAGTTTAGAACGACTTAATCTAAACGGTTTTGAAAAAACCGAAGCGGGTGGGATTTTTTTTAATTCTTTTCAAACGGAATTGTCAAACGTAGCAGGAACGTAGCAGCTTGCTTATAACTTACTTATTGGCGATATAAAAATGGTAAAAAATGATTTTTAAAAAAGGATTTTATTATAAAGGCTTATTATACGGATGGTATAAAAAAGAACTATACAGACTACCTATGCAACAAAATTACGTTTTAGGATTAAAGAAACTAAATGTAATTAAAGTAGGCAATAAAGAGGGGTATCGAGTAGCTAAGGACAAAAAAACGATTGCACAATGCATGGCAATGAGTACAACTATAAATAAAAAAGTTGAAATTTTAGTACATGAAGATGTGCCTTTTTAGTAACTTTGATTAAATTAACTAAAAAACAACAACAATGACACCACAAGAAAAAGCAAAGGAATTATTTGAGCAGTTTATTAGCTTAAATTCTAATTGTACAAGCGTATTTATGTCTAAAGAATTAGCAAGAAAATGCGCTAAAGTTGCAGTTGAAAATGAGTTTAAAGGAATGAGAGTTTTAGCATTTAATTTAAAAGAATTAGGCACTATTAGCCAAAAAGATTATGAAAATAGTTTAAATTCAATAATTGAAACTGAAAAAGAAGTATTAATCGAAATTCAAAACTTATGAAAAAACTAATCCTTATCTTATTTCTATTTAGCACTACTTTTGCAGCAACTAAAAAAACGCTAAAACAGCAGCTAAGGGATTGCCAAACAAGTAAGACTTACATTGACACCATTTACTTGAATATCGAGCCTACAAAGCCAAAAAAAGCGGCTAAAATTTCAAAGCAAGAACAAAAGACAAAACGACTGGAATTGAAACAAATTACAGAGCGTGAAAAGATAGCAGCAAATAAGGAAGTAAAGCAAGCTAAAAGCGAAAATAGAAAAGAAATTAAAACCGATTTATTTAGAAATTTTACTAAAATGATTACAAAGAGCGTATGGGCTTTAGGATTATACACTATGATAGGGTTTGTTATTATTCGATTATTCGAGGGATTTATAAAAAGTACGCCATTAGGTGCAATATTTAAAAAATAGTTTTATATTTGCTTTGCGGTTGGTTGTTTATCCGCTGGTTAGTTTAATGTTAGGGCGGAGTAGTTACCGCCCTTTTTTTATGCCTAAAAATAAAATTGCAATAAAATAAAAAAAACTTTGGCAAAGTTGCATTTATTTAAAATATTCGTTTTATCTTTGACTTATTATTTAACTACAAAAAACAACATTATGAATCCACCAATTAGCTTAGGCAGTTACCTAATAACACGCTTAGAAGTAAACCCAAATAAGCGTGATGAACTTTGCACAATCTGCAACAAGTTCCACAAACACATTTTAAATTCTAAATTAAGTTCAAAGATTTGCAGCCTTTTAGGAATGAAAGAAAGCGAATTAATGCACGTTTACGAACTAATAGAGCAATGGGAAAATTTAACTAACTTAAAATAAAACAACAAATGGATTATCAAGAATTTTTAGAAACAAAAAAGAAATCATTTATTGAAAGCGGTTTTGAAGTAAATGAGTTAAACCCTAACTTATTTGACTTTCAAAAATACGCTATTCAAGTAGCATTAAGAAAGGGTAAATTTGCCTTATTTTTTGATTGTGGATTAGGTAAAACTTTGATGCAATTATCATGGGCTGATGCAGTTTATAAGCACACTAATAAAAAAGTATTAGTGCTTGCACCTTTGGCGGTTGTTGAACAAACAAAAGAAGAAGCTATTAAGTTTGGTATTGATTTAAACTCATTTGATATTACTAATTACGACCAGTTAAAAAATATTAATGTAAGCGGTTATTCGGGAGTCGTTTTAGATGAAAGTAGCATTTTAAAGGGGCGTGATGGTAAATTGTCAAACATGATAATTCAAGTTTTTAAAGGCACTCCTTATAAATTAGCTTGCACCGCCACACCAAGCCCAAACGACCATATGGAATTGGGGCAGCATTCGGAGTTTTTAGGGGCTATGACTTATTTAGAAATGCTTGCTATGTACTTTGTCCATGATGGTGGGGAAACTTCAAAATGGCGTTTACGAAAACACGCAGCAGACCCATTTTGGAAATACGTATGCACGTGGTCTATGGCTTGCGATAATCCAAGTACTTTGGGATTTACTCATTGTGGGTACGATTTACCTGAAATTGAATTTATCGAACACGTTATTAAAGTAGAAAATAATACTCAATCATTATTTGGTGATGTTGCAGTAAGTGCAACTGATTTGCACAAAGATTTAAAGCGTTCATTTGATGCAAGAATTTTAAAGGCTGCGGATTTGGTCAATAGTTCAAATGAACAATGGATACTTTGGGCTTTAGGAAATGAAGAAGCAAGCGAACTAAAAAAGATTATCAATAATAGCGTGAATGTTCAAGGTTCTGATAGTCCAGAATTTAAAGCAAAGCATTTAAACGGATTTGCTAAAAAAGAATTTCAAAACTTAATTACTAAAACAAGTATTGCAAGTTTTGGAATGAATTATCAACAATGCTATAATATGCTTTTTACTTCTTATGATTTCAAGTTTGAAGCATTTTATCAAGCAGTTAGAAGATGCTATAGATTTGGACAAGTTAATAAAGTGTATGTACATTTATTAGTTCCCGAAAGCCAAACAAACGTAAGACAAACTATTTTAGAAAAACACAAACGCCATCAAGAAATGATAAAAGAAATGGCTAAATATTCAAGTGATGCCGATTACAAAAAATCTAAACCAAACAAAATGATAAACAATAAAGAAATTAAAACAAACGATTACCATTTATTAAATGGCGATTGCGTACAAGAAAGTGTAAAAATTGAAGATAATAAAGCTGGATTGTGTGTTTTTAGCCCGCCTTTTGCAGAGTTGTACGTTTATTCGGATAAAGAAGAAGATATGGGCAACGTGGCTAATTATAAGCAATTTGAGGAACATTTTAAGTTCTTAATCCCACAAATAAAAAGGATTTTACAACCCGGTCGAATTTGTGCTATTCATTGCATGGACTTACCTATCCAAAAAGGTAAAGAAGGATATATTGGTTTGCGTGATTTTAGTGGAATGCTTATAGATTGGTTTCAAGAACATGGATTTATTTATCATTCAAGAGTAACAATTTGGAAAAATCCAGTAACTGAAATGCAGCGTACAAAAGCATTGGGTTTACTTCATAAGACTATTAAAAAAGATAGTTCCATGACAAGGGTAGGCATTCCCGATTACGTTTTATTCTTTAGAAATGAGGGTGATAATGAAACGCCAATAACCCATCAAGATATTGACGCATCAAAAAGAGATTATTTGCCCGTTGATTTGTGGCAAAAATACGCATCGCCCGTTTGGTATGATGTGGATTATTCAAGAACTTTACAATATAGAAGCGGTCGAGATGGCAACGATGAAAAGCACATTTGTCCTTTACAATTAGATACTATTGAAAGAATTATACACCTTTACTCTAATGAGGGCGAGTGGGTATTTAGTCCTTTTGGTGGCATAGGAAGTGAGGGTTTCCAAGCTATTAAAATGGGCAGAAAATCAATAAGTATTGAACTAAAAGAAAGCTACTTTGCCTTAAATTCTAAGAACCATTCGGATTGTGTTTTAGAAAAAAATTCAACCTTATCATTATTCTAATGACACCATCTCAAAAATCCGCTTTCCTTCAAGGCATTGTAAGCGGAAAATTCAATAACCTAAATTTTAAACAATGACTAACGCAAGCAGAGCCGCTTTTCTTCAAGGAATGGAAAGCGGCAGATTTAACAATGAAAAGGTGCAAATTTACCGCTTTATTTTAGGTGGAGCGCAAACATTAAACACTTTAAAAATAGCTTTAAGAAAAGCAAACAAAGGCGATTTTAGCAGCAGATTAAACGATTTGCAAGCAATGGGATTAATTAAAGCTATTGATGCCAATTGTGGAACTATTTATGCCAAAGTTCCCGAAACTGAATGGGATTATTTTGCTAAGTTACACGCTGAAAAGAAAGCACAAAATTGGCTTAAACAAGGCTTAAAAAATGGTTACTTTGATTTATTCGGTTATGTTAAGCAGCCAAAACAACTAAATTTATTTTAAAATAATTGCAAAAAAATAAAATAATTCAACTTTTTATTTTATCTTTAGGCTTTAATTAACTACAAAAAACAACGAAAATGGAAAACGTACTCAAAAAAATTAATCAAGTTCAACAATCTATTGAAAAGATAGACAAGAATGCAGCAAACCCTTTTTATAATTCTAAATATGCTGACTTAGGTAATATTCAAGATAGTTTAAGAGCCTATTTAGATGCCAATAAATTAGTGGTATTTCATCAAATTAAAGATAGCAAAGTAATTACAACGGTTTTTGACCTTGAAAGCAAAGAAAGTATTTCAAGTGAAATAACTATTGCAATGCAAGACCCACAAAAAAAGGGTAGTGAAATCACTTATTATAGAAGATATAATTTAGTGGCGTTATTTGATTTAAAAATTGAGGATGACGATGCGAATATTACTACTAAAGCACCACAACAACAAGCCAAAAAAGAAGATAGAAAGCCTGATGTTTGGTTAAGTGAAGAAGCATTTAGTAAAACTAAAACGTTAAGCAAAGAGCAAATAAACGCTTGTTTAGCTAAGTACAACGGCAAAGAGTTTACCGATGGCAAAATATACGCAATGAAAAAAGATTTTAGAACTGAACTTGAAAAACTAAGCAAATAATGGAACTTAAACAAATTGCCAAGATTGCTACATTAAGCAAAAAAGAAATAAGTAAAACCGCTGCTGATTATGTAGTGGCGGTTTTAGAAGATAAAACTCCAGAAGAAGTGCTATTTGAAAGCGTAAGATTTGAAGAGTTTTTTAAGCAAATAAACTCCGAATTAAAAGCTAAGTTAAAAGAAAATAGCACATACAATGGTGCTAAGTTTACGGAGCAAAATAGAACTACTTTGGATTACTCTGTTGATAGTGTTTGGAGTGAACTAAATAAGCAATTAAAAGAGCGTGAAAGCCTATTAAAAGCGAGGTTAAAAGTAGGCAAAGTAATATTTGACGATAATGGAGATGAAGTTCCTATATGTCCAAGTTCAACAACTACTTTCTATAAAATTGAGTTATGAAAAAGATTACCATTTACACTGAAGTAGTAAACGGAAAGCTAACTAATCGTAATAAGATAATAGAGGCTTACAAATCATTTGAAGGCAAACGTATTGAAGTAACTTTTCAACGTGCTAAAAAGAAGCGCTCAAACTCTCAAAATAGATATTATTGGGGCGTAATTGTTCCATTGTTTCAGCAAGGAATAAAAGAATGTTTTGGCGAACTTTGGAGCTCAGAAAAAACTCACGAACATTTAAAACTTAATTTCAATTTTGAAGAAAAAGTAAATTTCAAAACAAGTGAAGTTACGAGGTTATACAAATCTACAAGTGAAAATTCTACTATTGAAATGGAAGAATACCAAGAAAAAATAAGAAACTGGATGTTTGAGAATATGGACATTGTTGTTCCATTACCGAATGAAGATTTACTTTTACAATTTTAAACTAACTACAATGAATAAACCAATTTGTGAAAACTGCTATTTTAGAATGTCCGTTTTATCAATGGGCGTTAATCAAAACTTTTGCTTATCCAAACAAAGCAGAATGAATGTAATCGAACTTACCGATATGTGTGGAAGCTGGAAAGACAAGAAAATAAAAGGCACTACAAGCGAAAAGAAAGCACTTATTTATGATAGCTTAAAACTAACTAAATGAATATTGAAAAAGAACTAAACACGCTTTTACTACTCTGCTACCAGGTAATCGAAAGATACGAAGCACTTGAAGCCCAAAATGTCATTAAATTTGGCTTAAAACAAAAAGGTAGGGCTTTCACTAAGGAATGTGAAGTTTACATTAATACGCTTTGCAAGATAGGCAAAATAGATAATCCGGAGCAATATCGTAAATCTTTAAACGACCTTACGGATATTAGCAAGGATTTAGATGTATTTTTGGATAAAAAATATTTAGAAAGCATTGAAAAATTAGAAGTAAATAATTGTAATTAAACAAATTTTATTATCTTTGCTTAGTGTTAGTTGCCGAACAACCACAATAGAAAAGGCAGCGAAAGAACTTTATTTATAGAGCCTTTTAGTTAGTAGTTTTGGTGTGGTTGCCAAACGAAAACTGAAAGGCTTTTTTTATGTTTACAAGAGTTCAATAAACTTGGAAAAATATGGCAAATGTTAGATTAATTTTCTACGGAGAACACGACCAGGAACTTGAATGTTTTTTAAATACCCAAGATGAAATAACAATCCTTGTAGGATTTAAAGATGACCACGATATAGAAAAAAGGTCTATTTCTTTAGATAAGCCAACAGCAGTTAGATTGGTTAAAACTTTGAAAACTATCATAAGTCAAATGGAGGGTTAAATGGCTGAAAATAAAAAATCTTTTATTCTTTATTGCGATAGTCAAGGAATGATAAATAAGCTACCCGATGAAGTTGCTGGAAAGCTATTAAAGCACATTTTCGCTTATGTAAACGATGAAAACCCAACAACTAATGATATACTTTTAGAAATTGCTTTTGAGCCTATAAAGGCACAATTAAAGCGAGATTTAAAGAAGTTTGAAAGTAAGAAAGAAGATAGAAGTATTAATGGTCGCATTGGTAACTTAAAAAGATACAATGAAGATTTATACAATGATTTTATTTTAGAAAAAATTACTTTAGAAGATGCTGAAAGTATCGCTAAAACTCGCAAATTGTCGCTAAGCGAGAAAAATCTCGCAAAACTCGCTGATAGTGATAGTGATAGTGATAGTGATAGTGATAGTGATAGTGATAGTGATAGTCTTTTAAAAAAAGAAACAAAACAATTTACTTTCAAAAACGCTTTGATTGATTTAGGAATAGAAAATAAATTAGCTGAAGAGTTTATAAAAGTTCGTAAAGCAAAAAAATGCGTAAATACCGAAACTGCATTTATAGCTTTAAAAAAAGAAATTGAATTAAGCGCGCGCGACCCGATCGAAATTATTAAATTGTGTGTAGAAAGAAGCTGGGGCGGATTTAAAAGCGAATGGTTAAATAAACCACAAACAAAAGTATCTTTAACAAGTAAATACGATGACGAAATATGAAAAACATAGATGTAATAAAAAATGATTATTTTGGTAAGTATATTCCCGAAGAGGTTAAAATCTACCAAAACATAAAAAGGATTATTAACGAAATTGGTTTAAAGTATGATCCTAAATTTTCAATAGAAAGCGAATTTGATAAAATGCTTTATACAAACATGGTTTTATATTTTTCTGATAGCCCAAAATGCGAATGGGATTTAACAAAAGGATTGTTTTTTCATGGCAAAAAAGGATTAGGAAAGTCAATGAGTTTAAAGATTTTTAAAAAGCTATATTTTTACAAGAATTTACATTTATCGTTGCAGCCTAAAAAGAATTTCGGTTTTTTTGCAATGGAGGGATTAAAAGATAGTTTAGCAGAGTTTAACGAACTAACCAATAAAAGTTTATTTTTAGATGAGGTTATGCGTGAAACAAAGGACGAAACTAAGATAATAGTAACTTATGGAAATCGTGAGCAGCCTTTTAGCGATGGCATTCACAAAATGTATCGTAACTTTTGTGATAAAGGACAATTGTATCATTTTACATCTAACTATTGGAACTTAGCAGATAAGCCAAACGGCAAGCTATTTGCTGAAACTTATGGCGCTGAAATTCACGATAGGTTAATTGAAATGTGTAATTTTATAGAATTTAAAGGTGAAAGCAAAAGGGTATGAGAGAAGTATTAGACAACATAAAAAGAAAAATTCAAAACAACTCCAAGAATTTAGAATTAATGGATTTAGTTCTACAAGATTTTGATGAATTAAAGCATAAAGCAAATAATTTTAGTGAAGATAAACTACAAAGCCTAGTAGATTTTTTAATTGATTGCAAGCTAACAAACTACGAAATAAAACTATTATTAACTGAAAACAAATGAAACAAGAAGCTAAACAACTAATAAGTCAAGCTATTGCAGCAATAAGCTATGACTTAAAAATAAAGGACAAAGACTTTATTTCAACAAGGGATAATGTAATAAAAATGAAACGTTCAGCCCTAATAAATTACGCTTATAACTTAAAAGGTAAGGAAATTAAAAAAGGCTCAAGACAAAAAGGTTTATTTACTTTGAAAGAAATGGGCAGTATATTTAATAAAAAAGAATGTACGATTAACCTTGTTTGTGCTAACTTTCAAATGAAATGGCAGCGTAAAGAGCAGAAGTATATTGATGCTGAAAACTATGTAAACGAAATAATCGAAAAAATAAACTAAATGAAAACAACATCAATTAATCATGGAATAATAGCAAGCTATTTACCGGCTCCAGAATTTAAAAAGTTAGAAAAACAACAAATACTAACTATTTACCAAAACATTTTAAGAAGATACGACTTACCTTTGAAGAAATCAAGAAAGGTAAATGTAATATCGGTAAAGCATTGTTTCTTCAATATCATGGCGTACAATTATCATTCACTAACTGAAATTGGGCGTATTTTTAGTGTAGACCATTCAAGTGTTATTCATGGAAGGGATAAAATAAAAGGATATTTAGCCAATAAAGATGAAAAGACTTTATTTTGGTATAAGGAAGTAATGCACGAATTAGTTAAGTATGGGTATCAAAATAAATTTAATGCTTAAAATAGGCTCTAGGTTCACAATTAAAGGCAGAAACAAGACTTATTCAGTAATAGGAATAAAAGGCAATGATTTAACTATTAAATGTGAAGATAAGATTTTAAACTACCAATTAACAGACATTCGTAGGGGTGTTGAAATAACTAAAAATGTAGAATTTATATGAAAAAAGAAGAAAATCTACAAATAGCAATAAGCGCTTACTTAAAATTACAATATCCAAACGTATATTTTACAAGTGAAAGTTCTGGAATACGTGTACCAATGGGAGTTGCCGTAAAAATGAAAAAGCAACGTTCAACGCATAAGCAATTAGATTTGATTATTTTAGAGCCTAAAGGCGTTTATCATGGCTTAATTTTAGAACTTAAGAAAGATGCAAACGAAATACTAACTAAAAACGGAAAGTATAGAGTAAACGACCACATTAAAGAGCAATTAGAAAGTATTGAAGTATTAAGAAATAAAGGTTATTTTGCTTCTTTTGGTTGTGGGTTTAAAGAATGTAAAAACTTAATTGATTTTTACATGAAACTAAATGACAATCAAACATTAGATTTGATATGAAAAAACACACTAAGGTTTATTTTGAATCATTCGGCTATGATGTAAGCGATTTTATCCCATGCGAAGTTTGCCAAGCTAAGGCGGTGGATATACACCATATAGAGCGTAGGGGTATGGGTGGTAGCAAAACAAAAGACACTCCCGATAATTTGCAAGCCTTATGTAGAACGTGCCACCATGAGGCGGATTTTGGCGTAAGGTTACCAAAATGGAAGCTAAAAGAAATACACGAAAAGTTTATGCAAAGAAAATAATTGCACTATTGTAAAAAAATAATTAACAAAAGTTGCAAATAAATAAAAAATAGGTTTATCTTTGTGAGGCAATTAAGCAAGTAACTACAAAAAAAAACAACACTATGTACAAATTAATCGAATCAACAGGCAAAGGTCAAGTAGTAATAACTTCTGGTTGGAAGGCTAACTTACAAAACGAAGCTATCATAAGCCTTAATCCTTTAATCGTAATTGAAGAAACAAAAGAAGGTATTTATCTTATTGGTAAAAAATTAGAAGGAGAAATATTTGATTGGGTTAATCCTAAAGAATTAATCAAAAATGTTTCTAATGTTGTTTGCACTAAAGGCGGCTTTCATTATACATTAGGTTTTGATACGGAGGAAATTTTTTTTGAAGTAAAACAAGAATTTGCAAGAGTTGTAGATATTTGTGAGGAATTAGAAATTGAAGTTAAAAAAGGATGCGTAGTTTGTTTTGATTATGATAATGATATTTTAGTTCCTTTTGAAGAATACGAGCCAAGCGAAGAAGAGGTTCAAGATTACATCAAAATTTTAGGGTATGAGTATGTTGAGTTGTAACGTTTTGCAGATACACGCTGTGAGCGTTGGATTGAGGGAGGGAAATAGCGTGTATGTGCTGTTATAACCAGTGCTTTTGATTAATTAACTTAAAATAATAACAATATGGAATACCAAAAATACATTGATTTAGGATTTGAAAGAACCGATATGAGTTGTAGTGTCGAGTTTAAACAAACAGGCTATCACGGATTTGCTTTAGAGAAAAAAGTAAATAAAAACCAAATGGTTTGCGTAACGAGTGGAGAACTTGATAAGCCTAAATTATACATTAAAAAACGGAATAGTGAAATATATCACATTATATCAATTTCAACTGAAGCGGTTATTGATTTGTTTAGCAAGTCCGAGAATGTTGATTATATGACTACTGCTTGTTAGCATTGGTTATAACGTTCCGAGTATTTAAGAAGTGGGGGAGGCGAGGCACATAGCTATATGGGCAAACAAAAGCTGATTAATAGCACTCAGTTGAGTTATATCGTTAACCCCCATTTCTTAAATACTTTGTTATCGGTTCGTGCCGGGTTATTAAAACGAAATCTTAAATATGAAACTAAAAGCAAAATACAAATGGAATGGTGAGGAAGTGAAGGTTAATCCTGTTTACTTCTCATGGCACGTTGGTTTGCAATACAAAACACTAACAGGATGCAGTGCGGCTTCAATATTCTGCAATAAAGAAAGTGAGTATGTATTTCCATTGCAAACCAAAATTGTTTTATTCTTTGTCAAAATTTGGTATTGGATGCGTTACTGGTTATGGATGCAGATAAGATACTGGCAACCGAATAGAATAAAACGAGTTCTTTCCAAAAAGGAAACAGGTGATGAACTTCCATTTTAGCACGATGGTAGGCATGACCGATAACGGTGGCGATTGGCGAAGTAAAAGCCTTGCACTACCTTTTGATATTTAGCACTACACTTGATGGCTTTTATTTTGCCAATTGCGTGTTAGCGGATGGCACGGTTTTTTTAGTACAAATTTAAAATTGAAATACAAATGAAAAAAATCAGCACATTATTTAAGAAAAACCCAAAAGACTTGGGCAAAGTTATTAACGAAGTAAACCCTGAAAACGAATGGGTTTTTACAGATGGTGTACCAACAAGAAAATATGATGGCACAGCAACTGCTATTATTAACGGAGAACTTTACAAAAGGTACGATGTGAAGAAAGGAAGACAAGTTCCTGATGGTGCAATACCTTGTCAAGAAGCAGATTTAATCACTGGACATCATCCACATTGGTTAAAATGTAGCCTCGATAAAAACGAGGATAAATACTTTTTTGAAGGGTATAATTCACTTGCAGAACTTGGAAAAGTTGAAGATGGAACTTATGAATTGATTGGCGAAAAAGTGCAAGGTAATCCTGAAAAAATAGAAGGACATCATTTGGTAAAGCACGGAGCAAAAGTTTTGCAAGGATTGATTAACCCAATGACTTTTGAAAACCTAAAAGAATACTTGGAGAAGGTAGATATTGAAGGCATTGTTTTTCATCATAAGTCCGATGGTCGTATGTGTAAATTACGAAAATCTGATTTTGGAATACGCAGGTAGTGCTTTCTGCTAACTTGTCGCTAAGCGATATAAAAATGGTAAAATTTCGCAAACACAACAAAAAAAAGAATATTAACGATAAAAAAAGATTATGAAAATAAACATCAAAGAACTACTTAAAGAGTATAACGAAAAGAACGGAACTAATTTAAAAAACAAAGATTTAATTCACTTAGTTGATAGCAAAACTAAAATTGAACACGTAAAAATTGAGCGAATGAGCAGATTAACTTCTGGTAAGGTTTCCCCAAACATAACCGAAATTAAAAACTTTGCTTTATTTTTTGGTAAGACAATAGAGGAGGTGCTAAATGCGTAAATTTGTAAAAAATAGTTTTATAACAACTATATTCGGGAGCTTAGGGCTTTTGTTTTTAGGCTTCTGCATAGGGTTAATGATTGGAATGGTAGCTGGTAAAGATATGCAACGTGAACTGCAGCACATTGAAAAAATGCAAAACGATACAATGCAAGTAGATATTATTGACTATAAAAAAATAGTTGCTAAGTTATGCGAACTTGAAAGCGGCAATAATCCCGATACAATAGGCGATAATGGATTAGCGTTTGGAATACTTCAATTTCATGCAATTGCGGTTCAGGAGCATAACAATCAATTCAACACAAAATACACCCACCAAGATGCATTTAACGCTGAAATATCAAAGTTAATGTGTGAAAACTTACTAAGGTTAGGCGCTGAAAAGCACTTACAAAAATGCGGAGTTGAAGCCAATGAAAGCGACATAGTTCGTATGCATAACGGCTCAATATACAACGGAGCGAACAAAGCAAGTACTATAAAATACTTAGAAAAATATTATAAATTAAGCTAAAAAAATCGTAAATTTAAGCAATGAATAACGTACAATTAATAGGTAGAATAGGCAAAGATGCCGAATACAACAATATAAACGCTGAAATGAATGTAATAACGTTCACACTGGCAACAAGTGAAAGTTTTGTAAACGCAAAAGGCGAAAAGGTAGAACAAACCGAATGGCATACAATTAAACGCTTCCAAAAATCTACCAAGTTAGCAGAGTTTTTAACTAAGGGAACTTTAGTAGCTATCCAAGGTGGTATAAGAACTGAAACGTGGGAAAAAGATGGCGAAAAGAAATACAAGACCATTATCAAAGCTGATAAGATTAATTTGCTAAGTAAGTCAAATGCAGCCCCAAGTAGTGAGCAAGTAGAAGACCAAAGAGAAAGAGAAACAAAAGAAGATTTTGATGACGATTTACCTTTTTAAAAAACTAAGCAATGAAAAATATAGAAGATGTAATTTGTCCAAACAACGGACAATTAAAAATGAAAGGCGAAAAGATAACAGCACAAATAGTTGATGCTGAATTAGATGTTTATAAATGCAATTTCAACAATGATGATTGTGTAGAAATAAACACAAAGAAATATAATTCAATAGTTTTATCAATAGAAAATCTTTATGAATTAATAGACTTAATTGAGCAAGCACAAGAAAAATATCAAGATTTTTTTAATAATGAAAATTTAGAAAATGACAAATAGATTAAATACAATAGATGAGTTGATTGGATTATTTGGTAAAGAAGTATTTCAATTAAAAAATATTTATGAGGGTATAGTTCAATATAAAAATTGCGTTCCTATTCAATATGAAGAAACATTGTACACTATTGAAGTAGAGTTGTTTTATGAGAATGGTAATTGTTTAAATTTTGATACTTTTATAGATATATTAAGAGAAACTCCAAAAGTTCATTCAGTAGATATTTATGAAATTTCTTCTAATAATCGAATAAACATTTATAGAAAAACAATAAAGGATTATTAAATGACCCTAATTTTATCAATATCAGTTTTATTCATTTTAGCCCTTGCTTATTATAGCAGTTGGGGAAGTGATGATGACATATTAAACTAAAAACTAACAAAACTCAAACAAATCGAACAAGAATTTATAAAAATAAAAAATATTTAACTAAATTTGAAGTATGAAAAAACTAACATTAATTGCAATCGTATTATTTACTTTAATAGCCTGCAGCAAAGAAGAAAAAGAATGCCAATGCTTTCAATTACAATTCCAAAGACAACATAGCACAGGGATAAACGACATTAACGGAAAGTTTGACTATAAGTTAGTGAGTACTTGCAGCGTGGGGGAAACTACTTATACTTTTGACGATTGGAACGGCAACGGTATTATTTATTGTTTTGAAGAACCAATAAGTTATTAAAAATGGCTTTTGAAAAAGGCAATAAGTATTCAGTAGGCTTAACCAATAATGGAAGACCACCTTTATATGAGAATCCAGAAGATTTAAACATAAAGGTAAATGAGTATTTCGATAGCATAAAGCCAAGAACAAATGATAATGGCGATACTTTTTATAACTACACTACAACGGGTTTAGCGTTATTTTTAGGCTTTGAAACAAGACAAAGCCTTTATGATTATAGGGATAGACAAGACGATTTTTCTTACATTATAAAAAGAGCCTTACTTGTTATTGAAAATAAATACGAAGAAGCGTTAAGTATTTCAAGTCCAACGGGTGCAATTTTTGCGCTTAAAAACATGGGTTGGAAAGATAAAACCGAAGTAGATAGCAATGTTGATTTATCAGTTAAACCCGTTGAATTTATAGTATTAAATGGCAATAGAGATACTTCAACACCAACTTGATTTCATTCAGTCTAATCATAGGCATACGGGCTTAGTAGGTGGCTTTAGAAGTGGTAAGAGCCACGCTGGAGTTATTAAGACCGTAAAAAAGAAACTATCATTACCTGGCGTTGATGTTGCTTATTATTTACCAAGCTACCAATTAATAAAAGATATTGCTTTCCCTAAAATTTCAGCATTACTAACACAATTAGGCATTACCTACCAATTAAACCAAAGCGATAAGAACTTTATAACTCCATACGGGCGTATAATTATGCGTTCAATGGACAATCACGAATTAATAGTAGGTTATGAGGTCGGATATTCTTTAATAGATGAAGCGGACATATTACCATTGGATAAAATGGAGCAAGTAATGCTTAAGATAATTGCAAGAAACTCCGTTAAAACAATAGGGAATAATAATGCGACAGACTTTGTAAGCACGCCAGAGGGTTATAGGTTTCTTTATAACTTCTTTGTAAAGAATAGCAATGAAAATAAGCTACTTATAAGGGCAAAAACTGAAAACAATCCATTTATAAGTGAAGATTATATTAAGGCTTTAGAAGCCGAATATACGCCAAGCCAATTACAAGCTTATCTTAATGGCGAATTTGTAAACCTTACAAGTGGCAACGTTTACAATGAATTTAGCAGAGAAAGAAACCACACCGATAGAGAGCCAACAGACAAAGACATATTACATATTGGTATGGACTTTAACATTACTAAGATGAATGCAGTAGTTCACGTTATTGATGGCGCAATAGGTAAGGCAGTTGATGAAATAGTAAATAAGTACGATACCCGTTCAATGTGCCAATACATCAAAGAAACTTATCCAAAAAATAGAATAGTAGTTTATCCTGATGCAAGCGGTGGAAGTCGCAAAACAAGTTCAAGTGAAACAGACCTACAAATAATCAAATCATTTGGCTTTATGATTAAGGCTGATGACAAAAACCCAGCTGTAAAAGATAGGACAAACACGATGAATAATTGCTTTCACAAAAACAATTACCAAGTAAACGTAAATAGATGCCCTACTTATACCCAAGCACTTGAGCAATTAGGCTATAAGAATGGAGAACCCGATAAACAAAGCGGATTAGACCACATAACAGAAGCAGGTGGCTATTTTGTGCATAAAATATTTAGTAAAAAAACAAAAGTGTATTTATAATGAAAAATTTTGAGTTTATAGCAGGGAATGAAAAGGTAAAATTTAAAGTACCGGAAGGAAGGCATGAAGTAAGTTATAATAAATGGATGAAGGCTTATCCTTATATTAAGTTAGCAGAAGAAGCTCAACAAGCTTTAGACTTAGGCGATAATCTATTAGCAACTCAAAAAAGCATTGAAAGTATGACGCATACAATATGCGAACTAAGCGAGGGTATAAGATACGACCAATTAATTAAGATTAAAATGGATAAGATTAATAACTTATTCCTTACTTCATTTAATTGGTTAGGTAGTGAGCGACCTAAAAAAGAGTTTACAATTAATGGCAAAAGGTTTATCATTCCCGAGTTTATAAATGCAAGTGCTGGTGATTTCATGGATTGCACAGCATTAATTCAAGTTCTGAATGATAACGTAGCAGATGAAGAAAAAGGGCTTATCATTGGAGCGGTTTATATGAGGGATGGACAATACATACAAGACTTACAAGGCATAAACAAAAGAAAAGAATTTTTAAAGAAACACGCTAAAATGGATTTCTTTTTTAGTTGTAGTTTTTTTTTGCTCAATTCATTACAAACCTTAGGCTTACTTTCGTCGCTACATTTGACGCACCGAAAGGAACTGGAACTACTAATAAGCAGCTTGAACGAATGGGTTACTATCCTTTATTTGCAAGCGTCGCAGAAGCGGGCATATTAACAAACCCTCAAATGAATGCAGATGCAATGACGCAAGTGTTACGAATGCCATTAGTTGAAGTTATGACCGTAGTTGAATATAAAAAAGCATTAAATTCTTAAATTTATTTTTATATTTGGCAGATGCAAAGAATAAGCGAAATATTAATTGATAGCACAAAGAAAGTAATGGACTTCCACAAACGCCAAGCAACGGGTGAAGCGGTACTATCAATGCGTGAAGTTCGCACAAAAGATGGCTTGCAAATAGTTGGCGTTGATTATTGGAAGCAAATTAACGAAGGAACGCCAAAAGGAACATTAATTCCTTTAAGCGACATTCAAAGGTGGATACAAGCCAAAGAAGGACGTTATAGCGTAAAGTTACCAAGTGCCAAAGCTATTCAAACATCTATTCTAAACAATGGAGCGCCTAAAAATAAGCAAGGTTTAAGAATTACAACACAAGTAGTAAACACAAACACCCAAGAAATAAAAGAAGCGGCTTATATTTTATCACGTGAATATTTAAAACTATGATTACAATAACACAAGAACCGAATGGAGAAGGTAAATATACTGCTTATTTGCCTATTATATTTAAGGCAACGGAATCAAGCAATCCAGATTACCTTTATTTTATTTTAAGAAACGCTGATAATACTGCTATAAGTGGAATCCCTACTTACAAAGCACCAAACATAAATAATGAGTTTACTTTTGATGCAGCATCTTATCTTAAAAACTATTTTAATGTAAGAACAATTCAAGGTGCTAGTGATTCAATTGTAGAATTAACAGATATTTACGGAAACTTTGAAGTAGTTGTAAACACAATAGATAGCGTAACTGGTGGTGAAGTTTCAAATGAGTTTTACGCTTTTGCATGGATTGATAATTACGTTAATATCGGTTCAAGTTCAAGTGATGAAACGGCAGATTATGGAATAAATAAAAAAGGTTTATTGTTATCAAATGATTTAAAAGGAACTCCAACATTAGACAATTTTCCTAATAAAAGAAAGCCAAAGGAAACTGATTATGTAAGTGTGTTTGTAAGAAAAAAGTTATTTATTGATACTTATTCAATACCAAATCCAAACAATTCAAGCACTATTTTAGAAACTGCTGAAATAGACTTAACTACATATTTAGGGAAACTTATAGCCATTCCAATTGACTACGATTTTATTCAAACCAATTTCTTAATAGGTGGCACGACAGCATTAGCAGCTTATCAAGGGTTTAGATTAAGAGATGACGATAATGATACTTGCGTTTATTATCACGTTAAAGAAGAATGTAATGAGCAGCCTTTTTTGTATATCAATAGGTATGGATGCAAAGAAATTATTTACTTCGATACAACCTTAAATGAAAACTTTTCAAGTAAAGGTCAAGAATATAAAAGGCATGGATATGATTTTGAAAGCGATGCATTTGGAGTAAGATTTGCAACTGAAGCACCAAGCATGAAAATTAACCAAGAAAATAAAACGGAGTTTGATGTTAAAGGGCAATATTTTAGATTAGAAGAAAAAGAAGCATTAAAAGATTTCTTTTCAAGTCCTTTTCATATTACATTTATAAACGGAAGTCCTTATTATGTTAATGTTGTTGATGGAACATTCAAGATAAGCCAAGATAGTAGAGGCTTATTTGTGAACTTTAAATATAGATTAAGTCAAGATAAATTAGCCTTTGTATGATTATTTTTAATAACATAGAATTAGATTATTATCCAAACACGCTAAATAATATTAGCATAAATAGGCAACTATTTGATATTGAAAGTTTAGCTAATAGAAAAGGAACAAGTAGTACTACTTTTGACGTTCCAAGAACTTCGCATAACGCAGCTACTTTAGGCTATATTGATACCGATGGCTCAATAAGTGAACCAATAGGAGAAGGTATAATAATGATTGATAATAACGTTTATTCGCAAGGTAAGATATACGTTAAAGGATATAATGATAATGCATTTCAATTACAATTCTTTGGACAAGATATAAGCGTTATTGAAGAAATGGGCAACAAGTTCATGTGGCAGATTATGGGGCGCGATAGGTCTGTTACTTTTACAGATATCAATATTAGAATTGGTTTAGAAAGTGTACAAACGAGAGATAGTATACAATTTATTTACTCAAAGCCTAATTTAGCCAACTTAAACGCATTTAGCGTGGCACCTTATTTTACAATGAGGTCTTTAATTAGAGCCTTATTTGCGTCTAATGGTATTCCTTTTGTTGTATCGGAGTTTTTAGATACGGATTTAGCGCAAAATATAGTTTACACTAAGAATGATGAGCCACGCAGGAGTTCAAACTTTTGGTATAATTCGGGCAACATTTTCAATACCGATTATGTAGATTTAGGCACTACTTATGCAAATAACAATTCAGTTATTGAAATATCTTATGCTGGTGGCAAGGCTTATGAATTACAAAATGATTGCACAAACATTAAAATAAGGGGCACGTTTACTTATTCTGGAGATTTGCCCGAATACGATTATACTCAATTACAATTGTATATTTTAAGACCGCAGCCCGTAAGTACGGGAAACCCTTTGGGATTACCTTTATTCTTATACTATTCTTTAGCAGATGAAACAAATAATTTTTTAGTTCCAGGCAAAAACTATATTGATGTAAGTATTGATGAAACTTTTTTAGCAGACGACTTTTTATATTTTAATGTAGATTGCAAAAACAATGGCGCTCCTTTAACTCCGACTTTGACTTGTGATGAAATTTGTATAAGTCATGATAATATCCAATCAAGTGATTTGCTTTGGTTTGCAGATTTCTTTGAGGGTACTCAATTAGAGTTTTTAAAAGGTTTTTTAAATGATTTTAATTTAGTAATGGAATTAAAAGGCGATACGGTCTTTTTAGAACTTAATGACAAAGGCAAAGAATACTTTTCAAACAATCCAATCCCAAGCCTTACAAATGGTCGAATAGTAGATATTTCAAACGTAATTGAAAAGAAAAAAGATGTTAGTTTTGATTATGTCCAGGCAAGCATTATTCACATGAAGCAAAAGACTATAAGCAACGGAGTTACAGATAATAAACAATTGCTACCTTATCAAGCATTGGGAAGTATTCCAATATTTGTAAATTCATTCAATAATGGAGTTCAAGTATTTGATAGTAATTTTGCAGTATTAATAGACCATATTGATTTATACATCTATGGTGCATTTGGTGGAGTTTTTACGGACTTAACGGAATGGGGTTCAGCATTAAGTTGTATTTGCGACAAAGATGACTACAGAATACAACAAAGCCCAACTACTTATACAAATATGGATACAACGACTACAAGTGTTGAGCCCTTAATTACTTCAAGTAAGCCAATTAGATTTTCATTAACAAGTAAATATCTATTCGCTGAAACCTTACGAATGAAAAGAAACAACAAAATAATTGAAGTTAGGCTTTATGATAGATTAGGAACTTTGATAAACTTTTTAAGTGATTACAAAATAGACAATCAATTATATAAACTTATTTCATACGATTACAATCCGAATACAAAAGAATGCATTGCACAATTAATACTTAAATAAAATGGCAGAAGAAATATTATATGACATAAAATTTACGGGTTTAGATTCAGCAAATCAAGGCTTGGAAAAATTAACACAACTACAAATAGCACAACAAGAAGCTATCAAGAATACTAATCGTGCAATAAAAGAGTATGAAAAGGAACTTGATAATTTGCAGCAAACAATGGCGGATAATCAAAATGCTACTGAAGAACAAATAGCACTTGAAAAGGATTTGAAGCAGAAAATCAATGATAGTAAAGTTAGTTTGGCAGGTCAAAAAGATGAATTACAAAATACCAACAAGGTAAGGCGTGAAGCATCTAAGGCAGTAAGTGATTACAACAAAGTCATTGATAGTGAAATAGGCAGCAATGAGCAATTAAGAGGGGAATTAGCTATTCTTACAAAGGAATATGATAAAATGGGCAAGGCTCAAAGAGATGGCAGCGAAGAGGGGCAAGAATTAACACAAAGAATAAAGGCGATAAGCGACGAACTTAAAAAGAACGAAAGTGCTATTGGGGATAATCGTAGGAATGTAGGTAATTATCAACAAGCTATTGAGGGTGCTTTAAGTAAAGTGGAAATTTATGGAGTTAATTTAGGTGAACTAACTAACAAAATAAAAGAGGGCATTGAGTTTGGCAAAGGCTTGTTTGAAACAATGAAAGAACAAGCCGCAGCAGCTCAAGCAACGGCAGCCGCAAATATAAGAAATACGGCAGCAACGGAAGCGAGCGCAGCCGCAACAACTACATTAGCGGTTTCTACTGAATTAGCAGCCGCAGCAAGCATATCAGAAACGGCAGCAGAAACAACAGAAACGGCAGCTTTAGCAACTAATACCGTAGCAACAACGGCAAACACAACGGCAACAACAGCCCAAGCAGCAGCAACGGCAACGGCAACGGGTGCAACTGGCTTTTTTGTTGGTGCTTTAAATATTTTAAAAGTTGCTTTAATTAGTACAGGTATCGGTGCTATTGTTATTGGTTTAGGTTTATTAGTAGCAGCCTTTGCAAGCACTGAAAGAGGTAGTGAAGCGTTAGCAAGAGTATTAACTCCGTTAAAATTTGTATTTGAGGGTATTTGGGGCTTTATTCAAGATTTGTCTTTTGCTATGGTTGATGGCGTTAAGTCAATAGGTAGTTTTTCAAACGCCTTTAAAATGTTAGGCGATTTTATAATAGACCAATTTGTTGTAAGGTTTCAATCTTTCTTAAATATTTTACAAGGTGGGTTTAATGCTATTGTATCATTAGCAAAAGGAGATTTAAAACAAGCTGGTGCTGAATTAAAAAATATAGGTACTGAATTTGTAGATATGGCTACGGGCATCGATGGCAGCGTAGGAAAGTTAAATAAAGCATTAAAGTCGGCAAGTGAAAGTATGCGAGATTTTAACCAAAAAATGAAAGAAAGTTTTGAGAATGGAAAAAAAGTAGTTGCTTTAGAAGAAGAACTTGAAACGATTAATATTTCTAAGGTTACTCAATTAGCTAAGTTAAATGTAGAGATGCAAAAGAATAAAAATTTAGCAACAGACCAATTAGCAACAGATGAAGAAAAAATACAAGCTAATAAAAAAGTAATTGCTTTAGCTAAACAAATATTTGATTTAAACAATGCTACCATTGCAAAAGAAATACAATTAGCAGAGTTAAGAACTAAACAAAGTGATACAAGCGACGAAGAATATCAAAAAATTGCAGACTTAAAAGCTAAGCAAATAGCTTTAGAGGGCGAGTATTACGCTGATGTAAAAAGAAACTCAACGGCATTAAGTGGAATTTATAAGAAACAACAAGATGATGAAGCGAAGTTGCAACAACAACAACAAGATAGGATTAATTTACTTCAAGATATTATAATTAAAGATGAAGAAAAAGCAAGATTAGAAGTAGAAAATCAAATTAAAACTTTAGGTTTAGATAAGGAACTAACCAAATTAACAGAACTTGAATTACAAGTAAGAGAGAAAATATATTCAGATTTCTACAAAGAAAAAAGAATGATTCAAGAAAAAGAACAACTTGCATTAATTCAAGGAATGTTAAGCGAACAAGAAAAAGCAACTAAGTCCGAATTATTGGAATTAGAAAAAAGATATTACAACGAACTTGCTTTATTAGAAGGAAATGAAGAAGCTAAAAAAGCTTTAACAAATAAATTTAACAAAGATAAGCTAATTGAAACAAGCGAGTTTATAAGCAATCAAATACAAATAATTGAAAGCGAACTAAACCAAATGCAAGCAAGCACAGATATGGGGATTGCTGATAGTTTGTTAAGTGAGGAATCTAAACAAGAATTAACATCAAGACTTCAAGAACTGCAAACAGAATTAGCCAAAGTAAATTATGAGGCTAATCAAGTAGGAATTGATACGGAAACGGGTGAAAAATCTTTGACTGAAAAATTAGGATTGTCAAGTGAAGAAGTTGAGGGATTAAAAGCTACTTATACGGCAGCTATGAATGCAGTTCAAGGAGCAATATCAATAGCAAATGATAATGTAAAAAGAAACACAGATGAAAGAATAGCTAAAATTGATGCAGCTTTAAAGCAAGGCGTTATTAATGAAAAGCAAGCAGAAGAGCAGAAAAAAAAGGTAATGGCTCAATCTTTAGAACAACAAAAGAAACTTCAAAAAGCAAGTGCGTCTGTATCTTATTTTCAAGGTTTAATTCAAGCAGTTGCAAACGCTATGCAGTTAGGACCTATTGCAGGTCCAATAGTTGGTGCAATTAATAGTGCAATGCTAACGGCTACTTATTTAGCCAATTTAAAAAATATAGATAAACAAAAATATGCAGAGGGCGGACTTATTCAAGGTGCATCACACGAAAATGGCGGAGTGCCTTTTACGGTTCAAGGTCGTGCAGGGTTTGAGGCAGAGGGTGGCGAGTATATTGTAAAGAAAAGTGCAGTTGATGCTTATGGCGTTAATTATTTAGAAGCGTTAAATAGCATGAAAATTCCTAAAATGTTTGCAGAGGGTGGAATGATACCAACTCCAATAAACAACACAGCAAGCGAAGTAAGCAAAGGGATACAGCCATTAGCGGATGCGGTTGGCAATATGCAGTTAGAAGTTATCCAGGTAGAAAGTAAATTTACTAAAATGCAAAATAGAGTTCAAAATGTCGAAAGAGCAACAACTTATTGATAATGCTATTGAATTAGCCAACAAAGGTATATTGTCAAAAGATAATATTAAGAAAGTAATAAAAGAGGACTTTCTTAGAAGCTATCACGGGGCAAGTAGTTTAGAAAATCTTTACAATACACTTTCCAAGAAGTATGGATATTGCAGACGTTCAATTCAAGAGTTCTGTAAATAATATGCAAAAATTGCTATTTTATGTAGCAATCTTTGCTATATGAATGCAGTTTTAAACGTATCTAAAAATAACGATGTAGCAGATATTTCTATTGTTGGGGATATTGGTTATAATTTTTGGGCTGATACATACGAAGAATACAAGGCTAATACTTCTGCTGAAAAAGCAAAGCAACTTAACGAATTAAAAGACTTAGGTGTTAAGACTATTAATTTAACTATTGAAAGTTTTGGTGGCGATGTTCCTCACGCTTTAGCTATTTACAATATTTTTAGACAAACAGACGCTACTTTAAATGTTTTTTTACGAGGTGCCAATGCAAGTAGTGCAACTATTATAGCAAGTGCTGCTAAGGTAGAAAATATTAAAATGGATAATATCGGTTTATACCTTATCCATAAGCCAATGACAAGTGCATGGGGCAATCAAAATGACTTGGAAGCATCTAAAAAAGACTTAGATAAGTGGCAAAAATCAATAGAACAAGCTTACTTAAACTTAGGTGTTAAGCAAGAAGTTTTAGACGACTTAATGGAGCGTAATGGTGGGCATGGCGAATGGCTAACTTACAACGAAGCCAAAGAGTATGGATTTGTTGGTGGCGAGTGGGAAGCTAAAAGCGTAAGCAATTACAAAGCAGAAGATTTTAAAAACAAAGGGTACTTAATACCTAAAAATATTTTATCACAAAAAACAAAAAAAATGAGCGAAATAAACGAAGAAACAAAAAAGGGTTTATTTGCAGAGTTTAAAAATTGGATTAAAGGGGAACAAGAACAAGAAACCCTTGCCAATGTAAAAAACGAATTGCAAGTAAAAAACGATGCTTTGGAAGATGCTATGGCTGAAAACGAAGCATTAAAAGCTAAAGTTGCAGAACTTGAAGCTAAGATTGCTGAATTGGAAGCTACTGAAAATGTAGAAGAAGAGGAAGAAGAAGAACTTGAAAAAAAAGAAGTTCAAACAATCGAAAACAAAGTGAGTGCTATTGTAGCAGAACAATTAAAGGCTATTGTTGAGCCTATCACTAATTCAGCAAAAAAAGTACAGGCTAATGAAAACGAGCCTTTTTGGAAAAAACATTTATCATATAAAAATCAATAAAAAATGGCAGTACCTACAATTACAACAAATACATACGCAGGCAAGGACCTTGAAGGCGTAATTGCTCAAACGGTGTTACGAGGTAGCACTATTGAAAATAACTTAATTACTTTACACGACAACATTGACAAAAGGGCTGTTATCAAAACTTTTGATAGTGGGTTAAATGTTCAAGATTCAGTTGCAACTTTTGCACACGCTGGAACTATGACTTTAGATGAAAAGTATTTAGACCCTAAAAAATTCATGATTGCAATGGAGTGGGATTATGAAACTATCAATAACACATGGTATGCAGCATTACAAAACAGAGGACGTAGAGCAGACTTTGTTCCACCAACAGAATTAGAAAGCGTATTAATTGAAAATACAGCAGCTTTAAACTCTAAGTTTATTGATGCATCAATTTGGCATGGTTCAGTACACGCAGGTACTTTAGGCGGTGTAACGGTAAGTGCTTCTACAAACGTAGTAAGCGGATTAGTTCCTTTATTAGAAGCTGGTAGTGATGCTATTAAATTAGCACCAACTGCAGGAAGTGGAAAATTAGCAGTAAGTGGAATTTCTAAAGCAGCAGCAGCAGTATTTACCGTATCAAGTACAGCAAATTTAAACACAGGAGATAAGGTAACGGTTACTGGCGTAACTGGAACAGGCTTTGTAGGATTAAATGGAAACACTTATGCAATTACTATTATAAATGCAACTACTTTTTCAATAGCTGTTGATTCAAGTGGTTTTGGTACTTTTGGCGGTTCTTGTTTTGTTTCTTTCATTAACGCTTCAAATGCTTTAGCAGTATTGACTGACATTTACAACGCTTTACCTTTAGCAGTTGAAAGTATGGAAGATTTCTACATATATGGTTCAAACGTATTAAGAAAAGCATATAGTTTGGCTCAAGCAGCAGCAGCAAATGGAGCAGGTTCATATTTTATTGGTGCTAAAGAATTAGATTTCTTAGGACAAAAAATGGCTATTATTCCTTACTTAAAAGAAAATACAATCGTAGCTTCTAAAGTAAGTAATTTACATTTTGGAACTGCATTAAATGCTGAATGGAACTCAATGGCTATCAAAGACATGGGCGAAGTTAATTTGGATTACAAAGTTAGATATAGAGCAGATTTTGCTTTTGACACTAACTATACAAATGGTTCGGAAATTGTTCTTTACAGACCTGCATAAATTTAACGGGGCGTTAATAGCGCCCCTTTTTTAAACATATAAAAATTATAATAAAATGGCAGTATTGACATTAACAGCAACGGGCGCAAATTGCCCAAAAACAGGTGGCGTAAAAGCTATCTACTTATCCCCAGCATCACACATTGAGAGCATTACGGCAGGGGCAAGCCATGACATTACAAATATTGTTTTTGTAACAGCAGGAACGGGATTTGGTGCAATTGAGTTTAAGCGTGGTGAAGCAGAATTAACGGAAAGTGGAGAAAATACAAACGAAGTAGTATTAAACATTGCAGTTCCTAACCCAACAGCAGCGCAAAGAAAACAACTTAACGACATTCGCAAAGTTTGTGAAATGCAAGCGGTTGTTGAATTATACGATGACCAACGTTTGTTATATGTTGGTTGGGATTTAGAAGCAGAGTTTGAGGCTTTCTTAAAATACCAATCGCATGAGTTTACGAGCGGTCGTGCTAAAAGTGATGCAAACCTTTTTCAATTAAATTTAATGGCTGAACATTCAGAGCCTTTAAGAGTACTTAGTGGTATTTCTGGTGCTACCGTACCAGCAACTACAAAAGCGGCTATTATTGCTGAATTATTGGCTGCAACTTCTGATTAATATGTGGAAAATTAAAGCTGAATATGTAGGCAAGGTTTTACATATTCGTGGGTTTGGTTCTTTAGATTTTAGCAAAGAAAGTGCTAATACTATTTACAAGCTATCCCTATTGCCTAAGTGGAATAAATTAGTTAAATTTATTGAAAAAGTAGAAAGTGTTAAACCAACAACAACAAAAGAAAAATAATTTTTTTACAATCCAAAACTCTATCCAAACAATAGAGCAAGGATTAAAAAGAGTTGTTTCAAAGAAAGGGGCAAAGGTTATTATCAATGGCGATGATAACCTTTTGCCACAAAATATAGCTACTATTGTAAAAGAAAGTAGCACGCTATCAAGCGTAATCAAATCTAAAGCCGAATATGTAAGCTATGGCGAATTAGTTTGTGAAAATCAAAAGGTACTTGACAAGCTAACAAAAAACCTTAACAAAGATTATAATTACTATGAACTATCCAAAAGGGTAGCAATAGACTTTTTCAGTCAAGGCTGGGCAACAATCGAATGTACCAAAATAGGTAGTGAAACTTTCTTATATCATTTAGATAGTACAAAAGTTCGATTAATTGATTATGAGAATAACACGCCTACAATGGTGGCTATTTCAAATGATTGGGAAGACCCAAAAGAACAAGTAATACAATGCTCATTATATCCAGAATTTACCGAAGTAGAGATTAACGGATTAAAGGCAAAAAAACAAATTTTAATAATCAAAGATTACTCTCCTGCAATTAAACATTATAACACTCCACAATGGCAAGGGGCTTTATATGATGCACAAATAGAGAGTTTAATTGGTCAATATAATAGCAATCAATTTGAAAACGGAATAACGCTAAGTGCTATTCTTAGTTTTGATTTTGGCGAGGTTTCGGCAACTGATTTAAAAGAAGATGAAACGGAAGGTGATTGGTACAAAAACCAAACAAAGAAACTTGAAAGCAACTTAAAGGGAACGAGTAAGCAAAGAAGCGGAAAGACTTTAGTAGTTCCAATTAGCAGCGGAGTTGTTGAGCCTAAATACGTTACTTTTCCAATGGATAAGGAGGGTTCTTATAATCAACTTCAATTATTAGTTGAAAATAACATAATCAAGGCGTGCAATTGGTTTAGAAGTTTAGCTGGGCTTGTTACGAGTGGACAATTAGGTAACAATCAACAATTAAAGAACGAATGGGAACTTGCTGAAAGACAAATAAGAAACACTCAGGACTTAATAATGTATTCAATTAAAAAAGTTTTAAGTATTGAAGATGAGATTTCATTTAATAATCAAAGTCCTTTAAGTTTAATTGATGACATATCAAAAGTAACTGAAATTTTAAATACAACATTATCTAATGATGTTAAAAAAGAATTATTAGTTTTATTAGGTATGGAAGTTTTACAAGCCGAAAAATTTGTTAGTAATGATAGCAACTAAATCAGAAATTAAAAGCCTTGCATTTGGGAATAACTTTGACATTAATGGCGTTAAAGACAATCTTATACAAGTAGTAGAATGGGAGCAAGTTTTAACTTTATTAGGTAGTGATTTATACGATTTAGTTGTTTCAACTCCTTTAGATTACACCACATTATTAACGTATTTGAAGCCTTTTATAGCTTATCAAGTAAAGGCTTATATTTCTACTTCAAATCATGTTAAAGTAGGTAACAAAGGTTCACAAGTAGCAAGCGGTTCAAATGAAACGGCAGACAATCCAGAAACTACAAAACGTGAAGCATTATCTATGGCTAAACACTTTGAAGCGCAGATAGTAAAATGGTTGAAAGCTAATGGGCATGAGCCAAAAAGACAAGAATCCCATAATGTAATAAATAAGATAATTATTTTATGAATTTACTTACTCTAAGAGATAGAATAAGAACAAAGGCTATTGAAGTAGGTTTGACTTATAGCGAGATAGAGCAGTTAGCAGATGTTAATGAGTTGCGCAATCAAACTATGCCTTGTTTAATGTGGAACTATTCAGGAGAAAATAACAACTTTGAGCAAAGCATTAATGAGATGACTATTGACATTTATTTAATGACTAACTTCTTTGATAGTGTTAAGGTAGAAAGTGCAGAATATCAAAGAGATTTTATAGTAACTGAAAAGAATATCTTACGTGATTTATACATAGATTGGCTCAAAGAAATGCCTTTTGAAAGCGATACGGACTTTTTAGAAGTTATTCGTGATAATCAAGTCCCTATTGCTGAAAGATTAAGTATTGAAGGTTTTTTAGTAATTGAATTTAGGGTAACTATTCGCTCACTTCGTGGGTTTTGCTTAGATAGCGAAAGCGTGCCAACTGAAAATGTATCTATCTACTTTAACGATGTAAAAAAGTATGAAGTAGATGAAGATATTTATTTAGAGTTGGTTAATCAAGATGATGAAGAAATAACGGCAACTTTTGAGGGCAATAAAATAATTGTTAATCAAGAAAGTTTAGAATGTGAAAATGTAAATATTCAAGTTAATGGAATTGAATTTTTAGAATTAGAAAGCGGTCAAGAATTTGATATTTTAGTTGAGTATGAAAATGGAACTCCCGTAGGTTCTTTAAGTGAGGGTATGATTATTATACCTAATCCAACAGAATGCGACCCAAGCGAAATTGAAATAAATAGCAATCCATTTGCAACATTGCCAAGTGGCGACCCTTTAAATATTGATGTAGTAAGTAGTGGGGATAATCCCGTAGGAACAATTACAAGCGGTCAAGTAGTTGTTGCAAATAGTGATGTTTTTGCCAATGGCGTTCAAATTGGTGATGTTGAAAGTGAGCAAGATTTTAATTTTGATGTTACATTAAACGGGGTTAATTCAGGAACGTGGAACGCTGGCACTCAAAAATGGGAAGTTGTTGCCTTAGATACGGGAGCAATGCCAACACAAACGGGGCAAACAACAGTTGTTTTTACCAATAGCGATGGACAAACACAAAGAGGGCGTTTAGTTGATTTCTTTACTTTGTCTTATAATAATGTATTCGGAAACACTAATAGATTTACCGACATTTTAGGCGGTCAAAACTTTTCCACCAATGGTAACATTGTAATAGACCATTCAAGTAAAGCAAGCCAAAGTAATAAAATTTTAGGCTATTGTTTTTCTACTCATTCAAATCAAACCGGTACACAAAATCAAGAAAATTGGTGTTTAAATGAGCCATACACTTGCAACGGGTTTAGTAATTTTAAAGTTGCAAATAAGAATGAGGTTGATTTAATTATGAATATTGAAAGTACTAATGGTATAAACTTAGCGCCATTTAGTATTGCAGCGACAAGTGGGAATAGATTTTATACAAGTACGGGATTTTCAACAACGGGAAATTTAAACCAAGCTGTTTATGGACCTTACACCGTACCGATTTTAACGTATGTTTCAAGAACAAATTTATTTCGCGCTATGTTAGTTCGTGAGTTTACTTGGAACGGCTCATCATTAACTTAAATAAAAAAATATGGCAAATTATTTATTTGAACAATTTGGGACTTTAGAAATAGAGCCAACAATAATAAAAGTAATAAGAGTAATAGATACTTTAGAAAGTAAGACTGCTGATGTAGATGTAATGCTCATATCGGAAAGTGCTAATTACATGGTAACATTAAATGGGTTCACGTATGCTGATGGGTGGAGTGATGAAGAAGTTAAAGCATGGGTTTTGACGAAATTAAACGATTACTTAATTTAAAAAATAAATAAATGGAATACCTTTTTGGAGATTTAACGCTTAGATATGTTATTTCGGCATTATTATTCATGTCGGTTGGCATTGCTATTGTTAAATTAGTTCGATTTACAAGAAGAAAAAAGGGCGTAGTACGTGAGCGTAAACTATCATTTAAGTATTGGCTAAGTGATAATTATGCAGGCTTATTACTACATACATTCATTGCTTTAATTTCAATTAGGTTTAATTCCGATGGTTTAAGCGTTATTGGACATTTACTACCTATCCAAACAAGTGAAGACCCGATGTTTATTTACTTACTATTGGGGCTTTCTTTTCAAGCTATTTTAGATTACATTCAAAAACGTATACGATGACGCAGCCTTTAGCCGTTATTTTGGCTTCAATAATAACCGCTTTAGGTGGGATAGTTTTGCTTTACTTAAAAACTTATTTAGAAAATAGAGTTTTGAAGGCTGAAAACGCTGAACTTAAAACGAGTGTAACAATTGAATTTGAAAAAGTTAATCTTATTCAAAATGTAGTATTTGAGATGTTTAAGAAAACAAAATCAAATAGATTTGTATTGTTTATGGCAACAAACAACGCAGCCGATATGCGTTTTACAACTGCTTTTTTTGAGCAACATAAAGATGGGACTACATCCATAAGTTTTGGAGCCACTAACAGGTTCATTAAGTTTCAATTTGATAGTGAATATAGAAAAATGTTAAAAAAGGTTGAAATCGAAGATAGTTTAATATTAGACACTATTACTATGCCTGAATGCGATTTAAAAAACATTTACTTAGGTGAAAGCATAAAGCATTCAATAGTACATTTTTTGCGTAGAATGCCAATAGATGCAAAAAATGATAAGTTAATCTATGCAAGTATAAGCACACAAAACCCGAAGCCTTACGACCCTATCGAAATAGTAGCTATTAAAAGTGGCATGAACCAAATAAAAGAGATTTCAAAAAGTTTCTTATAATCTTAGAATTAAAAGATATGAAATTAAGTAAAAATTTAAGTTTAAGTGAAGTAACTAAAAGCCAACAAGCTATTAAGTTAGGGATAAGTAACGAACCAACGCCAGAACATTTAGAAAATTTAAAGTTATTAGCTGAAAAAGTATTTCAACCTATTAGAGAACATTTTGGCGTTCCTATTTTCATAAGTAGTGGATATAGAAGCGAAGCGTTAAATAAAGCCGTTAAAGGTAGTAAGACTTCGCAGCATTGCAAAGGAGAAGCTATTGATATAGATATGGATGGCACGAGTGTAAGTAATGCTGATGTGTTTGAGTTTATTCAAGATAATTTAGAGTTTTCACAATTAATTGCAGAATTTCCTAAAAATGGAAATCCTTCATGGGTTCATGTAGGTTACGATAAAAACAATTTAAAGAAAGAAATTTTAGTAGCAAAAAAAATAAACGGGAAAACGATTTATAGTAAATATAATAATGAAAAAGATTTAATTTAAAATTATTAATTTGTATATTTCAAGCCGCTAACAATTATCCCATAGCTGAAAACTTTCAAGGCAAGCCTACATTTTTTAAGTGTAGGCTTTTTTATTTTTACCATTTTTTACCATAATTGAAAAAGTTTTGTATCTTTGTTGAGATAACGTTTTGCGGCTTTGCGTTAGTGCCGTAATTGAAAAACTAACGTTCATAATTTAAACAAAAGTTGATATGAAAAACGAAAGTTCAAAACAAGCACCAAAGAAGGCATTACGCAAAACCGATGTTAGCGGTTCGTTGCTTTCTGAAATTAGGCAAGCCGTTGCTGCTTATATGTGGTCAGAGGGTTGTGGCTGTTGCAGCTCTGATAATCACGATAAAAATGGTGAAAGGCTTGCCGTATTGTTAGGGGTAAAAAAGTATGAAGATGGAAGTGGTTACGATTGGGAGAGTGTCCGTAAGCAATGACCGCTAACGTTAAGGTGCTTTGTGATGTGTGGGATTTAACGCACTACAATTTCAATCTTGCACCAAAGTTGATTAAAGGTACAAACTCTGACTTTACCACGTCCGCCCACATAGCACAAAACACGTGTTATGCGTATGTGTGGCGGTTATTTAGCACAAAAGTTAATTTGAAAACGAAACAGAAAAAATAAAAAATAGAAGCGATGGCAAAAAAAAGAAACTTCAAACAATTAGCAAATGTTTACAAAATACTTGCACTTGCTGATATGGACAACGGTCATCCAAAGATAAGATTTGAAAAAGAAATTGAAAAGCAGGTTGAGTTAGAAAACTATGAAATTTGTGAAGGATTAAAACAAGCAATTAATATAAAAAACAAAGAAGATGAACGCAGGTAATATGACAAATGATGAAGCAAAATCAATAGGTGATTTTATTGAAAGGCTTCAAGAATTAGAAGAAAAGTTAAAAAAAATACAATGCGTTAAAGATGTATTTTTAGATAATCAAGAATTTTTGCAAGTAATGAATATAAGCAAACGAACAGCTCAAACATGGAGAGATAGTGGTATTATTGCTTATTCACAGGTGTGGGCAAAAATATATTATCGAGTTTCTGATATAGAAGAATTATTAAACAAAAACTATATAAAAGCAATAAAATGAAAACTCCAACACAAAAAATGATTATGTGGGTATTAGAAAATGTCCAATCATACTTAGATGAAGATGTCGAAAAAGACAGAAGCCTTGATGAAACTTTTGACAAGACTATTGCTTACGAGAAAGAAAAAATGAAAGAAATATTCATAGCTGGCATAATGCTTGGCAATGGTGCGTATCAACTTAAACGTGATTTTGACCCGAACAAAGAATTTGATAAAACCTATAAACAATTTTTTCCAGAAGAATGAAAATAAAACTAACCGAACAAGAAGCTGAATATTGGTAGAACTACTATGTGCTTCTATTGAAAAAATTGAATACAAAATAAAAATGAGAAAGTTTTTAGAAATAAAGCCTTTGCAAGCATTATACGACCTAAAATCAACTCAAATAATTTTAGCTAACAAAATAATTGAACAACAAAAATGAAAACAGAATTAGAAAAGTTTATTGAATGGCTTGAAGGCTATAATGAGTTTTGCTACGATAATAGCAAAGATTTAGTTTGGGATAATTTCGGGGAACAAAAAGTTCTTTCAGAAAGTGCCAAAAAATTCTATTCACAAGGATTAGCTATTGAAAGAATTTTAACTCGGATTATTGAAAAGAAGTTGATAGAAAAGCAAAAAGAAGAAATCAAAAAAGCGGCTATTGATTTTGCTATTTGGTGTGATGATAATGATTTATCTGACAATAATAAAACTTGGGATGATTGGTATAGAATATCAAAAACCTAATTGCTTTGAAAAAGCAAAAGCGGGCTGGCTATTTTTTATTTTTTCAATCACGAAACTGTCTTTGGACAACGAATGTAGCAGCTTGCTTATAACGTATGGGTATTGGCGAAGTTGCCGAACCGAAAGCTAAATTGAAAAACAAA